>Ga0209274_10001084_pt1 | contig 14368 bp, 9 predicted proteins | sample HubBroMetageREF1_FD_188343 | JGI IMG/M metagenome (GOLD analysis project Ga0209274, IMG submission 188343) | Reference soil microbial communities from the Hubbard Brook experimental Forest, New Hampshire, USA - Hubbard Brook CCASE Soil... | ecosystem: Environmental > Terrestrial > Soil >...
GAACTTCCAGGCCATGCGGAAGACAGAAAATGCAGTGAACCCGACAAATGCCAGTTTTTCTTTTGGATCCAACTATGGAAATCCGGCGTTCGCCAATTTCCTGCTCGGTTATGCCAACGGGTTCTCTCAGTCCAGCCGCGACATCATCCCGGACCTACATTTCCCGAACATCGAAGCGTACGTTCAAGACGACTGGAAAATTCGGCACAATTTCACGGTGAATCTCGGCCTGCGCTATGCGTTTTTCGCTTCGCCCGAAGACGACGCCCAGATTCTCGATAACTTCTCGCCGTCAGCCTACAATCCGGCTAACGCGCCCGCGATCGATCCCGTCACCGGAAACTTTGTGGCAGGGCAGGCTGCGAATCCGGGGAACTATTCAAACGGGATCATCGTTGCCCAAAACGCATGCAATCCGAACGCATACTTTGAGCCTCCCGTGTCGCCTTACGGACCCACGTGCTCGCCGTATGGCCTTCGCGTGAATCCGACGTACAACACGTTCGCGCCGCGCATCGGTTTTGCGTGGGACATTTTTGGCGATGGCAAGACGGCAGTCCGGGGAGGATTTGGTGTCTACTATGACCGCACCCTGGACGGCATCGAGGAGCAAAACTCCTTCGCGAATCCGCCCTTCGTGGGATCGGCCAACGCTAGTCCGGTCAGTCCGACTGATATTTTCGATAATCCCGCAGCGGGCGGTTTTGTGACCCCGCTCTCGCCTGCCGGCTTGCATTCGACCGGAACGCCCGCGTTTCAGGTACCCTACATTCGGCAGTGGAGCGCGTCCATTCAGCGCGAGATCATGCCCAATACCCGGGTAGAGATCGCTTATGTGGGAAATAGCGCGAAGAACCTGATCGGAGAATATGATCTGAACCAGGTGCCGCTGAACGTTCGAGAGGCGCCCGCGAACGCTGCAGTGAATGTCAACGCGCTGCGTCCGTTCCTGGGGTACGGTTCGATCACTGATATCGCACAACTGTTTCGCTCCAATTACAACTCACTGCAGATATCAGCCAACCGGCAAGTGAGCCGAGGGCTCAGCTTCGGTGTGGCATACACGTGGTCCAAAACGCTGACGAATAATCCTTCGGACCGCAGCGACGCTCCGTATGATACGTATAACTTCGGGGCGGAGTACGGTCCGGCCAGCTTCAGCCTTCCACAGGTGCTAGTGATCAACTACGTCTACGAACTGCCGTTCTATCGTTCGCAGGAAGGAGTATTGGGCCACATACTCGGCGGGTGGGAGGTTTCGGGTATATCGAACTTCGAGACGGGCTTCCCGACGACGATCCGTCAGTTCAATGACCCGTTCAATTCTTTTGATTGGCCGGCGGGCACCCCGAACACCTACCCTGGTGGCATCGGCATCGACCCAAGCCAGGTTGCTCCCCGGCCTGACCGCGCACCCGGGAGCAGTTGCTCCGGACCCAAGACCTTCGCGCAATACATCAACATAGCCGCGTTTACGGATGCCGTCGGACACTTCGGCGACTCGGGTCGCGGGGTCTGCGGCGGTCCGGGTCTGAACAACTGGGACATCTCGGCAATCAAGAACATCAAGATCACGGAGCGGTTTAATATGCAGTTCCGGTCCGAATTCTTCAATGCGTTCAACCACGAGTCATTCAATTCGTTCGATAACGACGTGGATGATTCAACCTTCGGTCAATTGAATGGTGGCCACGATCCGCGCATCATTCAGTTCGGCTTGAAACTCAACTTCTAGCCTGTAGGTTTCAGAACAAGGCTTTCAAGGGGCGCTCGCAAGGGCGCCCTTTTGCTTTGAAGGATGTCAGTGATGTCGGCGTCCGAACCAGTTTCCTCGCGCTTCCATCGGAGTCCGGCCTCGAACGAGAGAAGGTGTAGAATTTCATTTGTGGCAGCTTACAAGGCAGCGCAGCGAATTCTGTTGGGATTGACATTCGCGATTTTGTTGCCTGCTGCAACTTCCGCGAGGCAGGGCGGCGCGGCTCTGCCAGCGCCCGTGAACGCCAAAGTGGCGGAGTTGCGTGCGCAAGGATCCAGCGCGCTTCAGTCTGGCGACAATCAGGAGGCGGAGAGAGCCTTTCGTCAAGCTCTTGCTCTCGATGCTAACTCCATCGAGATTCTGAATAACCTCGGGATCTCGCTCGCCAAGCAGGGCAAGCTCGCCGACGCGATCCCGTTCTATCGTCGCGCCCTAGCGATCAAGCCTGGCGATCCGACAACGACTCGCAATCTGGCGCTCGCTTATTTCAAACTGCAGAAGTACGGGTCGGCGGCGCCGCTTTTCGAAGCGCTCGGCAAACGCGACCCTTCGGATTTCCAGGCTGCGGATCTTGCTGGTCTCAGCTCGTTCGGCCTTGACCGCTACCCGGAGGCCGCCAGCGATTTGGAACGCGCCAGCCGCCTCAATCCTTCCGATTTGCCGACGCTCTACGTGCTCGGGCAAGCGTACTTGCGCGCGGCAAACTACAAAGCCGTCACTGACGTCTTTGGGCGAATCATGGCAATCGATCCAAATTCCGCCGAGGCTCATGTGATGATGGGAACGGCGTACGACAAGACATTCCAGGTTCAGAAGGCGCTTGAGGAATACCAGGCCGCGGAGCGTGCGAACCCTGATTTCCCTGGCGTCCATTCGGGGGTTGGCTTGCTCTATTGGAAGGGCGACGAGGTTGATCAGGCGGAAGCGGAGTTTCGCGAGGAACTGAAGCGCTTTCCCTCGGACCCAGTTTCGAACTGCTTGCTCGGCCAGATTGCGCAACGCCGCGACGATTCTGCTGAGGCACTGACACTGTTTCAGGCAGCCATCGCCGCAAATCCGAGCTATAAGGAAGCGCTCTTCGGACTCGGGAAGGCAGACATCAAACTAGGTAAGCCGGCGGAAGCATTGGCGCCGCTGCGCAAGGCCATTCAGATCGATCCCGACTACGTGGAAGCTCACTACCAACTCGGCACGGCCCTCGCGAAACTAGGCCGCACGGCGGAAGCGGAAAAGGAGCGGGCCATTTCCGTTTCGATTCAAACCAAACAACAAGCCGACTACACGAAAAAGCTCACGTCGAAGCCAGCATCTTCTCCGGAGTGAAGGGATGTCCCGAAGGGAAACGCCGGACGCTAGGTGACGCTCACAGAAGGCCAGGGCAAACCGCAGACGTGACGCAGAACTGGTAGACTCGTGCGCCATGGGTTCGATTCCGGTGGACGCTGACGAGATTTCGCGGAAGCGGGCGGCTAGCGTCGCCATTTTCGGGGCGTTCGTGGTGGCCGGAGTAGTGACGACGCTGCTTGGGCCGATTTTGCCGATTCTGATTGGCCGATGGTCGCTCAGCGACGAGCGAGCAGGGCTATTCTTCGTTTGCCAATTCGGCACTTCGATGATTGGCGTGGTTTCGCTTGGCGCGTTGATTCCGCGCTGGGGATACAAGGTGACGCTTGCCGCAGGGTACGCAGCGATTGCGGTGGGAATCGCGAGTCTGAATTCGAGCGGCCAGATGGGAGGACTGTTCGCGACCTCGCTCCTTGGGTTTGGACTGGGACTGGTGCTGCCCGCTTCGAATCTGTGGGTAGCGGAAGTGGCAGGTACGGGGCGAGTGGCGGCGCTGAGCATCCTCAATTTGACTTGGGGTGTAGGAGCCATTGCGAGCTCACCGCTTGTGCTGATTGCCCACGCGAACGGAGCGATTCCCGTTTTTCTCTACGCTGTGGCGGGCCTCGCGCTGGCGGCCGCTTTGATTCTTTGCGTAATCGATCTCGAACCGCGATCGCGGAAGCAAGAGGCGGCGGAGGTTGGCGAAATATCGACGGGCAACGTCACTGTGATTGTGCTGGGCGCGCTGTTTTTCCTCTACGTGGGCGCGGAGGATTCCGTCGGCGGCTGGGCGGCGGCGCTGGCGAAGCGAATGGGTTCGTCGCCGAACAATCTTTGGGCGCTGGCACCGATGTTTTTCTGGGGCGGGTTGCTTACAGGACGCGCCATCGTCCCCGTGATTCCTCTCCGCAAACGGGAAAAGCTATTGGTCACGATTGGCCTGACTATGGGCCTCGCCGGCAGCGCGGCTTTGCTCGCGGCATCAACGTTCTGGGGCGTGGCTGCTTGCGTGGGCGTGACAGGTTTCGGATTTGCCGCGATTTATCCGGTTCTGATCACCTGGATGGCCAAGCACTTTGGGGAGCGCGCGCGCAGAGTGGGAAGCTTGATGTTCGCGCTCGCGGGATTGGGCGGGGCAGTGGTGCCGGGAGCGGTCGGCTTCGTCTCAACGCGCTCTGGCAGTCTGCAAATCGGATTGCTGGTGCCGGCGGCTTCGTGTGTGGTGATGCTGGGACTGCTGCTACTGATACCGCGCCGAGTGTCTACTTAGCTGATGTTGCCGAGCTCGTTGCCTCGCTGTTTTTCAGCGTCTTTGTGGCTGTCTTTGCAGGGGGCGCGAGCATTTCCATCGCCCAGATGGCGGCGGGCCGCATGTACATCGAGGCGCGATAGTTGCCGGTTTCGTCCCAAGCTTCCGGCGTGCGGAACCAGTAGCCTTTCGTCTCGTAAGTCACGCGATAGATGCCTTCCGCCGTTTTGTAGCCTTCGTCTTTCATTCCTTCGCTCAGCATCGTGGCAGCGAGGCCGTAGGTGACGCCGGTCCAGACTTCGTGCACTTGTTCGTTGGTGAGAATGAGAGAGCCGTCGGGCGCCATTCCGTTCATCGCGCCCATCTGGCCGTTCGCGAATTTCATTACGTTGAAGTCGAAGACTTTGTGCAAAGCCTTCAGGCGCATCTCGCGTGGAACCAGATCGCCCAGGCCCGTCATGTTCGCGTACCACTGTCCCGCGAGCTGGTCGGACTGGATGGCGTCTTTGTACTCGCTGATCGTGTCGTAGCGGAAGTACTCGCCGTTCCAAAGGGCCTGAATGTAGTTGTGCTGCGCCTTCGAAAACATATCGTGATACTTCGTAACCGCGGCGGGATCGCCCAGTGCACGGCCGATTTCTTCCCCGGCGCGCAACGCGGCGAGCCACAAGCCGCCCGAATAGGCGCTCACTCCCTTGACCACCCAGGTGTCATACGTCTGGTCGGGATAGCCGTCGTTTTCGGGGATGCCCGTGCCGTGGTCGTATTGACGCAAGTACTCGATCGATTCCTTCACGGCGGGCCACGTGTAGCGCAAGAATGTCGTATCCTTGCTGCCCGTCAGGACGAAATCGCGGTACACCATCAGCACGAATTTCGTGTTCAAGTCCTTCCAGCCGTTCGTGTCCTGCCAGCCGAACTGGTTCACCAGGTAGAACGGGTCCGAGTCCGGCGTTCCCAAATCGTGCGGCGTTGCTCCCTTTTTCTTGCGCACCTTCAACGCCGGATCATCCGGTTGTTGTTGCGTCTTCCAGCTCCAGATGCCTTTTTCCGGCAGGGACTCCGGGATCGTGTCGGAGAACTGGCGCAATTCCTGCTTGTCCAGGTCGGGCCAGAATTTGACGAGAGGCATCGAGCCATAGAAGCGGACGTCGAGCGTGCCGTAGAAGGGGTAGTCGTAGCACTCCATGAACGCGAAACTGGCGGGAGTGGTCTTGGCGGCGCCTACGGGACGACCCCAGAAGGAACCCGTGTCCGCCACGGTGTAGAGTTCGTTGAAGAGCGCCCCGCGATACCAAAGCGGCTTGCTTTCGTCGTTAATGTATTGCGCCTGCCAGGAATCGATGGCGTCGCTCCACGCGGAGGAATGCAGCAGGCCGTCTCGCGCGATGGCCCAGGCGTTTGTTCCGGTGGTGCCGTAGAAGTCCGTGTAGTGGCGGTACCATTGGCGGCCATCGCCGAATTCGACGACGGGGAAATCCCACGAGATCACCATCGGGATGACGCGACTTTCGCCCGGCTTCAATGTGAAGCGAACAGCTATGGCACCCGCGAGCGGCTCATAGGTGCTGGTCCATTGCTCATTGCTGTTTGCAAGGCGGCCGCTCTTCGCGAACGGTTCCCAAACCTGGCGGCCATCTCCGTCCGCCTGGAAGGTAGTCTGATAACTGACTTCCACCCCGGGCGACTCGATCGTGGCGATTGCAAACTGACCGTCCCATTCGTTCCGGGAGCCCGGGACGCGGTTGCGGTCGAAAACAATTCCTTTCATCGAGCCGGCGTTGGCGAGAGGCGCGCTCTCGAAGCGATTGTGGTTCTCATTGTTGAGGCCGCCTCTGAGATCGTGCGAGAACGTGCGGAACCAGCCTCCCATGTTGGTCCACGAGAGGAGGACAGATACGGTTACAGCGCGATTCGTGGGATTGTCGGCATGCCAGCGGTAGACCGCGACGGGATAGCTCGACTCACGATAATTATCGGGAAGGATGGGGGAAAACTGCTCGACGGAAACGTGCGCCGGGAACTTGTCCCAGTGATAGTCGAACCATGATTTCGGATAGAGCGCGTAGTAATCGCCTGCGCCAACCGGATAGTCCCAATTCCAACTGCCGAGGTGGCCGTCTTGCGGGTGACCCGCGACGAGCACTTTGGCCGTGCCCTCCGGATCGCCTTCCGATTGCTGAAACATCGCAAAACTGTTCGAGTAAACCGGCTGGTACTTGTGGACGCCGGCTTTGATGTGCCAGCGAGCGAAGTCGCCGCGGTAGGTTTGCGAGAATGTGCCGGCGCCAAAACCGCCGACGGGGGCGCCCTGCCAGAAGCCGTCGTCGATGTGGCCGGTGTCCAGAGCCGTCTTTCGCGTACCTGGATTTGCCAGAGGCTCGCCGATCGGGCGCTTCCACGCAGCCTTGGGGATGCCGTCACCGCTCGACGCACGCGGTGCCAGCGCGATGAAAAGCGTAAGCAGACTAACGCGCAAGAAAGAAGATCGTCTCACCCGGCCTCCCCAAACAGATACCGCCTGAAGATCGTCCGCCGCCCCGCAGCAGTGGAAGTGGGCTGAATGTTATAGAAAATCGATATTCTAGTAAAGAAATAAAGAGCTCCGGATGCGAATCCGCCAGCCTGGAAAGTCAGCTTCCAGTGCGTGCGGGCGAGTTTGGAGGGTATCCATCAGGGAGTCATGCGTCCGGTGAGGAGGTAATTCTGCGACGGCACGCCGAAGGCGTCCGCCACGCGATTGAAAAACGCGAACATAGCGATCACGTACACGGCTTCCGCGATCTGGTCTTCACTCCAGCCCGCATCGCGCAGCTTTTGGACGTCGGACGCGGTGGATTGGGGAGCCGCCCTGGTAATCAGCTCGGCGTAATCGAGCAGCGCTCGCTCGGCAGGAGTTAGCCCTGCCTCATCGAGCTTGCCTTCGAGAATTGCGGCGACGCATTGGTCGGGTGCTCCCTGAACACGCAGGAAGTAGGCATGGCTGTCGAGTCAATACGGGCACCGATTCAAGAACGAGACGTAACTCGCAAGCATCTCCTTGTGACGCCGGGTGAGATGGCCCTGTGAGAAATGCACGGTGTTCGAGAATTCAACCACCTGGCGCAGGAAGTCAGGCCGCGCGCCGAAGCACTTGATGATTCCGGGAACCTGATGCCGCCCGGAGCTTTTGCGCCAGAAATCATAGGCTGCGGCAGTGTCGCCAGTGGCTTGGTGATCCTCGGTGACGCGAATCTTTGTGGCCGGAGCCGCGGGCGCTGGCTCGGCGGACTTTTCAGGCTCGCGCGGCTCGTTTTCTTTGTTGCCGGCTTCGTTGTTGCTGGCGTTGTTCTTTCTATCCATGCGTTGCGCTCCCGCGAGAGTTTGCGTTCGCTTGCGGCAGGTGATCGGTCGAGTGGACGTAACCCTGCTCCGCTAGCCGCCTTCCGCTTTCGCGGTACATCGCCGGATCGCGGGGAGCCCACGTCGCGAGGCCATCGACGTAGCGGTTGTACATGCAAAAAGCCGCAGCGATCAGCACAGTATCGTGAATTTCCTTGTCGGTGGCGCCGTGTTGACGGGCGCGCTCGACGTCTTCGGACGTGACGTGGAGGCCACCCTTTTGCACCTTGCCGGCAATCGCCAGCAGGGACTTCAGTTTGTCTGAAATCGCCGTGGATTCAAAGTTCCGCTTTAGTTCGTCGATCAACGTCTCGTTTCCGCCCAGATGGTGGGCGGCCACGGCGCCATGAACGGTCTGGCAGAAGTAGCAATCATTCTGCGACGAAACGTAGGTGGCGATCATTTCGCGCTCGCCCGGACTCAGCGAATTCGGGCCACGCAGCAGAACTTCGGCCAATTCGTTGAGCGGCTTCGCCGTGTCCGGACTGAAAGCCATCGGACCCAAAATTCCGGGAATCCCTTCCGGCAAGTTGATATGCGCCATGAGAACCTCCTTTGACATGTTTGCTCGTTCGAGAAAATTCTTCAGTCCCGCGGTTGCTTCGCGGCTGCTGAAACCGGCCGTTCCCATCCCGGCAGGACATAGCCAACGGTGACGACCCGGTTTCCTATCTCGCGATACATCTCGGCATCATGGGGTTGCCACGTCGCCAACCCGTCCACGTAGCGGTTGAACATGCAGAACGCGGCGGCGATCAGAACCGTGTCGTGGATTTCCTTGTCGCTGGCGCCTTGCTTTTTCGCGCAATCGACGTCTTCGGCGGTGACGTTCTTGCCGCCCTTCTGAACTTTTCCAGCGATTGCGAGGAGCGCCTTGAGTTTAGCGGAGACGGGCGCGGATATGTAGTCGCGCTTGATCTGGTCGATGAGTTCGTAGTTTCCGCCGAGATGTTCGGCGGCGGCTGCTCCGTGAGAGTGCTGGCAATAGTAGCAATCGTTTTCAGAAGAGATGTATGTCGCAATCATTTCGCGCTCGGCGGGCGTTAGCGTGTTGGGTCCTCGCAGCAATACCTCGACGAGATCTCGCATTGGTTTCGTGGTTTCAGGGCTGATCAGCATCGGGCCACGGATGCCCGGCACTCCCTCGGGAAGCTTGATGTGCGCCATACGACGAAACCTCCTTGGTAAGATTCACGCTGCGCACGCGCGTTTCGCGCGTGAGGCGTTACGCGATTTTGCGACGGAACGCGCCGTAGACCGGCACGCCCGCCAACACGACGATACTTCCGACCAGCGCCTCGCGCGGATTGCGAGCCGCCAGCAGAACGAGCAGCACCGCCACCAGCGAAAGAAACACGAGAGGCGTCACCGGATACCCCGGCGTCTTGAACACGGGATCGGCTCCCGAGCCGCGACGCCGCACCACGAACAGTCCCGCTATCGTAAGGCCTAGAAACACGACGGCCACAAAAAAGAAGTAGGCGATGATTTGTTCGAAGGTTCCCACGAGCACGAGCGCAGATGCGAGGACTCCGAGAATGGCGATGGCGCCCGCAGGCGTGCCGAATTTCGGATGTGGACGCGCGATGGCGGGAAGAAACAAACCGTCCCGCGCCATCGCGTAATAGACGCGGGGTGAGGAAATGATCATTGCCGCCAGGCTGCCCAGGACGCATACCACAACAATTGCCGAGAGCACGATTCCGCCAGCGGTGCCGAAAAGAGCCGCTCCCGCCTGGGCAACGAAGGTTTCGCCGGAAGTCACGTTGGAGAGCGGAACCAGGTAGAGAAAGACGGTGCTGATCAGGATGAAAACTGCTGTCACGGTCAACACCCCCAGGACCATTGCGCGCGGCAGGATGCGCGCTGGATCGCGGACTTCGCCCTGAATCTTGCTCACGTCCCACCAGCCGCCGAAAGAGTAGAAAGCCGCCACCATGGCGCCTCCTAGCGCGGGCAAGAGCGGCAGAGCGCCGGGCCGTTGTGCGATGAACGGCACGAAATTCGACCACGAGCCCAAGCGAAACGTCAGGGGCCAGATTATCAGCAAGGCGAGGACGCCGAGCTTGAGTCCGGTGATCCAGCGCAGGACGCCGGCACCCAGCAGAGTGCTGAGTGCGTTTGCGGCGCACAGAACCAGGATTGTAGAAACTGCGGCGAATTTGGTGACGGCAGGGGTCCAATGAAAAATATAAGCGGCGTAGCTGCCTCCGCCGACGGCCAGGGCCGCCGTAACACCCGGGTCAAGCACCAGCATGCACATCCAGCCGTAGAGAAAGGCGACACGGGGGCCGAACATTTCCTCCAAGTAGACGTAGGAACCGCCAGGGCGGGGAAAGCGGCCGGCAAGCTCTCCGTAGCACAGAGCTCCGGTCAAGGTCATCATACCCACCAGAAGCCAGACGACGAGGAGCCAGAAGGGAGAGCCGAGCGATTTGGCCATCCCCGCTGGTGTGAGAAAAATTCCGATGCCGATAATTTCGCCGACGACGGCCGCGGTGGCCGATCCCAGGCCCAACTGACGCCGCAGATCCGTGGTTGGGGCCGGGACGGCCAAGACTGTTGCTGCCTCCACACTCATGGTCAGAAAGCGAAGCGCACGGCGAATTGGAACGCCCTCGCGCCGCCTGATCCGAAGAATCCTCCCGCCGTGCTCACAGGCGTGTAGAAGGTTTCCGGGCCAGCGGTGGGCGACAGGTCGATGTAGCGGCCAGAGAAATTGGCGTTCGTTGATCCGCGCACGTTCGTCGCGTTGAACATATTAAAGCCCTCGGCAATCAGCGACAACTTCATCCTTTCGCCGAAGCGGAAGTCCTTCGTCAAACGCATATCGAGGGAGCTGAAGGGACTGAAGAAGTTGATGCCGCTGGGAACGTTCAAGAGAGTGGAACCAGCGTGGCATGGAAATGCGGCGGGGCAGTCCGGCAAAGCATTCCACTCGTCGATGACCTGGTTGAGCTGGTCACTGTTCTTGATCTCGCGACCGATAGCATTGCGCGAAAGAATTGGCAGGCGCGAATTGATTTCGGGGAGGTAGGTGTCGGCGGGCACGCCGGAGCCGAAAGTATAAATCGGCGCAAGCGAGAAACCCCACGGCATCTGCACTTCGCCGTAGAGAGTTAGCCGATGGCGCTCGTCCGTGGCGGCGTAACCCTTCTCGAGGCGCAAGTCGCTGATTCCTTCCACGAGGTCCACCTGCTCATCCACGTTGTTGTTCGCGAGCTGATCGTCGTCGGAATAGTCGAGCGTTTTCGAGAGGGTGTAGCTGATGTTGTAGGAATAGGTGAACGCGCCAAGTTTTGTCGGACGGTGCTGGACGCTCATGATCAGGCCGTCGTACCACGATTTCGCCCAGGAACCGAGTTCGGTGACGCTGTCCGATATTCCGGTAAGCGGGTCAGTGACCGTGCAGGGAACGTTGTTTCCGGGGCAGCTTATGTCTGGCGAGGTGGAAGTCGTGTCGCGAAGCAACTGCCCGATGATCTGCCGCTGTCCGAACACGTGCAGGCCGTCCGCCGATAGCAGCCAATTGCTTCCGAATTGCTGCTGAAAGCCGAGCGAAAATTGTTGAAACAGCGGGTGGTGCGAGTAGGGAGCGACCGCCTCGATGCCGACGCCACCCGTTTGGCTGTGACCACTGAACGGGCTTGCGAGCGTGGGACTTCCGGCGGCATACGAAGCGCCTGGCGCGAAACAAGCGTCCAGATTCGGAGGAAGCGGGTCGCCGGGAAACGTGCAGAAGGAGCCGCCGTACTGTGTCACCGTCAAGGCGCGGTCATCCTGGACGCGCTGCTCGCCCATGACTTCGAGGATGATCCGGTCGTAGTAGATGCCATATCCACCGCGGATCACCGTCTTGCCCTTTCCAAACGGATCGTAGGCGAATCCCACGCGGGGACCGAAATCCTTCTTGTCGGGCGAGTGTTTCAGGTTGATCACGTTTGCAAGCCAGACGCACGGGCTCGTGGGCTGTGAGGTGAGGTTCGGGCATGGGCCGGAGTCACTGTCGGTGCCGGTGAGGTCGGAGTCGTACTCCCATCGCAGACCGAGATTCAGAGTCAGGTTCGGACGGATGCGCCAATCGTCTTGAACGTAGCCCGCCACGTAGTTATCGCCCACATGCGGTATCGGCACGGGAACGACGGGCGCGCTGCTCTTGATGGCGACTGCGATCGGAATGTCGAGGTCGTTGACGACGCCGTCTCCATTGAGATCCTGGAATCCGAAGTCCTGCGTGAGAATAACGGTACCGCTGCCGAAAACATTGATGAGCCCAAAGGCGCCGTAATTCTGGAACTCGCCGCCGAGCCGGAGCGAATGCTTGCCGAGAGTCCAGGAATACTCGTCTCGGAACTGGTAGCGATTCAAGTGCGTCGCTTGCGGCGAGTTGAAGTTCGCGCCGTCTGCGATGCCCGGAAACAACAGTTCGTTCGTCAGGTTCAAGTTCGGGTCAGTTGTCGGCGCATCCTGGGGAAACGGCGGGATATTGTTGAAGAAGGTATCGAAATGAAACGACGCGCTATTTACCTGTGTGGCTGAAACCGTGGTCGTCAGAGTGGCGACGGCGGAGCTGAACCGGTTCAACGAATCCTGGCGCTCGGCGGCGGTGATAAGTGGCGTGGCTTGCGCCGGCGTGGCTGCGGCGACGTCCGTCGAGCGATTGAACGAATACCGCGCCATGAAGCTGTTCCTCGGAGTCACCTGAAAATCAAAGCGAGTGGAGACAAGCGCGTCGCGCAGAGGCGCCGGGGCGGCTGTGTTCAATATCTCGTCGTCTGTGAAGTCGCGGGTTCCCGTTTGAATCGACGCATTCTGGTTGCGGTATTCAGTGGAAGCGAACCACCACGCGCGGTCTTTCACGATCCAACCGCCCGCGGAACCGCCAAATTGTTCGCGGTCGAAGGGAGGCGTGGGGAGGTCGCGGTCAAAAGTGGCCGGGAGTCCCTGCAAGTGGCGATTGCGCTCGAAGTCAAACACCGAGCCGTGATATTCGTTCGATCCGGATTTAGTAACGACGTTGATGATGCTGTTGCCGGAGCGTCCTACTTCGGAGGTGAAGCGCCCCGTGGCAATCTGAAACTCCTGGATCGAGTCTTCCGGGAAATTCGCCAGCGTTCCGCCCACCACTTCGTCGTTGTTGTCTCCGCCGTCGACGGTGATGTTTCCGCCGCGGCCGAATCCGCCGGCAGAACTTACTTCCAGGGTATTGGATTTCGTGGGATCGAATTGCGGCGCCGGACGGTTGCCGGGCACGAGGTAGGCAAGCTCCAGGAAATTTCTTCCGTTGAGCGGGATATCTTCGATCGTTGTCGACGTGACCGCGCCTTGAATCATGGACTGGGCCAGCTCGACCGCGTTGGTGGCAACCTCGTTAACATTCACGGTGGTCCCCACCGAAGCGACTTGGAGCGTCGCGTCGAGAGTCGTTGCGCGCCCCGCCTCCAGCGTCACTTCCTTGAACTCGCCTGCAGCGAAGCCATCGGCGGAGATTCGGACCGTGTACAGCCCGGCGGGGAGATCGGCAAGAACATACGCGCCATCGGTATTGGTTAGGGTCTCGCGAGAAACTCCACTCGTGGCGCTGGTTGCGACCACGTGGGCTCCGACAATCAGAGCGTCTTTTGGATCCTTGACGATGCCATTGATCGTGCTCGTTGGAACCTGAGCCGAAAGTACGCTGGCCGTGAGCGTGAGTAGACACGCAAGTTTGCACACCAAGCCTCTGATTTGGCGCAATCTTCTCTCCTGGATTGGTCCCGCCCGATCGACCACCCCTTGCCGACATCGGGAACGGTTTGTGCCGCTCTCTTCGTTTCCCGCAAATCCCGACCGGGATTGAGGGCAACGAATTGCGCGACTCTAGGCAGGAATCAAGGCGTCCGCAATAGCAGGAAACTACTAGGGGCGCTTGGGACTGGCAGCAATGCCGACGCGCGAATTGGAACGCGCCACTACTTTGCTGCTGCAGCAGGCTCAATCTTGTCGATGACGATGGCGTGGGAACCGCCGCGGGTAAACACCTTGCCCGTGACGGTGACTTTCTGAGCTGCGAACGGGAGCAGCTTGTCGTTCTGTCCGACGGCTGGCATCGCATCGGAGATGGGCCAGTAGATCATGCCGCTATCCGCCAGAATGACCAGTTGCGATCCGGACTTCGCGCAGGAGACGGCGCATTCTTTGCTGACCGGCTTGGCGATACCCTTAGTGAACGCACAAGCGGAATCCAGGACGTAGCCTGTCACGGTGGTCGAGGATGGCTCGGTGGCGGCTCCAAGAACGCATCCTGCCAGCGCAAACGCTAATGCGATTCTGAGTAGTGAAGTGCTAAGTTTCATGTGGCTCCTTTTGGCTGTGCGCAGGGGCTCTGAGTGTTCATTTGATGGCGATCTCGGTGAGTACTAACTCCCAGGCCAGATTTTGGCGTCTGGCCTGGGAGTTTCTGTTTGGGTGCCACTTTTACTGGCTTGGGGGCTCAGAGCGCGTGCCGACGCTGCTGAGCTGTGCGTCATGCAGCGGACTCTAAACGCAAGCGGAAAACACCGCAATACTGCAAAAATACTATCAGCCAGAGGGCGCTTACTTTAGCGTCGGATGCGTCATTGAGCGCGATGGAATTCCACGTAGTCGCGTCCGCGATAGAGCCGATAGGTTCCGGC
>Ga0209274_10001085_pt1 | contig 14367 bp, 14 predicted proteins | sample HubBroMetageREF1_FD_188343 | JGI IMG/M metagenome (GOLD analysis project Ga0209274, IMG submission 188343) | Reference soil microbial communities from the Hubbard Brook experimental Forest, New Hampshire, USA - Hubbard Brook CCASE Soil... | ecosystem: Environmental > Terrestrial > Soil >...
CAGGACCTTGGTGATCGCCGCCGTCAGGGACGTCTTGCCATGATCGACATGACCGATCGTTCCGATGTTGCAGTGCGGCTTGTTCCGCTCGAATTTAGCCTTCGCCATTTAGTACGACGCCTCGTCTCGTCGATCCGGAGGGAGAGAGAATTCATCGACCGTTACCATATCGTCTACCATATCGTCCGGCGCTGCTGGAGCGGGTGAAGGGAATCGAACCCTCGTCGTAAGCTTGGAAGGCTTCTGCTCTACCATTGAGCTACACCCGCACGCACCCGCCACGAACCGCTAGCCCGGGAACTGCGGCTGGTGGAGGGGGTTGGATTTGAACCAACGTAGACTTCCGTCGGCAGATTTACAGTCTGCTGCCATTGACCGCTCGGCCACCCCTCCATAGCCCCGCTGCCGCACCCGGCGCTACGGAGACGCGCACTATGTAAATTTCCCGACGCTTGTCAACGCCGGAATGCCCGGCGCAAGCTCTCGGGCGCCAAGCACACTCTATACGGATCAAGGATTTGAGCCTAAGAGCCGGACACCAGCTGCCAGGAAGGTCTGTCATGCACAAGCGCAGCGCGCCACCGCTCCGCCCGCCCGGTCCGCCCGAACCGCGAGCCGTCCGCGCCCGGCCGTCGGGCGAGATCGGCGGTCCCTGGCTCTGGGGCCGCCACGCCGTGCTGGCCGCCCTGGCCAATCCCGAGCGCAAGCTCCTGCGCCTGGTCGCGACTGCGGAGAATGCCGCCGAATTGCAGGGACTCGGGCACGGGCCGGTGCCGCAGATCCTGGCCAAGGACGAGTTGCAGCGGCTGCTGCCCCCCGGAGCCGTCCACCAGGGCATGGCGCTGGCAGCCCTGCCGCTACAGCCTTTCGGCATCCGCGATGTAGTCGAGGCGTTGGGTGCCAGGCCGAACGCGATCGTCGTGGCCCTGGACCAAGTCACCGACCCGCACAATATCGGTGCCGTGCTCCGCTCGGCCGCCGCCTTCGGCGCGATCGGCTTGGTCGTGCCCGACCGCAACGTGCCGGAGATCTCCGGGACGCTGGCGAAGGCCGCGTCCGGTGCGGTCGAACATGTGCCGCTCGTGCGCGTGGTCAATCTCGCGCGCGCCCTCGACCAGCTGAAGGAGGCGGGTTTCTGGACGGTCGGGCTCGATGGTGCAGCCGATCGGGTGCTGGCCAGCCACGCGCTCTCGGGCCGGATCTGCCTGGTGCTCGGGGCCGAGGGCGACGGGCTCCGCCGCCTGACCCGAGAAGCCTGCGACTTGATGGCACGGCTGCCGACCAGCGGCCCGGTCGCTAGCTTGAACGTCTCCAATGCTGCCGCGATTGCGCTCTACGAGCTGGTGCGGCAGAGCTGAACCGAGGGATGGCCGGGGCATGAAATCGGGGGGACTCCTTGCGGCTTGCCTGGCGCTCTTGCTGGCGGTTCTGCCGGCACGCGCAGGAGAACCAGTCGATGCCGCCCTGGTGCTGGCGATCGATGTCAGCCTCAGCGTCAACGAGCAGCGCTACACGCTCCAGAAGGAGGGCGTCGCCGCCGCGTTCGAGAGCCCGGATCTCGCCAAGGCGATCGCCGGCGGCCCCTATGGTGCCGTCGCGGTCGCGGTCATGGAGTTCTCCGATCCCGACCGGCAATTCGCCGTGGTCGAATGGACCCGCATCGCCTCGGCCGAGGATGCTGCGGCCCTGGCGGCGCGGATCCGGCGGGTCAGGCGCAGTTCCGACGGCCTCACCGGCATCGCCGATGCGCTCATCGCCGCCCAGCAATTGCTCGACGGCTCGCCTTTCGCCGCCAGCCGCCGGATCGTCGACGTTTCGGGCGACGGCATGAACAATATCGGCACCGACATGACAGCGGCGCGCGATCGGTTGGTCGAGGCCGGGATCACCATCAACGGCCTGCCGATCCTGAGCGAAGAGCCCTGGCTCGAGACGTATTACACCGACTATGTCATCGGCGGCCCCGGTGCTTTCGTCATCACCGCGGAAGGACTGGACAGTTTCGCCGAGGCGATGAAACGCAAGCTGGTCCAGGAGCTGGATGTCTCCTCGGCGGCACCGGTCGCGCGCGGGCCGCGGCAGCCGGGTTGAGCGGCCGCCCCGCGGCGCTCCCGCTACCGGGCCCAGTCGATGATATGCTTCGGCAATTCCTCTTCCTCGACCTCTTCCTCCGAGATGATCCGGTAGCGCACCGACATGCCGGCCTTGTGGATGGTGTCGCGCCGGCCGGAGACGAGATGGTGCCACCAATGGAGCGGCTGGCCCTCGGCGAGCAGCCGATAGGCGCAGGTGCTGGGCATGAAGGCCAGCTCGCCGATATTCTCCGGTGTCACCTTGACGCAATCCGGGACGAGAGTTTGCCGGTCCTTGTAGCGCCGGCAGCGGCACCCGTGCGCGTCGAGCAGATAGCAGGACACGTCGGTGTGCAGAATGGTGCCGGTGTCTTCGTCCTGCAGCTTGACCAGGCAGCATTTGCCGCAGCCGTCGCAGAGCGATTCCCATTCCGCTTCCGTCATCTCGCTCAGGCTTTTGGCACGCCAGAAGGGCTGCTCGGTCATCTTCATCTCGAGGTCGCGGGTTCGCCCGTGAGGTTTAAGGCGAAACGCCGCCGCCGTGAAGGTTTGTGTCGGCTCCGGTTCAGCTCCGCTCGATCTCTCCGGCAGCCCGATCGAGGATCGCGACGAGGGCGCGGATCTGTTCCTCGCCGAGTGCCCCCCGCGACAGGCGGAGCCGCAGCGCGAGTTTGAAATTCTCGACCGCCCGAATGATCTGCGGCGACCTTCCGCCGCCATGGGCTTCACCGGTCTCGGCGATCCGGGCGAAGACGGCGTCGACCGAAGACTTGTTGGCGGCGAGATAGGCTTCGCCCTCGGCGGTGATGGTGTAGAGCTTCTTGCCGCCTTCGCTCAGCGCCACCGTCGCCTGACCCAGCTCCTCGAGCATGGTCAACGTCGGATAGACGGTGCCGGGGCTCGGGCTGTAGGCGCCGGCCAGCCGCTCTTCGATCGCCTTGATGATCTCGTAGCCGTGCCGGGGCTTCTCGGCGATCAGCTGGAGAATCACCAGGCGCAGATCGCCATGGTCGAATACCCGGCTCCGGCGCCCGCCCGGACCGTGGTGATGGCCGTGGAAATGGCGGTGGAGGAAATCGAAGCCGTGACGGGCGAAGCGCCGGCCCCGGCTTTCATGGTCTCTTGTTCTGAACATCTTCGCTCCGATGGGAGGCGATAGATCGGCCAATCCGATATATCGGAAAAAAAGATATATCGGATTGATATCGGAATCAAGGGCAAAATTGCGGTACGCCGCGCAAGCCCGCCGACGCAGCCGGGAAAATGTCATTTTGGGCCGGCGCCTTCACGGGTATCCGACGTTCGGCGCGGTGCTGTCAGCCGCCGCGAGAAATGCAGCCAGCCGTTTCGCCAGCGCCGAGTTTTTCTCGATGTGATGGATGTAATAGAGAAGCGACGTCACCGCGACCCGCTGCTTGACCGGGTCCCACAGCTGGACAATCCGCAACATGTCGTCGGAGTCGAGTGCTCTGACCCCCAAATCTTCGATGGCTTCGCGCACACCATCGGCGAAGCCCAGGGCGAACACGGCGCCGAGAGCGCCGCGGCGGCCGATCTCGTTCGCGAAGCCCCGCAGATCGGGCACGTCGTCGGACTCGAGGACATATTGCTTCACCTCCGCCGAGATGGCGAGGCGGACCCCTTCCCATCCGTCGATGTCCGCGACCCGCTGAAGCCGCTTCGAACCAGTGCGAACCTTGTCTATTTCCACCTGCAAATGCGGATTGTCCGCACGCAGGAAACCGAAAACGATACCTTGATAGGCAGCGCCCGAAGGCTCGCCCCGCTGGCTGGTCAATTCGAAATTTTCGATCACCATCCGAAACAGCGGAGGCTCGATGGTGATCGAAGCCGGGTCGAATTCCTGGCTCGCGAGCGTCTCGAGGACGAAGCCGCAGACTCGCGCGCGCAGTTCCGCCATCTCCTCCGCCGAGAAATTTGCCATCGCGTCCAGCCACGGGACGTAGTCCGCCCAGGCCTGCGTGGCATGCGGGGCGCAGCTCGGATAGTCGAACCGCTTGTGTTCGGCGCGGAAATATCGCTCGGCCGCGTTGTAGAAAGGACGCAGGCTTTGAGTACGCCCTGCGACTGCGACGATCAGAGTATTGGCCCGTTTGCCTGCAGCCGTCGTGAGCTGTCGGGGAAACCGCTCCAGCACGGCTCCGAGGCTGTCCAGGCCGGCCCCCGGTATCCCGATCGCGGTGAACAGATCGATGAACGCCACCAACAGCCCGGCCGAGAATTTGCGCGCGGGGAAACCCGCGACAAATTCTGCATAGAGCGCCGCCGGCGTCATGGCGGGTTCGGCAGTCGCGCCAGCTCGCCGAATGCTTTGCAGCCCATCTCGAGATATTCGGGATCCCGATCGCTGCCGATCGCGCAATAGCCGACGGCCTCCGCCGCCGCCAGCGTGGAGGCGGACCCCGCAAACGGGTCGTAAACGATGCCGATGCCGAGCGGGAGTGCCGCGCGCACCACTTGCCGCAGGAATCGTTGCGGTTTCAGCGAGGGGTGCGGTGCGATCTGCTTTTCGCGGCCGCGCGTCGGCGAGCAGACGATGACATCCTTCATCGGCTCATCCTCGGAGACGCGCCGCAATCCACCCACTCCCCAAAGGCGCAAATTATCCGCCAGGGTGCCGGCGAAAGGCTTGCGGAACATGCCCCACGGCTCCCAACAGGCGCGCGGCATCGATGAAACTTCGGGGAATTCCTGTTCCGAGCCCTTGGGCCGGTAGCCGCCGCGCAAAGTCTGGACGAGGCGGATGATCTCGCCGCGCTTCTCGAATCCGGCTTCCTGAAACGCATGAAACGTCATCGACGAGATCAAGGGGTTGGAGGCGATGAAGACATGTCCGCCCGGCACCAGCGCTCGAAGTGCCCCATAGGCGACGGCGTTGAAGAAGCTGTAGAGTTTGGTCAGATCCTCCCCCGACATGACGGTGAACCGAGGTACCGGGTTGCGCGTGGCACCGTCGAACGACGGTGGAATGCGCCAGACCCCGCCCCTGCCCGTGCGGAGCTTTTGGTGATCCTTGTCCTCGTATTCCAGCATCCCGTACGGTGGGTCGGTCACGATGGCATGGATGGAGTCGGGCGGCAGCTCGGCCAGCCAGTGAATTGCATCGTCGAGGACATAGGTCGAGCGCTCGGACAGATGATGCCGGGGCTGGTCGCCACGCTCGCGGATGTCCTGCCAAATGCGCAATTCGTTGCCGCGCAGGCGCTCGCGCCAGCTCGATGTCCGGTTCTCTTTCTTGCTTCGCGCCGATGGCTCTGCTGCCCCGACCATCTGTCCCCCTAGCCGGCACCCGCCGTTCTCAATCCGTTCTAGAACGAGCGGCGCGAAATCTCAACCGCGAAGTCTGTTCCCGGCCGAGGTCAGCCGCCCTTGCCCGGCTGCGGCGGCACCGATTTCAGATAGACGGCGATGGCATGCCGGTCGGCGTCGCTCAGTTTCGCCGTGCCCTCGACGACATCCGACATCGGAGCCCCGACGAAATCGCCGCTCCGGGTGACACCGGTCTTCAGCACCGTGGCGATGTCGTCGAGGCTCCAATTGCCGAGACCGTTCTCGGCATCGGGGCTGATGTTGGGGGCGAGCTTGTGGGCCGGGCCGGCGAGCCGGGCGCCGGCGAAGCGGCGTTCCGGCTCGCTGCCGCCGAACGCGTCGCGCGGCGTATGGCAATCGCCGCAATGGCCGACGGCGGTCACCAGATACCGGCCGCGGTTCCACGCCTCGCTCGCTCCGGGGTCGGGCAGGAGCGGCCCCGGGGTGAAATAGATCTCCCGCCAGAGCACGGCACTCGCCCGCATGTCGAAGGGAAATCCGACTTCGTGCGGCCGGTTCGCCACCGGCTGCGGCATTTGCGTGAAGAGATAGGCCTTGATGTCGAGAATGTCGCGATCGGTCATCCCGGTGAAGGAGGGAAAGGGGAAGGCCGGAAAATAATGCTCGCCTCCGGGCGACACGCCCCAGCGCAAGGCGCGCAGAAAATCCGCGTCGCTCCAGGCGCCGATCCCGAACACCGGGTCGGGCGTGATGTTACGGCTGACATAGGCGCCGAAGGGAGTTTCGATTTCACCGCCGCCGGCGAGGCGGGCCCCGCCATGCTTCTTGTCGGTATGGCAGCCGACGCAATCGGCGGCGTTGAAGAGATATTCTCCGCGCGCCGGGTCGGGCGCCGAAGCCAGCGGCAGAGCCGGCACCGAAGGGGCGCAGCCGGCGAGTGCGGCGAGACATGCCAGGAGCGACAATGCCACTGCCGAGCCTTCCGTGCGTTCGGTGCGCAGTGCACGGCGGGATCGGATCATCGGCGCGTTTCCCCCAGGATGAGACATTGTCGGGCTGCCCCTCACTGCCACAATCCGGCTATGGTGGGCGAGCGATAATTCGCCGGCGCAGGATGCGGACCTTTCCAGCCGGTTGCGACAGGGGTGACCATGATCCTACAGGCGCTGCTGCCCTTCCTTTTCCTCGCCTCGGTCCCGCTCGCCCATATGGTGAGCGCCGAGGCGCCTTGGCTGGTGCTTCCGGGATTGTTCTTCACCTTCATCACCCTCGATGCCTGGTTCGGCGAACCGCGCACCAGCCCCGTGCCGACCGGATCCGGGACCTTCTATCGGCTGCCGCTCTGGGGCTACATCCCGGCGCAGCTCGCAATCATCCTCTGGGGCATCGCCACGGCGAGCCGGAGCGGCGGCGCCAGCGAATTCGCCGCCCTGGCCCTTTCGACCGGCGTGATGGCCGGCATCTTCGGCATGCTCGCGGCCCACGAGATGATCCACAGCCGTCTCGGCGCCGAGCGCGCCCTCGGGCTGGCCATGCTGTGCGGGGCAACATATCCGCATTTCCGCATCTCCCACATTTACGGCCATCACCGGCTCGCCGGGACGCGCGAGGATCCGGCCACGGCCCGGCACGGCGAGAACGCCTACCGGTTCGTCCTGCGCTCGGTCGCGGGTCAGCTCGCCCATGCCTGGCTGTTCGAGCGCACCCTGGCGTCGGCTCGAGGCCGGCCGGTGCTGGCCAACCGGATGTATCGCTATCTCGCCATCGTCGCGGTGCTCTACGGCGCCGTCGCGCTCGGCTTCGGCTGGCGCGGCGTCGTCTTCCTGCTCGTCGAGAGCGCCGTCGCCATTTTCATTCTCGAGCTCTTCAACTACGTCGCCCATTACGGGCTCGAACGGCGAATGACCGAGACCGGCCGGGTCGAAAAGCTGGGTCCGAACCATTCCTGGAACACGGCGCATTGGTTCAACAATCTGGCGCTGTTCAACGGCGGCCATCACACCGATCATCATCGGGCGCCGTCAGCCGCCTACCAGAACCTCCGGGCGCAGTCCGGAGGGCCCCCCTTGCCCGCAGGGTTCGCCGGCAGCATCTTCCTGGCCCTGGTCCCGCCGCTCTGGCGCCGGGTCATGGATCCGCGCGTCGCCTCGCGCCAGGGCGAGACAGCAGAATCGGCAGACTTGGCGGGTGTTCCGGTCCGATGATCCTGACGCCGATCGACCCGGCCGAACTCGACGACACGCTCGCCCGCTTCGACGCCGCCCTGCCCGCCGGCGGGCTGGAACGGCGCGTCTTCGGCCGGATCGCGGCCAGCCGCACCGGCGCCGAGGGCGACATTGCCGCCTGGCATCGCGCCGCCGTGGCGCTCGCCGAAGAATTCGGCATGCAGCCGATCCCGGAGCCGCCGCAGCTCGCCTTTTCCTGGGACGGCGGTGCTGTGCGCACCCAATCCGAACCAGCCCTGCTGCTCCATGAAGTCGCCCATTTTCAAGTGGCGAGTTCCGCACGCCGCGCTCTGCCCGATTTCGGCCTCGGCGCCGGACCGGAAACCGGCGCAGTCGCGATCGCCGACGCCGCCCGGCGTCTCGGCGGGCCGGCGCGCGAGCGCGAGGAGCAGATGGCGTCGCTGCTCGGCATCCTCTGGGAGATCGAACTCGGCCAGCCCGGCATCATCGCGTTCCAGGAGCAGAACTGGCTGGAAGGTGCCGGCCGCCCCGGCGCCGCCGAATTCTTCGGCGCGACGCTGGCACGCCTCTGCGCCTGCAGTCTCCTCGACCAGGATGGCCGGCCGGTGAAGAGCGTTCGAATCGGTGCCGATCCCGAGGCCGAAATCGCCGATCCCGGCCGAGATTGAGCGGCAGCGTCCCGGGTCTGAGTAGTTTCCGAGCCTAACCCCGAATCGGGCCGGCCGCTAAAGAGCAGAGCAGGTCTACGGCGAGGGCTGCGGTAAGGAATGTCCTGGAAGATCGAACGCCTCGTCGCTCGGGCGCCTGGGGCACCAGCCGCCGGATCGCACCGGCTCGGAGCGGAAAGACGAAGGTTGATCAGTGGAGCGGGCGTCCCCGCCCGGTTGCCGGCACAGCCGGCATCGATCCTGGATACGGCGCGCCTGCGGCCCGTGCCGCCGGCGGCGGCATCGCGGGCGGAGACGCCCGTCCACCCGACACTGGCGGCCACATGTCGCCCGATCGCCCCAAATTTGACTCGCTCGAGTGAACCTTGCCCAGGGATAGGTGCCCGACCCGCTCTCTTCGAGAATTTCGGCCGATGAACCGCGAATCGATCACGAACCGCCCGACGCTCGCCAAGGCACCAACCGGTATCGAGGGCCTCGACGAGATCACCCGCGGCGGGTTGCCGGCCGGCCGGCCGACTCTGGTCTGCGGCACCGCAGGCTGCGGCAAGACCATGCTCGCCATGGAATTCCTGGTCCGCGGGGCGACCGAGTTCGGCGAACCGGGCGTGTTCATGATGTTCGAAGAGAACGCGGCGGAACTCACCGCCAATGTCCGCTCGCTGGGATTTGATCTGGAGACGCTCGCGGCGCAGAACAAGATCGTGCTCGACTATGTCCACATCGAGCGCAGCGAGATCGAGGAGACCGGGGACTACGATCTCGAAGGCCTGTTCATCCGGCTCGGCCATGCCATCGATTCGATCGGTGCCAAGCGCGTCGTCCTCGACACGGTCGAAGCACTGTTCGCCGGCCTGCCCAATCACGCCGTGCTCCGCGCCGAGTTGCGTCGCCTCTTCCGCTGGCTCAAGGAACGCGGCATGACCGCCATCGTCACCGGCGAGAAGGGCGAGGGCAACGCGATCAGCCGCTACGGCCTCGAAGAATATGTGGCCGACTGCGTCATCATCCTCGACCAGCGGATCGAGGAGCAAATCTCCACCCGCCGGCTCCGCGTGCTGAAATATCGCGGCACGGGGCACGGCATGAACGAGTACCCCTTCCTCATCGGCCCGCGCGGCTTCTCGGTGCTGCCGATCACCTCGCTGCAGCTCGATCACCAGGTCTCGCTGGAGCGCGTGCCCACGGGCATCGCCCGCCTCGATGAAATGCTCGGCGGCCAGGGTGTCTTCCGAGGCACCAGCGTGCTCGTCTCCGGTTCGGCCGGCACGGGCAAGACCAGCATCGCCGCCAAGCTGATCGAGACGGCCTGCCGGCGGGGCGAGCGCGCCCTGTTCTTCGCCTATGAGGAATCGACGGCGCAAGTCGTCCGCAACATGCGCTCGATCGGTATCGACCTCGCACCGTGGGTGACCAGGGGGCTGCTCGAAATTCACGCCTCGCGCCCGACCCTGCAAGGGCTGGAGCAGCATCTGGTCATGACCCACGATATGGTTCGCGCCTTCGGCCCGAGCGTGATCGCGATCGATCCGATCAGCAATCTCACCCTGGCGCAAGACGACACGGCAGTGAAGCCGATGCTCATGCGGCTCATCGACTTCTTGAAGAAGGAGCAGATCACCGCGGTCTTCACCAGCCTCACCAGCCGGGGCGATGCCGCCTCGGCGGCGGAGGATTCGCAGCTGGGCGTGTCCTCGCTCATGGATACCTGGCTGTTGCTGCGCAACGTGGAATTCACGGGCGAGCGCAATCGCACGCTGTTCGTCCAGAAATCGCGCGGCATGGCGCACTCCAACCAAGTGCGCGAGTTCATCCTGAGCGACGAGGGCATCGATCTGGTCGATGTCTATCTGGGCGGCGAACGAGTGCTGACCGGCAGCGCCCGTGTCGCCCAGGAAGCGCAGGCGCGCGCCGTCGCGGCGCTGCGCGAGGAGGATCACCAGCGCAAGCTGCGCCAGCTCGGTGCCCGGCGGAAGGCGATCGAGGCCCAGATCGCCGCCTTGCAGGCCGAAGCCGAGGCGGAGGCCGAAGAGGTGCATCTCGCCATCGCACAAGAGGTCCTGCAGCAAAGTACGTTGCGGCAATCCGCCGACGCGATGGCGCACCGCCGCAGCCCGCCGGTCGGCGCCAACGGTTTGCTGGAGAAAATCCGATGAGCATCCCGGCAGCGCCGGACTTCCATCCGGAGCCGGGCAGCACGCTCGCCTTCCAACTGCGCCTCTATGTCGCCGGCCAGACGGCGAAATCGCTCGGTGCCCTGGCCAATCTCCGGCGCATCTGCGAGACCCATCTCGCCGGGCAGTATCGGATCGAGGTCATCGACTTGACCAAGACTCCGCAGCTCGCCGCCGGCGACCAGATTCTCGCGGTTCCGACTCTCGTCCGTCGACTGCCCGAACCGATCAAGAAAATCATCGGCGATCTTTCCAATGAAGAGCGCGTCCTGGTCGGCCTCGACATTCAACCGGTCCGAGGCTGAGATCCGATGAGAAGACCTCTCGGCCCGCCTGCCGAAGCGCTGCTGATCGACGAGGCTCCGGCACCCGACGCCCCGTGCTACGTGCTGAGGCTCTACATAACCGGCTCGACGCCGCATTCGACGCGCGCGATTTCGAACATCCGCAAGATCTGCGAGGAGCATCTGCACGGCCGCTATGAATTGGAGGTCGTGGACATCTCGCAACATCCGTCGCTCGCTGCCGGCGAGCAGATCATCGCCGCACCGACCCTGATCAAAAAATTACCGCTGCCGCTTCGTCGGTTCATCGGCGACATGTCCCAGACCGACCGGATCCTGCTCGGGCTCGATCTGCGCAAATCGCCGGAGCCGGCGTCGCCGGCGCCTCACCGCTGACCCCGGATGCGCAGCATGTCATCGCCCGCACCCACTCTCCTCGAAGAAAACGGCGATCTGCGCGCCCGATTGGACGAGGCTGAAGACGCCCTCGGCGCGATCCGCCGCGGCGAAGTCGATGCCTTGCTGGTCGAGAGCGCCGACGGTCCCCAGCTCTATACGCTGCAGGGCCAAGAGGCCGAGACGAACCGATTTCGCGGCGAAATGCTGGCCCAGGTGAGTGACGCCGTCATCGCCGTCGATACCGACGAGCGTGTCATCTATCTGAACGCCGCCGCCGAACAGCTCTACGGCTTTGCCGCCTCGGGCGCGCTCGGACGAACCTTGGCGATGATCCGGGGTGCCCGCTGGCTCCATCCTGGAGACGAAGCAGCGGCGAAGGCTGCGTTGCGCGACCGCGGCGAATGGCGGGGTGAAAACATCCATGTCCGGCACGACGGAACCGAACTCAACGTCGAGTCCGGCATCACCGTGCTGCGCGCGATCTCCGGCCGGCCGACCGGGATGCTCGCCGTCGTCCGCGACGTGACCGAACGCAAGCGGCACGAGAACCAGGTGCTGGTTTCGGAAATACGCTATCGTCGGCTGTTCGAAGCGGCGCATGACGGGATTCTCATCCTCGACCCCGGTACCGGCAGGATCGTCGACGCCAATCCGTTCATGACCCGGATGCTGGGGTTTCCGCACAGCGACATGGTCGGCAAGGAACTCTGGGAGATCGGCCTCCTCGACGACGACGCGGCCAGCCGGGAAATGGTGTCGCGGCTGAAACAGGCGAACGAACTGCGCTACGAAAACCTGCCGCTCGAGACCCGGGACGGACGACATCGGAACCTCGAGATCGTGGCCAATCTCTATGATGAAGACGGCCGTCCCGTCATCCAGTGCAGTATCCGCGACATCACCGAGCGCATGCGCACCGAGGAACACGTCAAGCTGCTGATGGCCGAGGTCAATCACCGGGCGAAGAACCTGCTCGCCGTGGTTCAGGCCGTGGCCCACCAGACCGCGAAGCACGGCGACCCCGCCAGCTTCGCGGCGCGCCTCTCCGACCGCATCGAAGGCCTGGCCGCCAGCCAGGATCTGCTGGTCAAGAACCAATGGCAGGGGATCGAAGTGGCCGATGTCGTCGAGGCGCAACTCGCTCATTTCAAGGATCTGATCGGCACCCGCGTGCTGATCGAGGGACCGCGCGCGCGCCTGGCGATGGCCGCCGCCCAAGGCATCGGCATGGCGCTGCACGAACTCGTCACCAACGCCGCCAAATACGGGGCACTCTCCAATCTGGTCGGGAAAGTGCGCATCGCCTGGCACATCAGTTCCACGGCACACCCCGCCTTCTCGATGTCGTGGCTGGAGGATGGCGGCCCGAAAGTGGCGCCGCCGACCAGAAACGGCTTCGGCCAGATCGTCATCGGCCGCATGGCGGAAGCCGCGGTCGAAGGCGTCGCCGAAATCGTCTATCGCGAGCGCGGGCTGTCCTGGATTTTGAGCGCACCGGTGGAGAACATGTTGGCGATGGTCGTGTAAGCAGAATTTCGATGAGGAGGCCCCGCATGCCACACCATCATTGCGAGTTGCAGGCGAAGCAATCCAGTTGCCTGCCCCGATGAAACAGCCCGCCGTTTACATCATGGCCAGCCGACGCGACGGCGCGCTCCATACAGGCCCGACCTCGAACCTCGTCCAACGCGCCCATCAGCCCCGGAAGGGATCAATTCCCGGCTTCACCGCCCGATATGGGTGCAAGCTGCTGGTCCGGCCTGAACTGCATGAGACGATGGAATGTGCCATTCTGTGCCGGAAGCAGATCAAGGGTGGCTCGCGAGGGACAAAACGCGCATTGATCGAAGCCCTCGATCCGAACTGGCGTGATCTCTTCGAGGAGATAGTGTGATGTCGGTACGATCTATGGATTGCTTCGCTGTGCTCGCAATGATGGTGTGGACGGCCCCTGCGCGTCCACACATGACGGCTGAACAATTGTGGCCCCCTGTAATGGAATCTGCTTAGATGAGCATTCCCGCAAGGACTGAGAGCGACCGGCGGTGGCGCGTCCTCATCGTCGAGGACGAACCGGTGCTGGCCTACGTGCTCGAAGCGCTGTTGATCGAAGAAGGGTTCGAGATCGCCGGCGTAGCCGCCCGGCTCGAGCGCGCGCTCGCGCTGATCGAACGCGGCATCTGCGATGCAGCCGTGATCGACGCCAATCTGGCCGGAATCAGCGCCGGCCCCGCCGCATCGGCGCTGACCGCGCGCGGTTTGCCGTTCATCATCTTGTCGGGCTATTCGCCCGATCAGCAGCAATGCGCCTTCTCGGGCGCCCTTCGCTTGCAGAAGCCCTGCCGGCCGGAGCGCCTCGTCGAGGCCTTGCGCAGCATCCTGCCGGCGCAGTGACGGTCTCGATCCGGGAGCCGCGACTGGCGTGGTGCCGTCGCTCGAAACGCTGGTTCCGCCGTATCTCAGGGCCGATGGGGACGAGCTCGGGAATGGCGGTCAAGGACGCGAGCATGACAAATTCCTCTTGACATGATAGTTTTCTCCTCTTATAATCCGCCCTCAATCCTGCCTCATGACGCGCCCGCGCTGGGGAGCGAGGCTGGAGCCAGTCTTCGACTTTGACCGAGGGGGTGCCCAAATTCCGACCGACGAGCCCGACCAGAACGCTTGCGACTCGACCGGGAAGGCTCCCGGTCGCGATCGTCCAGCCGAGGGCGGGGCCGAGCCGGGACGGACGCGGACCGAGCGGCAATTGCGCCTCCTCGACGAAGTGGCCGAGATGACGATGGTTCTGACGCGCGGGACCTATGCCGAGGCGCTCCGGGAACTGGCCCAGCGAGAACGAGAGGCCCAGGAGCCGCCGGCCGAAGAGGCGGCAGTGCCGCAACCTTCCATCCGCGCCGAGCCTGCCTCGCCGAAACCCGCTCGCACCGAACCGGCCGAGCCGCGGCTGCCCCGCTTCAGGGGTCCGTCGGGCACGCGCGATCCGCGGGTGATCTTCACCATGCTCTCCGCCGAACTGCGCCAGATCATTGCGCTCCAAGTCTGGATCGCCGGCGGCGGCAAGGCCCAGACCAAGGCCAAGGTCGAGACTTACGCTCCGGGCAAGAGCCCGGCCGAGATCGAGCGCAAGCGGCTGATCCGGCGCCTCCTCGACGAATGCTTGGTCTTCACCATGGCCAAGCTCTACAACGACATGGACGGGCTCGAACTCGACTATGTCCGCGGCATCATCGACGAGCGGGTCGAAGCCAAGGAGATCCTCGGCGATCTCATGACCAAGCCGATCAGCGTCA
>Ga0209274_10001086_pt1 | contig 14366 bp, 9 predicted proteins | sample HubBroMetageREF1_FD_188343 | JGI IMG/M metagenome (GOLD analysis project Ga0209274, IMG submission 188343) | Reference soil microbial communities from the Hubbard Brook experimental Forest, New Hampshire, USA - Hubbard Brook CCASE Soil... | ecosystem: Environmental > Terrestrial > Soil >...
AGAGCTGGATCGCATGTTGACCATCTCCAAAGCATTATCGGCAGGACAGGCGCGGACATACCATGCGCGTGAGTTTGTGTCGGAGACGCAGACCTACTGGAGCCGTGACGCGCAAGTGCATAGCGAGTGGCAGGGAAGGCTTGCCGAGGAGTGGGGGCTCAGCGATTGCGTGCAAGCCGAACAATTCGCTCGGCTGAGTGTAGGACAGCATCCTGAAAGCGACGCGCAACTCGTCAAGCACCAGCCGGCAAGAACCTACGAGAACGAGTACGGCACGAAAATAACCAGCGTCGAACATCGCGCCGGGTGGGATGCGACATTCTCGGCCCCGAAATCCGTCTCTCTCACCGCGCTTGTGGGCGGCGATATGCGTGTCCGTGTGGCGCACCGCGAAAGTGTCCGCGTCGCGCTTGGCGAATTGGAGCGGTATACGCAAGCGCGGATCGGCAACATCCACGCGCCCGAGACGACGGCCAAGTTCATCGCCGCCACCTTCGAGCATGACACTGCCCGCCCGGTGGATGGCTATGCTGCGCCGCAGCTTCATACTCATGCCGTTATTTTCAATATGACAGAGCGCGAGAACGGCCAGACGCGGGCGCTGCAAGAGCGAAGCCTTTTCCAGTCGCAGCAGTATGCGACCAGCGTGTATCGTTCCGAGCTTGCCATGCGCCTTCACGGTTTGGGCTATGAGATCGAACGCGGCAAGCATGGCCAGCCGGAGATCAAAGGCTACACGCAGGAGTATCTCGATGCATCCAGTCCGAGGCGAGACCAGATCAAGAGACACTTGCAGAAGATCGGAAGAGAAGGCGCGGGCGCGGCACAGGTTGCGGCCCATCGCACACGGGACGGCAAGGGGATCCATTCCCAGGAAGAGGTATTACAGCGGCACCGTGGCCTGTCTGCACTGCACGGCCATCAAGCGGATCGCGTTGTAGCCCAGGCGCGCGAACATACACAGCTCCGTGAGCCCCACTCGGTCAAGACTGAACGACAGATTGAACGACAGGCCGTTACCTACGCTCGCAATCACGTCTTCGAGCGATCCGCCGTGCAGGATGAGCGGAGCATCTTGCAGGCGGCGATCAATCGCGGCATGGCGCAAGCAAGCTACGGACAAGTGCGGCATGAGTTTGCGCAGCGAGTCCAGGGCGGAGAGTTCGTTGCCGTTGGCACTGTCGAAGGACGCGCTGCGCCTCTCTATACGACTACTGAGATGCTCCGCATGGAGCAGGAGATCATCGGACGTATGCAGAGCGGTAACCGGCGAACCTACAACGATCCGATGCTGGTTTCGCCTCCGCTGCGGATTGCAATCGAGGATGGCCATTCGGAATTGAGCCCAGCGCAGCTTCGAGTGGTCGATGACATTTTTCTGAGCCGCGAGAAGTTCGTCGGCTTGGATGGAGTCGCTGGTACTGGCAAGACAACGACCTTGGCGGTCATCCGGGAAGGCGTGGAGGCCGAAGGCCACAAGGTCGAAGGTTTTGCTCCCACCTCGCGTGCTGCGCAGAAGCTGGCCGAGGCGGGCATCGAGACCTCGACTCTGCAACGCCATCTGGCGCGGGGAGAGCAGCCGGACACTGGTGAGAAAAAGCTCTATGTACTCGACGAATCTTCTCTCGCCTCGACGCGCCAGATGCACCAGTTCATCGAACGGCTTCATGCGGGAGACAGGGTCTTGCTGGTCGGCGACACGCGGCAGCATGAGGCCGTCGAAGCGGGTCGTCCCTTCGCACAGCTTCAGGAAGCCGGAATGCGAACGATGAGTCTCGAAGAGATTGTGCGACAGAAGGACCCGGAACTGAAGCAAGCTGTCGAGCAAATGGCGCATGGTCAGGTTGGCGCGGCTATCCACAGCCTGGACCGGCAGGGCCGCGTACACGAAGTAAAAGGGTACGACGAGCGCATCACGGCCATTGCGCGCGAGTACGCCAAGTCGCCGGACAGTACGCTGGTGGTGTCGCCGGACAATCTGTCGCGCGCGGAAATCAATCAGCGCATTCATGCCGAGTTGCAATCGCGCGCCATTGTGAGCAAGGACGAGCACTCGGTCCAAACGCTTGTGTCGCGTCAGGAAATGACCGGCGCCGATCGTTCTTGGGCGCAGCAATACCAAATCAACGATATTCTGCGCTACTCGCGCAGTTCGCGAGAGACTGGCATTCAGAAGGGCGAATACACGCGCGTCAAGAGCATCGACGCGCAAGACAATCGGCTCACGGTGCTACGCGTGGATGGGAGTGAAACGACCTACGACCCGCGCCGCCAGATAGGCGTCTCGGTGTATCGCGAGCAGGAGAAGGCGTTTTCGGTTGGAGACCGTATCCAATTCACCGCTCCCAATCATGAGCTGAAGATCGCAAACCGTGAACTGGCTACAGTGGAAAACATCGCGCCCGACGGAACAATGCGGCTGAAGCTCGATAACGGGCGCAGCATGGACTACGAGCCTCAGCGTCATCCGCATGTCGACCACGGCTACGCCGTCACCAGCTATTCCAGCCAGGGACAAACAGCCGACCGCGTTCTTATCCATGTCGATACGGAGCTGGCGGCGAAAGACTTGCTCAATAGCCGCATGGCGTATGTCTCGGTTTCGCGGGGCCAGTGGGACGCACAGATTTTCACAAACGACCGCGAAAAGCTGCCGCAGGCTCTTGGTCACGATGTCTCGCACCAGAGCGCGCACAAGCCGGAACAGGCGATTGCACCAATGCAGCATCAAGAGGCTGCCAGGTCACAACAGCCAGCACAGGATCTGGGTATGGGTATGGGCATAGGTTTGGGCTTCTGATCTTGAATAGGAATCGACGATCGTTTTACGCGAGAAAGCTCGTCAAGGACGATCCGGGTGTCATCCGAACCGCCGTGCCCCCCCATCTGACGCATGAGCGCATCGCGAAGACCCTCGATTGCATGACGACTTTGATACAAGCTGCTGTTCAAGAGTCTGAATTGGGGACGGCATTTCATATTGAGAACATGTGATTAACGAGGACACTATGTCAACCCAGCCTCGGTCGATTCTGCCGACACATTCATTTCCATGCGGCTCTGAACGCTTGCTCAATTCTCGCGAAGTAGCCGAGTGGTTTGGTGTTTCTATTGATTGGGTGCAGGCGCACGCTACCCGCAGGCACCCTCGGATTCCCGCGGTGCGGTTGGGCACCGGGCCAAGTGGAAGGCAGATGCTTCGCTTTCGGCGGGCCGATCTGGAGAAATTCATCGCCGATCATATGGCGGACTCATTTTCGCTCCGCAGACGCGCATGAGAGATATACTTCCATTCTGAAATCCTTCGGAGCCACCTCCCATGGCACGCCCTCGTCATCAAAATGGCTGGATTACGGAACATGGTAACCAGGTCTACGGCAATTTCTGGCGCTATGTGATGGATCCTGTGACTGGCGAACGGAAGCGAAAACAAGTTTCCATCCCGCTGGGCCGCGTCGGAAAGCTGAGGAAATGGGAAGCCAGAGAGAGGCTCAAGTCTCTCATCGCGGAGGAACTTGGGCCACAGCAGTCGAGCGAACGGCCAGATCCGAAGACGACTTTTGGCTGGCTCGTAACGTATCGCTATCTTCCCATGCGCGAGGGCCGCTGGCACAAAGCCACAAAAGACAAGACCACCTACGAGATCAACCGTTATCTTGTGGAGTATTTCGGTGACCGTGCCCTGGAGGAAGTGACTCCATTCGAACTTCAGGTGCACCTCAACAAACTGGCGAAGGAATTCTCAGATTCAATCGTCCGTCATGCCTTTTCCAATCTGAAGGCGATTTTCCACACGGCCCGCAAAATGAAATTCATTATCGAAGATGCTGCCGAGGATCTCATTATGCCCGACACGCGGACGGTGAAAAAGCCCAAGATCGAACCGAAGATGATCCTTGATTTGATCGACAGCATTCCTCACCCGCGAGACAGGGCGCTCCTTGCAGTTGGGTGTTTTTGTGGACCTCGCACGAGTGAGGATCTCGGACTCACCTGGAAGTCGTACTGTTTTGATCATTTCATCATCTACGACACCGCCTATGAAGGGAAGCTGTACGAAGGAAAGGTGAAAACGGAAGACAGCCGTGCCCGTATCCCTATTCCTCAGCGCGTACGCCCCTACATCGAAGCTTGGCGCCGAGTTTGTCCGGACACCTCGCCCGATGCCCTGATGTTCCCAACAAAAGGGCACCTCGGGAACAAAGGCAATGCCGTTCCTTTCCGCGCCAAGAACTTTTTCAAATGGAAGGTATGGCCCATAACGGACGCACTAGAGATTCCGCGGAAACTCTGCACGTTCCAAGTCTTCCGTCGTACCCTCGGCACCGACCTCCAGAAGCACGGCACGATGAAAGACGCTCAGGCTATCCTGCGTCATAAGCACATCAAAACCACGGCTGAGGTCTATATGGACCAAATTGCGGATAGCGTAAGCAAGGCAATTGAGGCACGCACTGACGCGATCTTCGCGCTGCGCAATAAACGGCAGCGGCGAAAATCTGCAGGGGTTTTGCTGAATATAGCTGGACAGTCAAAAGGGAAGCCGTCTGTAAACTGATAAAAAGAATGGCTCCTCAGGTAGGACTCGAACCTACAACCCTCCGGTTAACAGCCGGATGCTCTGCCATTGAGCTACTGAGGAGTGGGAGCACGCTTGTTTGCGCGCTTGAACTGTCAACGAAATCATATCAGAGGCTGGTGTCGATTGGAAACTCGCGCACAGGAGTTTCGCACGCCGGCCGTGGGATTATTGCAAAGTCAATTCTTTCCCAAGAGGCTTGCGTTTTGAGGTCACCTTGGATCATCGCGGTTGCCGAGGGGGCGTTCGTCAGGCTGCTTTTCTGCTAACCTAATTCCCGGCGTCTCGTCCACAAAAAGAATGAGGTGTTTATGCTGGGAGGTTCGCGTTTGCTGACTTTTTTTCTGATTCTTCTTATCGGTGTGATTGGCCTGGTCTCCGCAGAGGATTCCAGGGCTGAGGATTCCACCACTGCTTCCGGTCCTCTTTCCGGCCCTCCGAGAGCCAAGGTCGCCCCGGTCGAGGAGACCGTCCAGGGTCACAAAATCGTCGATCGCTACCGTTACCTGGAAGATCCGAACGATCCCGACACCCAGCTTTACGTTGAGCGCGAACTCAACTACACGCGCTCCATTCTTGACCCGCTGCCGGGACGTGACAGGATCAATGCGCGTCTCTCGCAACTGCTTGAGATCGGCAGCATTGGAGCTCCGCAGATGGGCGGCAAGTATTACTTCCACACCCGCCGCGAGGGCGACGAGAATCAGCCCATCCTTTATGTGCGCGAGGGATTAAATGACCAGGATCGCGTGCTCGTCGACGTGAACAAAATGTCCGCCGACGGCACCGTCGCGCTCGACTGGTGGTATGCATCGGAAGACGGCAAGTACATCGCCTACGGGACGTCCGCCAGCGGATCGGAAGAGAGCACTCTCCATATTGTCGAGAGCGCGACCGGCAAGTTGTTGCCGGATACCATCGAGCGCACTCGCTTCGCCAGCTTGGCCTGGATGAAGGACAGCTCCGCTTTTTATTACACCCGTCATCCCAAGAAAGGCGAGGTTTCGGACGGCGAAGAGGTCTACCACGTCAAGGTTTTCTTCCACCAGATTGGAAGCGATCCGGCCAAGGATCCGCTTGTTTTCGGCGAAGGCCGCAATCCGCAAGATGTTCCTGGCGTGGCGCTGTCTGAAGACGATCGCTATTTGCTGATTAATGTGGGCGAGGGGTGGACGAAGACGGAGATGTATTTGATGGATCGCCAGTCGAAAAATCCACCTCTCGAGATCACCACCGGTAAGGACTTCCTTTACGACGCTGACTTTTTTGAGGGCAAACTCTACATCACCAGCAACGAAGATGCGCCGCATTATCGCGTCTTTGTCGTCGACGCGGCCAATCCCAAGCGCCAAAACTGGAAAGAGCTGATCCCGCAGTCGGACGCGGTGTTGCAGTCGGCGAACGTGACCGGGGGCAAGTTGCTGGCGCAGTACGAGCACAATGCGACTTCTGAATTGAAATTGTTCGGACTTGACGGCAAGAAACTCGCCGACATTTCCTTGCCCGCCATCGGAAGCGTTTTCAGCGCCTCCGGGAAGTATGACCGCAACGAAATCTTTTTCGGATTCCAATCTTTCACCGTGCCGCCCTCGATCTATCGGGTTGATTTGACTGACGCGGAGAGCGCGCTGTGGGCCAAAGTCGAAGCGCCTTCCATCGATCCTTCCGCTTATAACGTCGAGCAGGTGTGGTACAGCTCGAAAGATGGCACGAAAGTCCCGATGTTTGTCGTCAGCAAGAAGGGAATCGAGAAGAACGGCAAGAACCCGACCTTGCTGACCGGCTACGGCGGTTTCAACATCTCGCTGACGCCAGCCTTCAGCCGCAGCATGTATCTCTGGATGGAGCACGGCGGAATCTACGCGGTCGCCAATCTGCGTGGCGGGGCCGAGTTCGGCGAGGACTGGCATCGCGCCGGAATGCTCGAGAAAAAACAGAATGTCTTCGATGACTTCATCGCCGCGGGCGAATATCTGATTGCTCAAAAATATACCGACAAAGATCATCTGGCCATTCAAGGCGGGTCGAACGGCGGTCTCTTGATGGGTGCGATGATTACTCAGCGTCCCGATCTTTTCCGTGCGGTAGTCTGCCAAGTGCCGCTGCTGGATATGTTGCGCTATCAGAACTTCCAGATCGCGAAACTCTGGATTCCGGAATACGGCTCAGCCGACGATGCCAAGCAGTTCGAGTGGCTCTACGCTTACTCGCCCTATCATCACGTGAAGGCGGGCCGGGAGTATCCCGCGATTCTCTTTATGACCGGCGATACGGATACGCGCGTCGATCCGATGCACGCCAAGAAAATGGCCGCGCTCATGCAAGCCGAGGCCAAAAACGGCGCCAGCCAGCAAAGGCCGATCCTGTTGCGCATCGACATCAAAGCCGGCCACGGTCAAGGCAAGCCGGTCGCCAAGCAGATTGAGGAGAGCACGGATGTCTATTCGTTCCTGTTCTGGCAGTTGGGAATCAAGCCGTGACCGTGTGATGGCGGGCGCGGCTCGGCTTTTCAGGCAGCGTCGAGTTCCCGCTGTGCTCCCTCGCGTCCGCTGTGGTTAAATGATCTCGGTGGTCACTGACTCTAAGATCCGCGTGCTCGTCGCAAAGCCCGGCCTCGACGGCCATGACCGCGGCGCCAAGGTGATCGCGCGCGCCCTCCGCGACGCTGGAATGGAAGTTATCTACACCGGCCTGCGCCAGACGCCGGAGATGGTCGTCAACGCGTCGCTGCAGGAAGACGTCCAGGTCATCGGACTCTCGATTCTCTCTGGCGCGCACAATGCGATCGTTCCGCGCGTGATGGACTTGTTGAAGCAAAATAAAATGGACGATGTGCTGGTGCTGGTCGGCGGCATTATTCCGGATCAGGATATCGAAGGGCTCAAAAAAATCGGCGTGGCCGGCATTTTCCAACCCGGCACTCCGATGGATGACATCGTGAAATTTATCCGCGAGCACGTGAAGCCGCACGGCGTGCCTGCCGTCTAGCGTTGCGTAGGGAAGCCGCCTCCGGCTGTTCGAGGCGAGCGCGGTTCGCCAAGTTCTTGCTGGCTCCATCCATCGAGCAGAGGATCAAAGCGGGGCTTCGCCCCGCGGGACAGCCGAGGGCGGCTGCCCTACGCGATCCTCGCCCGGGCGGCGGTGTTCAATCTTTTTTCCAGCGTTAGGCACCAGGCCACGCTCAGTAGGATCAAACTCCACGAGATTGCCGGCGAAATCAGGAACAGCCGCAAACCATAGCGCAAGGCTACGAACCAGGCGAACGTGAGGCTTGCCCCAACCACCAGCGGCACTCTGCGATCCGGTTGCGTGAGTGGGACAGCCACAGTCCATGCCGCCTGGAAAATGAGCGTGAATGGAACGGCCACCACCAAGTCCACTAGATAATGCTCCCCTAACGCCAGCGTGGAGAAAATTGTTGTCCACAGGAATAAGCCCGCCAGCAGTCTTCCCCATCGGGGCCAAAGGAGCGAGTTCCACCATATTGCCAATGCGCCCGCCAGGTGAAGCGAAGGCATGCAATTGCGGGGCGCGTCGGGCACCGTCATGGGTTGAAGGGCGATCTGAGCAAGCAGAGGCGGGTTCCAAGGGTATAACTCGCCAAACGCGTGCTTCGGACCAACCGCGGGATAGCTTCCGTATAGAGCGAAACCCACCAGGATCAGGGAAAGAAACAGCGCGAGAATTGGCACGGGTTGTGGTTTCCCCGCGCGGTCGGATGCAAGATGAGATGCATAGAGGACGCAGACCGCCAACGGGAGCGCGTAGTAAACGATCGTAGTCAGGCCCCACGCATTGGAGCCATCGGACAGAAGTCGCCCCAGAACGAAGCTTGGTTGAAACCCGAGACTGCCATCAAACGCCAGCAAGAGAGCATCGTAGGTCCTGGGGCGAAGCCACGTGGTCAGTGGAACCGTATAGCCGATCAGCAGGCTGCAGAGAGGAAAGACGGCTCCGGCATAAAACGTCTGGCGATAGGATTTCCTCTCGAAGTCTGGCAATCGGTCAGGCGATCGGGCGGGCAAGCGAGCGATCTGCGTGGCTAGTACCATCAGGCTGGCGAGACCGAGAAAGGCTCCCCAGCTAATCCACCACACTCCGTAATACGTGCCCAGGCCTCCCATCAAACGAATGCACGCCGAACGCAGTGCAACCGCGACGATCAGAACCGCTAACCATGCCGGCCGCGACGGCCGTGTCCACATATGAATCACGAACGTGCCTAGCAGTGTGAATGAGAACGTCGGATTCAGTTCAAAAGTACTTGGCATTGGCAGCGACTCTCGATTGACGGCTTACAAAACCAGCGACCAGTTCAGAAACGCCCACATCCACGTCAAGTTCAGCAGGCCGAGCGTCGTGACACAGAAGCCGAACTGCTTCCCATTCCAACGCTCTGCATACGCGCCCCAGACCAAAAACGCCGGATACACCATGAGCAAATAACGAGACGCCCCCAGCAGTGGACGCCCTGTGTACATCAGCATCTGCAGAATTACCGCCAGCGCGAACGCTTTGTCCTCGAGCCGCACTTGGATTCGCGATTGACGCCGCAGGCTGACCACGGCAAACACAATCACTACTGCCAGTTTGATGGCCAGCAAAGTATCGTGCTCGGTTACGATCAGCCGCAGAGCTTCCCACAAACCCCTCCACGGCGGAACCATGGTCATGCCTTGATAGAGCCGGTAGGCTTCTACCACGGAAATTCTCCCTGACCAGCGCAGCCAAACCCAATAGCCAAGCAATCCGAGAGGCGTCAGCGCCACGACCAGCGACCGGGTCTGACGGCTGCGCAACGCCATCAACGCGAGTGGGATGATAACCAGCACACCGGAAGGGCGCGCCAATCCTGCAAGCAGCGCGCAAGCCGTTGCCGGTTCCCACCGCGCTTTCCATTCCGCGTCCCGTCCCGCTTTCCGTGCGAAGACGACAGCCCACACCACCAGCGCCAGCGTCAGCGAATCGGCGTAGCCTGCGAACAGCACGAAGCTGGCCGGCCACGCGCAGAACAGCAGCAGCATGCGGAGTCGTCCCGCCTCTGATAATTCGTCCGCCGCCAGACGCAGCAGTCCCCAGAATGAAAAGAACGCCGCGACGGTGGAGACCAACAGCGCCGCCGCCGCGGCCGGCATCAGCCCACTCACCAGCCGAATCGCCGCCGGGTACAAAGGATAAAAAATCACCGCCATGGGACGGTCGTAACCGTGTTCGGCGATGCGCAGGAACCAGAGGGTATCGAAGCGCTCCCAAATCCCAAGCAACGCGTAATGCAGACCATGTGGCGCCGGCAAATTCTCGGTGAGCGCATTGCTGTGAATCAGTGCCGGATCCGGATGCAGAAATGGCAAAAATGCCGCAGCCATTGCGGTATAAAGCACACGCAGCGCGACCGTCGCCGCCACCGCGATCTGCCAGTCTGGCGGGGATGCGAGCTTGCGCGACATTGTTAGATTGTAGCGTTAGACTCCGCCCCAACCCTGCGCTTCACTCCGCTGGTATAGTAAGTTGTTTCCTAGGTAGTTTCGAAATTTGCCCTCATGCGCGAACGTGACGATTCCACGGCTCTTTCCATCAACAACGTCCTCCCCACCAAGATTGACCCCAGTTCTCTGCGCTTTGAATCCAATATGCGCGCGCTCGCCGACCTGGTCGCCCAGGTCCGCAACGAAGAAGAAATAATCCGCGAAGGCGGAGGCTCCAAAGCCATCGAAAGCCAACACGCCAAATCGCGCCTCACTGCCCGTGAGCGCATCAACCTCCTCGCCGATCCCGGCTCTTTCTTCGAACTCGGGATCTATGCTGCGCACAAAATGTACGAAGAATGGGGAGGCGCCCCCGCCGCCGGCGTCATCACCGGACTTGCGCGCATCCACACCCGCATGGTCATGCTGATCGTGAATGACGCCACCGTCAAAGCCGGTGCCTTCTTCCCCATGACCGCGAAAAAGGTCATTCGTGCGCAAAACATCGCCATCGAAAATCGCATCCCGACCATCTACCTCGTGGACTCCGCCGGAGTCTTTCTCCCGCTGCAAGAAGACGTCTTCCCTGACGCCGACGATTTCGGCCGCGTCTTTCGCAACAATGCTGTCATGTCGGCCATGGGCATCCCGCAGATCGCCGCCATCATGGGCATGTGCGTCGCGGGAGGAGGCTATCTTCCGGTGATGTGCGATCACGTCCTGATGACCGACGGCAGCGGGCTGTTCCTTGCCGGCCCCGCGCTGGTGCAAGCCGCAATCGGACAGAAAGTTTCCGCGGAAGAATTAGGCGGTGCCGCTATGCACTCCGCGATCAGTGGCACCGTCGACTTCCGCGAGCCCAACGATGAAGCCTGCCTCGGCCGCATCCGTTCGCTCATTGAAAAGTGGGGCTATCGCCGCCAGTCTCTCTGGGATCGCAAAAAGCCTGTAGATCCGGCGATGACAGCCGAGGAAATCTACGGCGCCTACGATGCCTCGCCCGCGCGCCCCTACGACATGAAAGAAATTCTGGCACGTATCGTGGACGACAGCCGCTTTGACGAATACAAGGCCGAGTACGGAAAAACGCTGATTTGCGGCTATGCTCGCATCGGAGGCTTCGCCGTGGGCATTGTCGCCAATCAGAAACTCCACGCGCAACAAACTGATCATGAAGGCCACAAGCGCGTCGAGTTCGGCGGCGTCATCTACACCGAGTCCGCCGAAAAAGCTGCCCGCTTCATCATGGACTGCAACCAGAACCTGATCCCACTCATCTTCTTCCACGACGTGAACGGCTTCATGGTGGGACGCGATGCGGAGTGGAGTGGCATCATCAAGGCGGGAGCAAAAATGGTGAATGCCGTGTCGAACTCGGTCGTGCCCAAGATCGCGGTGATCGTCGGCGGTTCTTTCGGCGCCGGACATTACGCTATGTGCGGCAAAGCCTTCGATCCGCGGTTTGTCTTTGCCTGGCCCACCGCGAAATACGCGGTCATGAGCGGGGACGCCGCCGCCGGCACGCTGGTAGAGATCAAGGTGAAGCAACTGGAGCGTAGCGGTAAAAAATTGAGCGAAGAAGAAAGAAAAGAACTTTTCGATTCAACCAAGAAAACATACGAAGAGCAAACCGATCCCCGCTACGGAGCCGCCCGTCTCTGGATCGACAAGATCATCGATCCCATGGAAACGCGCCAAGCCATCACGCAGGCGCTGGAAGCGGCGTCGCTGAATCCGGAGGTGCCGGAGTTTAAGGTGGGAGTGCTGCAGACATAGAGTCGGATTCCGAGATGCTGCATGAGCGAGACCGTAAAGTTGATCGAATGCCCGCGCGATGCCTGGCAAGGCCTCAAAGGTCAGATCCCTGCTGATCTGAAGACTAACTATCTCCAGGCGCTGATCTCCGCCGGCTTCAAGCACATTGACGCGGTCAGTTTCGTTTCTCCCAACGCGGTCCCGCAGATGGCCGACTCAGAAGTGGTTCTGAAAGAACTCGACCCGCCCGACGACGTGGAAATCATCGGCATCGTGGTCAATGAAAAAGGCGCGCAGCGAGCGATCGCGACCGATGCCGTGCGCACCCTGGGTTTCCCGTACTCGATCTCACCAACATTTCTGCAGAACAATCAACGGCAGACTCTGGAAGACGCGATCGAGGAACTGGAAAAGATCGAAAAGAAAGCCGACGAATCCGGGCTTGAGACTGTCGTCTATGTCTCGATGGCCTTCGGCAATCCTTATGACGACCCCTGGACCATCGATGAAGTCGTCGAAGCCGTAGCTTTACTCGAGTTGCAGGAAATTCGCATGATTTCGCTCGCTGACACCGTAGGCGTGGCGCCGCCGGAAAAGATTCGCGAAGTGGTTTCCGCCGTGATGGCGAAGTACGACTATCTCGAGATCGGCGTCCACCTGCACAGCCGTCCCGACCAAGCCGCAGCGAAAATCGTCGCTGCTTATGAAGCCGGCTGTCGCCGCTTCGACTCCGCCATCGGCGGACTGGGGGGATGCCCTTTCGCGCAGGATGCCTTGGTGGGGAATATAGCGACGGAAACAGTGATCGAAACCCTGCGTGGCCGCGGCGCGCAGTTGCCCGCGCTGAAGCCGCTGGACGCATTGTTGAGAGCGACAGCAGAGATCGGCGCGCGGTACAAAGACTCATTGGCAGCGGACTGAGAACGACCATGAACTACAAAACGCTCCTCCTCGACTTTGACTCCGCCGCCGCCACGATCACTCTCAATCGCCCCGACAAGCGCAACGCCATCAGCTACGAACTCATCGGAGATTTGATTCGCGCTTTGGATGAAGTGAATAACTCTTCCGCGCGCGTCCTGATCTTGACCGGGGCAGGGAAGGCTTTTTGCTCCGGCATGGACCTCGACAACCTGAAATCCCTGATCGGCCGTATGCCGGAGCAAAATCTCGAAGACTCGCGGACCATGGTTGGCCTGTTCCGTTCGCTCTATGAATTTCCCAGGCCAACGATTTCCGCGGTCAACGGCGCGGCCATCGCCGGCGGCACGGGCCTAGCACTGCTCTGCGATTTCACGCTGGCCACGCCGGACGCCAAGTTTGGCTATACCGAAGTCCGCATCGGATTCGTGCCCGCAATTGTTTCGACTTTTCTCCTGCGCCAGGTGGGCGAGAAGATCGCCCGCGACCTCTTGCTTACGGGCCGAATTTTTGACGCCGCCGAAGCCCTGAAGCTGGGCCTGATCAACGAAACTGTTCCTCCGGAAAAGCTGCTCGGCCGCGCCCGCGAACTCGCCGCGCAGTTGGCGGAGAACAGTCCGCTCTCGCTTTTCCATACCAAACGTCTGCTCACCGATCACGCTCGCGCAGAACTCGATGCGCAGATTGAATCCGCGATCCGCGAAAATGCCGGCATCCGCCAGAGCGCCGATTTCCGCGAGGGCATCGAGTCGTTCCTCGAACAGCGCAAACCGAAGTGGACGGGCCGATGAGCCGGCTCACAAATCAAAAAGCGGCAGCGACGGCGAACGAGACTCGAATCCGCGTCCGCTATGCCGAAACCGACCAGATGGGCGTCGTCTATCACGCGAATCATTTCATCTGGTTTGAAGTGGGGCGCGTCGAACTCCTCCGCCAGTTCGGCTTCACCTATAAAGAAATGGAACGCGAAGACGACTGCTTCATCGCCGTTGTCGATGCCCGGTGCCGCTACAAGGCTCCCGTACACTATGATGACGAGGTCATCGTGCGCACGCACCTGAAGCATGTGCGGGAGAAAGTGATCCGTTTCGGATACGATCTGCGAAAAGCTGAAACAGGTGAGTTGCTGGCTGAAGGCGAAACCACGCACATCGTGGCCGATTCGAGAATGAAGCCGCGCGCGCTGCCGGAGAAATATATGAAAGTGTTCCGGGCTGCGGTGGGCGGCCCCTAAAGGGGCATCGGACTTCGGGATCGTGCGGCATCGCTGAAGCGATGCCCGGATACGAAACGCCGAACAACTGAGGACTGAGAATCGGGAACTGAGAATCGAGAGCCGGAACCCGGGAACTAGATTGAAAGCCTTGCACATTAACGGAAACGATCTCACGCTTGAAGCCGTGCGCGAAGTCGCGCACACCGACGTTCACCGGCCCGTCCTGCTCGATCCTGACGCGCGCGAGGCCGTTCACCGCGCCCGCGCCGTTGTTGACGCCCTGGTCGCTGGCAATAAAATCTCTTACGCCATCACCACTGGCGTCGGCAAGCTGAGTGATGTGCACATCGTCGGCGATCAGGTTCGGGAGTTGCAAGTCAACCTGGTACGCTCGCACGCCGTCGGGGTCGGTGAACCGCTTTCGATCGCC
>Ga0209274_10001087_pt1 | contig 14363 bp, 13 predicted proteins | sample HubBroMetageREF1_FD_188343 | JGI IMG/M metagenome (GOLD analysis project Ga0209274, IMG submission 188343) | Reference soil microbial communities from the Hubbard Brook experimental Forest, New Hampshire, USA - Hubbard Brook CCASE Soil... | ecosystem: Environmental > Terrestrial > Soil >...
TCGCCAAGCCGCGGCTGGGGCGCCGTCCAATCGAAGCATTCCGGCTTGGTTGCACCGCATACGCGCAGATAACGATCGAGGTCGAAGGCAGTTTCGTTCGGCTCCATGCCCGATATACGGACGCGATGTCGAATCGGATTGCGCGCGCGAAACTTTACCCTAGCGACGCGGAAAGTCGCCCTTCAAGTACATCGCGCCACTCGGCTTCTCGACACCGCCGCGCGGCTCGAGCGTAATCGCGCTGGCGAGCACGACTTCTCCCGGCGGTGGCAGGTCGAGCGACACGATCGTGGCGCCACTGCTCAACGGTTCAAACAATCCCGCCCTCAGCGGACCCTGCTTTGCGCCGATCCACCAGACCTCGTACTCTTTGTCGTCGGGCGTCGGCGGGAGACCGCTGACCTCGAGCATCGCAGTGCCTTGGGCGGGACTGAGCGCGACAGTACCAGTGGCAGAAGGCGACGCGGCGAGGCCGGCGAGACGAACGACATGCGCGTCGGGACCGAGACTCGCGAGCGTCAGATCGGTGGTTTGCGCGACCTTGGCCTGAAGCGCCGCGAGCTGGTCGCCGGTCGTATCGACATTGCGCTGGATGTCGATGACCTTCGCGGTCAGCTCTGTGATCTCGTTTGAAGTTTCCGAAGTGTCGCTGTGCAGCCGCGAATTGATAAGCGCATAGCTGACAACGATCGCGACGACCGCGGCCGCGGCGGCTGAACCAAGTATCGCAAGACCGCGCCCACGTGAGGGTTGACGGGTCGCTCGATCTTCAAGTCGTCGCGCCGGGCGCTCTTCATCGAGACGAGCTTGCAGCCGACTCCAGATTCGATCGGAAGGAGCGTCGCCGCCGCTTTCGACGACTGCCATCGCCGCCAGCGTTTCTATGAACGACGCCAGCTCGCCCTCGCATTCTTCACATCCGGTGGCTAGATGCTCGTCAACCGCGCGTTGCTCATCGCCGTCGAGCCGCGCGAGCGCCTTGAGCGGCATCAGGTCCTTGATTTCCGCGTGGTCCATCGCTGCTACCTGGCACTCCCTTGAAGCGCGTCGCGAAGCCTGATCAACCCACTGCGCATCCGGCTTTTCACGGTGCCAAGCGGGATGCTCGTGCGCTCGGCGATTTCGGATTGGGAGAGATCGGAAAAATACGCCAGCTGCAGTAGCTCTCGCTCGCCGTCGTTCAAGGTCGCGAGTGCGCCCTCCACCTTGCGCCGCTGCTCGGCGCTGTGAATTTCGTTCGATGGGTCGTCGGTGGAAACCTGATCGGCAGGATCGTTGCCGCGAGGCTCGCGCGCTTTGCGGGCGCGCAGCCGATCGATCGCCCGGCTTCGCACCGTCATCATGATCCACGCGCCAACTGATCCACGACCGCGATCGAATCGCGATGCCGCGCGCCAGAGCTGCCACAGGACGTCCGCCGCGACTTCTTCCGCGTCGGCCTCATCGTGCAGAATCCTGGCCGCGACCGCGCTGAGTGCGCGGCCGTAGCGCTGATTCAGCGTGGCCAAGGCATCCTGATCGCCGGCGGCCATGGCTGAAACGAGTGCTTCATCGGAAATCCTGTTGTCGGCCGCCGTCACCACCTGGCTTCTACTTCAGATACGTTGCGCGACGGCCGCCGGATTGCCGCGGCTAGCCGAGCGCACCAGCGGCAACCAATTCGCTGATCCGGGTTTCGTCGTAACCGAGGATATCTTCGAGCACGTGCTGATTGTCCTGGCCGAGACTCGGCGCCTTGCGGCGAACTGTAGCCGGAGTCCGCGAGAGTTTCGCGCGAGGACCTTCGACCGTAAATTTTCCGTAACCGGGATGAGGGAGCGCGACGAAATGCCCGCGATGTACGAACTGCGGATCGGTGTACGCGTCGGCGCTGCCCTGCACCTGATGCGCAGGAACGCCGTGCGCTTGAAGCCGGGATTCGATCGCGCCGCGCTCGATTGCACGGCTCCACGCGGCAATCGACGCGTCGATTGCGTCGCGATGCTCGAGTCGTCCGGCGGCGGAGGCGTAGCGCGAGTCGCGCGCCAGGTCCTGATTTTCCATTGCGAAGCAGAGGCGGCGCCAGTCGTCATCATCGCGACAGACGATCGCGACCCACTGGTCGTCACCGGCCGCGGGATAGACGCCGTGCGGCGCGAAGGCAGCATCGGAATTTCCGACGCGTCCCTCGACGCGGCCGTTCACGGTGTAGTCGAGAATCGCCGGGCCAAGAAAATGGATCGCGCATTCAGCTTGCGACTGATCGATATATTGCCCTTCACCCGTGCGTCGCCGATGGTCGAGCGCCGCGAGAATTGCCATCGCCGTGAACCGCGGCGCGACGTAGTCCGTGTACGCGCCGAAGACGCCGGCCGGAGCGCGGTCGGGCCATCCGGCGAGATTGTGAAATCCCGCAATCGCGGCCGCCATGTTGCCGAAGCCGGCGATCTTCGCCAACGGCCCCGTCTGTCCCATCAGGCACGAGCTCAGCATGATGACCGTGGGATTGATCGTTCGCAGCGATTCGTAATCGTAGCCCCACGCACGCATCGCCTTGGGAGAGAAGGACTCGGTGACCACGTCGGCCCATCGCACCAGATCGTGAACCACCGCGCGCGCGGCAGGATTGCCAAGGTCGAGCGAGATTCCAAGCTTGCCGGCGTTGCAATTGGCGAACAGCCCCGAGCTGTCGGGGCCGAGTTGGTTGCCGAAAAAAGGCTGGAGCGTGCGCGCCGTATCAACCCGTGTCGGCGACTCGATTCGCACGACGGTCGCGCCGTAGTCGGCAAGAATCCGGGTCGACGCGGGACCGGCCATGACCCACATGAAGTCGCAAATCCTGACGTCCTTCAGCGGCAGCTCGTTCGGCATCAGATGATCCCCGCGCGCGCGAGTTCGGCGAGGTCGCGTCCGCTCAGGCCGAGTTCGTCGCGGTAGATTTCGGAATTGTGCTCGCCGACGGTCGGCGGCCTTCTTCGATACTCGATCGGCGTAGCGCTGAATTTCGCGAACGGTCCCGGGTATCGAAACGACTCGCCGAGTTCCGGATGCGCGACGTTCTGGAAGTAATCGCGCGACGCGAATTGCGGGCTTTTGACCACTTCCTCAATGGTGGTGACCGGTGTGATCAAAAATCCGCGCTCGACCGCGATCTGAAGCAACTCATTCTTGGTGCGGCTACGCGTGAATTTTCTGACGATCTCCTTGACGCGTTCGAATTCCGACGGCGGTTCGGCGCCGCTGACCAACTGCTCGCCGTACGCGATCCAATCCTTGTCGCGCGTGGCTTGATCGCAAAAACCCTGCTCGCAGACGAAATGCATCAGCCTGGCAGTGAAGACGCCGAGTGCCGAGCCGAACAGAAAAGTCATCGCGATGTAACCGTCGCTGGCCGGCCAGACCAGCGGAAATTCGAACCCGCCGAACTTTACGCCGCCCGACATCCGGCGCGCTTCGATCGATCCGAGCGGCGCCGCGAGGATGTACGACTGCGTCGCCATCGCCACCGATTGCACCGCGGCGACATCGACGTGTTGCCCGAGGCCGGATCGCGTGCGCTCGTGATGTGCCGCGAGCGCGGCCACCCCGGCGTCGGCGGATGCGTGCAGGTAGGCCTGCGGAATGCACAGGCGCACCGGCGGCCGATCTTCGTCGCCGGCGAGGATTAACGGCCCGCCTGCGGCCATGATGATTAGATCGCTGTCGGCGTAACCGGCCTTCGGACCATCCTGTCCGAACGGAGTGATCGAAACGAAAATCAGCGCGGGATTTATTTTCGCGAGATCGGCGAAACCGAGATTGCGTTCCGCGAGGTAACCGGGATTGTGCGACTCGATGAGAAAATCGGCGCGCGCCACGAGCCGGCGCAGCAGCTCGCGTCCACTGTCGCGTTCGATATCGAGCGTGATCGCGCGCTTGTTGCGATTGTACGCCCACCAGTACAGCGAGCGGTCGGGATGCGGCACGTCGCGGTAGAACGGCCCGACGCCACGCGCAGGTGACCCGCCAACAGGTTCGACCTTGATGACGTCGGCGCCCATGTCGGCCAGCATCTGGCCGCATAGAAGGCCGCGCTCGGTCGTGAGATCGAGCACGCGATATGGACTGAGCACGGACATCAGAGTTTCAGCACCGCCCGATTCTTACCACTGTCGGACTGGCCGGCGTCAACGGGAGATGCGATGCCGCCCCGGTCCGAGCTCGCCGCCGATGAGCGACGCGTCATCGAATCGCACCAGCGCGGTCACGCCGTCGGGAAGCGCAATCTCGCCGCCTGCTTCGCGATCCAGCTTAACCTCGATGAGCCCGTGCGGAGTCGGGACGCGTCCTTCGAGATGCCTGAGCGCGCCGAAGCGCGGCGCGATTTCCGCGCGCGAGTAGCCGGGCGCCGCCGGCCTGACGCCGAGAATCCAGGTGGTCAAATCGTAGGTCGGCGTCGCCGACCAAGCGTGGCATCGGCTCCCAGTGCCGATGCGCGCGTCCCAATATTCCTCGAAGGCGGTGCCGCCGCGCTCGATCTGCGGCCACCACTTCATACATCGGGCGGGAATCAGATCGCGCCGGCCCGCGCGGACGATCGCGTCATGAAGGATGTGCGAGAAAAACGGCTGCGCCGCGACGACGTCCTGCTCGACATCGAACTTCATATGCTCGGCGGGATCCATGCGCTGCTTGCGGTACGCCGCCATGTTGTCGGAAATCGTCGGCGTGACTACGACGCGCGATTCATCGAGGATGTAGTCGAGCATTCGGGGCCAGCGGTGTGCCGGGGCGCATCCAGCGACGATCGCAATGGCGTTCGTTTGCTGGCTGACTCGACGGTGCGGGCCGTTGCGATCGGCGGCGTCAACGTAAACGCCGGCGGCCTCGTCCCACAGCAGCTGGAAGGCGCGCCGAGTCCGCTCAGCGCATGCGCGAGCGTCGGCGGCGGCACGCGAGTCCGCCATGACAGTCTCAGCCAGCGACGCAAAGTCGTCGAGCGCCGCGGCGTAGAGCGCGTCGAGCGCGCCGATCACTTCCGATCGCTCGGTCATCGCCCAGTCGATGAAAATCCATCCCGGCATCCCGCGAATCAGTCCGTCGGATGCGCGATAGCGCTCGAAGGCCGCCACCACGCCGTCCGCGGTCGGCATCAGCTCGCGCACCGTCGCATTGTCGCCCGAGTATTCGAAGTAGCGCGCGAGCGCACGAATCCAGTGCAGCGAGTAGTCGGGGATCGTCGTCGATGAAATCGCGAAATCGCACGCGGCGGCCATCGCGAGCAGACCATCGCCGCGGCGCGAATCGGCGCAGATTCGCAGATGGCGCCGCACGAGACGCCAATCAGTGTTAGTCGTGTAGGTCAAAAGGGCGTGGATGTAGGAGTCGCCGAGCCACGCGCGTTGCTCGCGGCCGGGACAGTCGATGAAGGCGTCGGTCGAGCAGAGTTCGAGCGTGCGCGCACCGACGCGCCAGATTTTGTTGAGCGCCGGATCGTCGCATTCAAAGTACGCCTCGTCACCGCGCGGGTAGCGTCGCTCCACTGCGCCCGCCGATTCGATCTGCGCCCCGCGCCGCGCGACGATCGACAGATAGCGGAAGCCGACCGCCTCGTACGACTCAAAGCGCTCGGAGTCGCCGCCGCGCAGGATGTAGCGCATCGCAAATTCGCGTGGATGCGTCTCCGCGCTCCCGTCGGCGCGCGAGTCCTCGCCGCAATACACATCGACCGTCGATCCGGCGGGACCGCGCACCACCGCCCACGGCGTCGCGAGCGTCATCATCCCCGCATCGAAATTAACGATGGTGTCGGGACCGTCAGTGGACTGATCCGCGGTCGGATATGCGCCGCGAGGATCATTGCTGTTGAGAGCCGCGACGCCGTGCCGCGAGAGTTCATTCAGCGCGATCGGAATCGAAGTCAGCGGCGCGATTTCGTCGTGCTCCGGCGCCGTGAACGGCTCAACCGGGATTCGTGTGCGATTGTGCGAAAAAGTGGCGGCCGACAATTCGACCGCGGGCAGCCAATTGGAATCGTCGAACGACGCAATGTTCCATCCGGTGGGAATCGCCGCGCCGTCGAGGATTTCCGTCGGCGGCACCGGCAACGCCGCGCCGCGCACTACATCCTGCCGATACGGCGCGGCGCGTCCTTTCCACGTCGCATCCGAAATCACCCCGATGACCGGCGCTTCAAACGCGAACGATCCGAAACCGAGCAGGAAGCTCGGCGCGGCTGGTCGCCACCACGGTCCGGGCACTCCGTAAAAGCGAACGAGTGACGCAATCGCGTTTCGGCCCGCGTGCAGATATGGCGCGAGATCGACCTCCGCCCACGCCAGCCGCTCGGGTATCGACCGCGCCGGTCCGCGCGCGACCTCGACGCCGTTGACGAACAGCACGAAGCGCGAGTCGGCCGTCACTCGCGCGGGAACTGACGCAGGGACCGCGTCGAGCTGAACCGTCCGCCGCAAGTAACAGAATCGATTCCAGGTTTCTTTCGGAGGAATGTTCGCGGCACCGATCGGAGCTACCGGCAACGGCGCAGGCCCGCTCCAAATCCATCGCGCATCCCACGTGATCGGCCATTTCGGTCCGTCCATCAACGTCACCAGCTAGTACGGTCGAGCAGTCTTGCCGATAATTTCGCGCGCGACAATCGTCTTCATGATCTGCGCGGTGCCGTCGCCAATCTCGAGGCCAATCACATCGCGCATCCGCTGCTGATGCGGCAAATCGAGGCTGAACCCGAGATGCCCGTGGAGCAGAACGCACTGATGCAAAACGTCGGCGCACAGCTCCGGCGCAAGCCATTTTGCTCCGGCCGCGAGCCATCCGTGCGGCTCGCCGCGGTCCTTCAGCGACAGCGCCTCGTAGCATAGAAGACGCGCGGCGCGCAGCCGAACCGCCGCCTCGGCGAGCGGAAACGATACGCCCTCGAAGCGCGCGAGCGGCGCGCCAAACGCCTGGCGCTCGGCGACGTACGCGCAAGTCTCGTCGACGCTCTGCTCGGCCGCGCCGATGCACATCAAGCCGATCAACGAACGGCTGAAATCGAATCCCTGCATCACGTCGATGAAGCCGCCGCCCTCCGCGCCGATGCGAGCAGACGCGGGCACGCGGACGCCATCGAAAAAAATCTGGCCGCGCCCGATTGCGCGCGAGCCCATGTCGCGAAAACGCGTGCGCGATACGCCCGGTGAGTTGAGGTCGACGTAAAATGCGCTCACGCCTCGCGCGGATTGCTCCAGCGTGCCGGTTCGGGCCAGCACCAGGGCCGTGGCAGCCGACGATGAGAACGAAATGGAAGTTTTCTCGCCGCTCAGGACGTAGTTGTCACCGTCGCGGCGCGCCTGCATCGCTATATGCGCCGCGTCGGAACCGCCGCCGGGCTCGGTCACGGCCAACGCTGCGATTATTTCGCCGCGGCAAATCGGCGAGAGAAACGCAGCCTGCTGACGCGCATCGCCGCTGCGCGAGATTATTGCGCCGACCAGCGCCGCGATCAGCAGTACGTACGCTGCGTTGAAATCGCCTCGCGCGATTTCCTCGTGCGCGATTCCAAGCGATACGTAGTCCAGCTTCGAACCGCCGAAGTTCGCATCGACCATCGGCGCGAGCAAACCCAGCTCGCCGAGTTTTCTCGCCAAGGCCGGCGGCAAATCATTGTCCGCGTCGCGCGACGCGTAGTTCGGAAGCAGCTCGCGCCGCGCGAAGTCACGCAGCGTTTCCTGCAGCAGCTTCTGCTCGGCGGTGAGGCTAAACTCCATCGCGAACCTCAGTTCGACGGCGTGTTCACGTCGGGCACCGTCACGGTCTGCGGTGGCGCGCCCGACGGACCGACCCACTCGGGCAAACTCTGGAGTCCGCCGAGATGGACCATCGGCGGCTGGTCGACCGTCCCTTCGTTGTCGCCGGTCCCATTGCCCGCCTCGTCCTGGTAGTGCTGCGTGATCTGCTTCTTCACTTCTGCGGGCGACGCTTCCGGCTGTATGCCCTGGCTGTGCGAAAAATCCTCGCGGCTCTGGGCGTCCATATGCAGCCAGATCTGGCTGGCCTGCGCGCTGTTGCCGTGATTCAGAGCGTCCACGAATTTTTGCTGCTGTGTCTCCGACGAGCATCCCGCGACCGCAATCGCGCACGCAGCAATTGAGAATACGAACACGCGCTGTATCTTTGCCGGCATCAACCTAGAACGTCACCACGCTTCGAATCGACTTGCCTTCGTGCATCAGGTGGAAGGCGTCGTTGATTTTTTCCAGCGGCATCACGTGCGTGATCAGATCGTCGATATTGATCTTTCCTTCCATGTACCAGTCGACGATTTTCGGCACGTCGCGACGTCCGCGCGCACCGCCAAAAGCCGTGCCCTTCCACGTTCGTCCCGTCACCAACTGAAACGGCCGTGTCGAAATCTCCTGCCCCGCGCCCGCGACGCCGATGATCACGCTGGTGCCCCATCCGCGCTGACAGCACTCGAGCGCCTGGCGCATCAGCTTGACGTTGCCGACGCATTCGAAAGAAAAATCCGCGCCGCCACGCGTGAGGTTCACGAGGTACGGCACGAGGTCGCCTTCGACTTCCGCCGGATTCACGAAATGGCTCATGCCGAACTTCTCGGCGATCGTCTTGCGCGCGGGATTCAGATCGACGCCGACGATCATCGACGCGCCCGCTATCCGCGCGCCCTGCACGACGTTGAGGCCGATGCCGCCGAGCCCGAACACCACCACCCGGTCGCCCGCCTGCACCTTCGCGGTGTTCAGCACGGCGCCGATTCCGGTGGTGACGCCGCAGCCGATGTAGCAAATTTTCTCGAACGGCGCGTCGTCGCGGACCTTGGCCAGCGCGATCTCCGGCACCACGGAAAAGTTCGCGAACGTTGAAGTGCCCATGTAGTGATGAAGCGGTTTCCCCTCGCGCGAAAATCTGCTGGTGCCGTCGGGCATCACGCCGCGGCCCTGCGTCTCGCGAATCGCCGTGCACAGATTTGTCTTGCCCGAGAGGCACGACGGGCAGTTGCGGCATTCGGGAATGTAGAGCGGGATCACGTGGTCGCCGCGCTTCAGCGTCGTCACGCCCACTCCCGTTTCGACCACGACGCCGGCGCCTTCATGTCCGAGGATCGCCGGGAAGAGACCTTCGGGATCGGCGCCCGACAAAGTGTAGGCGTCGGTGTGGCAGATGCCCGTGGCCTTGATTTCGACCATGACTTCGCCGGCCTTCGGGCCTTCGAGGTCAACGCTCGCGACTTCGAGCGGTTCGCCGGCCTTGTTCGCGATTGCTGCTTTTACTTTCACAATCCCCGCGCGATCCCCGCAATATAATACGCCGCCGCATCGCGCCGAACACCACACGCATCTCGCTTGATGGTTGTCACGAATGCTGCCAAACCTCATCGAGGCCGATCGGTAATCTACCGCGAGGAGAAAACAATGGCCGACAAAACACTCTCGCCCGACCAGGTGATCGCATCGCTGCTCGAAGGCAAGTCGCGCCGCGAGATGATGGTGATCCTCGCGCGGCTCGAGCACGGCGGCGCCGGGCTCTACCAGTCGTTCGCCGCGAGCGAACGTAACGAGAAGGCGCGCGCCGCCCTGCTCGCCGGCGCTGAGCGCGAGGAGCAGAATTCCGCGCTGCTCAAGACGATGACGGCGGTCAAGGACAAGTGCGAAAAGTGCGGCAAGCCGCTGGCGCCTCCGGCACCAGCCCAGTGCTGTTCATTCCAATGCACTTTCTGCCCCGACTGCGCCGACGAAATGAAGCACGTGTGTCCAAACTGTTCGGGGGAGCTGACGGCGCGTAGTCTCTGAGGCTCGAGGATTTGCGATGCAGGTAATCGGCACGGTCAAGGAAATCTGGCGATACCCGGTCAAGTCGATGGCGGGCGAACGGTTGCAACGCGCGAATGTCGGCGCGCTCGGAATCTACGGCGATCGCGGATGGGCGATTCGCGACGAAAAGGCCGGCGAGATCCGCAACGCGCGCAAGCTGCCCGCGCTACTACATTGCACCGCCGTCTATCTGCGCGAGCCGTCCGGATGCGACGTGCCACCTGCACAGATCACGATGCCCGACGGAACCACGTTTCGTTCCGATTGCGCCGAGGCGAGTGAAAAACTTTCCGAAATGCTCGGGCGCCCCGTCACGATCTGGCCGGTCCAGCCGCCATCCGAGCGCGACTTGCTTCGGCGCGCCAAGCCCGACAATCCCGATATGAAAGCTGAAATGCGCGAGGTCTTCGGCCGGCTGGAAAGCGAGCCGTTGCCCGACTTTTCGACGCTGCCGCCACAGATTCTCAAATTCACGTCGCCGTTCGGCACGTTCTTCGACGCGTTCCCATTCCATCTGCTCACTACCGCGTCGCTGAGCGCGCTCGCCGGCCACAATCCCACCGCCGATTTCGACTCGCGCCGCTTTCGTCCCAACCTGCTGGTCGAGACCGAGCGCGGCCTCGATGGTTTGGTCGAAGCCGAATGGTCGGGGCGGACGCTTCGAATCGGCGCGACCCGCATCAAGCTCGAGATGCCCACCGTGCGATGCGTGATACCGACGCTCGATCAGCCGGGGATGAAGAAAGATCCGTCGGTGCTGCGAACGATCGTGCGTGACGCGGCGCAGAACCTCGGCGCCTACGCGACGATCACCGCGGGCGGCACGATCGCGCTCGGCGACCAGGTCGCGCTCGAATAGCAGCTACAGGAGTCCGGCGGAAAGTTCATCCCCGGAGACTCTCGACTTTCGTTTTACACTCGGCTTGACGATCGTTATTCTCGCTACCTACCGAATGGTAGAAGGCTTGGAGATCCAACAACGGCGAACATGCCCAAAGCACTACGGAAGAGCAAAATCAAAGGCGTGCGCACACGGCGTGCGTCTCACGCGATCTCAGATACCTATGACCAAATTCTCGCGGTGGCCGAGCAACAGTTCGCCAACTCGGGATATAACGGCACTTCGCTCGAAGTGATTGCCCGCCGCACCGGCATCCGCAAGGCGTCGCTGTTCCATCACTTCACCAGCAAGCGCAGGATTTTCGATGCCGTCGTCCGCCGCATTTTCGATCAGCTCGTCTCGATCGGGCGTGAGACGGAGCAGATCGAGAATCCAAGGGAGCACTTGCTTGCGATCGCCGCTAGGCTGCACGACTTCATCGCGAGTCATCCGAACCACGCGCGGCTATTGATGCATCGCGTGCTCGAAGATCCCGCCAGCGTGCGCCGCTCATCCGAGATGTTCATCAAGCCGCTGGTCATCGAGATGGCCAAACTGGTCGTCCGCGGAATTGAGATGGGAGTCATCCGCAAGACCGACGGTCCGATAACTCTGACGCTGATCGCGCTTGCGATACCGATCCTGCCGTACTCGTTTGCGCCGGTGGTCGAAGCCTGCACCGGCATTGAGGTGTTCTCGCCGGAGAGTATCGCGGTTATTCGAAGTCAGGTGCTGCACCGGATGGAGATACTCCTCAGCCCCTAGCTGAAAACCCGCCCTTCCAAGCATTGATAGACACTATTCCAGTCCCTTAAGGCGCCACGTTTTTGCGCGGCATTTGACTTTTGCCGCGAGCGCAATTATGTGTTGTCAACGAAACTACCGGTCGGTAGGTAGAAATTGAGCTTGGGGGCTCTGAACCTGGAATCCGACTGATCGCAGGTAGCGACGGAGACGCGCATCGACTCCAAACCAGGTGCCGCGCGGCCTCGAGCCGTGGCCTCGCGCGCCGCCAAAAGGAGGTTTTTTCTTCAGCTGGGGAAGGGCCCTGAATCCAAGAGGTAGCAAGCTACAGGAAAGTTAAAGTTCGGTATCGACCATTAGTTTAGGGAGGGAACCATGAAAAGGCAGCTTCTGTTTCTAGCGCTGGCCGGCGGTTTTGCAGTGATGATGGCACCCGCTGCGAATGCATTTAGAGGAACACCACCTCCTCCACCACCACCCGGCTATTGCGGCCACAGCTACGCGATGCTGATGACAGGATACGAACCAAACCTGACTCCAGCGACTGGATCGGGGATCGTAACCGGGCCGGGAGGATTTCCCGGGGCGCTCACCGCCATCGTCGGCGTGGGCGTCATCCAGTTCTCCCGGAACTGTTCTACGATCAGCGGTGAATTGGTCTATAACGACGGCGACCTCCAGTTTCTCGAAACCGGTGTCGGCCTGGTTGGCGGCCCGACCTCCTGCTACTCGGGAGAAAAACTATTGGTCAGTGTGCCGTGCTTTGACGGTACCAACCATTTCACCGGTGGAAGTGTAACGACCGCGGGCGAGCCGCCCGGGCTATCGCTGCTGCAATTCACCGCCAACTTCGGCTTCTACGACTATGGCTTGGCAGCCGCCGCACCTCTTCCGTTGGCGTTCACAATCCAGGAAACAGCCGGTGACGTCACCCTGGTTGGGAACACAGTTCCATCGCCGACAGCGCCGGTTATCACATTGACGATGCAGGAGCAGTCGGAAGAGTTCCACGGTATCGGCACCACCTTTGGCCGCGCGCCGTACCTGGGCAATGATGCAATCCTCTGCAGTGGCCAAGGCGCCAACGATGACGACCTCGTCGCCAACATCTCCAATTCTGATTCTGGAGGAATTGCGGGAAGCTACGGCACGGCGGTCGGTTCGGTGAATATCACGCTTAGTGGCAAGGCCAGCGGAATCCTGAGCTTCAACGGCAACGACAACCTCCAGATTCCCAGCCCGCCGGCGCCTCCGTCCAACAACACGGCCTGCGCATTCTCGGAACAGCTTGATCCTTATGATGGGCCCGCTGCATTTGCAGACGGTACCAGCAACATTTTTGTCACCCTCACCAGCCCCGCGACCGATCCGACATGCACCAATGCAGCGGATACTGACGCCGGATTCACGACCAGCGAGGTGGCTTGGGGTGTGGAAAATCTCAACGCCTATGCGGCCGTGACCAGTATTACAGATGTCCCAGACGCATTCGTTCCGCCGGGCGAGATGTCCAGTTGCACCCACCTCTTTGATGGACCAACGCCTGGCCCGAGCCCTTTTTAGCATCAGTGCGGCTGGCCGCGAACCACTGCGCTTTCTGCAACCAATAACCCCAAACCGAACGGCGGGACCACAAAGTCCCGCCGTTCGCCCCGCCCAAAACGACGCTTAAGGCAGTGGGTGTTGCTGACTCAGGCAGTGGACCGAGCCGAGACCCCAGACCAGGTCGGTCGAGGGGACGCCGACTACGCTGCGACCAGGTAGGAGCCGGGAAAGCGTCGCAGCGGCGATCGCGTCGGTAGGGGCTTCGAAGGTCGGCATCAGGACTGCGCGATTGGCGATATAGAAGTTCGCGTAGGAGGCCGGCAGGCGCGTGCCGTCGTGGATGACGGCAGGGGGCATCGGGAGCGTTTCGATTTCGAAGGGACGGCCGTCTTGATCGCGCATCGCGCGCAGCCGTGCAAGGTTGTCCTGAAGGACGGCGTAGTTCACGTCGGCCGGGTCGTTCTCGACCACGGTGACGATCGTGTCGGACGCGACGAAGCGCGCGAGGTCGTCGATGTGCCCGTCGGTGTCGTCGCCAGCGATTCCGTCGCCGAGCCACAGCACGTTGGCCACGCCGAGATAAGTGCGTAGGTAATCCTCGAGGTCGGCACGGCTGAGCGTTGGATTCCGATTCGGATTGAGCAGGCATGATTCGGTGGTGAGGACCGAGCCAATCCCGTTTACGTCGATCGAGCCACCTTCGAGCACGATGCCCGGTTCGATCACCTCAAAGCCGTAGCGCGCGCCAAGTCTCTGCGGAACGACGTCGTCGAGATCGAATGCGCCGTACTTCTCGCCCCACGAATTGAAGCGCCAGTCGAGCGCGATCTGATTCGCTTCTGCGCCCGCAGCGGCTGCGAGGCGGTTGACGAAAATCGGACCGTGGTCGCGAACCCAGGCGTCGTTAGTCGGCAGATGAAATATGTCGACCGGGAGCAGCGCGCCCGGCGCTTCCTTTTCTGTGCGGCGCGCGGCGTCGAGAATCATTGCGCGCACTTCGTCGATTTGCGCAGCGTCGGTGACCGCCAGGCGGACCGGCTCGAACCGCGCGATCTTCGCGACCATCTCCGCGTAGATCGGCGGGATGATCTCGAACTTGCCGGGCCAGGTGTCGTGATTGTGCGGCCATGCTAGGTAACAAGCGAGATGCGGCGCCCATTCGGGTGGCATCCGGTAGCCGGCGAGGATGCGGCGATGTTCAGGTGGAATTGCGGTCACGGCTACGAGCGATAGCGGCGCGTCAGGTCGGCGTAGGCGTCGATTCGGCGATCGCGCAGGAACGGCCAGTTGCGGCGGACTTGCTCAATCTTCGCGAGGTCGCATTCGGCGATCAGCGTTTCCTCGGCGGTGGCGCTGGCGCGCGCGATCACTTCGCCGAACGGATCGGCGACGAACGAATCGCC
>Ga0209274_10001090_pt1 | contig 14310 bp, 10 predicted proteins | sample HubBroMetageREF1_FD_188343 | JGI IMG/M metagenome (GOLD analysis project Ga0209274, IMG submission 188343) | Reference soil microbial communities from the Hubbard Brook experimental Forest, New Hampshire, USA - Hubbard Brook CCASE Soil... | ecosystem: Environmental > Terrestrial > Soil >...
TGGGGCGTCCGCAGGGGCGGGACTCGGCATCCGCTTCCTGAAGCACCTGCAACGCACGCGCGTGCTGTTACATCTGGTGGACATTGCCCCGCTGGATCCGGATGCCGACCCGGTGCGCGACGCACGTGCGATCGTGGCGGAGCTGAAGAAATTCAGTAAAGAGCTGGCCGCGAAGCCGCGCTGGCTGGTGCTGAACAAGCGCGATCTGCTGCCGCCGAAGGAGGCACAGAAGCGCGCGCGCGCCATTGTGCGGGCCCTGCGCTATCGCGGGCCGCACTTTCTGATCTCAGGAGCGACGGGTGAGGGAACGAAGCCGCTGTGCGCAGCGGTTATGACGGCCTTGGAGGAGCACGACCGAGCGGTGCGCGAGCGCGCATCGTCTCCAGAAGGTACTGACGCCGCGCGGCCGGGCGAGTCTTAAGCGGCACGGGAACAACCGGGGTCGGCATGCGGGCCTTGTCGTTCTGGCTCATCGGACACCTCACTGCATCGCGCGGATGCGGGCAGCCAGGCGGCTCTTGTGCCGCGCGGCCTTGTTGCGATGGATGATCTGCTTGCCAGCCAGGGAATCGATGATCGGGACCGCCTTCTGGTAGCTGGCCTTGGCCGTTTCCCTGTTACCGCCGCTGATGGCGGTAGTGACGTTGCGCACTGCCGTGCGCATGCGTGAGCGCAGCGCGACGTTGCGCGCGCGGTGCTTCTCGGCCTGGCGGGCAGCTTTCTCGGCGGACTTGGTATTGGCCACGAAATCTCCGTATCTATCCGAATCTGTAGGCATTCCCGGCTCGCGGGGCCCGGTAGTTTCCGCATCGATGGGGGGCTTGTCAACGCGCTGCCCCCGCGGTGAGCGCGGCGGGCGGCGGGGCATTCACATAAACTAGCCCCGCGGCGCCCGGGCGCACGCGAGCACACTGAATTATTCTTTAATATCAATATTTTAGGTTGGTCTCATTGGAGCTTATTCGCGGAACCCACGCCGTGCCCGCCTGTAAAGACGGAAGCGTCGTGACCATTGGCACCTTCGACGGAGTGCATCTGGGGCACCAGGCACTCATCGGGCAGCTCACCGCTCAAGCGGCGCGCCGCGGCCTGCCGGCGGTGCTGCTGACCTTCGAGCCCATGCCGCGGGAGTATTTCGCGCCCGGCGATCCGCCGGCGCGGCTCACGACGCTGCGCGAGCGCTTGCCGGTGCTGGCGGGGTTGCACGTCGATTACACCTGGCTGCTGCGCTTCGGCGAGGGTTTGCGTAACCTGTCGGCGGAGGGGTTCGCCGAGTTTTTGGCGCGGGAGCTCAAGGCGCGCCTGGTCGTGGTGGGACACGACTTTCGTTTCGGCAAGAACGGCGCAGCCTCGGCGCCCATGCTCGCAGCGAGCGGTAAGCAGCTGGGGTTTGAGGTCGAAGTGGTGGCGCCCGTGATGCAAGGCGGGGAGCGCATCAGCAGTAGTGCGGTGCGCACGGCGCTGCTGCGTGCGGACTTTGCCGGTGCGCAGCGCTTACTGGGCCGGCCCTATTCGATGCGCGCCCGCGTAGTGCGGGGTGAACGCCTGGGAAGAGAGCTGGGATTCCCGACGGCCAATCTGCCGCTCAAGCGCCGGCGTGCGCCGCTCGCCGGGATTTTCGCAGTGCGCGTGCGTGGCGCCGGTGCCGGCGCACTGCCCGGGGTGGCGAGCCTCGGCACACGGCCCACGATCGGCGGCACCGAGGCACTCCTGGAAGCGCACGTGTTTGATTTCAACGCCGACCTGTACGGGCGCGAGATTGAAGTGGAGTTCGCGGCGAAGATCCGCGACGAGGAATGCTTCGCAACACTCGCGGCGCTCGCGGCGCAGATGCAGCGCGATGCGAGCGCGGCGCGCCGGATCCTCGGCGCGTGCGCGCCTGCGGACCTGAATGAACTGACATGACGGACTACAAGCACACCATCAACCTGCCGCAGACCGATTTTCCCATGAAGGCGGATCTCGCCCAGCGCGAGCCGGCAATGGTGCGCTCGTGGCAGGAGCGCCGCACGTACGCGAAGCTGCGGGAAATTGCCCGCGGGCGGCCACGGTTCGTGTTGCACGACGGGCCGCCGTACGCGAATGGCGTCATCCACATCGGTCACGCGGTCAACAAGATCCTCAAAGACATCGTCGTCAAGTCGCGTTCGCTCGACGGCTTCGACTCGCCCTACATCCCGGGCTGGGATTGTCACGGCCTGCCGATCGAGCTGCAGGTGGAAAAGAAGCACGGCCGGCCGGGCGGCAAGCTCGACGCGCAGGCGTTTCGCGCCGCCTGCCGCGCGTACGCGCACGAGCAGGTCGGGTTGCAGCGCGCGGACTTTCAGCGGCTCGGGGTGTTAGGCGACTGGGATCGCCCGTATCTCACCATGGCGCCGCGCTACGAGGCGCAGCAACTGCGCGCCTTCGGCCGCATCATCGAAAACGGGCACCTCTACAAGGGCGTGAAGCCGGTGCACTGGTGTCTTGATTGCCGTTCGGCGCTCGCGGAGGCGGAAGTCGAATACGAGGAGAAGACCTCGCCGGCGATCGACGTCGCCTTCGCCGTGGCGGATCTGGCCGCGCTCGCCGCGCGTCTCGGCGTGCCGGACGGGCGCTTAGGACCGGCACCGGTGGATGTGGTCATCTGGACCACGACGCCGTGGACCTTGCCGGCGAACCAGGCGGTGGCGCTGCGCGCCGAATTTCGTTACGCACTGATCGACGCGGCCGCGAGCGATGGCACGCGGCGCCGGCTGATACTCGCCGCGGAACTCGCGCCGGGCTGCCTGCAGCGCTTCGGGCTGACGGACGCGAAGGAGCTGGTGCAGTTCGAAGGCCGTACGCTCGAGGGGCTGAAGCTCAAACACCCGTTTGAGGAGCGGCAGGTGCCGGTGATTCTCGGCGAGCACGTGACCCTTGATGCTGGCACCGGAGCGGTGCACACCGCACCCGGTCACGGCCAGGAGGACTTCGCGGTCGGCCAGCGTTATGGGTTGCCGGTGACGAATCCCGTAGGCGGTGACGGCCGCTTCCTCGCCGGTACGCCGCTGGTCGCGGGACTGAAGGTGGACGAGGCCAACCCGGTCATCATCGAGGCGCTGATCCAGCGCGGACGGCTGCTGCACCAGGAGGCTCTGCGTCACAGTTACCCGCACTGCTGGCGTCACAAGACGCCGGTCATTTTTCGTGCGACGCCGCAGTGGTTCATCAGCATGGACAAAAAGGGCCTGCGCGAGCACACGCTGCATGACATCAAGGGGGTGCAGTGGACGCCCGCGTGGGGCGAACAGCGCATCACCGGCATGATCGCCGGGCGTCCGGACTGGTGCATATCGCGCCAGCGCACCTGGGGTGTGCCGATTCCGCTGTTCGTGCACAAGCACAGCGGCGAACTGCATCCGCGCACCAGCGAACTCATCGAGGCGGTCGCCGCGCGCGTGGAAGAGGGCGGGATTGACGCCTGGTTCGCGCTCCAGCCGCGGGAACTTCTGGGTGCGGAAGCGGACGACTACGACAAGGTCACCGACGTAATGGACGTGTGGGCTGACTCGGGCATGTCCTTCGAATGCGTGGGCACCGAGCGGCCCGAAGTCGCAGCTCCGGTGGAGCTGTACCTGGAAGGCTCGGACCAGCACCGCGGCTGGTTCCACAGTTCACTGCTCTTGTCCGAGGCGCTGTATGAGCGCGCGCCGTACCGCGGCGTGCTCACCCACGGCTTTGCGGTGGATGAGAAGGGACGCAAGATGTCCAAGTCCCTCGGCAACGTCGTGGCTCCGCAGAAGGTCATGAACAGCTTAGGCGCGGATGTGCTGCGGCTGTGGGTGTCGGCGACCGATTACGCCAACGAGATGAGCGTGTCGGACGAGATCTTGAAGCGCATGGCGGACTCTTACCGTCGCATGCGCAACACGCTGCGCTTTCTGCTGGGCAACCTGCACGGCTTTGATCCGGCGCGCGACGCGCTGCCCGTGGAGTCGCTGCTGGCGCTCGACCGCTGGGCGCTCACGCGTACCGCGACGCTGCAGTCGGAAGTGCTCGAGGCCTATCGGCAATACACGTTCCATCTCATCTACCAGAAGGTACACAACTTCTGCAGCGTCGACTTGGGCGGCCTGTACCTCGATGTCATCAAGGACCGCCTGTACACTACGCCGGCGAGCGGGCACGCACGCCGCTCGGCGCAGACCGCCATGTTTCACATTGCGCAGAGCATGGTGCGCTGGCTGGCGCCCATCCTGTCGTTCACCGCCGAGGAACTGTGGCATTACCTTCCCGGCGAGCGTCCCGAGTCGGTGTTCCACGCCACCTGGCACGCGCTGCCGGCGGTACCGGCTGACAGGATCGACTGGCCGGCGCTGATTCTTTTGCGCACTGACGTGGCGCGCGAGCTCGAGAAACTGCGGGACGCGGGCGCCATCGGCGCGCCCCTGGATGCGCACGTGGACGTCTACTGCACCCCGGGGGAGCTGACGCGCTTCTCCGCCCTGGGCGAGGAGCTGCGATTTCTCTTCATCACCTCGCACGCGCATGTGCACGAGGTCGCCACTGCTCCTGCCGGAGCGGTCGCGGCCACCAACACCGGCAGTGCCGGGGTGTGGATCGCGGTGCGGCCCGCGACCGAGCCTAAGTGCGTGCGCTGCTGGCACCACCGCGCCGACGTGGGTACGCATGCGGCCCATCCGCAGCTGTGCGGGCGTTGTATCACCAATATCGAGGGTCCCGGGGAGCAAAGGAAATATGTATGAGTAACGCAGGCGGCAGCGGCTGGCGCTGGCTGCCCCTTACGGCAGGTGTGATTGTCGCCGACCAGGCGGTGAAGGCGTGGATCGTGCACCATTTCACGCTGTTTCAGCGCGTGCACGTACTGCCGGTGCTGGACATCATTCTTACCTACAACCGCGGCGCCGCCTTCAGCTTCCTGTCGGACGCCTCCGGGTGGCAGCGCTGGGTGTTCGTGATCCTGGCGCTCGCTGTAAGCGTGGCGCTCATTACCTGGATGGGCCGCCTGCGGACGCGGGTGCATGCGCTGCTGGCCTGCGGGCTGGCGCTCATCGTGGGTGGTGCGCTCGGCAACATGCTTGATCGCATCCTCAACGGCCGCGTGGTGGACTTCATCCACGTGCACTGGGGGCACGCCTACTTCCCGGCTTTCAACATCGCCGATTCCGCGATCACAGTGGGGGCGGTGATCCTCATCATCGACGCCTGGCGCGAGACCCGCGCCGCCCGTGCGCCCCAGGTGCGCGCATGATGAAGGTGCTGCTCGCCAATCCGCGCGGCTTTTGCGCCGGCGTTGACCGCGCCATCGACATCGTCGAGCGTGCGGTCGAGCTCTTCGGCGCGCCCATCTACGTGCGCCACGAGGTCGTGCACAACACCCACGTGGTGGAGCGGCTGCGCGCCCTTGGTGCGGTGTTCGTGGATGAGCTCCACGAAGTGCCCGCCGGGGGCACGGTGATCTTTTCCGCGCACGGGGTGTCAAACGCGGTGGAGGAGGAGGCCAGGAGCCGGGCGCTCACGGTGTTCAATGCCACCTGTCCGCTGGTGACCAAGGTGCACATGGAGGTGCAGCGCTACGCCCGTGAGGGCCGCGACGTCATCCTGATCGGGCACGCCGGCCACCCGGAGATTGAAGGCACGATGGGGCGCTTCGACGCCAGGTTCGGCGGCCGCATTCACCTGGTTGAGTCCATTAGCGATGTCGACAAACTCGCGGTTCGCGATCCGACGAGTCTCGCCTTCGTCACCCAGACCACGCTGTCGATGGATGACACGGCGGAGATGGTGGCGGCGTTGCGGCGGCGGTTCCCGCAGCTCGCGACGCCGCGCCGCGAAGACATCTGCTACGCCACCCAGAACCGCCAGGATGCGGTGAAAAAGCTCCTCGGGCAGTGCGATGTGCTGCTGGTCGTGGGTTCGCGCACCAGTTCCAACTCCAACCGCCTGCGTGAGCTCGCCGATCGCGCCGGAGTTCCCGGATACCTGATCGATGGGCCCGAGGACCTGCGTGCGGAGTGGTTCACGGGTAAGCACGCCGTGGGGGTTACCGCGGGCGCATCTGCGCCGGAGCTACTGGTGCAACAGGTGATCGAGCATCTTGCGCGCTGGGGCGGGGAGAAGCCGCAGGAAGTGGTCGGGCGCGAGGAGCGGGTGTTCTTCGCGCTGCCGCGGGAGCTGCGCCGCGCCGGCCAGGGCGAGCCGGACGAGGTGCCGCCGCACCGCTGAGCGTTTGCGGAGCGCGCGCGTGCTATGAAGCGCGTGACCGATTCTGGTACACGGATTTCTTGAGCTTCCAGCGCTTGTGCGACCACGGCCAGTCCGGCGGCGCGGCGCGAATCTGCTCCTCCACGCGCCGCGCATAGCGCTCGGTGAGGACGCCCGGGGTCAGCACCTCGCCGCCTTGCGCGAGCGGCTCAAAGCGCATTTCGTAGCGGCCGCGGGCGAGGCGCCGCATTGCAATGAAGAACACCGGGAAGCGCGTAACGCGGGTGATTTCCTCAGGTCCCAGGTAGAAGGCCGTGTCGCGGTTCAAGAAACGCGTCCAGTGCTTGGTTTCGCTGGTGGTGGGTTCCTGGTCGGCAACCATGGCGATGGCGCGTACCACGTCGCGGCGCTTGATGATGTCCGCCAGCAGGTCTTTCGCCGGCACGAGGCGGCTGCCGAAGCGCGTGCGCAGCTTTTTCATCTCGCGCTCGGCCCAGCTGTCCACCAGCGGCTTGTAGGCGGCGTCCAGCGGGTAGCCGAGCCTCAAGGACAAGGCGAGCAGCATCCACTCCCAGTTGCACTGGTGCGCGGCCACCAGCAGCACCGGCTGGCCGCCCGCAAGGTGCGCGAGCGGCAGTTCAAGATCCCGGATCTCGACGCGCCCGAGGATCTGCGCAGGCGTCATGGTCGCGGACTTGATGATTTCCACGAACATCTGCGCGAAGCCGAGGTAGTAGTCGCGCATCACGGCGCGCAGGCGCTGCTCGTCGAAGTCGGGAAAGGCGCGCGTCAGGCTCTCGCGCACGACACGCTCGCGGTAGGGAAACACGCGAAACGCCAGCCAGCCGGCCAGCCCCGCTAACGCATACAGCAGGCCGAACGGAATGTGCGACAGCAACCGTACCCACCACGCGGAGCGCGGCGCGGAAGGCTCGGCCGCCGGGGCTGCGGCCGTGTTGGACTCGGTCGTCGTCAAGCGCCCTTAGCTGGCCGCGTGCGATGGCTTGCCGGGGGTCGGCGGGGTCGGCTGCGCGACCAGCACGCGGCCGAACTTCGGTGCGAGCCAGCGCTCGACGTCGTCGATCAGCGTGAAGGCCGCCGGCACGATCACCAGTGTGAGCGCAGTAGAGGTGATGAGCCCACCGATCACCGCGATCGCCATGGGGGCACGGAATTCGGTGTCGCCGCCCAAGCCTAAGGCCACCGGCATCATGCCCGCGACCATGGCGACCGTCGTCATGACAATGGGGCGTGCACGCTTGTGACCGGCCTCGCGGATGGCGGTGAGCCGGTCCTTGCCGGCGCGCATTTCCTCGATGGCGAAGTCCACGAGCAGGATCGAGTTCTTCGCCACGATCCCCATCAGCATGAGGAAGCCGATCATCACCGACAGCGACAGTGAGTAGCCGGTGATGAACACCGCGAATACCGCGCCGCCGATGGACAGCGGGAGCGAGGAGAGGATGGTGATCGGCTGCAGCACGCGTGCGAACAGCAGTACCAGCACCGCAAACACCATCAGCACCCCGGTCGCCATGGCGATGGCAAAGTTAGTGACCAGTTCGTTCATCCAGCGCGCCGTGCCCACGTCCACTCGCTGCACTCCCTGTGGAAGGTGTTTAAGCGTAGGCAACTCGTTAATTTGCTTCATCGCGGGTCCGAACTCGACGCCGTTCAGGTCGGCCTCGATGGAGATGCGCCGGCTCTGGTTGTAGCGGCGCACGCGCGTCGGCCCCACGCCGAAGCTGATGTCGGCGACCGCTTTCAGCGGCACTGCGCCACCAGCAGCTGTGGGCACCGGCAGGTTCTCGAGCGTGGCGAGGTCCTTGCGGCTGTCCTCGGTGAGGCTTACACGGATCGGCACCTGCCGATCGGCGAGGGAGAACTTGGCGCTGTTCTGATCCAGGTCGCCCAGGGTCGCGATGCGGATCGTCTCGCTGATGCTCTCCACCGTCACACCGAGCTGCGAGGCGAGGTCCAGGTGGGGTTTCACCAGGATCTCCGGCCGCGGCATGTCATTGTTGATGCGTGCATCGCGCAGCACCGGCAGCTTCTGCATCTCGGCGACCAACTGGCGTGCGGTGTGGTCGGTGAGCACCGGATCGTCACCGGTGATGTAGATGCTGATGTCGCGGCCGCTGTCATCGCCGCCGCGCTGGAAGTGCAGCTGTGCGTCCGGGACCGCCTTCAGGTCCTTGATGACGCGGTCTTCCCAATCGTGTTGCGAGAGCTTGCGCTGACTGCGGGGCACGAGCGAGATATCCAGTTCGCCGGTGCGCACGCCGTCGTCAGACTGGCCGATGGACTCGACGATATTGGTGACCTCGGGTTGGCGCGCGAGGATGCGGTAAGCGGCGGCCGAGACCGCCGAGGTGTCCTCCAGGCGCACGCCCGGCGGCATCTCGAGCATGAGCGAGGAGGCACCGACGTCGTCTTCCGGTACGAACGACTTGGGGATGAGGACCAACCCCACGATGGAGATAACGAAAAACAGCCCGCCCGCCACCACTGTCTTCCAGCGGTGCTTCGCGGACCAGGTGACGGTACGCAGGTACCAGGCCATGATCGGGCCGTCGGTGTGCGTGGCGACGTGTTCGGACTTGAGCGTGTAGGCCGCGATCACGGGCGTGATGAGGCGCGCGACCAGCAGCGAGAAAAACACCGCCGCCGCCACCGTTAGGCCGAACTGGATGAAGTACTGCCCGGTGAGGCCGCCCATGAAGCTCACCGGCAGGAACACCGCGATAATGGTCGCGGAGGTGGCGACTACCGCCAGGCCAATCTGGTCGGCCGCATCCAGCGCCGCCTGGTAGCCGCTCTTGCCCATGCGCATGTGACGTACGATGTTCTCGATCTCCACGATCGCATCGTCCACCAGCACCCCGGCAACCAGCGACAGCGCCAGCAGGCTGATGGAGTTGAGCGTGAAGCCCATCCATTGCATGAAGGCGAAGGTCGGGATCGCCGACAGCGGAATGGCGAGCGCCGAGATGAGTGTCGCGCGCGTGTCGCGCAGGAACAGCCACACCACCAGCACCGCCAGGGCTGCGCCTTCCAGCAGCGCGCTCATGGAGGAGTCGTAGGTGTCCTTGGTGTAGGTCACCGTGGTGAAGATCTGCGTCAGCTTCACCTGCGGGTTCTCGGTGCTGACCTTGGCGAGCTCCGCATGGATCTCGTTGTAGACGCTCAGGTCCGAGTAGCCCTTGGCTTTCTTCACCCCGAAGGTGGTCGCGGGGCGACCGTTCAGCCGCGCCACCGTGCGGATCTCCCCGACACTGTCGATCACGTTGGCAAGATCCGAGAGGCGCGCGAAGCGGCCACCCGAGAGCGCGATCTGCGTGTCACCGAGCGCCGCCGCGGTGTGCGCGCCGCCGAGCACGCGGATTGCCTGCTCGCCGCCACCAACCTGCGCCCGGCCGCCAGCGGGGTCGAGATTGAGCGTGCGCAGCTGCTCGTTGACTTCGGCAGCAGTGATGCCGAGCGCCTGCATGCGCGCCGGGTCCAGTTCCACGCGGATCTCGCGGTTGACGCCGCCGCCACGATTCACCTGCGCAACCCCCGGGATGGACAGCAGCCGCTTGGTGATGGTGTTGTCGACGAACCAGGACAGTTCCTCCTGGGTGAGGGAGCTGGAGCTCACGGCGTAGTAGACGATCGAGTTACCGTCGGCGTCGATGCGCTGCACGACGGGTTCCTGGATGCCCTGCGGCAGGTTCGAGCGCACCTTGGCCATGGCGTCGCGCACGTCCGCGACCGCGCGATCGATGGGCGTACCGATGTTGAATTCGATGAAGACGTTCGCCTGTCCCTCGGTCGCCCAGGAGGTGATGGAACTGATGTTGCCGATGCTGGCAACCGCGCCCTCAACCTTCTGCAGGATCTGGGTCTCCAGTTCCTGCGGCGCCGCGCCCGGCTGCGCCACGGAGACGATCACGCCCGGGAAGGAAACGTCCGGGTTGAGCGTCACGGGCAGACGCACGAAGGATACGATGCCCATGAAAAGCAGCACGACGAACAGCACCACCGGTGGCAGTGGATGCTTGATGGCCCACGCGGAAATGTTGCGCATCAGCGTGACTCCCCGGCGGCGCCCCCGCTCGCGACCTGCACGGGCTCACCGTCGCGCAGGAACCCGCCCGCGGTCGTGACGACCCGCTCGGTGCCGGTGAGACCTGAACCGATGACAATGCCGTCAGATCCGGTGTCGGCAACGCCCACCGGGCGCCGCTCGGCCTTGCCCTGGCCGTTGACGATGAACACGTAGGTACCGGCGGTGTCGGCGAGTACGGCGGTCTGCGGCACCACCGGCCGCTGCGCCTTGCCGACGGTTACCGAGCCGCGTGCAAAAGCGCCGGGTCGCAGCGCCGGATCCGGAAGTAACGCAATGCGGATCTCACCTAAACGTGTCGCCGGATCGATGATCGCGCCCAAGAGGCGCACGTGGCCGGGGAAGGCGCGCGGCAGTCCGGTGAGATACACCGTGGCCGGATCGCCTACCTTCACCTGCGCAAGATCCTGTTCAGCGAGCTGGCCACGCATTTCGACTTCGCCGCCGCTCGCCACGCGGAACAGCGCCTCACCGCCGGGGTTGGCGATCTGACCCACCTCGGCCTTACGCGTGAGCACCACGCCGTCAATGGGCGCGGTGATGCGGGTACGCTGCCGCCGCGCTTCGCTTTCGGCGAGTTGCGCGGCCGCCACCTTCACGTTGGCGGCATCGGTTACCGCCGTAGCGCGGCGCTTCTCGATGTCCTCGGCCGAGAGGGCGCCCGCGGCCGCCACCCCGAGTGCACGCTTGTATTCGGCCTGGGAGAGTTCCGCCTGCGCGCGCGCCTGCTCCAGGGAAGCGGCGAGGCGATTGACCTGCGGGATTAGTACCGAATCATCGAGCTTCGCCAGGATCTGCCCGCGGCGCACGTGATCGCCCGCCTCGACGTACACCGCGACGACGCGTCCGGTGTCGCCGTCATTGCCGATAGGCATGTCATAGCGGGCCGCGATGCCGCCGCTGAAAGTGACATTCGAGGTCACGGCCCGCAACGCCGGAATCATGACGCTGATAACGGGCGCCGCGGTCTTGTCCGCGAGCGCCGTGAGGGTGGGTTTGGAGTGATGGCTTACCCACAGCGCGATGGCAACAGCGAGCACTACGGCGAGCACGACGCCACGGATCACCCACTTGCGCCGCGCGCCGCCCTCGTCCTGCGCCGTGGACGATAGCGGGCCTTCCGGGGGGTGCACGGCGTGGGACTCGGGGCCGCGCTCAAAGGGCGGCCGGTCGCGGCCAATCCAGGTGACGCCGTCTTTCTGGAGAGCGTCAGAGTCGGGGAGATGTTCCGGGTTCGTGCCCACGAGGGTTCCTTATTAATGCCGCGCCGGTGGCCCGCAGGCCGCTGCCAGGGTTAGAACCGGCTGTTCCGTAAGAAGTTTAATCTTCCCTTAAGGAAATGCTCGCCCGAAGCGCTCAAGAGAGGCGCGCGGGCGACGGGCCGAACCGCGCCGTGCGTGTCGCGCCTCAGAGCCGGGAGATGGTGCCGGGAATAGGACTCGAACCTACGACCCGCGCATTACGAATGCGCTGCTCTACCAACTGAGCTATCCCGGCAGGAGCCTTGCCGAAAGGCCGCGCATTCTACAGTTTTTTGCGCAGCCGGATCACCAGATCGATGCCTGCAACCTGCATCCCCGCGGGCGGCTCGGGCAGGCGGCTGAACTCAACCGCCGGCACCGGCACATCAATCAGCGCGCCGCTGGCTTCATCGTGAAAGTGGTAGTGCGGCTCCACGTTGGAGTCGAACCAGGCGCGCGCGCCGTCGACGGACAACAGCCGTATGAGCCCACGCTCCGCGAAGAGGTTGAGCGTGTTGTAGACCGTCGCCTTGGAGATCCGCGCGCCCGCAGCGCGCAGGCTGGCGAGGATCTGCTCGGCGGAGCGGTGCTGGGGCGCGCTAAGCAGCAGCCCCGCAATGCGCACGCGCTGGGCGGTGGGACGGATGCCGCAGTCAGAGAGCCGGCGCTCGCACCCCCCTGAGCCTGCCTGTGCGGTACTTAGCTCCATATCGCGCCATTATAGGGGCAGAATGACAGGAGCTTGCCACTTTTGCCGCAGCGGGACAGTGGCGATAGGCGATGCGTGCGTTTTTGGCGCTACCGCCGGCTATACAACAGGAGCCAGCGACTTTGGACGTGAACACATCGCGTGTCTTCGGACTGTGGGCGCTAATCCTGGCGACCCACCCGGCGTGGGCGCAGGCGCAGGAGTCTGCGCACCAGGCGCTGGTGAGCGTGGCGCAGGACATCACCTATACGACGGCGCGTGTCTATCCGATGACGGCAACGTCCCTCGGGATTCCCGGCCACGACGGGGAGCTGGAAGCGCCCAGCGAGGCGTTTCGCGCCGCCCAGGTCGCACGCTTGCAGCAGTGGCAGAGTCAGGTGGACGCGATTGCCGCTGGGTTCGACGCGCACAGCGCGCTCGTCGACCGTGACGATGCCGCGCTCCTGAAAGCGCAGCTCACGTCCAGTCTCAACCAGCTTCTGGTCTACCAGTTCGACCGCAAGGACTACGCCGGTTCCGCCAACAGCATCGTCAACGCGGTGTTCACGCAGTTCGAGCACCTGCCGGTGGTTGGACAGGAGGGCGCCACGGCGGCCGACCTGCGGCGCGCGTGGAGTGACATCATTCGCCGGCTTGCCGGGGCTCCTGCGTACATTGCCGCGGCTACGCCCCTTGTGACCATGCCCTGCCACCTGCTCGGCGTAGTCGGCGCCAAGCAACTGGCTGGCGCGCCCGAGTTTCTGAACGGCGCGCTGACCGAAGCGGCGCGCGCTCAGCTGGGTCAAGCGTCCGCGGACTACACGCGTTTCATCAAGGTGCGCGATGCGACCGTGACGGCGATCGCGCAGCTGAAACAGTACATCGATGCGCACGTGAGCGCCTGGCCCGAGAACTACGCGATGGGGCGCCAGGCCTACGATCGCATGCTGAAGGAGGAGCAGCTGCTGCCGTTCGATGCCGCGGACGTGCAGCGCATCGGTGACGATGAACTGGCGCACGGCTGGGCGGAGGAAGCCTGGCTGCTGGACCTCTCGCGGCGCCGGGGAGTCGCGCTGGGCGCCCCGAGCGGCGGAGGTCTGGCACCCGGGGGCGCGGCCCTGGTCGGTTACTACCGCGAGCGCATCGCGGAGTTGCGCCAGTTCGTGACCGATGAAGAGGTGGTCACGATCCCCGCCTGGCTCGGGAGCATGCAGATCACCGAGACGCCCGCATTCCTGCAGCCGGTGTACCCCGGCGCCTCGATGAATCCACCGCGGCTGTTTGCGACCTCCACGACCGGCTACTACTACATCACGCCCCCGAAGTCGCTCGCGGAGGCGGCCGCGCGCCTGGATATGAACGAAGACTTCGATCGCGACCGCATCCTGTCCACCGCCGCGCACGAAGCGCTACCGGGACATTTCATGCAGCTGTCGATCGCCAGGCGCCATCCGGATTTCATCCGCAAGATCCAGAACAGCAACGTGTTCGCCGAAGGCTGGGCGTACTACGGCGAGGAAATGTTCGTGCGACTTGGCCTGTACGGGGATCGCCTCGACGGGCGCCTCTACACGGCACGCTGGGAGCGGGTGCGCGGCGCGCGCGCGATCGTCGATCCGAAGCTCGCGAGCGGCGAGTGGACCTACGAGCACGCGGTCGAGTTCTTCGCGACCGAGACCGGCTTCACCAAGGAACAGGCGCAAGGCTCAGTCGCGCAGATCGCCACCCAACCCGGCTATGTGATCGCCTATTCAGTCGGGCGGCTGCAGCTCGAGAATCTGCTTGCCGAGTACCTGCGCCGCATGGCTGGACACGGCTCGCTGCGCGACTTCCATGACCGGCTGCTGTCGTACGGCACGACGCCGCTTGCGATCGTGGGCCCGGAACTGCTCGCCGACCTCGGCAAGCCGGCGAGCGAAGTGCGCGCCGCGGCGAACTACTGAATTTCTCTTTAACCGTGCTGCCGCAGTGCGCGCGTTCTTAAGCCTGCACCAGCTTGTTTTGCAGGTGCTGGGCGAGCTCGGCGATGGTCGGAAAGTCAAAGAGCTCGGTGAGGTCCACCTTCCCGGGGTACTCGCGGTCGATCT
>Ga0209274_10001091_pt1 | contig 14307 bp, 8 predicted proteins | sample HubBroMetageREF1_FD_188343 | JGI IMG/M metagenome (GOLD analysis project Ga0209274, IMG submission 188343) | Reference soil microbial communities from the Hubbard Brook experimental Forest, New Hampshire, USA - Hubbard Brook CCASE Soil... | ecosystem: Environmental > Terrestrial > Soil >...
TGATGTCGCTGTCGGGAAGGGGCGGGTCGGACCGATACGTCAGCGCAAGGCGGCTGGCAGGGCCGGAGAAATTGATCGTCACTTGATACTGGCTGATGACGGAGGAGGCCTCCACGTTCAACACGGGATCGAGACGGAACGGATTCGAGAAATTGATGTCGCCTCGGGTGAGATCGAACGTATTCCCGCGAAATGCCATCTGCCCGCCGAGGAGGTGAATGTTGCCGAGCAGGATCGGGTGATCCCACGTGCCTCGAAGACGAACTTCGCCCTCGATTCCCACGTGCGCGCCAGTCCACTGAATTTCCGCACCGGGCGTCGTTTGCCCGTCGATATCGAAAGAGAAATTACGCAGGAAGGCCGAACTCGACGGGGGGCCAGAAGTTGTCTCCGATGCAGCCGCGAAGAAAGACGCCACGTCGACGCCCTGCGCGAAGAGGATGCGCTGTACCTGAATGCGCCCCGCGAGCAAAGCCGCGCTGCTCGAGCCCGATAACTGAAGGTTGCCCTGCGTGAGCCAACTCATTCCCGTGGGGTAACGAACGCGGACAGGTGTGGTCGACGCGTTCACTTCGTAGCGCAGCTCTCCCTCGCCGTAGACAACGTTGCCGCTTAGCGTCAACTGCCCCCCGCCGGCCTGGGCTGTGATGTGATCGAACAGCAACCGGCTCTCGTCAAAAACGAAGTCGCCGTTCACCCGGCTCAATCCGACCGGAAAATCCGAATAGCTAACAGACGCATCTTTGACCCTGGCACGTCCCGTGATTCGAGGCCGCGAAATCGTGCCCTGGATCGAGACATCGGCCGTTGTCTGTCCGTGGGTTTCGAAGTCGGGAAGGAAGCCGGCGAGCAACCGAAGATCGAGTTGGCCGGAAATCGCCAGGCGAAGGGGGCGATCGCGATCGAACCGCGCTGTACCGGTGATTTTGAAGTCGGTGTCGGGGCCATGGAGATGCGCCTGGTCGACGCGGACTTCGTTGCGATGATAGGTGAGGCGGATGTCCTGATCGTTCGTCAGGCGAACGAGCTCGTAGTCGAATGAGATTCGCGTGATATCCGCCACCACCTCGATCGAGTCGGGCTGGCGGAGCGCGCCGGAAATCGTGAAAACGCCGTCGGTGATGCTGTGGTTGGTGATGTGCCTTAGATGAAGTCCGGCGACGAGGAGCGGGTCCAAATCGAACTGTTCGATAGAAAGCTTGCCTGCAATCGGCCGATCGCCGTCCAGTCCAAGCGTGACTTGCCCCGCCAGTTTCGCGTGAACCGATTCGGACCCTTGCGCTGATTCCGTGTTGATTGCAAGGCTCGCTATGTGTCCATCCGAGGAAAGCCCGGCGTGGAAGTCGCCTTGGTCCTCCGTACCGAGGCGGACCTTGGTGAGATGCAAATCGCCCTGAGCGACGGGCGCGAGGAGCGGTCCGCTTCCTCGCAGGTTAAAGTTCAACTGGCCGGCAATGGGAACCGACGGAGTTTGTATCGCGCTGATCTTGTCGAGCGCAATACCCGCGCCGCTTATGTTGAACTCCACGGTCTGCTCCTGAGAGTGGTAGGCGATTTCTCCTGTGACGCGGGCGGCGTCGCGAAGCAGTTCTGCGTTCGACAGGCGCATCTCGTCGTTTTTCAGGTGAAGTTGGCCGCTCAGGCTGTCGAAACGAACGCCCTTCGCGTCGATGTTTTCCAAAACGAAGTTGCCGTCGAGCAATGGTGCGGCGCGAGTGCCGCTGCCGCGAAAATCGCCAGTCAGCAGGCCGTTCACCGGATAGTTGAAATCCAGAAGTTTCTGTAGATCGTCGGTGGGGGAGTGGTCGAGGCGGGCTTCCAGTGACCATGTGCTTGCCGGCAGGAAACTCCAGTCGCCATCGAGTTTAAGCGCGAGATCCATCATTCCGGAGGCGCGCCCGCGCTGCACTGTGGTGTTCGTGAGGTGGAAGTCGTCGGGCGAATACTCCATGTCGCCATTGATCGCGTCCCAGTAGAGAGTGTCGTAAAGCGCATTGGCCGCCTGCAAGTGGCCAACGAAAGTCGGGCCGCCCAAAGGACCGAGGATGCGCCCGCGCCAATCGATTTTGCCTCCGACCTTCACTGGCGCCTCGTCTTTGCCGCGCAAGATGTTGATAAAGTCGTCCCAGTCGAGCAGATCGTCCGCACGGATTTTCAGTTCGAGCGCGGAATCCGCCGCACCCAGCGACCCGTAGAACGACAGTTGAGTCTTCGGCATGGAGATTTCGGCGCCGTTTCCGATCATCACCGCGCGCCGGTCGTTGGAGAAGTCGTAGTCAATACTGGCCGACGTGGGAATCATCCCGGGAGCCAGCTTCGCTGGGGGCGACCATCGTGTCTCGCCCTTCGTTTCGAAATGCTTGAAATCCCCGTTCCACGTGTTCACGGAATCGATGTCGATGGCGCCATCCCAGTGCAACGGGTTAACGGGAAAGCTCGGATTATCCAGGGCCGCCAGAGCTTGCGCCAGACTCATGCCGCGCAGCTTCGTTTCCGTGCGGAACGCGAGGTCATTGAGGTCCATGTCGAGACGGCCATCGATGCCGCCGTCGAACGCGCTCACCTTGAGATTTGCTACCACGAGCTTTTGCCGCGCGACTTCGTAGTCTCCCCATGTTCGCAAGCCGCTTGCGTGGAACCACTGGTAGGGCATGCGGATGTCATGACCGTCGTAGTAGCCGCTTGCGGTCCATTGGCCCGCGGCGTAGTGCGCCTGTCCCGAGAAATCGGCGACGCCGCCGGGAGTGGTGGGTGCGTGAAAAATCGTGCGCACGTCTTCGAGCGAGAGATGGCCCCGATAGCGCAGATTCCAGTCGGAACGCGCGAAACTTGGGAGTTCGGCGCGCAGATTGAGTTCCGAGTGCGGAAAGCTACAAGCCAACTGGTCCAATTCAAACGAATCACGGTGAAGGGTGAACTTGCCCGACAGGTCAAAGGCGAACGGCAGGTCCCGCCGTTCGGCGATGCGAACCTGATGAAAATTGAAACTTCCGAGATAGGAGTCTGCGTCGGCAGGGGCTGCTGCATAGTGAAGAGTGAAGTCGAAATTGCGAGCGGCCATTGAAAGCGGGATGCGGCGATTGCCGAAATCGGCGCTGCCGTTACGCAACTCGAAACGGCCCACCTCCAGTTTGAACAGAGTTTGCTGCCACGGGCTGTTGTTGGCGCGCTTCGGTTTCGGGATGTTGCTGTGCCCGGCAGCGTCAATTTGAACCGCCGCTTGCGGGTGCTCGACGATCAATTCGTCCAGGGCATATCTTCGTCCGAAGAACGAGGTGATACGAATGCCGATGTTGATTTTGTCCACGTGGAGAAGCGGCGGCGCGCCCGGGCTTTCGAGGCCGTGCAGCGTGAGACCGTCAATTTCCGCTCGCAAGATCCACGGATGCAGCCGGAATTTCTTCATCTCCACCCGTGTGCCCGTTTGCTGCTCGATATTGCGGACGATGACGCGCTGAACCAGCGGCTCGACGAAGCCCATCACAAACGCGATGTAGACCGCAATCGCGATCGTCGCGAAAAAGAAGAGCGTGAAAATCACTCCGTGTTTCCAGCGAATTTTCACGACGCGGCTCCTTCCGGCAGGATTTCTATCCGGAGGCGGTCGCGCGTATCATCGAGCCACTTCTTTGATCGTTCGGTGATGGCGCGCTGGATGAGGACTTCTCGAATCGTGTCTTCCACGTCATCGAGGGCCGGGACGGCCTCACTGCGGGCTTTCAATTGCGGTGCGAACTCATTTTCATAGTACGCCTCGATCTGGTCGTGATCCACCTGCGCTGCGGGCCGGAAACGGCGATCGAGAAACCGCGAAAGATAGAGTTGCTGTTGGAGCAGCCGGCGGATGGCGGCTTCGCTCAGGCCGAGCGCCCCGCAACGCCGCTTGAATTCCTCGGGTGGCGGGAACTGTTTCACAAGCTGCTCGTAGGCGCGATCCACATCTTCCTGCGAGGGCTGCCCGAAGCTCGCCGCGGTTGCTTCCTGGCGGACGATCCACTGGTCGGCCAGCTCGCGAATGATTTCCTCGCGGGATTTCGAGCGGCCGTCGACGAGTTCCTGAAAGGCCGCGAGTTCGCGCACTTCGCTTTCCGTGATGATGTCGTCCTCGATGCGCGCGGCAATCCCGTCGATTGTCCGTGTCGTGCCCGTCGAGGCCGAGTCAGGCGGCGACTCCTGCGTTTGCGCGATGGCCCGCCCGGTGCCAGACGCGAACAGCGCCGCGAACAAGCCGAAAATGAGAGCGACGCGGAGCATTAGAAGACCGGTCCAATGTTGAATGAAAATCCAAAATGAGGCAGCCGGATATTCTGGAACAGCATCGTGGTCGGATTATAAAACTGGTAGAGCGCCGGATTCAGTTGATAGCCCAGGTCGATGCGGACTGGGCCGACGGGCGTGGGATAGCGAAAGCCGAACCCGACGGTATGCGAAAAATAATTCAGCTCGGTCACCGATGGCGGGCTCCAATGGAAATTGATGTGATTTAAATCGGTGTAGACATTCCCGCCATCATAAAAAATTGTCCCGCCCAGGCGATTGCCGATGAATGGAAGTTTCATCGGAAAGCGCAATTCCTGGTTGAAGACGAGTAGAGCGAGGCCCCCTACTGGAAATCCGGTGCACGGATCGCGCGGCCCGGCCTCGTTCAAGCCAAAGCCTCGAAGCGACGTGCCGCCGCCCGCGAAGAACCGCTCCGGCAGTGGAATTATTTCCTGGTCTGGAGCCACCTGGGTGGTGGTGCACTGTGCCGGATTGAAGGGTCCGTTTCCTTCGATTGTGTTCCCGAAAGGTTCTTCTACGCCGAAACGCAGCGAGCGCGCGAAGACGAAGGCGCGCCCAAACGTTGTGTAGGACGAATTTTGATAGAAGCCGCGAAAGAAACTCGCGCTCGAGGCCAAGGCAGTGGCCGCCACGCTCACGTCCGCCGTATTGAACGTTCCGCGCGTGGGGTCGGCGGCATTGTCTCGGTGATCGCGCGCATACGTGATGCCGAAGCCTGAGACGAGCGTCGGCTGGCTCAAGAGCGGGACTTCCTCCAGCTCCACCTTCAGGTTGGCCGCGCTCACGTGCCGGTAAAAATAGCGGTAGAGGAGCGCGCTCCAGGGCGAAATCTTCTGGGCGAGTTGTAGCGCGCCTTCATAGCGAGTCGATGTGAAGGTGGTAACGTCCTGAGTTTTCTCGGCGAAACCTGTGAGCTGCAGGCTCAGATTGCTGTTCGTCAGGAAATTGTTGGCTGTATACCCCAGCGCGCCCCGATATCCCAGAGTGCTGGCGCGCGCCCGGAAAGAGAGCGTCTGCGCCCGGCCGAACATGTTCGAACGCGCGATTTCGAAAATGACTCGCGGGCTTGAGCCGATTTCGGTGGCGTTTGGGTTGCAGGTTGTCGTCGTGCTGGAGGTGTTGCAACTGGCCTCGATGCGCTGGACCTCGAAGCCGAACCCGTACCCGATGGTGTACCTATGCCCTTCCTGCGCGTCGACAACCACCACTTTATTGGGATCGGTGCCGTCAGGATTCTGAGGCGCAATCTGAACGCGAGTAAAAACGCCAAGGTTGTACAAGCGCCGCTGCGTATCCACCACGTCTCCTTCGCGCAGCGGGCCTTCGGGTTTCACCTGCACCTGTCTCGCGATGATGCCCGGCCGCGTGAACTGATATCCGGTGAGGAGCACCTTCGCCACCTCGACTCTTGGGCCTTCGCTGATGTGATAGACGATGCGAACGCGATCCGATTGAGTGGCTTCGGCAGGGACGCTGCCGGAAGGAGCGCTGCCAGGTGCAGCGTCGGGCGAAACTTCTTCCTGGAACCGCGCTTTCGGGAAACCGTCATCATAATAGAGCGCTAGAATGTTGTTGCGGTCGCTCGCAACGTCTTCCGTGGAATAGGGTTGGCCGGGGGTTGAACCCACCACCGCCAGCAGGGCATCGGTTGCAATTGCTTTGTTGCCTTCAATTTCCAGCGAAGCCACGCGAGTCTGCGGGCCTTCCACCGTATTGAACGTGATGAACAGATTGCCCTTCTTGCCGTGATAGTTGTCGTCAGTTTGCGTGCTTACCTGGACGTCGCGAAAGCCGTTTGAAATGTACAGGGCGCGGATGGAATCGATGTCGGCGCGGAGAAGCTGCTGGCTGAACCGGCCGCTCGAAGCGAACGAAGCCGTCTGAATTTGCAAGCGGCCCGTCAGCAGGTCTGTGCTGAAATACTTGTTGCCGGCGAACTTCACTCCCGCCAGCCGAAAACGATCGCCGCGCGAAATGTCATACCCGATCACGCGCAGATTGTTCCCGGCATCCCGTGAGCGCACTTGCACGTCCGTGTTGAAGTAGCCCTGGCGCTGAAAGTAGTCCCGGATATTGCGGCGGCCTTCCTGAAGCAGGTCTTCGTCCACTCCACCCTCGGCATAAATAGGGACAAGCTTGCGAAGCTGCCCCTTGCTCAGGTGAGCTCCTGTGATTTCCACGCTGACCCGCGGACCGGCGACTACGGAATAGCTAATCGGCACGATGTTCGATTGAGTGTCGTAGGAACCGGGCGTAATGACGACGGTCGCGCCAAGGTAACCCTGGCCGACGAGATAGTCCTTCAGCTTTTGCGTGCCGTGCGACAAGCGCGCGGATGTCAACTCCTGCTTCGCTCTAATCTTCGAGTGCTGCAGAAGCTGTTTGTCGGAATATGGCGTCTGGTTGTCGACGGCGATTCCGCCGATCCGCGCGCGGGGTCCGGGATCGACCATGACGGTGACATCCATCTGCCTCGTGTCGCCATGTGGCTCGAGCGACCACTTGACGTTTGCCAGGTACAATCCGTCGGCGCGCAGCGTGTCTTGCAGCCTTTGAATGCCCTCGACGAGGGAACTCTGGCGAAACGGCTCTCCCAAGTTCAGGCGCATCGCCGCCAGTGCGGCGGAGTCCGACGGCGGCTCTTTCAATCCTTCGATACGGACGACATTGTTGTAATAGTTCAGTTGCACCACGAAATTGACCCGGACACCGGAATCTTCCAGCGTAGTTGTGACGCGAATGTCCGAGTAGTCGCCCAAGTGGTAGAGCACCCGAAGGCTTTCGCGCTCCAGAACAAAATCGAAAGGCTTTCCAGCCTGCAGAGCCAATGGCGGAAGGGCGTTCGCGACGTCCCGGCCCGTGTCGTCAACGACGTGGATTTCGGTAACTGGGCGTCCCTCCACCAGCGCATCCTGTGCTCGCACGGACGAGCCGAACCCCGCGGCGCCGCAGCACACCATCACGCCAAGCATTCGCAGCACGGCTTGCCGCGAGTAAAGGACCTTCTTGAGCGTTGCTTTGACAGGGGTTCGCATCCGCCAACGAAGTGAGAAGAAAGGTTAGCATGGCGCGTTGCCTGGAGCGCGCGAAAAGGCGTTATCATTGGTCGAAGTTGGAACCTTCGGCATGGACCCTGGGCAACGCGAAAAGTATTCTCGGCAGATTCTCTTTGCTGGCCTCGGCGAGGCAGGCCAGGAGAAGCTTCTCGCGTCGAGTGCCGTCCTGGTGGGCTGCGGCGCCCTGGGGACCATGCTTGCCAATCTGCTTGTCCGGGCGGGCGTCGGGCGGCTAAGGATCATCGACCGCGATTTCGTCGAACCTTCGAACTTGCAGCGCCAGACGCTCTTCGAGGAATCGGACGCGCGCGAAGCTTTGCCGAAATCCATCGCCGCCGAAAGACGCCTTCGCTCCATCAACTCCGACGTGCGCGTCGAGGGAATTGTTTCCGATCTCACTTCCGAAAATGCCCGCGAGCTGCTCTCGGGTTTTCCGCTGATTCTCGACGGCACCGACAATTTCGAGACCCGGCTCTTGTTGAACGACGCAGCCATCTTTCTTCGCATTCCGTGGATCTACGCGGCGGTTGTGGGCAGCTATGGTGTCACGATGACGATCCGGCCACGCCTGACTGCGTGCCTCGCCTGTCTGCTCGAGGGCGACGAAGAGAGCGCCGCGCCCGGCGCTGAGGCGACCTGCGACACAGTGGGCGTGCTCAACGCAGCCGTGGGAGCAATTGCTTCCATCGAGGCGGCGGAAGCCATAAAATTTCTCGCGGGGAAACCCGAAACGATGGCCGACCGGTTAGTCGCTTGCGACGTCTGGACCGGTCGGTTTCAGTCGATCCGTGTTGCGCGCAACCCGGCCTGCCGGGCGTGTGGCCGCGGCGAGTTCAAGTACCTGGAAGGCCAGGTTCAGCCGCACATGACTTTGTGCGGACGCGACTCGGTGCAGATCCACGAGCGGAACCGTGAGATCGATCTCGCAAAACTCGGCAAAACGCTCGGTGCCGCTTCCGTCGGCGAGGTTCGCAACAACGAATTCCTGCTGCGGTTCCAGGTCCCGCCCTATGAAATGACGGTTTTCGCCGACGGAAGGGCCATTGTGAAAGGGACGAAGGACCCAGCGGTGGCACGTTCGTTATATGCGCGGTACGTCGGCGCCTAAGCGCCCGATGATGGCCGGTAGGGATTAACCCACGAAACGCCGCAAGGCGGACTGGCGCATGGCTGCGCGGTCCATGTTTTCGCGGCAATTCATAAGGGTCAGCAAAGTGCTCAGAACGCGGGCCTTAATCTCATCCGTCATCGAGAAGCCGCTGGTTGCCACGCGAACCAGGTTCTCGCCGCGCGTCGCAATCCGGTCCATAAAGTCAACCTGGCGGTCGTGGCTCATGTTACCGAGGTTCGATTCGCGGCGCATTTCGGCGCATTCCTGCTCGACGAAGAGTGTGTAATGAAGGACACACATATGCTCCGCCACGAGCCCCGCTGGGACGGCGGCCTTGCAACCTTTGGCAGAGCACGTTTCTGGCACGAAGACACACCCGGGGAAGCGCATTAGTTTTGTAGCATTAACGCAAGCCTGATTTCCACAGGGCTGATACGCCTTGCGTCCTATCCGATACACCCCTGCCGGGCTGGAACCAAGTGCGGTAGAGTAGTGTCCGCTTTCCACGTCACTCGAAACCTCTTGCGGCCCGCCCGCGGGAATCGAGCGAAAGGGCGCTGATGCCTCATCTCACTCCCCACGACATCATGACCATGTTCCTGGCGCTTGGGGTGCTTCTCGGCACCGCCAAGATCGCCGGCGAACTGATGCAGAAGATCGGTCAGCCCTCCGTTCTGGGCGAGATCTTCGCGGGAATCCTCCTCGGTCCCACCCTGCTCGGGCATTTCAAACCGCAGATATATCAAGCCCTCTTCCCGAACACAGGCGCGATGCCGGTCGTCATGGAAGGCATCACGACGCTTGGCGTCGTGTTCTTCCTGCTTGCAGCCGGCCTTGAAATCGACTTGCGAAGCATTTTCCGCCAGGGCAAGAGCGCCCTGCTCGTAAGTGTGTGCGGCATGATTGTCCCCTTTGCCCTTGGTTTGGGCGCGGCGGGATTGTTTCCGCGGTTCTTTGGGGCGACGCCGGGAGCCGATCGCGTGAACTTCGCGTTGTTTGTTGGCACGGCTCTTTCCATTTCGGCTTTGCCGGTCATCGCGAAGATCTTGATCGATTTGAATCTGCTGCGAAGCGAGATGGGGACCGTGGTGATGTCGTCAGCCATGTTCGACGACCTCGTGGGATGGATTCTCTTCTCGATGATTCTGGGAATGATGAACGCGGGCGGCCACACGCTGGGCGACGTCAAGCGCACGATCATCCTCGTGATCGGTTTTGCCGTGCTGGCTCTCACGATCGGGAGATGGTTGATCGACAAGCTGCTGCCTCGCATTCAGGCCCATACAAGCTGGCCCGGCGGCGTCCTGGGATTCATCTTCACGCTGACGCTTTTCTCCGCAGCATTCGCCGAATATGCGGGCATCCACGCCGTGTTCGGCGCGTTCATCGCGGGCATCGCCATCGGGGAATCAAGCCACCTCAGAGCGCGCACCAAGGAGCAAATCCACGAAATTGTGACGAACGTGTTTGCTCCATTCTTTTTCGCGAGCATCGGCCTGCGCACGAATTTCGTTACGAATTTCAATCTGGGTATCACGGTGGTCGTGATTGTGGTGGCTTGCCTCGGAAAGCTCCTCGGCGCGGGTGGAGGCGCGCGCTTGAGCGGGATCGACCGGCGCACCTCAATGGGAATCGGCTTGGCCATGAACGCGCGCGGCGCGATGGAGATAATTCTCGGGCTGCTGGCGCTCCAATACGCGCTGATTCGGGAAACCCTGTTTGTGGCTCTTGTCGTCATGGCCCTGCTCACCTCGATGGTTTCGGGACCCGCAATACACTTTCTGATTCGCAGGCGCCGGACCATCCAGCTGAAGGATGTAGTTTCGAACAAGCTGTATCTGCCGAATATCGACCGCACGACAAAACGAGATGTCCTCCTCCAGATGTGCACGGTCGCCGCAGAAGCTGTCGGTAACTCGCCGGAGCGCTTCTTCCGCCTGGTTTGGGAGCGCGAGGAAATATCACCCAGTGGATGGCAGGATGGTCTCGCGGTCCCCAACGCTCGCGTGGGCGGGTTGCTGGGGCCGATCGTGGTGATCGGCAAGACCATGCCGCCGGGCGTGGACTTCGACTCGCGGGACGGCAAACCTGCCCGCCTCGTAATCCTGATTCTCACCGAGGACAACCAGTCCCAAAACGACTTGCTGCGCGATGCGGGAGAACTCTTCACACGGAATGAGGCCACCGAGCGCGTGCTGGCCGCCGACAACTTCGTCGAAGTAATCGCAGCCCTGAACGCCCCTGTGGAGTGACCAGGTACATCAATAAAGTCAGGGGCCTCAGGTATCGCTCTTGGGAACCTCGTACCGCCTGCCGGCATCAAAGTAAGTGTGGGGCAGCGGCAGGAAGGCGGTGCACGATGTCACAATCTACTCGTTCCATTTCAGGCGCGTTTCTCGCAGGTGTAGCAACGTTGATGATGGTGTTCGCCTCCGCAAGCAGCATTCTGGCGGCGACGCCGAAACAGGCGCAGAGGGACCCGGCGCATGAACAAGCCTACCTAACCAAGGAAGTCCGGCACGAACTTGTAATGCTCCCGTATCTGTCGGTCTTCGATAATCTCGAGTACAAAGTCGACGGCACCAAAGTGACCTTGCTGGGGCAAGTGGTTCGGCCTACGCTGAAAGATGACGCCGGGCGGGTCGTGAAGAGTATTGAGGGCGTCACCGAAGTCGACAACCAGATTCAGGTGCTGCCGCTTTCCCCGTTCGACGACGGCATCCGTCACCAGGAATTCCGTGCCATTTACGGTTACCCGGCATTGTCGCGATACGCTGAGGGAGCGATCCCGCAGATTCACATCATTGTGAACAGCGGACACGTCACTCTCGAGGGCATCGTGGACACCCAGGCCGACAAGGACGTAGCTGGCCTTCGCGCGAACAGCGTGCCGAACGTGTTCAGCGTCACCAACAATCTGCAGGTCGCGGGCCCCGGTAAGTAAGGGCAAGTAACCGCGGATTAGTGCAAAGTACAGAGGGAAGACGTGCGCGCATTCGCTGTCCGGAGCTTCGGCGAAGCTCCGGCAATCCACGACCTGCCGGTCCCAGCTGCGGACGGCTCTTTCCTCATACGCGTGAAGTACGCGGGCGTGAATCCGATCGACTACAAACTCGTCGGACGTCTGACCGCTGCCTCAAAATATCCTTTTGTCGTGGGCAAAGACTTCGCGGGTGTGATCGAACGCGTTCCGCCGGGAGAACGCGATCTCCGCGTCGGCGACCGTATTTTCGGCATGGCGCCGACGCACGGCTCGTACGCCGAATACACCGCCGTCGTACCGGGAGTGAAGACGGAACCGCTGGCCCGTATCCCCGACGGCGTCACTGACGAACAAGCAGCCGCGCTGCCCGTCCCGGCATTAACTGCGCTCGGGTCGCTTGAATTGATGGGCGTCACCAAGGGCCAGCGCCTGGTTGTGATGGGCGCGACTGGCGGGGTCGGCGGCTACGCGGTGCAGATGGCGCGCTCCCGCGGCGCGCACGTCCTAGCAACGGTTCGCGGCAACGCCGACGAAGCTCGCCGCCTTGGTGCTGAAGAAGTCTACGACACTAAAGCTGTCGACGTTGTCGACGTTATCGGGGCGCTCCACGCGGCTCACCCGGAAGGTGTCGACGCAGTCCTTGATCTTGTCAACGGTAAGGATGCCATCCGCCGTGACGCTGAGATTCTCAAGTCCGGAGGCAGCCTCGTCTCGACGATCCAAGCGGCAGACGAAGGTTGGTTCGCTGGGAGCAAAATCACGGCGTTCAACGTTGGGCCAAACTTGAATCCCTCGTTTTCGCCACAAGGGCTGAGCCAGGTTGCGCGCATGGTCGCGGACGGCACGATCACTGCGCGCATTCGCACCACGGTCGAACTGGAGGGTGCGGGGCAAGTGCTTGAAAAACTTCGCAGCGGCGGCCTCAGCGGCAAGGCCGTCATCCACATCTAGGAAGGACGCTTCGGGATTCTGGAACCAAAAGTTCTCCGCTTACTTCGCGGCCTCTTCACCCGCCTTGAATTGGGTCCAGGGTCCGGCGTTCATATCGCGCAAAACGGCCGCCTGCCAGGAATAATCGCGGTGTTCCTCCAGGAATTTCGCAGCATTGAAATTCGTGCCGCACGGATGTCCGATGCGCGCGATGAAACTCATCGACGCAGTCATGTTGCTGTCCGTGACCTTTGCCTGTACCGCGCCGCTCGGCCGGAAGGTTTCCTTCTGGTTTGTCGGGTCGCCGGGGGTTTCCACGTCTCCATGGCCGCAAAGCGTGCGGCGGTCCGCACCGTCTTTCTTGGTGTATGAATCGTAGTGATCGGACTCGAACGCCTCCGCCATCGTCGTGTCGATCTTGCCCTTATTTTCGGCCATCAATTGATCCCAGCGGACGTGCCGCGCGTTCGCCGAAGCGCCCAGATTCGTCGCGTCGAATGTGGTTTCATCCTTAGTGACATCAGGATCACTCGGGAAATTCGACCCGACGAAGTAACCGTCTTTCGTCCTCCACACCTTTGTGTGCTTCAGGCCGTTCTCGAAGCGCGCCACTTCGCCCGTCTTGCGGTCGCCCAGCAGCCAGTCGTTCGCGTACCCGCCATTATTCCCGTCGAGCATGATTTTCACGAACTCGTCGATCGAACCGGCGTACTGCATCGCTTTGCGCGCGCGCACGAACTCGGGCTTGCCGGTGGGATCCCAACCGTGGAAATCCGTGATGGTGGTTTCGGTCACCATCAAGCCCGCGGAGTTGATCGTGAAATCGTCGTCGCTGACGATCACTCCGGGAAACCCGTCCATCAACATGCGATAGCCCTTCTGCGGAGCGATATCGAAGACGATTTTCCATCGCTCGCCGTCGACGTAGCTCGTCCAGTTATTGTGCGCGATCACGATCTGGCCGTCTTTGGTCCAGCTTCCCGTGGCCACAAAAGCGCTGCACGCCTCCGGAGCGGTCAGTTTCGGCGCATTCTGGGCTTTCGTCACCGCGTTGAGCCACGGCACGTAGTAATCGGGCAGCTCCATGAAGCCGTTCATGGCCACGATGTCGTCGAGGTCGAGCTTCACTTTTTGCGCGTCAAGGCCTGCCGCGATTCCTTGCAACTCTGACTGATATTCGGGATCGATCCGGTGCCAGAGCATTTCCCGTGCAGCGCGGCGAAAGAATTCCCAATCGCGCCCCGTGGAATGCGTCATTTCCAGGCTTACAGCGCCGAAGGCGTCGGCGATTTCGTTTGCGAGAAGATAGCCGTGCTGGAAGCCGATGTCGTACGGAGCGCCTTCGAGGTGAACGTACGTCCAGCCGCCGCGGTCAAAGCGATAGGCTTTCGCGAGACGCGGATCGTCGCTGCTCTGGGCGAAGGGCCGCGACGTTGCAGCCTGCGCGATCTGCCGGTGCCCGACGACCAGCAACTGGGTGGCAATCAGCGCCAGCACCAGTACGCTCAACAGCACCCACGGCAGCCTGTTTCTCCGATGTTGTGTCAACGTTCTCTCCTGCACCTATTAAGACGCACCAGCACACGCGATGTTAGGCGGGCATCACCAGCGTGTCAACGAAGGAAGGGATAGGGGACACGCTCCCCTACTTCAGCGTCAGGTCGCCCGCGCCGACGTGCGCCACCAGCTTGTATTTGCCGTTGCCGGACTTCTCGAACGACCGGAACAGCCCGCCGCGATTTTCGCCGAACGGCTCCGCGTCGATCTCGCCCGTGGTGACAGATGCCTCGACGTGGGCATAGTCGGTCGCCGCGCCGACGTCGATCTTCAAATCGCCCGCATGCAGCTCGACGTCTTTGTCGCCGACAATACCGTTAATCTCAACGTCGCCTGCGGGGACGCGCACGTAGAGATTGGAGTTCTTCGGCACCTGCACGGTGATCGTC
>Ga0209274_10001092_pt1 | contig 14306 bp, 3 predicted proteins | sample HubBroMetageREF1_FD_188343 | JGI IMG/M metagenome (GOLD analysis project Ga0209274, IMG submission 188343) | Reference soil microbial communities from the Hubbard Brook experimental Forest, New Hampshire, USA - Hubbard Brook CCASE Soil... | ecosystem: Environmental > Terrestrial > Soil >...
GGGGACCGGCGCGACGATGGGGCCGCCGACGATGCCGAGCGGCTGAAGGATCTGGCGAGCGATGCGCCGGTGATCCGGCTGGTCAACCAGTTGATCGCCCGGGCGGTCGAGGCGCGCGCTTCCGACATTCATATCGAGCCGATGGCCGATCGGCTGCGGGTGCGCTACCGGATCGACGGGGTGCTGCACGAGATCGAGCCGCCGCCGCAGCGTCTGCGCTCGGCCATCGTCTCGCGTCTGAAGATCATGGCCAAGCTCAACATCGCCGAGCGGCGGCTGGCCCAGGACGGGCGGATCCGGGTGGCGGTGCGCGGCCAGGAGATCGATCTGCGGGTGGCGACCGGCCCCAATGTCCATGGCGAGGCGGTGGTCTTGCGGATTCTCGATCGCGGCCAGCTGACCCTGGATTTTGGCGCATTGGGCTTCGATGACGAGCTCTGCCGCCTGTTCGCGCAAGTGCTGGCCCGTCCGCACGGCATTCTGCTGGTCACCGGCCCCACCGGCAGCGGCAAGACGACGACACTTTATACCGCCCTCTTGGCGCTCAACACCGCCGACCGCAAGATCCTGACCATCGAGGATCCGGTCGAATATCAGCTCGACGGCATCAACCAGCTGCAGGTGATGCCGCAGATCGGGCGGAGCTTCGCCAATGCCTTGCGGGCTTTCCTGCGCCAGGACCCCGATGTCATGATGATCGGGGAGATCCGCGATCTGGAGACGGCGGAGATCGCGGTCCAGGCGGCCTTGACCGGGCATCTGATCCTCTCGACGCTCCACACCAACGACGCGGCCAGTGCGGTGACCCGGCTGCTCGATATGGGGGTCGACGATTATCTCCTGACCTCGACCCTCGAAGCCCTGGTCGGCCAGCGTCTGGTGCGCACGCTTTGCCGCGGCTGCCGGCGGCCGCACGAAGCGGCTCCCGACTTGGTTCAGCGGCTCGGGCTCGACCGGCTGACCGAGGTCCGGCCGATTCTGCTCTGGGACGCTCCGGGCTGCGCCGATTGCGGCGGGACCGGGTTTCACGGGCGGACTTCGATCCTGGAGGTGCTGCCGATGTCCGATTCGATCCGCCGGCTGGTGCGGCACCGGGCCGAAGTGCTCGAGATCGAGCGCCAGGCGGTGGCCGAGGGGATGCGCACGATGCAGGCGCACGGGCTGATGAAGGCGCTCGCCGGCGAGACCAGTGTCGCCGAAGTGCTGCGCGCGACCCGCGACGGGTGAGGGTGCGGGGAAACCGGTGACGAGAGTGACGAGAGACGTATAGTCTGGGGGAATGACGGCGATGGCATCGGGCATATTCGGGAGCAGGCTGGTTCGGCCTCTCGGGCGCTGGGCGCTGGCGCTGGCGTTGGCCGGCTGGTGCGGCGCTGACGCCGCGGTGCCGATGCAGACCGAAGGGGCTTTGCGCGTCGGGCCGGACGGCACGGCCGATTATTCGCTGGCGATCGCCGTTCCCCCGGGCACGGCCGGCATGGCGCCCGCCCTCTCGCTCAATTATTCGAGCGGTGCGGGCGACGGGATCCTCGGCATCGGCTGGTCGCTGGGCGGGCTGCCCTCGATCACCCGGTGCCCGCAGACGGTGGCCCAGGACGGCCAGAGTATGGGCGTCACCTTCTCCTCGACCGATCGCTTCTGCTATGGCGGGCAGCGGCTGGTCGCGGTTTCCGGGGAGTATGGCGCGTCCGGGACGGTCTACCGGACCGAGATCGACCAGTTCAGCCAGATCACGTCGTTCGGGTCCCAGGGTAGCGGCCCGGCTTATTTCGTGGTTCAGACCAAATCCGGGCAGACCCAGTATTTCGGCGGTCACCCGAGCACCGTCATCGGCGGCACCAACGCGCAGGTCCTGGCGACCGGCACACAAACTGCGCGCGCCTGGCCGCTCGACTCGGTCTACGATCAGCTCACAAATTACTACACTGTCCAGTATTCGGCGGAAGATTCCACGACTGGCGAAACCCATCCACTGAGTATTCAGTATACCGGCAACCAGACGAACGGTCTCACCTGGTATAATTCGGTGAAATTCGGCTATGGTCCGCTGCCGGGGGCGAACGGCGCCACGCCCAGCAATTCGCGGCTCCACCCGCTGATAGCACACCTGGCCGGCACGACCTCGACCACGTCGGTCCTGCTCACCAGTATCCAGAGTTTCAGCGCCGGAGGGGCACTGGTTCATAACTATGAGCTCAACTATCGGACAGGCGGCACCGGGCGGCCCCAGATCGCGTCGATCGACCATTGCGACAGCGGCGGGAACTGCCTGCCGGCGACGACGTTCACCTGGTCCGCGACGACGATCAATACGACCGCGTCGCAACCGCTCACCTGCCAGGGCACGAACGGCGGCGCTCCGACGAACGGCGGTGTGAATAACGCCCAGCCCTATATCGTCGATCTGAACAATGACGGGCGCGACGACATTCTATGGGTCAAACTCGTCCGGTCGCTCGGCGAGCCCGGTAATGAGGTAAGCCCGGTTTTGCGGACTTCGCCGGCGGTGGTGGGAGTGGCGAGCGGCATCTACGAGATCTGGTATAGTAACGGCGACGGCAGCTTCAACTGTACCCCGGCGTCATTCAGCACTCCCGGCCCCCCTTCGTCGCCGTCGTTCGGCGGCACCCCGCTCTTCGGTGATTTCGGCGGCACGGGCAGGACCGACATCCTTCTCGAAGGAAACGTATCGACACAGGATGGTTGGGACCTGGAAGTGAATGTCGACGACGCCGGAACCTTCGCCCTGTACAAGAACCCGATCAAGACCACGTGGAATCCCGGGACCAACTTCGTCGCAACCCAGGTCGCCATCGGCGATTTCGAGGGGCTGGGTCGTTCCTCGATCGTCGCGTTTCAGAACAATCCCGGGATCGGGGCGGGCTGGGCCTATTGGACGAACAGCGGCGGCTACAGTTTTCAGATCCATCAGAGCTCCACGAACGGCCCCTCTCCACCGAACGGCCTCACTCCCGGTATCGCAGCCAACATCAATCCGGGGGATTTCGCCGCATATGCCGCGGATTTCAACGGCGACGGCAAGGCCGACATCCTGTTCGATTCGGTCGATCAGAACTTCGGACAGAGCACCGGCGCCGATCGCGAGATCGCACTCAGCAACGGCGACGGCACCTTTACGCTCGAGCCCCTCGATCTCGGCAGTCTCTCCATCGGCCCGGCGGTCGTCACCATCGGCGATTTCAACGGCGACGGGGTTGCCGACCTGATCTTCAATCCGCTGGTCAGCGGAACCACGACCGGGGCCACGACCGGCCAGCTCGTGGTCCTGCTCGGCAATGGCGACGGCACGTTCACTCAGGTGCCGGCGAGCCAGCTCGGCGCTCTGGCGACCGGTGCATTCGCGGGCTACCAGGTGCTCGCCGGGAATTTCTCCGGCACGGGTCTCACCGATCTCCTGCTCGACCAGGAAAGCCCACCCGGCGACTCTTCCGGCACTTATGCGCTGTTCACCAGCAATGGCGACGGGACCTTCACCGAGCAGGGCGGTGCCACCACTACGAGTTCGTTCGCCAGCGGGGCACGGCCCTTGATGGGCGATTTCGGCGGCGTCGGCCATGACAGCCTGCTCTGGGATCAACTCGACAGCTCGAGCAGCCCGCCGGGCCCCGGCTCGACCGGGACGGATGCTCTTCTCCTCACCAATCAGGTTCAGCCGCTCCAGCCGGACCTGATCACCCTCGTCACCGGCGGGCTGGGTGCGACGGCGGCGATCACCTACACGCCGCTCTCCACATCCCTGTCCCAGAACGGGGTCTATACCAAGGACGCCTATACCGCGACATCCTATCCGACCGTCGCCCTGCAGACGGCCCAGCCGGTTGTCAGCACCGTCGAAACCGTCGACGGCATCGGCGGGGAGCGCCTGTCCAATTTCACCTATGGCAGCTTGCGGGCCGATCTGTGGGGGCGCGGCATCCTGGGATTTGGCACTGTGATCGCCGCCGATCAAGCGAGCGGGATCACGACGACGACCTCCTACAATCAGGTCTTCCCAGAGATCGGCACGGCCAGCGGGAGCACGACGACGGTCCAAAACGTGACGGCACCGGTGAACACGACGACGATCACCTACGATATCGTTCCCGAGGTGCCCGGCACGGCTGTGCCCGGCGTCCCCGGCGCGGCTGTGGCCGGCACGCCCTCGGTCACCTTCGTGGGGTCGTACCAGATCACAGTGGCGCGCAACGATCTCGACGGGACGCAGTTTCCGACGGCGACGACGACGCTCGGCTATGATTGCGACACCTCGCCGCAATCCTGCTTCGGCAATGTGAAGACCGAGACCGTCAGCCCCGATCCCGGGGATTCGACCGCCACCGCGCTCGGCTATCAGGCGGCCGACACGGACACCTGGCTGGTCGGCGAGGTCAGCGCCGTCATGGTGACGGATACGGTCAACGGAACCAGTCTCAGCCGCAGCGCGAGCTTCGGCTACTCTTCGACCGGCCTGCTCCTGTCCTCGACGATCGAACCCGGGAACGGGGGCGGAGCTCTGACTTCGACCAACGCTGCGGGACAGGTCTCGGATCTGACCCTTCCTGCGACCTACAGCTATGACGGCTTCGGCAACCCGATCGCAATGACGCTCAATCCCACCGACGAGCCGGCGCGGACCACCACGGCCAGCTGGGTCACCTCGCCGCTCAATCTGAATTCGGGGCAGCAATACAACCAATTCCCGCAGAGCATCACCAATGCCTTGGGCTACACGGCGCATTTCGGCTATGATCCGCGCTTCGGCACGGTCGGGATCGCGGCCGACATCAACAATCTGGTGACTTTCTACACCTACGACACCTTCGGCCGCCTGATCCAGACGCTGGGACCCGACCAGAGAGGGGTTCAGTTCGTCTATGCCTATTGCAGCCGGCCGAACGTCACCCCGCCGGCCAACGCCACGATCGAACCGAACTGTCCGGCCTTGGGCGCCTATGCCGTGACCGCGACGCCGGTCTCGCTCACGCCGAACCGGAGTGTGATCGGGCCGGTGACTACCAGCGTCTACGATCTGTTCGGCCGGGTCATCGAGACCGACACCACGGCGTTCGACGGCACGCATGTGAGCCGCGTCCAGAGCCAGTACAATACGCTGGGCCAGTTGGTCCTGAAGACCGAGCCCGCCCTGGTCTCCGGACCGCCGCCGAGTTGCACCGCCGGATCGTGCTCGCTGCCGGCACCGACGGCGGTTTCGGCGGTCTCGACGAGCTGGACCTATGATGCGCTGGGCCGGGTCTCGCAGACGACGGCCCCTGATGGCGGCGTGGTCCGCCACGGCTACAGCGGCTTGGTTCAGACCGATACGCTGCCGACCGGCCCCTTTGCCAGCCCTGCTACGGAAGTGTTTACGACGACCCGCAATGCCAGGGGCCAGACCGTCTCGGTCGTGGACGCGATCGGCAATCGCACGAGCTACAGCTACTTCCCGTTCGGCAGCCTGGCCAGCGTCACGGACCAGGCCGGCAACAGTGTCGCCTATAGCTACGACCCGCTCGGCCGCCTGAACGGGGTGATCGATCCCGATGCCGGGCCGCGTTTCGCCAGCTATTTCTCGACCGGGGAACTGGCGAGCGTGACCGAGCCGGGCAACTCCAGCAGCGACCCGCCGCTCGGCGCCAGCTTCGCCTATGATGAGCTCGGCCGGATGACCAGCCGGATCGAGCCCGATCTCACCAGCAATTGGTTCTACGACCAGAACAACGATCTGGGCAAGCTCACCACCGCCACCACCTCCGCCGGCACCGGCGCCAACTATGCCGGCTATCCGGGCGGCTGCACCTATGGCTACGGCTATGACAGCCTCATGCGGCTGAGCACGACGACGCTGGTGATCGGCAATGTGGCGCCCATAGGCTTCAAGGATGCCTATGTCCCGGTGAAGTCGCCGAACCCGGGGAACCCGACGAGCCCGCCCGGTGCCGGCCAGCTCGCCAACGTCACCGACAACAATTCCGGCTCGGTGACGAACTATTCTTATACCGCCCAGGGCTTTTTCACGCAGATGAGCCGAGGCCCCAAGGCGAACCCCACGGCCAATTCGATTTATTCGATTGCCGCCGCCGATGCGTCGCTCCGTCCGACCGCGGTCAAGTACGGCACGGCCAGCTTCACCAACAATGCGCCGGCGTCGAACGTCACCGACACCTATCAATATGATCTGGTGAACGAGCTGCTCCAGGCCGACAATGCAGCGACCTTCAAGACTTTCACCTACGATCCCCAGGGAACCGGCAACCTCGCCGCCAAATCCGATACGGGCACCTACAATTACGGCCCCGGCCCGCATCAGCTGCAATCGATCACGCCGATCGCCGGCGCCAGCGAGCCGATCACCGCCAGCTACACCTATGATGCCCGAGGCAACATGGTTGCCGGCGAGGATGGGGCCGGCTATAGCTGGACCTCGTTCAACCAGCCGCAGACGATCACCAAGGACGGCGCCCAGGTTCAGTATTTCTACGACATGAACCACACTCGGATCGCAGTTCGGACCACTTCGGGCGCCAGCACCACGCCGGTGACCAAGCTCTATCTGCATGACGGCTCGGGTGCCTTCGCCGAAGCCGATATCGACCAGAACGGCAACATCCTGGGCATGCTGGATTATTTTTCAGCCGGCGGCACTGCGCTCGGCATGCTGACGACGCCGTTCACGCTCGATCAGGCGACCGGTGCCACCCAGCCGGGCGCGCCCAGCATGCTGTATTTCCACACCGACCGCCGCGGCTCGATCGTGGCCATGAGCGACGATACCGGCATGGTCGCCAGCGGCAATTTCTATTCCTTCGACCCCTGGGGCAAGCGGCGCACCGTCACCAGCGGCGCCGACGATCCCGGCGACACCATCACCAGCCCCGCGGCTTACGGCTATATCGACGAAGAACAGATCGCCGGCGTCACCGATCTCGTCAACCTCAACGCCAGGCTCTATAATTCCCATACCGGCCGCTTCATCAGCCCGGACCCGATCGGGCTCGCGGGCGGGCGCAATGTCTATGCCTATTCCGGGAACAACCCGACGACGATGAGCGATCGCAGCGGGTTGGACTATGTCGTTACGTCGGGTGGTCCGGGCTGCAACGGTAGTGGCACAGGTATTTGCTTCAGTACCACGGTGCCGGGTGATCCACCACTAATCGGGGGTCCGGGCGGCTCCTCTGCGTCTACTCCCGCTGAAACTGTCCCCGCGGCCTCGACAGAGAATGCGCCAGTTTCCGGAAACGGCCAGCAGCCGGCCAACAGCCAGCAGCAGGGAAACGACGACAGTAGTAGTAGCGCTATATCGTGCTTCAACTGCAGTCTCGTCACCGACCCGTTCATAACTGGAGACGTCCACACGGTAGGCTTCTCCGGCGTTTGGGGCGCCAACCCCGGAACGAACACATTTCTAGCCGCGCTCAATTCGCTGCCAAATCGTTTCCTCGCCCCCGGAGCCGCATCCGCCCTGATGCCAAAAGCGGCGCCGGGTTCTGGGCCATCAGCTGCTGGAGAGGCGACGCCCGGGGTTTCCCCAGATAATGGCGCTAACTCTCTCGTGACAACATTTGTTCCGGGTGCCCAATTCGCTCAGCAAGCTCAAGCAGATTTCCGCGATGGAGATTTTGGCTTGGGGATTGTAGCTGCGGTAGCCAGCTTGGCCGACGCGGCCTTAGGCGCTGTGACCTTCGGTGAGTCAACAGAGATTCAGGCAGGGATTCGAGCTGCTACGAAGGCAACAACAAGTGGGCTCAATGTTGTCTACCGTTCCATAACCGGAGCCGGCGTCACTCAGTACGTCGGGATAACAAATAACTTGGCACGACGAGCGGCTGAGCAATTGGCAAGCCGCGGCATCCAAATTGAAAAACTCTTGGGCGGCCTATCACGCGAGGATGCCCGAGCAGTCGAACAGACACTCATCGAACTTAATGGCCTAGGAAAAAACGGTGGCACATTGCTAAACCGGATCAACAGTATCGCGGCATCGAATCCTACTTACGCCCAACAACTGCAGCGCGGGCAGCAGCTGCTCCAATCGATCGGGTTCTAGTGATGGCAACACCACGTAAGAAATTGACACCCGGAGATGTTCTAGCTATAAAGTCTGGAGGTAAAATTATTTATCTACAATATATTGGATTGCACCCAGAATACGGCGCTGCGGTGATTATTAGTGGGAAAATGCATGACTCTCCTGTTCCGGTGACTGACAATATCTTCTCGCATGGATACGTGGGATTTTATCCCGCTGCAGCAGCAGTTGCTCATGGTCTTGTCGACGTCGTTGGACATTTGCCGCCGCCGAATGTCCCGCTGCGAGTTCGCCGTCCGGGCGCGCGATCTGGTCAACAAGTCAATACGTGGATCGTCGAGGGCGGAACAAAGGAGTATGTTAAGACTACATTGTCGGCCGAGGAACTGGAGCTTCCGATTGCGGCAATTTGGAACCACGAATTCCTGATCCAAAGAGTCTCCGAGGGCTGGGACCCGAAGCGCGAGGAGCCCGAGTATGAGTGATGACGCCAAGGCGATAGAAGAACTTGCCGCCGTTTCAGAGATAAAGGCCTCACACACGGTCGAGCATTATCTTTATGTCCCAAGCCATGAGGCTGCAACTTTGATCTCGGAAGAACTACGACGGCGTGGCTTCAGAACCGAAGAGAGAATTGGTGCCGACGAAAAGAACTGGCTTGTGTTGGCAAGTCATGAGGTAATACCGTCCGAAAACTTACTGTCTCTATTGCGTGAATCTATGGAAGAACTTGCAGCTACAGCCGGCGGTGAGTATGATGGATGGGAAGCCACGGTCCGCCGCTGATCTGAAAAATTCACACGAGGATTCTTAACGCCGTAATCCCGGTCTTGCGGACAACATCGATCCGGGGGTTCGTGGCCTATGTCGCGGATTTCAACGGCGACGGTAAGGCCGGCATCCTGTTCCTTTCGGTCGACCAGCTCTCCGGACAGAGCACTGGCGCCGATCGCGACATTGCGTTCAGCCAGATCGAGCCGCCGCCGCCGCAGCGTCTGCGCTCGGCCATCGTTTCGCGCCTGAAGATCATGGCCAAGCTCAACATCGCCGAGCGGCGGCTGGCCCAGGACGGGCGGATCCGGGTGGCGGTGCGCGGCCAGGAGATCGATCTGCGGGTGGCGACCGGCCCCAATGTCCATGGCGAGGCGGTGGTCTTGCGGATTCTCGATCGCGGCCAGCTGACCCTGGATTTTGGCGCATTGGGCTTCGATGACGAGCTCTGCCGCCTGTTCGCGCAAGTGCTGGCCCGTCCGCACGGCATTCTGCTGGTCACCGGCCCCACCGGCAGCGGCAAGACGACGACACTTTATACCGCCCTCTTGGCGCTCAACACCGCCGACCGCAAGATCCTGACCATCGAGGATCCGGTCGAATATCAGCTCGACGGCATCAACCAGCTGCAGGTGATGCCGCAGATCGGGCGGAGCTTCGCCAATGCCTTGCGGGCTTTCCTGCGCCAGGACCCCGATGTCATGATGATCGGGGAGATCCGCGATCTGGAGACGGCGGAGATCGCGGTCCAGGCGGCCTTGACCGGGCATCTGATCCTCTCGACGCTCCACACCAACGACGCGGCCAGTGCGGTGACCCGGCTGCTCGATATGGGGGTCGACGATTATCTCCTGACCTCGACCCTCGAAGCCCTGGTCGGCCAGCGTCTGGTGCGCACGCTTTGCCGCGGCTGCCGGCGGCCGCACGAAGCGGCTCCCGACTTGGTTCAGCGGCTCGGGCTCGACCGGCTGACCGAGGTCCGGCCGATTCTGCTCTGGGACGCTCCGGGCTGCGCCGATTGCGGCGGGACCGGGTTTCACGGGCGGACTTCGATCCTGGAGGTGCTGCCGATGTCCGATTCGATCCGCCGGCTGGTGCGGCACCGGGCCGAAGTGCTCGAGATCGAGCGCCAGGCGGTGGCCGAGGGGATGCGCACGATGCAGGCGCACGGGCTGATGAAGGCGCTCGCCGGCGAGACCAGTGTCGCCGAAGTGCTGCGCGCGACCCGCGACGGGTGAGGGTGCGGGGAAACCGGTGACGAGAGTGACGAGAGACGTATAGTCTGGGGGAATGACGGCGATGGCATCGGGCATATTCGGGAGCAGGCTGGTTCGGCCTCTCGGGCGCTGGGCGCTGGCGCTGGCGTTGGCCGGCTGGTGCGGCGCTGACGCCGCGGTGCCGATGCAGACCGAAGGGGCTTTGCGCGTCGGGCCGGACGGCACGGCCGATTATTCGCTGGCGATCGCCGTTCCCCCGGGCACGGCCGGCATGGCGCCCGCCCTCTCGCTCAATTATTCGAGCGGTGCGGGCGACGGGATCCTCGGCATCGGCTGGTCGCTGGGCGGGCTGCCCTCGATCACCCGGTGCCCGCAGACGGTGGCCCAGGACGGCCAGAGTATGGGCGTCACCTTCTCCTCGACCGATCGCTTCTGCTATGGCGGGCAGCGGCTGGTCGCGGTTTCCGGGGAGTATGGCGCGTCCGGGACGGTCTACCGGACCGAGATCGACCAGTTCAGCCAGATCACGTCGTTCGGGTCCCAGGGCAGCGGTCCGGCTTATTTCGTGGTTCAGACCAAATCCGGGCAGACGCAGTATTTCGGGGGCAATCCGAAGAGCGTCAACAGCAATGCCAACTCGCTGGTCCTCGCGACCGGCACCCAGACGGCACGTGCCTGGGCGCTCGACTCGGTCTTCGACCAGCTCACAAATTACTACACCGTCCAGTATTCCGCAGAAAACCCCACGACCGGCGAGACCCATCCCGTCAGCATCCAATATACCGGCAACCAGACGAACAGCCTGGCGACGTATAATTCGGTGACGTTCGGCTATGGCCCGGCGCCGGGGGCGAGCGGCGCCACCGCCGCAAATTCGCGGCTCCACCCGCTGATCGCCCATCTGGCCGGGACGACCTCGACTACCTCGGTCCTGCTGACCAATATCCAGAGTTTCAGCGCCGGAGGGGCACTGGTTCATAACTATAAGGTGAGCTACCAGACCGGTGGCACCGGCCGGCCCCAGATCGGGTCGATCGACCATTGCGACAGCGCCGGGAACTGCCTGCCGGCGACGAATTTCAACTGGTCCAACCCTTCGACGATGAGTACGACGGCGGTGACGCCCGCCTGCGACTCGGGCACGACCGCCGCCAGCGCAGGATCGACAAGGGTGGAGTGGGCGCCCTATATCGCTGATCTGAACAATGATGGGCGCGACGATATTCTGTGGGTCGCGGAGACGCCCCCGGTCCCGGCAACGCAGAACAGCCCGGCTGTCCCCGCCACTCCGACAGGCCTCTACCAGATCTGGTATAGTGATGGCCAGGGTGGCTTCAACTGTGTGACCCCTTCCTTCAGCAGTTCCAGCGGCGGCTTCGCCGGGTTGCCTACTTTCGGCGATTTCGGTGCTACGGGTCGGACGGATGTCTTGTTACAGGGGGTCGGCGCCACGGACGGCAATACCTGGCAGATGTGGGTGAATACCGACGATCTGGGAACCTTCACCCAGACCCCATCGAATTTCGTCGGAGCGGCGATCCCCGGCAACCCGGGACTGTTGCCCGTCAATCAGTTTGCGATTGCCGATTTCGAGGGTAAGGGGCGCTCGTCGGTGGTTTTGTTCGATGTCGCCAAGGGTGCCGCCAACGACGATTGGGAGGTGTGGCTGAATGCCGGGGCCCCCGGAAGCGGCACCTATAATTTCGGCGTCAATCCGGGCAGCACCAACGGGCTCGCCAGCCTCGGCGGCGCCAATTCGAACTACGCCAGCTATGCGGGCGACTTCAACGGCGACGGCAAATCGGATCTGCTGTTCGATTCGATCGATCCGACCACCGGGATGAGCAACGGCACCAATCGCCAGATCGCCATCAGCAACGGGAACGGCACCTTTACGCTCGAGCCGCTCAATCTCGGCGGCCTGTCGATCGGCCCAGCCGTCGTCACCCTCGGCGATTTCAATGGCGATGGCGTCACCGATCTGATCTTCAATACGATCGATACCAGCGCCCCCGCGGTCGGGCCGGTCAACACCACCGGCAACCTCACCATCCTGCTCGGCCGCGGCGACGGCAGCTTCGATCCCCCGATCACCCTCAACACCAATCTCGCCGGCTACGAGGTGATTGCCGGCAGTTTTTCCGGCAGCGGCTATACCGACCTACTGATGGATCAGGAGTCCGTCGCCTTCGCCGGCGGCCAATTCTCCCAAGGCAACCAGGTGCTCTTTACCAGCAACGGCGACGGTACCTTCAACCGGGTCGGCGCCGTTCCGGCTGTTCCGTCCTTCGCCGGTACGGGAAATTCGACCGCCTTGCTCGCGGATTTTCTCGGCGTCGGCCAAGACAGCATCCTGTGGTCTCTCGGTTCGGAACAGACGCCGTCTCTGGCGAGCAACGTCTTCGCGATCTATCTGAGCGATCCGATCCAGCCGGACCTGATCGAGGAAATCACCAGCGGCCTCGGCGCCGTATCGCACATCGTCTACGCGCCACTCTCCCTCGGCGGCCAATTCTATACCAAGGATCAGGTTCAAACACCACCCGATCCTACCTATCTAACCTATCCATCCGTCGCTCAGCAGACGACACAGCCTGCCGTCGCCGCTGTTCATACGTCGGACGGCATCGGCGGGACGCGAACGGTCACCTACTCCTATGGCAGTCTGCGGGCCGATCTGCAAGGCCGCGGCAGCCTCGGCTTCGGGACGGTCACAGGTACCGATCAATCGACAGCGATCTCTACTGTCACAGACTACCAGCAGATCTTCCCGACCATCGGACTGCCGTCGCAGTCGATCACGAGCATCATCAGCAACGGAAACAAGGTAACACTCAACACCACCACCATCGGCTACGACACCGTTGCCGAGGTCGTCGGCACGGCCGGGTCGCCTTCGGTCGTGTTCGTCGGGCCGTCCGGCACGACTGTAGTCCGCAACGATCTCGACGGGACCGCTTTCCCGAATGCTGGGACATCGACCTCCTATGATTGCGACACGACCCCGCAAACCTGCTACGGCAATGTCACGACCCAGACCGTAACACCCGATCCCGCCGACTCGACAGCGACCGTCTTCACCTATGAGACCGCCGATACGACGCGCTGGTTGGTTGCAGAGGTGAACAGTGTTACTGCGATGGATACTGTGAACGGGACCAGTCTCAGTCGCAGCACCGGTTTCGGGTATTATCCGAGCGGGCTGCCCGAATATTCAGTCATAGACCCCGGCGGGCTGAGTTCGACGAATGCCGCAGGGCAGGTCTCGGAGCTGACCCTCCTCACGGACTACAGCTATGACAGTTTCGGCAACCGGACCGGCACGGTGCTCTCGCCGACCGACGAAGCCTCCCGCAGCACCACGACGAATTGGGTCACCTCGCCGCTCAATCTCAATTCCGGGCCGCAATACAATCAATTCCCCCAAAGCGTCACCGACGCCTTGGGCCACACGGCGCATTTCGGCTACGATGTCCGCTTCGGCACGGTCGGGATCGCCGCCGACATCAACAATCTGGTGAGTTTCTACAGCTTCGACACGTTCGGCCGGCCGATCCAGACGCTGGGGCCGGACCACACGGGGATGCAGTTCGTCTATGCCTATTGCACCGGCACCGGGCCCGGGCAGGACTTCACGCCGCCGGCCAACGCCGCCACCGAGTCGAACTGCCCGGCACTGGGCGCCTATGCCATAACTGCCACGCCGGTCTCGCTCACGCCGACCCGCAATGTGATCGGGCCGGTGACCACCAGCATCTACGATCTGTTCGGCCGGGTCATCCAGACCGACACCACGGCGTTCGACGGCAAGCGCGTGAGCCGCGTCCAGACCCAGTACAACACGCTGGGCGAGGTTTTGCTCAGGACCGAGCCCACCCTGGTCCCGGGACCGCCGCCGAGCTGCACCGGCCTATCCTGCTCGGTCTCGGCACCGACAGCGAACCCGTCGGTCGCTCCTTGCCTTCCGCCGCCGGCACCCGCACCGACTGCGCCCTACAATACCAGCTGGTGCTATGATGGGCTGGGCCGGGTTTCCCAGAGTATCGCCCCCGATGGCGCGCTCGTCAGCCACGGCTATACCCACGGCACCACTCCCAACTCTGGCGCAAACCCCGATCTCTACGCGCTCGAGACCGACACGCTGCCGACCGGTGCCACCCCCGGTAGCGAAGTCTTCACGACCGCGCGCAATGCCAAGGGCCAGACCATGTCGGTCGTGGACCCGATCAACAATCTCACCTCCTACAGCTACCTTCCCTTCGGCAGCCTCGCCAGCGTCACCGATGCCG
>Ga0209274_10001093_pt1 | contig 14302 bp, 15 predicted proteins | sample HubBroMetageREF1_FD_188343 | JGI IMG/M metagenome (GOLD analysis project Ga0209274, IMG submission 188343) | Reference soil microbial communities from the Hubbard Brook experimental Forest, New Hampshire, USA - Hubbard Brook CCASE Soil... | ecosystem: Environmental > Terrestrial > Soil >...
GAACATCACCTCGAGCCTCGCCATGCCCGCGGGGAGCGGCGGGATCCCTTTGAGCGTGAACTTGGCCAAGCTGCGGTTGTCGGCCGACAGCTCGCGCTCCCCTTGCACGACCTGGATTTCGAATCCGGTCTGCCCATCCTCCTGGGTGGTGTACGTCGCGCGCGCGGCGCACGGAATCGCGGAATTGCGCGGGAGGACCTTGTCCACCACGCCGCCACCCACTTCGATGCCGAGCGAAAGCGGGATGACGTCGAGCAGCAATACGTCGTCGCTCCGGCCGACCCCCGCCAGCAAATCGGCCTGCAGAGCCGCGCCGAGCGCGACCACCTCGTCGGGATCGATGTCCGCAAGGGGTTCCCTCTTGAAGAGGCCCGCCACATAGCGACGTACGGCAGGCACGCGCGTCGCTCCGCCGACCAGAATGACGCCCTCAAGCTCTTCGGCCTGCAGGCCCGCGTCCTTGAGAGCGCGTCGGCATGCCGTGCCCGTTCTCTCGAGGATGGGAGCGATGAGCGTTTCGAATCGCGCCCGCGAGAGCTCGAAAGAGCCGTGACCCGGAATCTCGACCTGGACGCCCTCATGATCGGTGAGCTGATGCTTCGCCACCCGCGCCTGATCGAGCACCCTTCGAACGAGGTGCGCCGTTTGGCGGGCCTCCACGAAGCCCGCGCTACGCAGCAGCTCGTGCGCGATGGCTCGGTCCATGTCGTCGCCCCCGAGCTGGCTATCTCCGCCCGTCGATCGCACCTGGAAGACTCCGTGTTCGAGCAAGAGAATCGTGACGTCGAAGGTGCCTCCACCGAGGTCATAAACCGCGAAAACGCCGTCTTGTTTCTTCTCGACTCCGTACGCGAGCGCTGCTGCCGTCGGCTCGTTCAGGAGCCTAAGCACTTCCAGATCGGCCAGCCGCGCCGCGTCTTTGGTGGCTTGGCGCTGAGCGTCGTCGAAGTACGCGGGCACCGTGATGACCGCCCCGCCCACGCGACGCAGCTTGTCCTCGGCCTGCGCCTTGAGCACTCGCAGGATCTCGGCGCTCACTTCGACGGGGGTCACGACGCGGCCCTCCCCCACTCGGAAGCGCACGGAGTTGGGCTCTCCCGGCTGGGGGGCCACGAACTCGTAGGGCCCCAGGCGTCGGGTCTCCGGATCGTCGGCGCCGCGGCCCATGAACCGCTTCACGCTCGCGATCGTGTCGCGCGGGTGCTCGGCCGCGAGCCCCATCGCGCGTCTCCCGACCACAACGTCGCCGTTCGATAGGTAGGTCACGACGCTCGGGACCAACACCGCAAGGTCGCAGTCGGCAATCGCCACGGGCCGCTCGTTGGCGACGTATGCCACGAGCGAATTGGTGGTCCCCAGATCGATTCCGATGGGGCGCGGCTCAGCCTTGGGGTCGAAAATCTCGAAGAGCGCCATTACCCTGTCCGTTCGTCTTCCGCCGCGCTGACCTCGTCGAGAAAGCGACGGTAGAATCGCAGCTCTCCGAGCCGCCCGAGAAGCGACGACGCCTCCCCTTTCGCGAACCCCCGCGACAGCTCGCGCTCGGCCTCTGCAGCCCGAGCACGAATCGCCTCCGCGAGCTTTCGAACACCGTCCGGGTCTCGCGCGGCGATGGACCGAGAGAGCTCCTCGCGCTGTTCCAACATTTCCATGAGAAATTCTGGGGCGGCCTGGGGCTCCCGATCCTCCCCCACGCCTACGCCTCGCAACAGGAGGAGAGCCTCGGCGCGTCGGATGGGGTCGCGAACGATACGCCACGCCTCATTGACTTCGATCGCACGTGCGAGGGCCTCGCGTCGCTCGCTGGCCATCGACCCGACGTGCCGGTCCGGATGAAGGGCTCGAGAGAGCTCGCGGTGCGTCTTCTCGAGGGCGGAGAGATCGATCTCGTAGCTACGAGGTATTCCAAGGGTTGCGAAGGGATCCATAGGTGGAGCGATCGGTGTCAGGCCTCTGTGCGCAAGGGGCGCGCCTCGGCGCACGGCAAGGACGGCGCGGCCGCGCGGGTCGCTAGACCGAAAACGAGCTACCGCAGCCGCAGCCGGTCTTTTCGTTCGGATTCACGAACTTGAAGCCCTGCCGCATCAGCGTCTGCTCCCACTCGAGGACTGTGCCCGCGAGATAGAGCATGCTCTTGGGATCGACGATTACGCGAACCTTCGAGCCGTCACCGGCCGTCAGGTCGAGGACCTGGTCGCGGGCGCGCGGCGGCCCATCGTGAAACTCGATGACGTAGGTGAAGCCGGAGCACCCGCCGCCGCGAAGACCGAGGCGCAGGCTCGCCTCGGGCGTTTTCCGTTTCTCCAGCTGACGGGCGATGGCGTCGACGGCGGACGGCGACACCGAGAGGCTCGGCGGCTTCCCTGCGACTTCGACTGTCTGGGCCTCTTGCATGGTCACCCTTTTTCGGCGGCGACCCGATCGAGCTGCTTCTTCCGATAGTCGGATATCGCACTCTTGATCGCATCCTCGGCGAGGACCGAGCAGTGGATCTTCACGGGCGGCAAGTTGAGCTCCTCGACGATCTGAGAGTTCTTGATCGTTTCGGCTTCGTCGACGGTCTTGCCCTTGATCCATTCCGTGGCCAGAGACGAGCTTGCGATGGCCGACCCGCAGCCGAACGTTTTGAACTTGGCATCCTCGATGATGCCGGCCGCGTTGACCTTGATCTGAAGACGCATGACGTCTCCACACGCGGGGGCACCCACGAGGCCTGTGCCCACACTCGGGTCGGCCTTGTCGAGGGTGCCGACGTTGCGCGGGTTCTCGTAGTGTTCGATGACCTTGTTGCTATACGCCATGGTTCTTCCAATCCTGTCGTGTGCCGGTGGTGCTCATGTTCGGGCGCTTGGCGCCGGATCGCGCGCTAGTGGGCCGCCCACTGCACGCTCTTCAGATCGACGCCTTCTTTGTGCATCTCCCAAAGAGGCGAGAGGTCGCGAAGCCGCCGAACCTTTTCGACGACCAAGTCTGCCACGTAGTCGACTTCTTCTTCCGTGTTGAAGCGACCCAGACCAAATCGAATGCTGGAGTGGGCGAGCTCATCTCCAACGCCGAGCGCACGAAGAACGTAGCTCGGCTCCAAGCTGGTCGACGTGCACGCCGAGCCCGAGCTCACCGCCACGTCCTTAATCGCCATCATCAACCCCTCGCCCTCGACGAAGTTGAAGCTCAGATTGAGGTTGCCCGGGAGTCGGTGCTCGGACGAGCCGTTGATGTACACCTCGTCGAGCTGGTCCATGACGCGCGATCGGAGCCTTTCGCGAAGCGCCAGCATTCGCGCGGTTTCCGCTTTGCCCTCTTTGGCGAGGATGTCGCAAGCCCGGCCGAAACCGACGATGAGGGGCACCGCCAGCGTTCCCGAACGCATCCCCCGTTCATGACCGCCGCCATCCATCTGCGCGACAAGACGCACGCGGGGTCGGCTTCGACGCACATACAAAGCGCCTACCCCTTTGGGGCCGTAAATCTTGTGAGCCGAGATTGAGGCGAGGTCGACGTTCATTTTCTGGACATCGAACTCGACCTTGCCGATGCCTTGAACGGCGTCCGAGTGGAGGAGCACTCCGTGCTCGCGCGTAATTCGCCCAATTTCTTCGAGAGGCTGGACCGTGCCAATCTCATTGTTGGCCAGCATCACGCTGACGAGCGTCGTCTTCGGAGTAATCGCCTTGCGCACGTCTTGGGGGTCGACGCGCCCGGTCTTGTCGACGCCGAGATACGTCACCTCGAAGCCCTGCTTCTCGAGACGCTTGCACGTGTCGAGAACGGCCTTGTGCTCGGTCACCGTCGTAATGAGGTGGTTGCCCTTGTCCTTGTAAAACTCGGCCACTCCCTTGAGGGCGAGATTGTCGCTTTCGGTAGCTCCACTCGTCAGGACGATCTCTTTGCCGTCCTTGGCCCCGATGAGCCTCGCGATACGCTCGCGCGCGTAGTCGACCGCTTCTTCCGCCTCCCAGCCGAACTTGTGGCTGCGGCTCGCGGCGTTGCCGAACTTCGTCGAAAAATAGGGGAGCATGTCCTCGAGCACGCGCGGGTCGACCGGCGTCGTCGAGTTGTTGTCCATGAAAATGGGAAGCTGGAGGGTCATCCGTTTCTCTTCGAATGCGTGAAGGCTCGTTTGCGCGCTCCGCCATGGTAGGCGCGCAATACGGCTGACTGCGTGGCTCGGAACCCGAGGATGAGCTCGGGAACGTCGAGCTCCTTGTCGTGCAAATCACAGCAGTGGCATGCGCTGAGCAGGCGCTGCGGATCGCATACGTCGCACGTATCGAGGTATGCCACGCTTCCGACGAGCTCGTCGGCGAGCGCCTCTAGACGTCGGAGTTGCTCACGGGTCTCTTCGAGCTTGCGAACATAGACCTCGCGCATGCCCTTCATCGCGCCTGGAGCGCTTCCCATGAGCTCCCACTCTCGAACGATGGTTTGGATATCACCGAGACTGAAACCCATCTCCTGAAGCTTGCCGATCCAACGAATGCGCAGCAGCGCGTCGCGCGCATAGAGCCGAAAGCCACCCTTGGATCGGTCCGCCGGCACGAGAAGCCCGAGCTCCTCGTAAAGATGAATCGCTCGCACCGTCTTTCCGGTTTCACGTGCGAGATCTCCGATCTGCATGAGGTCTTTTCGCGGAGCGGCCCCGTCGGCCGGCCCCCCCAAGACCTCGTCCGGCCCCTCGGCTTGGCTCGGAGAGCCGACGGCGAGCTCACCAAGGCGGGGCGCGAGGGGAAGGCGGTGATAGGCAGGCATCCGATCCTACAGTCGTACGTATAGGTACGAGTTAGTCTCTAGGCGCGCAACCCAAGACCGTCAAGGTGGGGTCCGCCGGGGATGCCCTTGCCGCACCTCAAGCGTGTCTCAGGAGGAGGCGTCGAGCGGGTCCTGCCGGTCGAGCCCGAGCGTAAACCAGCGTTCGCCGATACGCAGAAGGACCGCGCCAACGCCCAACATGCCCAGTCCCATGAGCGCCCGCGCCACGACGACGGCAGCAAGAACGCTTTGCGAGAGCGATGAATCCGCGGGAGGCCCACTGAAGCCGACGACCAAGGCCGCAATGCAGAGGATCAAAGCGACGGCGACGCACGCAGCGCCCCATCGGCGTTGATTGAGACGCTCGGCGGCCAGGGCCGTGTGCGCCGCTCCAGGCGGTGGCAGCGTCGACGCGAGAAGAGAATGAAGCCAACTCGGTCTGGGTTGTGGCGACGGCCGCAGGTCACCGCCCTGCAGCCCGGCCGCAGCCACGCCGCCATTGGCAGCGGTCGACGGAGGCGCGGACGGTAGCGGCGGAGGAAATGAAATGCGCTTCGCCGGGGGCGGCCGAGGCATGGGCGGGAGCGACGCTACGCGCACGGTGGCGAGATGGTCATCGTCCGGCTCGGCCTCGGAGTGGGGGGGCTGCGCGGGCCCTTCCGCATCGGTCGTGGAATCCTCGGTGGTCTGCGTGTCGCTCATGACCACACCGAGTGCCACCTCCGAGCCACGTACGCCAGTCTATTCGCTGTCGTGGAAATATTGCAGCGGATACGGCCCGGCTACTCCGGCGCCCGGGAGCGCTCGCGCGCGTCGCTACCCGCAGCGAGCACGCTCGAGCGCAGCACCTCGTCGACGCGCAACCACTCGCGGCGAGCGTCATCCGGCACGCGCTGATGCGCGAGGGCTTGTTCGAGAAGCCGATGCCGTCGATCGAAGTGACCCGGCAAAAGGGGCAAGCTCCCATGGGCCTCTGGAAGCGGCTTGCCCGTGTAGCGCTGCGGGCCACCGAGAAAGCTGCACGTGAGCGCAACCTGCTGCTCGACGATGTGGCGCTTGTCGCGGCCGCGAAACAGGAATCCGACGATCGGATCGACGAACAGCTCGTCGTAGAGCGAAGTCAGTACGGCCCGCACCCCGGGCTCGCCCCCGATCGAGTCATAGGCGCTCGTCATGAAAACGAGACCTCAACCCCAGCACCGTCACGGATGATGCGGGCCAGAGTGGCGAAGAGCTCGTCGCCGCTTCCCTTGTCGTCGAGCCACCGGCGCGCGCCGGCTTCCCATGAAAAGTGCCACGCTCGTGCGTTTGCGGCGAGCCAGATTTGGCGAGTCGGCCGCTGCGTATTGACGATGCACTTGCGGCCCCCCGCGAACGTCAGCGTGATCACATCACCGGCGGACTCGCAATCGACAAGCTCCGAGTCAACGTCGTCGAGCGCATCGCCGATCGCCCGAAAAGCATCGTCGGCTAGCGCGAGATACGCGTGCTCTTCCATGCCTCGTCGGGCTTAGCCTACTGGGCCAGTAGTGCCAGCTGAACCTCCGCGCGCGCACCGCTCAGTTGAGCGAATGGGGAAGCGCGAGAAGAAAGGGCGCGATCGTCGCGTCGAAGACGCGGCCATCGGGCCGGTGCATCTGATACGTCCCACGCATTTCGCCGCGTGGCGTGGCGAGCTGGCATCCGCTCGTATACTCGAAGTGCTCGCCCGGACGCAGAGCCGGCTGACGGCCCACGACACCGGGACCGCGCACTTCTTCGACCTTGCCGGCCCCATCGGTAATGACCCAATGACGCGTCATGAGCCGTGCGGGCTCGACCCCTTCGTTCGCGATCCGCACCGTGTATGCAAAAGCGTAGCGACTCGACAAGGGTGCAGATTGATCGGCGATGTACTCGCTTCGCACAGTGACCCGAATGCCATCCGTCAGTGCCGTAGACGTCTCTGTCGCCGCCATTTGCCCATCTCTAGCCTACCGACCGCGCTCGCGCTCCAGACGGACGAGGAGGCCGGCTGCTGCCTCGTGCGATTCGGCAGCGCGCCACCATCGGAACGTGGTCGGACAGCCCGTGAAACGGCGCGGAGCGATCTCCGAAGGCGTAACTGCCGTCGAAGTCGAGCCACCGGAGAGCCGGGCCGGCAAAGACGTGGTCGAGGTGCATGCGCATTCGCATGAAACCTGCCGTGGGCCACAGGACGAGCTCCTCGAGGGACATCGCGTAGCGCTGGGCGAAAGCGTCAATCCATCCTTGTTCTTCGACCAAAAACTTGTAGACCGGTGAGCCCGGAAGGGCATTGAAGTCGCCGAGGACGAGAAAGCGATCGCTCGCCCGTTCGCGATCGACGAATCGCGCGAGATTCCGCGCTTCCTGAACTTGATTGGGCCCCCAGCCCAACCTGCGACGCTCGGTCCAGAACGCGCGCGCAAGTGTGCTCGGCAGGCTTAGGTGCGTGTTGAACACGTCGATGGGCTCGACGCCCCCGGCCTTCCGGACGTGCAGCCGAACATGCGCGCAGATGCGCGTCTGCTTGAGCCCGCGGATCGGATGCAAAGCACGCTCCGTGATGTCGTGCGGGCTGTCGGCGTTGTGGTGGTCCACGACCAGGTCCCCGTGAGCGAGAATGGCCAAACCCGTCGTGTAGACCTGCGTTCGCTGCGAGAGGCGATACGCGTGGGCGGGGAAATAGTGCGCCTGGTATCTGTCGGACCTGCCGGACTCTTCCAGCGCCTTCGAGAGCACCTGCATGAACTGCTCGAGCTGCGTCTCATCGCCCGGGTGAGCGACCGTCGATCGCAGCGACCGTGTTTCGACCTCCTGGAGACAGACGATCGCGGGCAAGGGCTCCAGACTCGCGATCGCCTCCGCGATCCGCCCCATCGCCGGACGCGTGCTCGCCAACCCCTTGAGCGCATGCCCGAAGTAGCGGACGTTGTAGGTGAGAACGCGCAGCGACTGCATAGGCAAGTGCCCGCGATCGAGGCCGCGGAGCTGGCTACCGGCTCATCATCACGAGAAGCGTGACGCTGCCGCCGACGACGAGCGCAATCAGTCCGACGATGACGGGCAGCAGCCACGGAGGCTTCTGTCCCGGAACGCCCTGCGGTTGGAGGTCCGCCTCGCGGGTCGCCGCAAAGGCTTGGTCCATGCCGCGTCCGAGCGAGGGCTGCTCCGCTACGATCGCCCCGCCCACGGAAGGGGCGAACGGATCGCTCGACACCCCCACGGGGGCCACCTTGGGAGCCAGGAGCCGCGGGAGAGCCTCGCCGATCTGAGCGCCGAGCTGCTGCAAGGGCACCGTCGCCCACTGCTTGTGGTCGCCGCTCAGACCGTACGCGCGGCCCAGCGCATCCGCGAACGCGCCCACGGTGGACGTCCGGATGGCCGGGTTTTTCGCCAGCGCTTGCTCGAGCACGTCGTCCAATCCGGGCGGCACCGGATATTTGCCACCGGAGCCCTTCACGCTCGGCGGAACGGGATCCTTCGTGAGAATGGCGAGCAGGATCGAGGGCCCGTTGTTCCCGACGAACGGAACCTGGCCGGTGATGCACTCGTAGGTGACCGCAGCGAGAGCGAAAACATCGGCCCGCGCGTCGAGCGTCTCGAGGCCCTGGGCTTGCTCAGGCGCCATGTAATAGGGGCTCCCGATGGTGGTGCCGAGAACGGTCAGCTTCTTGCGATTCCCGGCCGTGTCCTTCGCGCTCCCGAAATCGAGGAGCTTCGACACGTCGCCCGCGCGCGTCCCGCACAGGAAGATGTTGTCCGGCTTGAGGTCTCGGTGGATGAGACCCCGCCCATGGGCACCATCGAGACCGATGGCGACTTGCGCCACCATGCGAACCAGACGCTCGGGGGGAAGAACGCGCTCGCGCTTGAGGACGTAACGAAGCTCTTCGCCGTCGAGAAACTCCATGACGAGAAGCCACGTGCCCGACGCCGGGTCCCGCTGGAAATCGAGCACCGAGACGATGTGCTCGTGCGGGAGAAGGGCGCTTATCTCGTATTCGCGCTTGAACCGCTCGAGAGCGACTTCGTCCTTGGCCACTTGGTCGTGGAGAATCTTGAGCGCGATGCGCGCGTTGTTCTGTCGATCGATCCCCTCGTAAACGCGACCCATTCCCCCATCCGCCACTTTGCGGCGAATCTCATAGCGATTGCAGAGGCGCGTGCCGATGCGCGCGTCGTCGGCAGAGGGCGCAACCGGGGCCATGCTTGGCGCCGTAAGGGCAGTGCCGTCTGCAGGGCAAAACCCGGCATCGTTTTCGAAAACGCGCTGGCACTGCGGACAGCTCTTCATTTTTCAGCCGGCCCGGCCAGCACGAGCGCCAGACTAGCTCGCAGCGCGCTCCAGGTGGCAAGCTTTTCGCGTGCGCCCAGCATGGCTGGAAGACGCCTGAACCGCTCGCTCACGCTTCGGACGTTGCGGGCGCCTCGGGGGGCGAGAAGTAAATGAGCCGGTTACACGACGGACACTGTTCGAGCGTCGGTTCGCGCCGAAGGCGATGGAAGAGTTGCGGTGGGAGCGACATGTGGCACGCCTTGCAAGTGCCATCTGTCGTTCGAGCGAGAGCCGTGCTTCGCTTCGAGCGAATCGTCTCGTAACGCCGGTAGAGCTGGGGCGGAAGCGCCTTGACGGCGGCCTCGCGCTCGGCGCGCTTTCCCTGGGCCTTGCCCTCTTCGAGGGTGAGCTTGGAGTTGATGTCCCCTTCGCGAGCCCCCCAATCGGCCAGGAGCCGGGCATGCTCGGTTTCGGTGGCTTCGATCTGCAAGCGCGAGGTCTCGTGGTCGCCGTTCAACCTTCCGATCTCGTCCTCGCGGTCGCGCATCAACTTCCGCAATTCTTCGAGCTCCCGCTGGGCGGCATTGGCCTCGCGCTCGGTGCGCGAGCGGGAGAGCTTCTCTCGCGAGTGCTCGACTTGCTGGCTCATGTTTCGGACGTCCTGAACGAGCTCCCCTCGCGTCTTGTCCATACTTGCCAGGGAGGCTCGGTCCGTCGTGAGTTTGTCGTCGAGCTTGGCGATACTCGACTTCAAGCCGTCAAGGGTCGAGCGCTCTTGCGTGAGCTGGTCCTCGATTTCTTTAAGTTCTGCATCTATTTGCGCGAGCTTTTCAAGGGCGCGAATCTGGTCGGGGATGCTCAATGCCTCACTCCGGAACAATGAAGACAGGGTATCGAGGTACATAGCGCACCCGTGGCCCGCACGCGAAGCGCCAGGTGTGGGCCCACCTGGGTTCGAACCAGGAACGGCCCGGTTATGAGCCGGGGGCTCTGACCGATTGAGCTATGGGCCCGCGACGCTCGCGCCGGGAAATACTTCGTGACAGAGACCATGCCACGGGATCCGGACGCCAGCTTCACGCCGCGAACGTAGTCGAAAGGGAGGGCGGACGGAAGCCCGTCGCCGTGTCTTGATTCAGGGACCCCGAACGAGCGCGCACTCGACCGCGCGAAGCGGGCCGGACGGATCGGACGGAGTCGCGACGAGCCAATGGGCCGGGGCGCCGGCCGACGCGGACCACGCCGCCAGCGGACGCGCTTCGCTGAGCGCGCTCTCGGAGCTCGCGAGGCCGCCCGGGGAGCCGCTGTCGTCGAGGGGCAGCAGTCGAAGTTGCTCCTCGTGCCCTACCCAGGAAAGCCAGGGCGGGGATCCATCGACGAAGGCAGGGGCACCACGGCCCACGCCCCCGACGTCGATGGCTTGCACCGGGTCCACTGTACCGCCTCGGGCTCGGACGCGCAGCAGAGCTCCGCCCGACCCATCGGTGGCTTCGCCGTCGTCTCTCGCCACGACGACGAGCCCCACGCCGTTGCCGAACATTCTCGCGTCGTATGCCGATACGTGACCTCCGCGCGGCGTCAAATCGCGCGCCGGAGCACGCGCCGCGCCCTGAGCGTCGATCTCGACTCGCTGCAACCATCCCGAGGCGCGACTCTCGCCCGCGACCTCGGAAGCGTCACTTGCGGGGGCATCCCCCGGGCTGCGTGCAATCCACAAGACGCTGTAGCCCGCACCGTCGGCGACGATCCGAGGATCCTCGGCGTCGGAATCGGCCGGCGACAAGTCGCGGGCCGCGACCTTCAGCTCGTGGCGGGACACGGGCGCTCCACGAACGACTCCATGCACGGCTCCCAAGGGCGTGGCGCCCCCAAGTCGGGCCAACGCTTCGTCCCAAACGACGAAGGCGTCTCGACCGTCGGAAGCGATGTCCGAGGCCATCGAATCGTCCGCGGCTTTGACGAAAGAGGCGACCGCCGCGGCGTGGTCTCGGTCCACGGCATACACCTTGAGCTCTCGATTCGGATCGCCGTGGGCGCGACCCGACGGAATCCCGAATGCGGTCGCGAGCACCTCGCCCGAACGGGCCGCCAGAAGCGGCGCAGGAGCATCTTCGGCGACCGGTCCGAGCTCCACCACCCGGGCCACTCCCGTCGCTTGCGGGCCAAACAGCGCTACGGCCGCCGTGCGAATCGCTCCGACCCGCCTCGCGAAGCCAACCGCATAGCCGCCCTCGTACCCGACCGCACCGCCGATTTCGAGGTCGTCCTGCGCGCCCGCATCGCCCGGCGAGCCCAACGATATCGGGCGCCCTCCTTTCGGGCAGCGGGCGGGAAGCTCGCGCGGTTTGCCTGCACCGCCTTCCTCCCAGGCCTCGGGGAACATGGGCGCGACGGGCTCGTCGAGCCTCGGGGAGCTGTCTTGCAGAGCCACCTTCCTGCAACCGATCGCGAGACCCGGGAGGGTGGCTAGAAGACCGAGAGCCGCGAGCGCGGCTCTCGCAGCATCGGGCGCCGCCGTCACGGGGAGTCCAGAAAGCCGCTGACCACCTCGAGCGCCACCTCGTATCGTTCGAACGGCGGCATCACGTAAGCGCCGGCCACACGGCCTCGGACGGAAGCCAGCATCTCGCGCGTGATCGCGACGCCCTCGGCCCGCGCCGCCGCACCCGTACCCGCCTTGCGCATGCGGTCTCGAATGGTCTCGGGCACCTGCATGCCGGGAACTTCGTTGTGCAGAAACTCCGCGTTGCGATGGCTCGCGAGCGGCAGCAATCCTACGAGCACCGGAAGACCCAGCGGCGCGATATCGTCCAAGAATCGCTCCAAGACGGCGGGCGAGTAGACCGGTTGCGTCATGACGATTTCCGCGCCGGCCGCCTTCTTGTCGCGTAGGCGCGCGAGCTCACGGGCGTAATTGAGCGCCGCGGGCTCCGCTCCGGTCGCCAAGAGAAAGCGCGTCCCTGCCCCGAGCGGCTTGCCCCCCGGATCGATGCCGTGGTTGAGCCTCGCGGCAAGCTTGAGGATGCCAATGGAATCGAGATCGTAGACCGCCGTAGCGTCCGGGAAGTCGCCCATCTTGGGCGGATCGCCGGTGATGACGACGAGGTTTCGTACGCCCAAGTCGTGAGCACCGAGAAGATGCGATAGCGTGCCGAGGAGATTCCGATCGCGCCCACAAACGTGCAAGATCGCTTCGATCCCGACTTCCCGTTGCAACCGGACGGCCAGAGCGAGATTGCTCATCTTCGCTTGGGCGCGCGCTCCGTCGGCGATGTTGACCACGTCGACGCCGCCCTCGCGCAACATCTTGGCGGCCGCGATGGCTCGAGACGGGTCGAGCCCCACGGGTGGGCTCACCTCGACGGAAACGACGAATCGTCCGCGTGCGATCTTGGCGGCCAGATCGCTGCGCTCCGCCATCGGCGTCGGCTCGACCGCCCCCCGTAGTGTCTCGGCGGGCGAAGCTCCCCCGGTGATCCCAAAGGGCTCGGCGCTGCCCGCGAGCTCTTCCGTGTTCTTCGGGTCGGGCGCCGACGCCCCCCCCGCCATACGCGCGGCGGCGGCGATGCGACGAATGTGCTCCGGCGTCGTTCCGCAGCAGCCTCCCAGCAGCCGCACGCCGACGTAGACCATCCTGTGCGCGTAAACCCCGAAGTACTCGGGGGTCGAAACATAGACCATCCGCTCGTCGATGCGGCGCGGCAAACCCGCGTTCGGTGCCGCCAGCACGGGCAGCCCGACCGGGACCATCTTCTCCACGGCGGCCAGAACCGCCATCGGACCTTCGGCGCAGTTGACCCCGACGATCGCCGCCCCCCACTCTTTCGCCAGACGTGCGACCTCTCCAGCCTCGGTGCCTTCGGCCATTCGTCCACTCTCATCGAGCGACGCGCTTGCGAGGACCGGTAGGCGGCCCTCCGCGGCTTCGACCGCAGCCTCAACGGCGATTCGAAGCTCGGGCGTCTGCCGAAACGTCTCGACCAGAAGAGCATCGACGCCGCTCTCGACCAATGCTCTTCCCTGCTCGAGGAGAGCGGCTTTGACCTTCGCCAGGTCTTCCGCGCTCGCTTCGCCGAGGAAGTACCCGCTGGGACCCATCGCCCCGATGACGTACGCCTGCCCTGCGGACGCTTCGCGCGCCACGCGTACGCCGGCCAGGTTGAGCTCGCGCACCCGTCCCGCGAGGCCATATTTCTCCAGACGCAGCGCGTTGGCCCCGAAGGTGTTGGTCTCGAGCACCTGAGCGCCGGCGCGCAAGTAGTCCTCGTGCACTTTTGACACGAGCGCCGGTCGGGTGACGTTGAGCTCTTCGAAGCAGGCGCTGTAGAGGATTCCGCGCTCGTAGAGCTGCGTACCCATCGCGCCGTCGACCACGAGCACAGAGCTGCGGACTGCGTCGAGAAAAGGACGATCTGTGCGGAACGGCGGCATCTTGTCAGCCCGGCGGCCACGCCAAGGCACGGCCTCCGATCACGTGGCAGTGCAGGTGAAAGACGCTTTGACCTCCGTCGCGCCCTTGGTTGACGACGAGTCGGTAACCGCTCTCTCCGAGGCGGAGCTGCTCGGCCACCTCGCGCGCGGTCATCAGGACGCGGCCGAGCATTGCCGCGCCATCGGCCCCCACGTCGCGAAGACCCGCCACGTGCACTTTGGGAATGACCAGCGCGTGCTGAGGACCCGCGGGCCGAATGTCGCGAAATGCGAGGACTTCGGCGTTCTCGAACAGAATCTCTGCCGGAATCTTCTTCGCGACAATGTTGCAGAACAGACAATCGGACATCGGGGCGAGCGTATCTCCGGGGGGGGCCTTGCGCGAGAACCAGGGTAAGTCGCGATCGCGAAGGGCGTAATTCGAGCGCGCTATATTTCGATCGCCGGGATGCTCAATCCTTGCGCGAGCCGCCGCAATGCCGCATCGATGCGCGCGCGGTCTTCGGGGTCCGCGTGAAGCCCGGCCACGCGGGCGCGTCCAGCCAGGTACGCGACGCAGGAGTACTCCACATCGCTCAAGAGGGCCCGGCGGTCGACGCCAATCCCCGGCACGCGGTAGCGAAGCGCGCGGCCGCCGGTTTCGGCCACCACTTCGAGCCCCTCGACCGCTCCCACGGCACCGGCAAGCTGGCGCACGATGCCGCGAAGCAAAGCCGCGCGTCGTTTGGCGCCGCGCACCCTGGGGTCCTCGAAAAGCGCGAAGCTACGGTTTCGCGAGAGAAACCCGGGCACGAGGGTCATGCCGACGAGAAGCGCGTCGGGTTCGATCAGCGGTGCGGGCGT
>Ga0209274_10001094_pt1 | contig 14279 bp, 14 predicted proteins | sample HubBroMetageREF1_FD_188343 | JGI IMG/M metagenome (GOLD analysis project Ga0209274, IMG submission 188343) | Reference soil microbial communities from the Hubbard Brook experimental Forest, New Hampshire, USA - Hubbard Brook CCASE Soil... | ecosystem: Environmental > Terrestrial > Soil >...
TCGCCGCCCGTACTCGGTGACGGCCTGGGCAATGGCATCGTCGAGACAATGGTTGAAGATATTAAACTCGGCCGCGCTGATGGGTGCGTTGGTCTCGTCGGCCAGCTCGGTGACGGCGAGACAGAGACTGCCATAGTCATGAACGACCTGAGCGACCGTGAAGCCCAGCGAGAGCAGACTTCGGCCATGCTCGGTCGCACTCTCGGCCATCGCGGCCGAGGAAACATGCGAGACCCGCAACGTGTCGATGAGCTGGTCGAGGAAAAGGGGGATGCCGCTCGTGAGCTCGTCGTCCGTCGCGCGAGGCGCGGGCCTCGCGGCCACTTTTGCCCGCGCCCGAGCGACGATGGCGGCGCGGTTTGCGGAGAGGAAATCGTGGAGCATGGGCGCTAGATTACCGTCACGGGGATCAGATGCCCGCGATTCCTACGCGGTCGCCTATTTCCAGGCTACCGCCTTCGGCGCAGAACCGCATCGGCCCGGAACCGAGGCACCTTGCGATGCGGGACAGGGCAAAGTGCGCAAGCTCCCGACGGCATCTGATGGGCGGGGAGATGGAGCGGTACGTGGCTAAAACGCCTCATGGAGCCTCGCGCCGCGTCATGACGATGTCGACACTGTTTCGGCACAAGGGCCTTCTGACGCCGTCGCGCCCTGGCTTGAGATTTGCTGTTCGTCCGCCGCGCTCCGTCCAAGGAGGAATGACGAATGGCCCAGAACTTCAGGCAGGAGCGAAGTCAGGCGACCGCGTCGGTCGCGAGCAGCACAATGGCTCTCGCGGACGCGCCCCCTCGGGCCCGAGCGCTCCAACGGTCCGCGCGCGAAGTCCGTGAGCCCATCGAGATGCCCATGGTGTCGTTGGTCGTCATGGAGCCAGGAAGCGCGTGGCCAGGCCACGTCGGGGACCATTCAAACCTCGTCGCCTTCAGTCAGAAAGGCGAGAAGTTGCTCCAAAGAACCCAAGAGAAGCTCGACACGCTTCGCCGTGGCCAGCAGAACGTCCGAGTGGCGGTGCTCGCTTGCAACGAAGAGACGGAGGGTGCGGTCGATGGCTACCGCGCGAAGATTGCCCGCACCCTGCTGGCAGCTGTGAAGGACGCCACCTTCGGCCGCCTTGTCCTGAGCGCCAGCGGCGGTGCGTCGCTTCGACTCCGCCAGGAGTTGTTCGCTCTCGCAGGCACGCTCAGCGAACAGCTCCGGGGAACATCCGCAACCGTGTCACTCCGATTCCCGGAGGCATCGCGCGGATAAGCATCGGCCGGCGCGTGGACGAGGGGTCATCGAGCGGCGTTTGCGACGCTTGCATCGACACTTTGCGGCACGCGCGACGAATGGGCGGGATCGGATGGCGCGCTCCGTGCACCGTCCCGGAGGAACTCCCAACTTGGAATCGTCATGAGCCTGAACCCCGAATTGACCGCGACGGTCGTCGATGACGGACGCGCGAGGCGGAAGTCCCCCTGTTTTCCGATGACTGTGTTCGTGGCCGATGACGATGAGGCCATGCGAGAGGCCGTGGCCACGAGTTTGCGCGTCGGAGGCCACTATGTCGTCGAAGCGCGGGACGGCTCGGAGTTGCTTGACCGATTCCGAGGGACGGCGGACGCTCCGCCCCTTCGCCCGGATGTCGTCGTGGCCGATGTGCGGATGCTGAACCTCTCCGGACTCGGGGTGCTTTCCGCTCTGCGGCGGGCCAAGTGGAACGTCCCCGTCCTTCTGATCACGGCGCTCGCGGACGAATCCGTGCGTCCTGTCGCACGCAGGCTGGGTGCGATTGGCATCTTGCGGAAGCCATTTGAGACCGAGGATCTTCTGACCGCGGTGCTCAACGCTGGCGAAGTCTTGAGTGCGCGCGATTCCTCGGGTGGCAGTCCGGACCGTCCGCGGGAAGCGGGCGCTCAGCCGCCAGTCTCGCGATCCGGGGTGCACGACCTGAGAGTCGAGGGCGAGCGATCGGCCCCTTATCATCCGATGGGAAGAAAGTCGCGAATCTGACGGGCGCGTGAACGGCGCGCCTTTCGTCGCCGGCCGTGCTGGCGACCGCATGAGCTCGGCCGTGAGCTCCCCGCGACGAGCTCCGTCTCCGGCCGGCACGCTACTTGCGCACCGAGGTACACCGTGTCCGCGTCTTCCATGATGATGAAGCCTCCCGCCATCGGAGATGTCATCGCCGACAAGTACCAGCTTGTTCGCATGCTCGGTCGTGGATCGACGGGCGAGGTGTGGCTCGCCCGTCACAGGACATTGGTCGAGGGCGTTGCCATCAAGCTCCTGACGCAAACGCTTTGGACGGGTGGAGAAGAAGAGCGAGTCGGGGCCACGACACGCTTTCGATTCGAAGCCCAAATCGCGGCTCGACTCGCCCGAAAGACGCGCCACATCGTTCGGGTCACAGATCACGGGGAGGCAGACGGCGTCACGTACCTCGTGATGGAACTATTGGACGGGATGACGCTCGAGAGCAAACTCTTGCTGGGCCAGAACCTGTCCCCGGTGGACGTGCGAACGCTGGTGAAGCACGTCGCCAGGGCCCTCGAATACGCGCATGCCGAAGGGGTTCTGCATCGCGATCTCAAACCGTCCAATCTCTTTCTTACGCGAGGCGAAGACGGGGAGATGCTCGTCAAGACCTTGGACTTCGGTATTGCGCAGATCATGCGTGGCCGCGCGTCGACCGGATCCTCTTCTACGGACCGAGACCTCGTTTTTGGTACGCCAGGCTACATGAGCCCCGAGCAAGCCCTAGGTTATACCGACCTCGACGGCCGCTGCGACCTGTGGGCCCTCGCCACAATCGCCTATGAGTCGCTGACAAATGCGCTACCTGTCGCTGGCACCACCGTCAACGAGCTGATCGACGCCGTCCGGTCTGCTCGCACCATCCCGGTGAGGCAATATCGACCGGACCTGCCCCAAAGCGTCGCCGTCTTCTTCGAGCAGGCATTTGCTGAAGATATCGACGCACGCTTCGCGACGGCTGCAGAGCTGACTCGGGCCTTCGACGTGGCGTTCGCACCCGAGTTTGCTCTCGACATTGCCGTGGCTCTGGAGATGCCTTCTTCGCCTCCCGTCGCGTTGACCTCAAGGGAGCACGACGGTACGGACGCCCGCCTCCCGCGCCGGCCTCGCGCAATGCCCATTGCTCTCTGGCTGGTAGCGTTATTGGCCACGGGCTTCGTTGGCGCAACTTGGCGTTCGCTCGAGCGAAGCCTCGAGAGACTTTCCCCCTTCCCCGCTGCACTGGCATCCTCCGAGTCGCCGCGGGCTAGCACGCCGGCCACGCCCGCGTCCGATCTCGACACGGCGGCCGTGGAGATACCATCGCTCGTGACGGTGCCTGTGCTCGCGGCCTCCGCGCCCACCCCAGGGACCGGCAGGCGGCCCCGCGCGACGATTGAGGCGACTTCGGGTACCGACGTCGCCACGGCGCGCCGTCATGTTGTCGCGAGTGACGCGAGGACGAGCGCTCCCAAGAAGCCAGCCCTCTCCGCGCCGGCTTCGGAAGCCCCCAGCGTCAAGCCCGAGTGCGAGCCTCCTTACGTCGTGGATGCGACAACAGGCAAGAAGCACTGGAATCTTGGATGCTTGTGAAGCGTTTGTTCTTGCACTTGCTTCTTGCCCTCGACGGCATTTCCTTCGTTGCCTTTGCCCAACCGAGGGGTCGTTGGCGCTCGCCGCAATGAGCAACGACGGCGGAGAGCTGGCTCGAGAGCGAGTGCTGGATGGCGCTCCTACGCTACTTTCGACGTTCGACTGACCCTTTACGGGAAGCCGAGGTGGCTCAAACCCCTGCGTCCTCGATGGCCGTCACTTCGTTCGTACGCTTGCTTTTGGATCGGACGGCGAACTCTCCCGTCCTTGACGACCGGCTACGCGGGTCGCCCCCTCCCATGCCCGTCCTCGCACTCGGTCCAAAAGGTCCCGATCCCGTTGAAGCAGCGCACGCGTGCGGGTTTGCCGCATTTGCATGTGACGGCCGGAAACATCTTGGCCGCCCTCGGCGCCGGAATGTCGTGGTTCTTCGCGTCGAAGACCGGGTGGCCGCAGACCTTACAGGCCGGGTGATTAAGCATGGCGCGCGCCGAGGCGTAGCACGTCAAGAGCGTGGGCCGTGCGCGACATTGGCCGCGCTTTTGAGAGATGGCTCCGAGCGGGCCGCCTTGAGCATCCTTCGATGCGGCGGCACGCACGTTGCTTTGGCAAGCCCTGCTGAAAGGCCGGAGATCTGCTGCCGGAGGCGGTCCCAGCCACAGACACGGAGGATGAGATCATGACGAATTCCGCCATAGTGTGGACGATACTTGCATTGGTGGCTGCCGCGGTGCTGATCGGGGTGGGCGCTCTCGCAGCCGCCCATCGCCGGTCGCGCGTGCGCACCTCGGAACTGAGGCAGCAGTTCGGCCCCGAATATGATCGGGCCGTGCAGGAATTTGGAAATAGCGCGCGCGCCGAGCGTGAACTCGCCTCCCGCGCACGGCGCGTCAAGCATCTGCAATTCCGCGAGCTGGGAGAGGCGGATCGCACGCGCTTCGCGTCGAGCTGGAGCCACATTCAGGGACAGTTCGTCGACGATCCCGGCGCGGCGGTGCGGGCGGCCAACGAGCTCATCAAAGCTGTGATGCACGCTCGGGGCTATCCATCGAACGACTTCGATCACCGCATAGCAGATCTCTCGGTCGACCATTCCGCGGTCGTTCAGCACTACCGGGCGGCAAAGGCGTTGTCCGAATCCAACCGCGACGGAGTCAATACCGAGGAGCTGCGGCAGGCCGTAGTGCACTACCGTGTCCTCTTCGCGGACTTACTGCAAGAATCCATCGCGCCGCAGCGACCGCTTCGCGAAGTTCGTGTGTAGTGCACGCATTCGCGAACACCCGACGCGATTCCTCTGGATTTGGGTCGGTGGTCAAATCCGGAACGCGGTGAATCGGCGGATGGTCCGTTCTACTTCATCCGTTACGGGCAATCTCGTTCGTGCTCCTCGGCAGCCGCGATCTCGTCGGGCGTTAGATACCGCTCGCGGACGTGCCGCAAGGTCGGGGCGTCGTTTCGTCCGAAGAAGATGTCACCCAAGCGCTGAACCCATTCTGTGAGGCCGGGATGACTGTAGCGGTAGTAGTCGAACGCGAACGGCGCGAACTGGTGGCCGAATTTCGCCGCAAACTCGTCGGGCAACATATCAAGACGAAAGAGTGCTAGCGCGTGCTGCTCGCGGCCTTTGTCGGCAAGGGGGAGATGATCGAAGCTCATCGGGTTCTCGCGGCGCGCAATTTCCTCATTTACTCGCTGCGGCGGTAGCCACCGAGAGACGATGGCTCCGCCCGACAACGGTGATGGCCGGTACGTAGAGCACCGGCTGCGATTCCGACACGGGCTGCGCGAGTAACGCAGGCGCCCTCTGAGACGGTGCCGAAGACTGCGCGGCATCACTCGCCAAATGCGGAGCGCGATTCAAATCGTACGTTAGGGCGGCGGCTGAGCCCACTGCCGCGATCCATACGCCCATCGTGACGGCCGTCGCCGTCAACTGCTCTATGGTTGTCATAACGCAAAGCCTCTTTCTGCCTCGGCGCCAAACGGCAGAGGACAGCTCAAGCGGCGCACGGCGGGAGCGCAAAACGCGCGCTCAGACCATCTCGTCGCAAGATGAGGTTAAGCATGATTGCTCGTTCATCAACCGACGTCGGGCAGCGGACGTTCCGATCGTCTCGTGACCCAACGAGATACTCCTTTGGTCGTCGCTCCGAGTCCAAGGGCGCCCTTCGCCGGCGGGATGTGAGTTCGGTCCCCGAGCCTCCCCCACCAACGAACGCGACGGTGCGTCGTTTGGATTGGCAAAACGTAGGGGACGCGCGCCGCCGATGAGCAGGCTTTTCACTTGGACGGACGACCCCTCGTTGCACCAGGGCTGTCGTGGCGGAAGTCGTTAGGGCGCGATCACGCGGCCCTCGCCTCGTAGAGCCATGACCGCGCGCCACGGCGCGTACGCGCCGAGACTCTGGACCTTGCGGTCTCTCCTCTCGATGATGTCTACGGAGCCACTCTGCATCCGAGGACGCACGCCTATACTCGATGGTGACTGTGTTGCGTCGATGGCTGGGTGCGCGATCTCCATGCCGATCCCACTTCCGGCCCAACCTCTCGGCGGCCAGGGCTGTTGCGTCCTGATCCCGATCGGAAAGGGCGCAGGGGGCCGATTTTCCCTCTCTTGTGGGAGGTCCTGGACGTCGCCCACCCCGCATGCCTTCTTGATGTGACGGGAAAGCCCCGCCGCGAGGCAGAACTTCTCGGACTTGACGATCCGATAGATTGATCTCGTACTTCGGCAGAGAGTACGACAGTTGAAGTTGATTCCGCCTGCGCGCTGGCAGATGCTGATCTGGCGCACCCCCAAACCCGCTGCGATCTCTTCGTCGGACGCTGGACGATCGCGCGCCGGTCTTCCAGCCACGTCGTGCACGTGCCATGGATGGTTGGAGTCGAGGGTGCCGGTGTCCGGCAGTTCGGGCCCGCCGACAGCAAAGGTGACGCCAGCCCGTTCGTCCTCGAGCTGGCGCGTGACCCTCCGTGCTGGGTGCTGGGGCTACACCAGGATCCGGGAGCGAGGGGGGCTGACGCTCGCGGCAAGCTGGTGCAAGGGTGGGTGAGGGTCGCGAGCGGCTACTTCTTCACGGCGTCCTTGACCACGTGCTTGACGTCCTCCACGGCGCCCTTCCCCTTGCCCTTGGCTTCGTCGACTTTGCCCTCGCGCTGAAGGCTCTTGTCGCCGGCCAGGACGGCTGCGGCTTGCTTGATCTTGCCTTTGACGATGTCGATGATTTCGCCCATGGATTCTCCTGCTGCTTGAGAGGTGAAGTCGCTCGAGCGCCGCTCGATGCGTGCAAGTTCGGAACCGCACCCCCCGTCGACGGGGCGCGCCTATCCCCCATCGTAATCGTACTGGGAGTAGGAGCCGGAGGGCGCGCGGCGCTCTCCGCGCACGTGCCGAACGGCCTCCTCGACGAGGATTTGTAACAGGACCCACGCCAATCGAACCATAGGTGCCCACCCTTTCTTGAGATGCCGAACTGCTCGCGTGACATGTCCGGCTCTCGTCCACGGGAACTCGCGGTGCCCCGGTTCAGCCCGGGCCCGCCGGGTCTAGCAACGAGTGGGCCTCGACTGGCGACGTGCAAACCCCGCGGGCCGCAGCGAGCGGAGCGGGGTAGCGCTCCACTTGGAGGCGACGGGAACGCAAACGCCCTACGCATTTTGCAAACTGCGAGCTCGAACCTCGACCGGGAGCGAGACTCGCCGGACCTCACCGGTTCGCGGGGAGGGTCTGCGCTCGATTTGCCCGGAACGACTTTCTCGCCACCCACCACCACCCGGCGCGAGTGGCCCACCTATTGCTCTATGCGCCTACATGACTACCCATCATGCATTCGATCCTCGGCGAAATGTGGGGTTCCCAGTAGCAACGCACTCGGCCGTGCCGTTCGAACGCGTCGGAGGGCTGCGGACCGGGGATGTGTCGTCCCCGCGGCCGATCGCGAGAGACGCAGAACGGCGCGATCCGGGGGCGGCGAGCTACGCGAGCACGCGCACCCATCTCGCGGGAACCCCCGCCTCGGCGACGGTCGTGCTGTTGTCGCTGACCATGTTGGTGGTGCTCGGCGGTGCCGCATTCCTCGGAGCACACGCGCTTGTGCACGCTGACGATCCCACGGCTCTTTGGAGGGCGCCAGCCACCCCGGAGCCCCACCCGGAGCCCCTCGCTCCAATTGTGGCGCAGACGGCCATCGCAGCGCGGGCACCCGCACAAACCATTTCGGTTGCCCAGGTGGCTGCGGAGCCTTCGACACCCCTTCCGGGCGCCTCGAGTGGCGTCAGCCCTGGAAAAGCCGCACCCCCAAGGTCTCCTGGCACCTTCGCCAAGCTCGAGAGTCGCGGAGCGCAAAAACGTTCCGAGACCGTTGCACCCGAGCTAGCGGCTTGGCCGAATCTATGACCCTTCACGCCACCGAACCGCGACCACGGCGGATCGATCTCGCCACGCGAGAAAATGACCTTGAACTTGCAGGCACTGCACTTCCCAGAGATCGGTCGACAAGCGCCGGAGCCCGCGCACCCGGTATCGGCACTCGTGCCGATATCGAGTCCGCACGGCGACCGCTGCAGGCCTACCGCGACGCGACTCCCAGTCGCGAGTCGTCCTGACACACCCGTTAGGCATCCTGTGGATGAGCCTATGCTCATCGCGCGGGGACCTGCGCCAACATCATCGTCGTCGAGGTCCACGAGCACGCTTCCATCGCATGTTTCATCACGCGATCGTCGCACGCCTCGCGCGGACCGCGTCATGCTCGGTGCTCGCGAGACGCGGTCCGGTGAGCCGCGAGCGAGACTGGGGGTCGAGGTCGAACACCGCTTCTGCCCCATGAAACTCGAGCGTTGCAGGGGGATCCACGACGTGAAGTCGCGGGCCCTCCGGGCTCCGGACTCGCGCGAGTCCGGGACCGCATGACTTGTCGGCTTCGAGGTCCGCCACCCGAGCCAGGGTCGCCGCCGTTTCAATAATCCGACATCCAAGTCGGGCCAACTCCTCGACCAGCTGTTGTCGCAGACCGCCCGTCGTTCCCCAAGGCGCCAGATGCTCCAGCTCGTCGGCGAGCGCCCGCACGAGGGCGGTTTGTTCGCGGACGGCGAGCACGCGAAGTTCCTCGCGCAAGCGCTCGTCGTCGGAGGCGTAAGGCGTGCGAACCGGGGGAGGCTTCGTCACGCGTCTGCCGCTTGCACTGTCCGTGCCTCACCCCTCCAATCAGAAATGGTTGGGAGTTTCCGAGGTAGAAGTCCTACGCCGGGTCGGGGAACGGCCTTGCATTCGGCAAATTGCAGAGTCACAACGCTCCGCCGTTCTCTCTACCGAGCCGCCGCACGCAACGCGCGGTCAGTCCCGAGCAGGCGACCGGGGATCCCGAAGTCGCGCCTGGCGTAAGCCACGATCGGTCCGTCGGTGGGGGGCTCGACGGTCTCGATCCCGGCGATCCTGGGCTCGAGCAACGTGCACGTGCCTGATGTACGTGTCGGAGTACTGTCGGAAAAACTGGAGCTTGGCCGTGGAGGGCCGCAAGAGCAGGATCGGGTCGTCACCCTCGAGAGCCCGAGCCGCTCGTCGGGATCGATCCAGATTGCGGTGGGATGCGGGCTCATGGCGGTAACGAGCTTTGCATCATGGGTGCCTCGGGCAAGGCGCCACCGGCTCGTCGTTGGCGCACCCGTGGTGACTTGCGAACGGTCGTCGCAATCTGCGCTCGGTCCCGGCAGCGCTCGGCTCTCGAGCAAGTCCACCGACCCGCGATCGCCCCGCGAGCGCAGGGGGACGTTGCGCAATCGGCCGACTTCAGCGAGGCTCTGCTCAAGCTCACGCCCTCGCTGACGGTTGCCGATTGGTTTGCCCCATTCGATTACCAAAGCCTCAGCAACAGTGGGAATTTCTACGGTTCTATCGGCGTGCTTCTCGTCCCCCAGACGACCCTAACCGTCACGGGCTCCGAGGTGAGCAAGCTGTACGTCAACGACACGACCGCCCTTGGGCATTGGGAACATGGCGGCCGATTCTCAGATTGTTCAATCGTTCCAGCTTGGAGGGAGCGAGATCCACGGCTCGCCGGTTTGTCTGGGCAACATGATCTACGTCTGGCCGGCGGGCGACATAGTGAGGCGGTATCAAGTGATGAACGGGCAGCTGACGCAGGTGCAAGTCGGGCCTGCCACGCTTTCGATGGGAATGCCGGGCGGCGAGCTTTCTCTGTCGGCCAATGGGACGACGTCCGGCGCAGGCATCCTGTGGGTCAGTCAGCCGGTGACCGGGGACGCCTCTCAGACGACGGTCCCGGGGATTCTGCAGGCGTTCGACGCGTCCAACGTGAGTGCCGAGATCTGGGATTCGCTCCAGGTTTCCAGCGACGACTGTGGTGGGTTCGCCAAGTTTGCGTCGCCGACCGTGGCCAACGGAAAGGTTTACTTGCCGAGCTTCTCGAATCAGGTGTGCGTGTACGGCGAGAAGTGATCGCATACTCGCCGGTGAACTCACCGTGCGCGGAGATAGCCGCTTCCACGCTCAGGCCGGCGACGCGGCATACTTCCCCCGCTGGGTCGAATGACCCACGGGGACATGCCAAAGTTTATGAGGAGATTCTTCGTCGTGCGGGTGCCGGGCGGCAATCCGTACGTGGCCCGGGTTCGCCAACGATTCGCTATCCAATGGCGCCGCGCTTCATCGAGTTGGACCGGGGGACCCTTATCCAGGGTACGTGCCCCCGACGTACTCGGTCAGCTGCTCGACGGCGTGCTCTCGATCTCGGATTGTCCACCGGACGAGGTCGCCCATCGAGACGATTCCCTCGAGACGACGCTGCCGGAGCACGGGCAAGTGTCTTACGCACTCGCGCGTCATGATCGCCATGGCCTCCACCGCGGATACGTCGGCTGTGGTGCAAACGACGCGGCAGGTCATGACGTCGCCAACATGCACGAGCGCGGCATCGAGCCGGCTCAGGATGACTCGCTTCATCAAGTCGCGTTCCGAGAACATGCCTGCGATGCTTTCGCCCCGCATGACAATCAGCGCGCCCACGTGAACGGCGCACATTATTTCCGCGGCTTCGAGCACTGTGGCCTCCGCCGGTATGCTGAAGACGCTTCGACCCTTGTCGTTGAGAATGCTTTCGATGGAATTCATGGCGCTGCTCCTTTAGGGAGACATGGGACTGACGGGGTGATCCCAGCAAGCTTCGGTCCAAGAGCGGCACCCTCGGGCTACGCCTGCTTTGGAGGCCCAAACGCCGAGGCAGGCGCGGAGAGCACTCCCACCTGCGTCGCGGCATCCTCCTTGCACCCCTGTCCGTTGTCCTCCGTGGAGTCTCTGCACTCGCCCGAGACCCCACTTCAAGAGGGCGCCGTACCATGTCCAAGCAGACCGCCCAGACCCTGAACCTCGTCGGTGATTGCATCATCCTCGTCGCGGCCGCGGCTGCGGCCACGACGTGGTCCCAAGCCCAGGGGTTTCACTGGATGGTCTTTCTCGGAATGTGCACCGGGGCCATGCTCGTGTGGGCGATGGGCGGCAGGCTGCTGAGGCACTACGACGTCTGGAATGGCAGAGGCCTTGCGGGCGATGCGGCACTCACGGCCCTCCTGCTCGGGGCCATGCTCGCCGTGATGGCCGCCCTCCGCCTCACGGCATCGCGCTATGCCGCGGGCAGCGACCTCGGGCGCTTCAGCGTCGTCGCGGTACCCTCGATCCTCTGGCTCCGGCTCACGACGAGCTGGCTGCGGCGCCGCGAAGTGCCGACCGAGAACATCCTCGTGGTGGGCACCGGGCCGCTCGGTCACCACACGGGGCTCGAGATCCGCAACAGGAACGACGGGCGCCACGTCGTTGGTTACCTCCAGTTCGCCGATGAGCCCTCCCAGTCGCGCCTTCCCGCCGAGGTCCTCGGCACAGCGAGCGACCTCGAGGAGCTGCTGAAGTTGCATGTCGTCAGCGAGGTGTTCATCGCGGGCAACGGCGACTCTCAGCACACGGAGATGCAGTCGGCCATCGGTGTCCTCGAGCGCTTCGGGATCCCCTTCGCACTCCCGGCCTGCAGGTTCCGCTTCGGACGGGCGCGCCCCGCGCAGGAGAACGCCATCGCCGACGGGTATGTTCACTACCTCAGCGTCCGGCGAAAGCCGATGCAGCTAGTGTTCAAGCGGCTCTTCGACATCCTCGCCTCGCTCTCGGCGCTCGTGCTGCTCTCGCCGCTCCTGCTCTGCGTCGGCGCCGCGGTCGGGCTCACGTCGCGAGGCCCGCTCCTGTTTCGACAGCAGCGCGTGGGGCGGCACGGCAAGGCATTTCACATGCTCAAGTTCCGATCCATGGTCGTTAACGCCGAGGAGTTGAAGGCCAAGCTCATGGCGCAGAACGAGCAGGACGGACCGGTCTTCAAGATCCGGTGCGATCCGCGCATCACGCGGGTCGGGCGCTTCATCCGCAAGTTCAGCATCGACGAGCTTCCCCAGCTGCTCAACATCCTGCGGGGAGAGATGAGCATCGTCGGGCCTCGCCCGCCGGTTCCCTCCGAGGTGGCACGCTACGAGGCCTGGCAGCGGCGGCGGCTCTCTGTCCGTCCGGGTCTGACGTGCGTGTGGCAGGTCAGCGGAAGAAACCATATTTCGTTCGAGGAGTGGATGTACCAGGACATGCAGTACATCGATCACTGGAGCCTTGCCCGGGACTTCCAGCTCATTCTCCAGACGGTGCCCGTCGTCCTGACGGGCCGTGGCGCGAGCTAGGTCCGGGCGGCCGATGCCGGTCAATGTCGGGCTGATGGTCTTGTCCTTGCCCGTCCTGGCGTGGACGGCGTACCGCCTCCCGGGTCTGCATCCTGCCGAGACCCTTGGGGCTCAGCGGGTCGGGCAAGGCTCGCGCGGCGCACGCGCTTAAGCCACGACGGCGGCGCCCGTATCTGAAGGCCGCGAGCGACAGGAAATCGCGGGGATTCCTAGCGCTCCTGGATTTGCCCGAGAACCACTCACTGCGACAAAAGCCAATTGTAGAGCGTCACCCCTGCGCCCTCGATCGGCAGAATCGATTGGCCGTTGGAACCGTAGACGGTTAAGAAGTCGTTGGTCTGAGCGGTCCCATACGTTTGAGGCTCCGTCCACTCCCAAGCAATGTAGGAGGCGAACTGAGCATCGGCCCACGATTCCATGTAGGCCATGTGCGGCTCACCGCTCGTTGCGCTGGTGCCGCCCTCACCGCCGTCTTCGGTGATGAGAACTGGAGTGCCGTTATCGAGGATCGCTTGAAACCACTGTGCAAAAGAGGAGGTCCCTGCGCCGGGGTCGCTGCCAATCTGGCCGTATACATCCCCGTTGCTGTAGGGATAGGTCCCGTTTGGATAGGGATGCCAACCAGCTGCGAGTTGGGGCGGAGAGAGCGTATCGGTCGGAAACCACTGCTTGTAGTTTTCGGCTTCCTGCGCCCACGAAGGCCCATTGACGATGCAGACATTGTTCGCCCCTGCGCCACGAATGGCGTTGAGGGCCTGCTGATAGCCTGCAATCCCTACCCCTCCAGTCGGCGAGACATTGTAGGCGCCAATGGCCCAGGTATAGGTTGCAACCGTACCGCCGTTCAGCATCAGACCATAGAGCGTGGAGCCGGAAGCGTAGTAATCGATGTAAGGCTCGTTGAAGAGTTCGAAGATCACCCCCGCGTGGCTCACCCCAGACTGTGGCGTGGCCTGCGTGCCGAAGGTCTGCGCGATCGAGGTCCAAAATGGAATGTCGGTCGAGGAGTTCATGAACTCGGGCTGCCCGTCCGGAGTGATGTATTGTGTATTGCCGTCGAGCGTGACCTGCGGAGCGCTCCAGTGCAGATCGAGGATGACGTAGAGCCCCGACGCCTGTGCGGCAGCGACCGCGCTGATGACCGTCTGCTTGTAATTGCCCTGCGGGTCGGCGATCACCTCCGAACCGAAGCTCGTCGCGGGTTGGCCGTGAGCCGTATAGGTCGTCAGACCCAACCAGGATCCGACGTTCAAAGGAATGCGAACGGCGTTCGCGCCCCAGGTCTTGAACAAGGGCCACTGCGGGATCGTTCCGCCCCAGGTGCTGACAGTACCCCCCTGCACGCCGATGAACTCGAGCCCGCTCATGTTGGCGCCACGGAGCTGCAGCGGCTTGCCACCGCCATCGATGAGTTTGTTACCGCTGACGGTGACCACCAGAGAGCCGCCCGAACTGGAACCGCCCGAACTGGAACCGCCCGAACTCGAGCCGCCCGAACTCGAGCCGCCCGAACTCGAGCCGCCCGAACTGGAACCGCCCGAACTGGAGCTGCCCGAGCTCGAACCGCTGCCGGCTTGGACGGTAAAGTCGCGCCCCGAGAAGCTGGCCCCACCAGGCGCGATCACCGCGAGTTGCTGCGCCCCGAGCGGGGCGTCCGCCGGTACCGTTGCCGTGATTTCGCTGGCGCTGACGACTGAGAACGTCGCGTCATGGGCGCTTCCGATCCACACGGCCGTTGCGCCCGTGAAGGCGCTTCCGGTTAGGGTCAGCCCGGACCCAATGGCACCCGCACTCGGTGCGAAGCTGGTGATCTGGGGGGCGGCCTGGGCTTGTTGCAGCACGGTGAAGTTGGTTCCGGAGACGGCGGCCCCACCGGGCGCGATCACCGCGAGTTGCTGCGCCCCGAGCGGGGCGTCCGCCGGTACCGTCGCCGTGATCTCGCTGGCGCTGACGACTGAGAA
>Ga0209274_10001095_pt1 | contig 14275 bp, 24 predicted proteins | sample HubBroMetageREF1_FD_188343 | JGI IMG/M metagenome (GOLD analysis project Ga0209274, IMG submission 188343) | Reference soil microbial communities from the Hubbard Brook experimental Forest, New Hampshire, USA - Hubbard Brook CCASE Soil... | ecosystem: Environmental > Terrestrial > Soil >...
ACTCCTCGAAAAATACATGCTATCGCGGCAGAGCGTCGAGGGAGCGCGTTTCGCCATGAGCCGCAAGCCCACGAAGTACGTGTTCGTCACCGGCGGTGTGGTCTCCTCGATCGGGAAAGGCATCGCCAGTGCCTCGGTCGGAGCGCTCCTCGAGGCGCGCGGCCTGCGCGTCACACACGTGAAGCTCGACCCCTACATCAACGTCGACCCGGGCACGATGAGCCCGTACCAGCACGGCGAAGTCTTCGTGACCGACGACGGTGCAGAGACCGATCTCGACCTCGGCCACTACGAGCGCTTCACGACGACGCGGATGATGCGCCAAAACAATCTCACGACGGGGCGGATCTACGAGTCCGTCATTTCCAAGGAGCGGCGCGGGGAATATCTGGGCGCCACCGTGCAGGTGATTCCTCACATCACCGACGAAATCAAAGCCCGCGTGCGCGACGCGACCGAGGGGGTCGACGTGGCCATCATCGAGATCGGTGGTACAGCGGGCGACATCGAATCGTTGCCGTTCCTCGAAGCCGTTCGCCAGATGAAGATCGAGGCCGGTCCGCAGAACGCACTCAACATTCACGTCACGCTCGTGCCGTACATCCCGACCGCGGGCGAGCTCAAGACGAAGCCCACGCAACACTCCGTCAAAGAGATGCGCGAGATCGGCATCCAGCCCGACGTGCTTCTGTGTCGTACCCAGATGCCGCTCACGCGAAGCGTCAAAGAGAAGATATCGCTCTTCTCGAACGTGGCCGTCGAAGCCGTCATCGGAGCCATCGACGCGACCTGCATCTACGAGGTCCCGTTGATGTTCCACGCCGAAGGGCTCGACGAGCTCGTGGCCGAGCGCCTCAATATCTGGAGCCGTGCACCGGACTTGACGTCGTGGCAGCGCATCGTGACGCGCTTCAAGGAGCCGTCGCGCGGAAGCGTCAAGATCGGAATCGTCGGCAAGTACACCCATTTCAGAGACGCCTACAAGTCGCTTCACGAGGCTCTCGTCCACGGGGGTCTCATCAACGACTGCCGCGTCGAGCTCGAGTACATCGATTCCGAACAGTTGGAGCAGCAGGCCCCGGAGGAGGTTTTGGCGCCGCTCGACGCCATCCTCGTTCCGGGTGGCTTCGGGGACCGCGGGACCGAAGGGAAGATCGCGGCGATCGGATACGCGCGCGTGAGCCGAATCCCCTTCTTCGGCATCTGCTTGGGGATGCAGCTCGCTGTGGTCGAGTTCGCGCGCAGCGTGGCTGGCCTGGCCGGCGCGAACTCGAGCGAGTTCGACAAGGACAGTCCGCACCCCGTGATCGACCTGATGCCCGAGCAGCGCGGGATGCGCAACAAGGGCGCCACGATGCGCCTCGGCGCCTATCCGTGCTTGATCGCACCCGGCTCGCTCGCCGCCGACGCCTACGGAGTGACCGACATCACGGAGCGTCATCGCCATCGATACGAGTTCGCCAACGACTACCGCGATCAACTGACCGCCGCGGGCCTGGTCCTCAGCGGCACCTCGCCCGACCGGCGCCTCGTCGAGCTCGTCGAGCTCCGCGATCACCCATTCTTCATCGGGTGCCAGTTTCACCCCGAGTTCAAAAGCCGTCCGGCCGCGCCGCACCCGCTCTTCGCGCGTTTCGTCCGTGCCGCGCTCGAGCGACAAGCCAGCCGGGTCAAGGCCGAGCCGCGCAAACAGCCCGACGCGCATCCCGCAGTCAACTGAGCCTCAACGGATCGCCGCTTGCCGCTCGACGCCGAAAAGACCCTCATCCAGCGCCTGCGCGAACGCGAGAGCGTTGGCTCGATGGCCGGGACGAATCGCCCGCAGTCGCCCCAGCGGCGGGCCTCCCCAGAGATAGCAGTCGCCGACGAGGTCGAGGAGCTTGTGGCATGCCGGCTCGTCGGACCTGAACGCGCGTCCGCACGCGTGCACGGCGTCCGGCGCGATGAGCAAGACGGCTTCGGGTGGGACGTGACGAGAGATCCTGCTTCGGGCGAGCTCCTCGAGGTCGCGTGTTTGGGCGAAGGTTCGTGAGGGCGCAATGCGCCGGCTGAAGTCGCCGGCGTCACCCGTCCAGCTCGCGAAGGGTTCGATGCTTGCGTTGTCGAGCTCGACGACGACTTCTACGTCGACACCCGGGCCCGGAGCGAGCTCGTAGCGGCTCGAGCCGACCTCGAGAGTCGCCGCGCGCAGGACGCGAAGGCGAGGCGCGGACGGGACGATTCCGAGGGAAGAAAAGGCCTCGCACCAAGCTGCGGCGCCACCGTCGAGCAGCGGCATCTCGGGGCCGTCGATGTCCATGGTCACGTCGCCGTGGATGCCGAGGCCCGCGAGCGCACCAAACGCATGCTCGACCGTCGCCACCCGCAAGCTCCCTCCATGCGCCTCGACCGTGGTGCTCCGGAGCGACGACGCCACGGAAAGCTGAGCGAGCGTCGCCTCGCGCCCGCCCGACCGCAAGATGACTGGCCCAGGGCGCCTCGAGAGTGTGACTCGAGCCGGCGCTCCCGTATGAAGTCCGACGCCGGTGATCACCATGCGTGGACCCTATCTGGAAGAAACGGCAAGGACGTCAAGAGCGCCAGGGGCTTGCGTTATACTGGCCGACCATGGCGACCAAGCGGGTGCAGCTCATCGTGCGCGGACGAGTCACGGGGGTGTTCTTCCGGGCCGCGACGCAACGCGAAGCACGTCGTCTCGGCATCACGGGATGGGTGAAGAATCGGCCCGACGGCAACATCGAGATCGTTGCGGAGGCCGAGGAGGACGCGATTCGAGAGATGGTCTCATGGGCGCAACACGGGCCGTCCGCCGCCCGGGTCGACGACGTCGACGTCCGGTGGCGGAGCTACACGGGCGAGTTTTCGGACTTTCGAATCGTCGAGTGAAGGCGATCGCCTGCTTTCGCAGGTGCAGGCCATCACCCCGCCTTGGCCGGAGTCGCGGGCTCTGCGGCCGTAGCCGTCTTCGGGCTCGCGGCGGCCTTGGCCACCCCGGACTCGGATTCCGATTGCTGGGCCCCTGGGCCGTCGACGAGTTCGATCAGCGAGATCGGGGCGTTGTCGCCTCGACGCGGTCCCAGCTTCACGATGCGCGTGTAACCACCCGCGCGCGCCTGGTAGCGCTTCGCCAGCTCGATGAGAACTTTCTCGACCAGGTCGATGCGAGTCAGGGCTCCCCCCGCTTCGACGCGAACGCCGAACCGGGGAATGTAGGCGGAGATGGATCTCGAGACCGCCGTTCGGCGCGATCGATCGGCAAGCGAAAGGGTGTCGTGCGGCGTATACGCCGTCGGACCGAGACGCCGTGCTTTGCTGATGAGTCGCTCGGCGACGCGACGCAGCTCCTTGGCCTTGGCATCGGTCGTTTCGATGCGCTCGTTCAAGACGAGATTGGCCACCAAGTTGCGCAGCATCGCGCGGCGACTGCTTGTGTTGCGGTCGCATTGGATTTCCTCGATGCCTAGTTCTGCTGCTGCTGCTTCCAGCGCTCCAGCATTTGGGGCCAGCTGTCGATCTTCATTCCCAATGAGAGACCCATGTTCGCGAGAATCTCTTTGATCTCTTTGAGACTCTTGCGACCGAAGTTCTTCGTCTTGAGCATGTCCTGTTCGGTTCGCTGCACGAGCTCTCCGATGAGCTGAATATTGGCGTTCTGCAGGCAGTTCGCGCTGCGAACGCTCAGCTCCAGCTCGTCGACGCTGCGAAAGAGGTTCTCGTTGAGCGGCTCTTCCTCGGAACCCGAAGAGGCATAGTGAGTCTCTTCGGTCTCCTCGAAATTGATGAAAATCGAGAGCTGCTCCTTGAGAATTTTGGCCGCATACGCGACCGCGTCCTGCGGTCGTACCGCGCCGTTGGTCCACACCTCGAGCGTCAGCTTGTCGTAGTCGGTCTGTTGCCCGACGCGGGCATTGGTCACGGTGTAGTTGACCTTGCGAACGGGCGAAAAGAGCGCATCGATCGGAATCGTCCCGATGGACATCGCCGGCGTCTTGTTGCGCTCGGCCGGCACGTAGCCGCGGCCTACGTTGACCGTGAGCTCCACCGCGAGGGGACCCTTCTTGTCGAGCGTCGCCACGACGTGGTCGGGGTTGAGCACTTGAAGCCCGTCGACGAGCTGGATGTCGCGGGCATGCACGGGCCCCGGACCTTCCTTGTCGATGCGAACCGTGTACGTCTTCGCTTGCGCCGCTTTGAGGACGACCTCTTTGAGATTGAGAACGATGTCGGTCACATCTTCGACGACGTCGCTCACGGTCGTGAACTCGTGCAAAGCGCCATCGACACGAAGAGCCGTGATGGCCGCGCCCTGCAGAGAAGAGAGAAGAATGCGCCGCAGGGAATTGCCGACGGTGATGCCGTAGCCCCGCTCGAGAGGCTCGGCGGTGAACTTGCCGTAGAACTCCGTGAGAGTTTCGCTCTCGACGTGAATCCCGCGCGGACGAATCAGGTCGCGCCAGTTGCGTGTCGTAATGCTCGTTGTGGTCATTCTGTTCTCCATCTCCTCGGTTCACGCGGCGATCCCAGCGCGCTTTCGAACCCGCTCTCCAGCGGCGCCCGTCGCCTGCCCGTGTATGACTGTTCGTTCTTCAGCGTGAGTAATACTCGACGACGTACTGTTCCCGGATGGCCGGCTCGTTCATTTCTTCGCGAACCGGCGTGCCTTTGAACGTGCCGACGAAATTCGTCTTGTCGAGCTCGAGCCACGACATGACCGGGCGCTTGTCGACTTGAGCCAACGAGGCCGAGATCTCTTTGATCTCCCGGCTCTTCGGGCGAATCTCGATCTTGTCTCCGGGGCGCAGGATGACGCTCGGAATGTCGACCCGCCTGCCGTTGACCAGAACATGTCCGTGTCGAACGACTTGGCGAGCCTGCGACCGCGTGAATGCGAAACCGAGCCTGTGAACGACGTTGTCGAGCCGCGACTCCAGGAGGCCCAGCATCTGCTCGCCGGTGCGCCCTTTGCGGCGGGTCGCGTCGAAGTAGTACCTCTGAAACTGTCGCTCGAGCACGCCGTAGATCTTGCGCACCTTCTGCTTCTCGCGCAGACGAATCGCGTACTCGCTGAGCTTGACCCTCGCCTGGCCGTGTTGGCCCGGCGGATAGGGACGACGCGTATACGCGCACTTCTCGGTGTAGCAGCGCTCCCCTTTCAGGAAGAGCTTCATGCCTTCACGGCGGCACAGCTTGCAAACGGGACCGATGTAACGAGCCATCTCCACTCTCTCTCTTTTTCGTGCCCGCCACGGGCGGGCTACCCAAACCGGTTTACACGGGGTTCGCCCGCTTCGTCCCGGACCGGCGCGCCTGGAGCGCCGGGAAACATTCGTCAGACGCGCCGCCTTTTCGGTGGACGGCAACCGTTGTGGGGAACCGGAGTCACGTCGCGAATCAGCGTGACCTTGAAACCGACCGTTTGAAGGGCTCGAAGAGCGCTCTCGCGGCCCGCACCGGGCCCGGTCACGAACACGGCGACCGAACGGACCCCATGCTCCATCGCTTTGCGAGCCGCTTCTTCGGCAGCGAGCTGCGCGGCGAAGGGGGTGCTCTTTCGCGAGCCCTTGAACCCGCGCGACCCCGCGCTCGACCACGACACGGTGTTGCCGTTCACGTCGGTGATCGTCACGACGGTGTTGTTGAATGTCGACTGAATGTGCGCAATCCCGGTAGCGACATTCTTCTTGGTTTTTTTCTTGGCCTTGACCTTGCTCTCGCCGGAGGCGGCGGCAGGCGCGGGAGCGCCACCGGGTGCAGGGGGAATGCTCGTCTTCGATTGCGACATGATCGGTTTTCCTTGGAAGAGGCAGGCGCGAAATCGGCTGTGGCCGGAGGCCGGCTACGCGGGACCCGTCGGCGGCTTGCGCGGTGTGCGGCTAATGAGCCCTTTGCGGGGCCCCTTTCTCGTCCGGGCGTTGGTGTGAGTTCGCTGCCCATTGACGGGGAGGCCGCGACGATGGCGAAGGCCTCGGTAGCAACCCAGGTCCATGAGCCGCTTGATGTTCAGCTGAACCTCGCGCCTCAGATCGCCCTCGACCTTGTAGTCGGCGTCGAGAAGATCACGGATTTTCTTGATGTCCGTTTCGGTCAGCTCTTCCGTCGTCTTCGTCGGCGGGATCCCGGCGCTCTCGCAGATCTGGCGCGCCGCGGCTTTGCCGATGCCGTAGAGGTACGGCAGCGCGTAAACGATTTGTTTGTGACGAGGGAGGTCGACTCCTGAGATGCGCGCCATGGGGGATCAGCCTTGCCGTTGCTTGTGACGGGGGTTTTCGCAAATGATCCGCACGACGCGCTTGCGGCGTACGACCTTGCACTTCTCACAAATCTTTTTGACGCTGGGTCGGACCTTCATGGTCGGATCTCACTTGTGTCGGTAGGTAATGCGGCCACGGCTGGGGTCATAAGGGCTCACTTCGACTGTGACTCGGTCGCCCGGTAAAATTCGGATGTAAAACTGACGCATTCGTCCGCTGATCGTCGCGAGCACCACGAGCCCGTTGTCGCATTTGACGCGAAACATCGCGTTCGGAAGTGCCTCTTGCACGACGCCGTCGAACTCCAGCTTGTCGCCCTTGGGCTCCTTGCGTTCGCGTCGCTCGTTCATCACAACACCGGGTCTCCTGGAATTGACTCAATTGACTCATCGAGCTGCGCCGAGCGCGGCAAAAATGCGGTTGCTGACCTCGTCCACGCTGCCCACTCCCTCGATTCGCCTCAAGATATGGAGCGCCTCATAGTAAGGGAGAAGCTCCGCCGTCATCGCCTCGTAGGTGGCGAGCCGCTTTTGCACGACGTCCTCCCGATCGTCAGGCCGGTGCTCAAGGTCGGCCCCGGGGGGAGGTGGGCTATACTTCAAGTGGTAAATCTGTCCAGTTCGTTTGTCCGTCCGCCTCAGGACTGCACGTTCGATCAGCATGCTCCGCGGCACCTCGAGGGCGACGACATGGTCGAGCGCGACCGACCGAGCCCGGAGCATGGCGTCGAGAGCCTCGGCCTGAGGCACCGTGCGCGGAAACCCATCGAGGAGAAAGCCAGGACTGCAGTCGGAACCGCGTGTCCGCTGGTCGATGAGATCGATGACGGTTGCATCCGGCACGAGCGCACCCGCGGCCATCCGCTCGACGAGCTCCGCGGGGAGCTTGCCGGCCGCCTTGGCCGCGCGAAGCATGTCGCCGGTGGAGATCTGCGGGATCTTCCACTGGGCGCAGACGCGCTTCGCTTGCGTCCCTTTGCCGGAAGCGGGCGGGCCGACGAATACGACTCGCATCGCGTCAGTCCTTTCGGACCCGAATGCGCGAAGTGCGTCCACCCCCGCCCGAAAGCCCCTCGTAGTTGCGCGTGATGAGGTGCGCTTCGATTTGGTTGACGGTGTCGAGAGCCACACCGACCACGATCATGATCGACGTCCCGCCCCAGCGAAAGGGGACGTGGAACTGCTGGCTGATGATGCTCGGCACGATGCAAACGACGGCGACATAGAGCGACCCGCCGAACGTGATGCGCGTCAGCACAAAGTCGATGTAGTCGGCGGTCTGCTTGCCCTGACGCACGCTCGGGATGAAGGCCTGCTGCTTCTTCAAGTTGTCGGCGACGTCGACCGGTTGAAACGTGACGGCCGTGTAGAAGTGGCAGAAGAAGATGATGAGAATGACGTAGAACGTGTTGAACGCCCAGTCGCCGCGCTGCAGCATCGACTGGAGCTGCGACATTCCCGGAACGTGGAAGTTGGCGAGCGTCGCCGGAAACATGAGCAGCGACGACGCGAAGATGGGCGGGATGGTGCCGCTCGTGTTCACGCGTAGAGGCAAGTGAGCCGTCTGCCCGCCGTAGACCCGACGCCCCACCGTCCGCCTGGCGTAATAGATGGGGATCTGGCGCTGAGCGCGCTCGAAGAAGACGATCGTCGCGACGGTGGCGAGCACGATCGTGCCCACCGCGGCGAGATTGAGGGGCTGGATGTTCCCCTTGTTCGTGGCGAAGTAACCGGCAACGCCTCCCGGAATCCCGTCGACGATTCCTGCGAAGATCAGAAGCGAAATTCCGTTTCCGATGCCGCGCTCGGTGATCTGCTCGCCCACCCACATCATGAAGGCCGTCCCGGTGGTGAGCGTCAGCATGCTCATCAGCCGAAAGCCCCAGCCTGCGTGGGTCACGACGTCGCCCACCGCCGCCGAGTCGGACAGGTCCCCGTTGTTCAGCGCCTCGAGGCTGAGGGCAATTCCGAAGCCCTGCAGAAGAGATAGGCCGATCGTGCCGTAGCGCGTGTACTGGTTGATGCGGCGCTGCCCCTGCTCGCCTTCCTTGCGAAGGTCGTCGAGCGGCTTGAACACCATCGTGAGAAGCTGCAGGATGATGCTCGCGCTGACGTAGGGCATGATCCCCAGCGCGAAGATCGACAGGTTGCCGAGCGCGCCGCCGCTGAACATGTTGAAGAGCCCGAGCAGGCCGGCGCCCTGCTTGTGCATGACGGCATTCATGACCGTGCGATCGACCCCCGGAATCGTCACGAAGACGCCTATCCGGTAGACCGCCAAGAGGCCGATCGTGAAAATCACGCGCCGCCGAAGCTCGGGCACCTTGCCGATGTTGGCGAACGCGGAGAGAGCCGACATGGCAACCTGGCCGAGCTATGCGTTCCCGAGCAAAACGAGTTTGCCGCCCGCGCGCTGAATCTTCTCGGCAGCCGTCTTCGAAAAGGCGTGCGCGGACACGGTCACGGCCTTGGTCAGGTCGCCCTCGCCCAGAACCTTGATGCGGTCGAAGCGTCCCTTGACGAGCCCTCGAGCGATCAGGGCGTCGACGTTGACCGTCGCGCCCGCCGCAAAGATATCGAGATCGCCCACGTTGACTTCGGCCGTGATCTCGGCAAACGCGTTTCGAAAGCCACGCTTCGGCAACCGACGCTGAATCGGCGTCTGTCCGCCCTCGAAGTGGGGCTTGAACCCGCGAGACCGGGCGTATTGCCCCTTCTGGCCGCGACCGGCCGTCTTGCCCAGTCCCGAGCCCACGCCACGCCCGAATCGGGTCTTGGGTCGGGTCGAGCCCGCGGGCTTTGCCAAGTGGCTCAGCGTGTCAGCCATGATCAACCTCTTCGACGCGTACGAGATGCATAACCTTCTTGATGGCGCCGCGAAACGACGGCGTATTGCCGACCACCACGGAACTTCCAGGCCCTTTCAGGCCCAAGCCGTGGATGGTCGTTCGCATGGTTTGCTCCTGACCAATCGTGCTTTTCGTTTGTGTCACGCGGAGCTTCGGTTTCATGGTTCGGGCGTCCTCTCCGGGGCTCAGCTCTGCGCCGGCGGTGGCGCACCCTGCAGCGCTGGTTTGCGATCGAAGAGGTCTTCGACCAGCTTGCCGCGCTTGTGAGCCACTTGCTCACGGCTGCGCAGCGACTTGAGAGCTTGCACCGTGGCTCGCACCACGTTGTGTGGGTTCGAGCTGCCCAGGCACTTGGTAAGGATGTCGTGGATCCCGGCGCTCTCGACGACCGCGCGCACGGCGCCCCCCGCGATAACGCCCGTTCCGGCGGAGGCCGGCTTGAGAAAGACGCGACCGCTGCCGAAATGACCGAGGATCTGATGGGGAATCGTCACGCCGTCGAGTGGCACGCGAAACACGTTCTTTCGGGCCTGGTCGTTGCCCTTGCGGATGGCCTCGGGCACCTCGTTGGCCTTGCCGAGACCGACGCCGACGTGACCGGACTCGTCGCCGACGACCACGAGCGCGCTGAAGCTGAAGCGCCGGCCGCCCTTGACGACCTTGGCGACGCGATTGATGTAAATCACGCGTTCCTTCAGCTTCTCTTCGTCGATCTGGAGTTGATCGGCAGCCCCGTGTGCCGCATGCCTGGGAGTGTCAAAAGCCATGGTGCTCTCCAATCAGAACTTCAAGCCGGCGGCGCGCGCAGCGTCCGCCAGTGCGCGAATGCGCCCGTGATAGAGGTAGCCACTCCGATCGAAGACCACCTTGTCGATTCCCTTGGCCAGGAGGAGCGACGCGATCGCTTGACCCACCTTCTTCGCGGCGTCGAGCTTCGTCGCATCTGCGGCAGATCCTCGAACGTCGCGCGATAGGGTTGACGCGTGTGCGACGGTCTTGCCGGCCACGTCGTCGACGACCTGCGCGTAGATGTGCCTCGCGCTCCGAAACACGCTGAGGCGAGGCCTCTCGGAGGTCCCGCCGATCTTCTTGCGGATACGCAGCTTGCGGCGCTCTCGCCCAACGATTCGCATCGCCATGGGTCACTTGCCTCCGGCTTTGGCCGCTTTGCCGGCCTTCTCGCGGACCTTTTCGCCTTGATAGCGAACGCCTTTTCCGCCGTAGGGCTCCGGCGGCCTGAAGCCTCGAATCTTGGCGGCGGTCTGGCCCATGGCCTCTTTGTCCGAACCCGTCAGGATGAGGATCGTGCCCTTCGAATCGCCTGGGATCTCGCACTTGATGCCCTTGGGCAAGGGAAACGAGATGGGGTGCGAAAAGCCCAAGCTCAGATTCAGCGTCTGGCCTTTGACCTCCGCTCGATACCCGGTTCCGACGAGCTGAAGCGTCCGCGTGTAACCGTCGGCGACGCCCGTGACCATGCCGGCAAGCAGAGCGCGGGCGAGGCCCTGAAAGCGCGCACCGTCGCGACCGCCGATGGTCGGAAGGACCGCGATCTGGCCCCCGTCGAGCTTCAGGCTCACGTTGAGCGGGAGCGAACGAGCGAGCGTTCCCTTGGGACCCTTGATCTCGATGGATCGGTCTTTGACTGTCGCCGTCACACCCTTGGGCATGGGGATCGGCTTCTTGCCGGTCCGGGACTGCCGAACCTTTTCCGTCGTGGAAGCCAGCGGGGCTTGCGCTTGCATCGTCATGGGCTCACCACACCTCGCAAAGCAGCTCGCCGCCGACGCGCTGCCGGCGCGCTTCACGATCCGTCATCACCCCACGGCTCGTGCTCAATATCGAGATCCCCATCCCGGAGCAGACGCGATTGATGCGGTCGTGACGCACATAGACGCGACGGCCCGGCGTCGATACCCGCCGCAGGCCATCGATGGCCGACTCGCGATCGCGCCCGTAGCGAAGCACGAGCGTAAGCACCTTCGGCTCCTCCTCGCTCTCGCTCGACCGCACGTCGTCGAGATACCCCTCCGCCCGCATGACGGTGGCGACGTGTTCCTTGAGCTTGGAGTGCGGCATCTCCACGCGATCGTGGCGAGCGAGAGCCCCGTTGCGAATGCGGGTGAGCATGTCTGCGATCGGATCGGTCATCATGAGATCACCAGCTTGCCTTGATCACGCCCGGGACCTCGCCACGCAGCGCGAGCATCCGAAAGCAAATCCTGCACAGCTCGAACTTGCGGTAGTAACCGCGAGGCCGCCCACACACCTTGCACCGGTTGTGATGGCGAACGACGAACTTGGGCCGGCGATTGAGTTTGGCAAACTGAGAAGCACGCGCCATGGTTTTCCTCTGCGATCAGGTCGCGCGGAAGGGCATGCCCAGCTGCTGAAGCAGCGCGCGCCCTTCCTCGTCGGTTTTGGCCGTCGTCACGATGCTGATGTTCAAGCCCTTGATTGCATCAATTCTGTCGTAGTTGATCTCGGGAAAAATGATTTGCTCGCGAAGGCCGAGCGTGTAGTTGCCCTTGCCGTCGAATGCCTTGCGCGACACGCCCTTGAAGTCGCGCGTTCGCGGCAGCGCGACGGACACGAGGCGGTCGAGAAACTCCCACATGCGGGCGCTCCGAAGGGTGACCATGGCCCCGATCGGGATGCCCGCACGAAGCTTGAAGTTCGCGATGGCCTTCTTCGCGCGCGTGACGACAGGCCTTTGGCCGCTGAGAGCCTTGAGCTCCTCGACCGCGGTGTCGATGATCTTCGGGTTGGCGACGGCCGCCCCAAGACCCATGTTGACCACGATCTTCTCGAGGCGCGGCACCTGCATCGGGTTCTTGTAGTTGAACTGCTTGGTGAGCGCGGGAATCGCCTTCTGCTTGTAAGACTCGAAAAGGCGCGGAGCGACGGCGGCGGTCGTCGAGACGACGGCCGCTGGCGTATCGCCGCGGTCGGCACCCCCGCCGCCCTTCTTGCCCGCGCCGGGCTTGGGCGCCTTGTCGCGCTTGGGCTTCGCTGCCTGCTCGCCCTTGGCTTTTTTCTCGTCTGCCATGGCCAACTACTCCGACACCGCGGGAAGCTCGTCCCCGCTCTTGACCGCAATTCGAACCTTCTTGCCACCCTCGAGCGCCGAGAAGCGCACGCGAGTTCCCTTCCCCGTCTTGGGATCGAGTGGCATGACCTTGCACGCGTGAAGGGGTTGCTCGCGCTCGATGATGCCTCCCGACGTGCTGCGCGGAGACGGGCGCGTGTGGCGCTTGACGAGGTTGATGCCCTCGACGACGACGCGATCGTCCTCGCGGAGAACTCGCATGACCTTACCGGTCTTGCCCTTGTCCTTGCCGCTGATGACGACGACGGTGTCACCCTTGCGGATGCGCGCGGCCATTACAGAACCTCCGGGGCGAGCGAGACAATCTTCATGAACTTCTTGCCGCGTAGCTCGCGAGCTACCGGACCGAAGATGCGCGTACCGATGGGCTCGCGTTCCTTGTTGATCAGGACCGCGCTGTTCTCGTCGAACCGAATGTAGCTTCCGTCGGGGCGCTGCGTTTGCGTACGCACGCGCACGACGACGGCCTGCGCCACCTCGCCCTTTTTGACCTTCGCGCCCGGAAGCGCTTCCTTGATGGAGACCACGATGAGATCTCCGAGGCCCGCATAGCGACGCCGCGACCCACCCAGAACCTTGATGCACTGGACCCGCTTGGCGCCGGAGTTGTCCGCGACCTCCAGTATCGTACGCATCTGGATCATGGCCCGTCACTCCTCCACGAACTTCTTGACGAGCCGAATGACCAACCAGCGCTTGTCGCGACTGATCGGTCGGTGCTCCTGGATTTCGACTTGATCGCCGACCTTGAACTGCTTGTTCTCGTCGTGTGCCTTGTAGCGAGCCCGCGAGCGAACATACTTTCCGTAGAGCGGATCACGACGGTGCGTGACGACCTCGACGACGACCGTCTTCTGCATTTTGGCGCTGATGACTCGCCCGACCATTTTGCGTCGTGAGCTGTGGGGCTTCTCGTGGCCGCCCGACCCCGCCGCCTCGGTCTCGCCGGCGACGGCCGGTGATGCGTTCTGACTCATCGTGAACTCGCCTCGCTCTTCTTGCTCGACTTCTTGGGTGAAGACGCCGCGCCGGCTTCGCCTTCAGCCTTTTTCTTGGGAGCTCGCTTGGCCTTCTGCGGCTCGGACGCTGCGCTCTCGACCTCCACGATCGGAGCCGGCACCGCGACCCCGAGAGCGGGGGAGCGAAGCTCGACCTGATGGATGACCGTCAGCACGCGGGCGAGGTCGCGACGCGCCTTGCGAATGGAGCTCGTGTCGTCGAGGCGGTTGGTGAAGTTCTTCAGGCGAGTCTGGAACATGTCGCCGGTGAGCGACTTTCGCAGCTCGACCAAGTCTTGAAGCGTTTTCTCCCGCAGGTCGCTGGCTTTCATGCGATCGCTCCGCGAATGAGAAACTTGTAGGCGACGGGCAGCTTGTGACCCGCGAGACGGAAGGCTTCGCGAGCCGTCGGCTCGTCGACGCCCGCGAGCTCGTACATGACTCGGCCCGGCAGAACCACGGCCGCCCATTCCTCGACGGCTCCCTTGCCTCCACCCATGCGCACTTCGAGCGGCTTCTTGGTCACCGGACGGTCTGGGAAAACACGAATCCAAAGCTTGCCGAGGCGCTTGACGTGGCGGGTGATCGCCATACGCGCGGCTTCGATCTGCCGCGCCGTGACGCGACCCGGCTCGGACGCTTGCATCGCGAAGTCGCCGAAAGAAACGTCGCTGCCGCGGGCGGCCATCCCACGGTTGTTCCCCTTCTGCGCCTTACGATACTTGGTGCGTTTCGGTGACAGCATGGCTCAGGCTCCCGCGATGAGCGGACGTCGGTTGCGCCGTTGGAGCACCTCGCCCTTGAAGACCCAGGTCTTGACGCCGATAATTCCGTATTTGGTGCGGGCTTCGGCCGTCCCGAACTCGATGTCGGCGCGCAGCGTATGCAGAGGAACGCGCCCCTCGCGATACGTCTCGACACGGCTCATCTCGCTGCCGCCCAAGCGACCCGAGCAGCGAACGCGGATGCCTTTGGCTCCGAACTTCATCGCGGTAGACAGCGCCTTCTTCATCGCGCGACGGAACGCCACACGTCGCTCGAGCTGGGTGGCGATGTTCTCGGCCACCAG
>Ga0209274_10001096_pt1 | contig 14268 bp, 12 predicted proteins | sample HubBroMetageREF1_FD_188343 | JGI IMG/M metagenome (GOLD analysis project Ga0209274, IMG submission 188343) | Reference soil microbial communities from the Hubbard Brook experimental Forest, New Hampshire, USA - Hubbard Brook CCASE Soil... | ecosystem: Environmental > Terrestrial > Soil >...
GGCGAAAGCCGGCGAACTGCCGTATCTCGCGCTGCTGCGGGCCGTCACGCAGAATCAGGCCTCGCTCATCGCCCGCTGGATGCACGTGGGCTTCATTCACGGCGTGATGAATACCGACAATATGGCGGTCTCCGGGGAAACCATCGATTTCGGCCCCTGCGCCTTCATGGATTCGTACGATCCGGCGGCGGTGTTCAGTTCCATCGACTCCCAAGGTCGCTACGCCTACGGCAATCAGCCTCACGCCGGCGCCTGGAATCTCGCACGCTTCGCGGAAACCCTGCTGCCCCTCATCGACGATGAGCCCGCGCGCGCTGTCGAACTCGCCGGTGCGGCGGTGTCGACATTCTCGACGCTCTTTGCCGATGCGCTGCTGTCGGGCTTTCGCGGCAAGCTGGGTCTGTCGGCGCGCGAGGACGGCGATTCCAAGCTGGCCGAGGACTGGCTCGAGGCCATGCATCGCAATCAGGCGGATTTCACTCTGACTTTCCGTGCGCTGTGCGACGCTGCCGAGAGTGCGGAGGGGAATTCGCGATTGCGCGACTCGTTCGCGAATCCGCGCGACTACGAGCAGTGGGAGGAGCGCTGGAGGGCGCGCCTCAACCGGGAGTCCTTGGGATCGCGTGAGCGCGCGGCGGCCATGCGCCGGATGAATCCCGCCTACATTCCCCGCAATCATCGAATCGAGGCGGTCATCCATGCGGCCGTCGAGTCCCAGGATTTCGGACCCTTCGAGGAGCTGTCGACCGTGCTGTCGAGGCCCTACGAATTCCAGGCGGGCCGCGAATCCTATGCGGATCCCCCGCAACCCGGCGAGCGGGTTCTCAAGACCTTCTGCGGGACCTAGGGGAAACCAAGCCGCTCGCGGGCCTCCCGCGAGCCGAGCACGCGCACGCCCAAGAGCTCGACGATGGTGCGGGCCCGCTCGACCAACTGAGCGTTCGTGGCTTGAACGCCCTTGTCCAGATAGAGATTGTCTTCCAGACCCACCCGCACGTTACCGCCGAGCAGTACCGATTGGGCGGCCATGGGCATCTGTAATCGACCGAGACCGAAGGCCGACCAGAGCGATCCGGGCGGCAGCGCATCTCGCATGGCCTTCATCGCCTCGGAGGACGCCGGCGCGCCGTACTTGATGCCGAGACAGAGCTGAAACAGGGCGGGCCGATCGATCAGGCCCTCGGATATGAGCTGCTTCGCAAGTTCGATGTGGCCCAGTTCGAACACCTCCAGCTCCGGGCGAACCCCTTTGCGCTGATACGCGCGCGCCATGGTGCGCAGAAACCCCGGCGTCGTACCGTACAGGAGCTCATCGAAATTGAGCGAGCCGCAGTCGAGACTGCCGATCTCCGGCGACAAATCGAGTATATGCGTCATCCGCTCCTGAGGACCCACGAAATCGGTGCCGGCGCGAAAGGCGAGCGGCGATTCTTCGGGGCCGAACATGAGGTCGCCGCCCATGCCTCCGGTAAGGTTCAGGATCACTTCGCCGTTGCGGCTTCTTATTCTCTCCACCACCTCGCGAAACAGCGCGGGATCCCGGCTCGCCTGCCCCGTCTGGGGGTCGCGCACATGCAGATGGACGATGGCGGCGCCGGCCGCGTGCGCCTCGAGGGCCGAGGCCGCGATTTGCACGGGCGTCACGGGCACGTGGGGATTCTTGCGCACCGAATCGGCCGATCCCGTCACCGCGCAGGTGATGAAGGCTTCAGACGCCAACATGGAGCGACTCGCGTAATATATGGTTGGACATAGGGAATCCCCTGCAATGATTCGAGCGGCACTTGTCTCGAGGACTTGGAGCCTAGGTTAAATCAAGCGATTGTGAGGTGGGTAATGAAATTACGGGTTCCCTTGTGGATCGTGGCGGCCCTGGCGTTGGGTGCAGCGGTCCTGGCGCCGCCGACCATGCCGAGCTACGCCGCAGAAGCGGACAAAGCGGCCATCACCGTATTCGCGGCGGCCTCCTTGACCGACGCGCTGCAGGAGTTGGGCGATGGATTCACCAATGAGACATCGATTCCAGTCAAATTCTCTTTCGCGGCCAGCTCGGCGCTTGCGCGCCAGATCGAAAACGGCGCTCCCGCGGACGTGTTCTTCTCAGCCGACTTGGAGTGGATGGACTATCTGCAATCGCGCAATCTGATTCAGCGCGACACTCGGCACGATCTCTTGGGTAATCGCCTGGTTCTGATCGCGCCCGCGGACAGCCGGATCCGGCTTACGATCGCACCGCACTTTGCTCTGGCCGCCGCGCTCGGCAACGGGCATATGGCAACGGGCGATCCGGATTCGGTTCCCGTCGGCCGTTATGCCCGCGAGGCCTTGACCACCCTCGGCGTGTGGAGCGAGGTGGCGGATCGCCTGGTGCGCGCGGACAGCGTGCGCTCGGCGCTGGCATTCGTGGATCGCGGCGAGGCGGCGCTAGGCATCGTCTATGAGACCGACGCCCTGATCGACAAGCGTGTGCGTGTGGTCGACGTGTTTCCGGAAAACAGCCACTTGCCCATCATCTATCCCATCGCACTCACCCGCGCGGCCAAGCCCGCTGCGGCTCGGTTCGTGGCCTACATTCAAGGCCCCGCGGGCGATTTGGTGTTCAAATCCCGCGGCTTCAGGCCGCTGCACTAGGCGGCTGCACGGAGCCGCCGCCGCACTGGGCTGCGGCGGTTGCCGCGGCTAGTTGCCGCGATGACTGATGGCCCAGACGTAAGCCGCCACGGCTGATACTTGCTCGTTGCTGAGCAACGCCCCGCCCTTGGGAGGCATGGGGCTGCGGAATCGCTTCGGCTGCATCACTCCGTCGGTGATGGTCTTGGCGATACCCTCATAGCTGCCGTCGCTCCACAGCCGCTTCTTATCGGTCAAATCCGGACCCAGCGCAGAGCCCGTGCCCGCGGCTCCATGGCACCCGGTGCACGCAGCTCCGCCGACCTGGCCGTGATAGATGCGATCGCCGAGGGCAACCATCGCCTTCGTCGCGCCGGGAGGGGTGGGCAGAGCAGCCGTGTTGGCCGCCGCTGCGCCGGCATCGGGGTGTAAGCCTTCGGGGGGCAGCGCTCCCGCGACACTCACGTCCCCGGCGTCTGCGGTCGCACTTGGACAGGCAGTAATCTTGGGATCGCCGCCGGATCCCGGACCGCCCCGGTACACGATCTTGTAGATTCGTCCACGGACATCGTCCGACACGTACAGCGCACCGTCGGGGCCGGTGGCGATGCCCGTCGGGCGATGCGCGGCCTTATCCGGGGACTTCTCCGCGCCCGCGAATCCGTCCGCGAATACCTCGCAATGGTCGCCCGCGCGATCGCCCGCGAGGAATTGAAAGACCACGTTGTAGCCGCTTTGCGGATACGGTGCCCGATTCCACGAGCCGTGAAAGGCAATGAACACACCGCCGTGGTACCGGCTGGGAAATTGTTCCTTGTCGTAGAACACCATTCCATCGGGCGCCCAATGCGCCGGGAATGCGGCGATGGGCGCAATCTTATCGGCGCACGGGCCGACCTTATTTCCGCCGTCGCCTCCGTACTCCGGGGCCAGAACCAAGTTGCGCCGGAAAGGATCGTAGTAGCACTCGGGCCAGCCGTAGTCGCCGCCCTGCTGTAATTTCAGCAGTTCCTCCGCCGGCAACGTCGCCTCTTCGTCGGGTTTGTACAAAGCCGGCCAATTCGAGCGCAACTGATCGCGACCGTGCTGGGTGACGAACAGGCGATGACCGGCGGAATCGACGCCGAATCCCTCGCCGTTGCGGATTCCCGTCGCATAGCGTTCGGCGGGCGAAAACTTCTGGCCCATCCGGTTCGCGTCATAGCGCCAGATGCCGCCGCGGGTCTCGAGTTCCTTGCAGGGCTGGGCACCCGCCGATCCTGCGACGCGGTTCTTCGGCTGGCAGGAGTTGGTCGCGGAGGCGACGTCCACATACAGAAAGCCATCGGCATCGATGGCGAACGGGTGCATGGGATGATCGCCCCGCAGCGGCAGCCCCGATAGGACGGTCTGCGCAGGCTCGCGCGGCACGTTCGATCCCCCGTCCAAGGTGTAGCGCACGATCTTATCGTTGATCTCCGCGTACAGCGCACCCTTGTACAAGCCGATGCCCGTGCCGCCGGCTCCGCCGCTTTTCACGGTTTCCCCGAAGCGTTGATTCACATCCGCGGTGCCGCCGCCGGTGGTGTCCTGCAACGCAACCAGGAATCCGCCTGCATGCGGGGCGGCATTGCCATAGTAGGCGCCGGACCAGGTGTTCACGTACACGACACCATTCGGCGCCACGACCAGGTGGCGGGCGTGGCCGATCCGGTCGGCAAATATGGTTGCGCAGAACCCGGCGGGCAGCCGCAGTCCGGTTCGATCCGCCGGACAGGTCTCTGCATTGGTTTGTGCGCGGGCCGCGAAGCTCGCAAGGATCGTGGCGCCGAGCAGGGCGATGCGGATGGAAAGACGATTGGCCGCGCAGGACATGGGTACTCCGGAAATATCGGACGCGCGCGCAACGATAGCATGACGCGCGGCCGCCGGCCGCATTAGCATGTGCACCATCCATCCAAAGGAGATACGCCCGTGAACGCCGACACCGCCGTCAATGGATTGAAGATATTGCCGACGCAGCACACCGTGGCGGACGTGCTGCGGCGAGTGCAATCCTTGGCCCGTGCGCGCGGCCTCACGGTATTCGCGCAAATCGATTTCAGCGGCGATGCGGAACGATCGGGCCTTCCCATGTTGCCCGCCGGACTCGTCATTCTCGGCAGTCCGAAAGCCGGAACGCCGCTCATGGTCGCCGCCCCCACGACGGCGATCGACCTGCCGCTCAAGATTCTAACCTGGCACGATGCTGACGGACGCACCTGGGTTGCCTACAACGAGCCCGAGTACCTGCAGGCTCGACATGGTTTCCCCGCCGAACTCGTGAAAAACATCGCAGGCCTGGGCGCTTTGGCCCAGGCGGCGGCGGCGCCGGATCCGTGACCGGCGCATACATTCAACCCGATCTTCTGTCGCGAGACTTCGGCACCATTTCCGAGCTGGTTCGCGCGCACGCCCGCCTGCGGCCAAATCACGCCGCCTTGATTCACGATGGACGCCGCCTCGACTATTCCGCGCTCGACAATCTAGCGGATCGAGTGGCCGCCACCTTGCAGCGCGACCAAGTGAGCCCGCGCCACACCGTCGCAATCTGTGCCTCGACCGGCATCGACTACGCCGCACTGTTCCTCGGCAGCCTGCGCGCGGGAGTTGCCGTGGCGCCGCTGGCGGACTCAGCCGCTCCGCGAGCGCTCGAGGCGGCGGCGGCCGACTCGGGAGCGCGGATCCTGTTCCTGGACCGGGCCGTGGCGAGCGCCTGGCCGCCGGCCGCCTCCGCACCTGACACTTCGCCCGGCGCCGTGCCCAGGGTCGTCATCGACGATCGGGGGCCGTCGGGCCTCGAGCACTGGTTGGTGGAGCAGGGAACGATCCCCGAGCGCATCGATCCGCAACCGGACTGGCCGTTCAACGTCATCTATTCCTCCGGCACCACCGGCGTTCCCAAAGGCATCGTCCAGCCGCACTCATTCCGGTGGGCCAACGCACAGCGGGCCAGGCTGTATGGTTACGACTCCGACTCCGTGACTCTCCTCTCGACTCCGATGTATTCCAATACGACGCTGGCCACGCTGTTCGGCGCGCTGGCGCTGGGGGGCACCGTCGTGTTGATGGGAAAATTCACGGCCGGCGGATATCTTGCGCTCGCGCAGGAGACCTGCGCCACCCATACCATGCTGGTCCCGGTGCAATATCAGCGTCTGCTCTTACACGAGGATTTCGACCGCTTCGATCTGTCGTCCTATCGAATGAAATTCTCGACAGGCGCGCCGTTTGCGCCGGCATTGAAGGAGCAAGTGCTGCGGCGCTGGCCCGGGGGTTTGATCGAGATCTACGGAATGACGGAAGGGGGCGGTTACTGCATGCTCGAGGCGCACAAGTACCCGAACAAGCTGCACACCGTGGGCACCCCCATGCCTCATCACGATATTCGCCTGATCGATGAGGCGGGCCGAGAGCTGCCTGGCGGCGAAACCGGTGAGATCGTCGGACATTCGCCGGCCATGATGAGCGGCTATCTGAATCAGCCGTCTAAGACCCGGGATGCCGAGTGGCGCGACTCCACCGGCAAGCGCTTCATCCGCAGCGGCGACATTGGACGCATGGACGCCGACGGCTTTCTGGTGCTATTGGATCGCAAGAAAGACATGATCATTTCCGGGGGATTCAACGTCTATCCCGGCGACTTGGAAGCTGTTCTGCGCGAACATCCCGCCGTCTTGGAGGCGGCGGTCATCGGCGTCGCATCGCCTCGATGGGGAGAAACGCCGGTGGCGTTCGTCGTCCTCAAGGAAGGCGCCCACGCAGAGGCCGCGAATTTGACGGCCTGGGCGAACGAGCGGCTGGGCAAGATGCAAAGGATCGCCGTGACGATGATCGCGAACAGCCTGCCACGCAACGGCGCCGGTAAGGTCATGAGGCCGGCGCTGCGCGAGGTTTATCTCGCCTCACCCCCGCGGTTCGAGGGCGGGAATCCCCTCGCGGATGTCCGCGGAGAATGAGTCGCTGCGGTCGGATCGTCTGGCGCGGTCGGTGATGCGTCCGCGCGCGCGCAGCTCCTCGAGCGAGAAGCGATCGTCGAGGCCGCCGACGCGGTGGACATACTCGGGCAGATAGCCGGTCAGAATAAGCCGGTAGTTCAACGGCAGGTAGCCGACGATGTGCTGCATCATGTGATAGACCAGCGTGGTGCAATTGACCGTAATGGTGTTGTAGAAGCGGGGAATCCTCACCAGGGTATTGCCTTGATCGACGTAGCCCAGGAACAGCGAGCGTATCGCCGGCACCGGCATGCGGATGCGGTAGAGGTAAGCCTCTTCGCCGCGGACATTGGTCCGAACTCTGATCACGTCGCGTTCATCGGCTGCGACGATGCTCAGCTCGAACTCCTTGAAAAAGCCGCCGATCTCGGAGAAGCCCTGGTGCTTCTGGCGGCGGACCTCCACCGAGAACACGACCTGTTCGCCGCTGTCGAATCCGAACGAGATCAGCATGTGAGCGATCGCCGGGATGGTCCAATAGGACACGATCATGTCGACGGATTCAATTCGATTCAGGTCGTAGTGGCGCGTTTCCCAGCGCGGCGTGAAGTCGCTCTTCGTGCGCCAATCGAAGTTGCGGACGCTGTACAGAGTCACTCGATTGCCGTCGACCGAACCGGTGGTTATCTGCGCCACCTCGTCGGCCCAGATTCGATCGTTCGAGGGTGCAATCCGCCGCCACCCAATCAATAGGGCGCCGAATGCCGGCGCGAACGCGAGCGCGCCGGCCGCCGCCCGTCCCTGCCACAACTCCACGAGCACGACCGCGCTGAACGCGGCCCACACGAGCACGCCGAGCCACCGTCCGGCCTTGCCGCCGGGCGCGTGAAACCACAGCACGAAGCCGCCCCAAAGCGCGCAGCACCCGAGCGCAAGCGTCGCCGAGGAAACGGCCGCTAATCGCGCGATCTCGGCGGCGCCCATGGTCGCCACCTAATCTGCATCGTCCATGGCGGACAGCGCCTGGGCCAAATCCGCGAGCAGGTCCGAGGGCTCCTCGAGTCCCACGTTGAGGCGCACCAGTCTTCCGCCGTAGCTTTTCCCGGGGCGCTGTAGATTGGGGTAGACGACGACCAGACTGGTGACGCCGCCCCAGCTGAAGCCTATTTTGAACAGGCGCAGGCGATCCGCGAAGGCGGCCACCTGCAGGGCGGTGAATCGCTCCTGGAAAACAACGGAAAATATGCTGGAGGAACCCGTGAAGTCGCGGCGCCAGTGCTCATGACCGGGACAGGACGGCAGGGCGGGGTGCAGTACGGTCGAGATATGGGGATGATCCGCCAGCCACTGCGCGAGTTCGAGCGCCGTCTTCTCCAACCGCTCCAGACGCACTCCCAAGGTCTTCAAGCCGCGAAGCGCGAGGCTGCAATCGTCCGGCGAGACGGCCATGCCGAGCTGCTTATAGGCCGCTCCGATCGCTTCGTAGGCAGTGGCGTCAACCACGGACACGGTTCCCAGCAGCAAGTCGCTGTGTCCACCCACGTACTTGGTCAACGCCTGCATGCTGACGTCGACCCCGTGCGCAAATGCGTCGAAGAGAACTCCGGCTGCGTAGGTGTTGTCCAGCGCCACCGGCACCTTGCGCGCATGCGCCGCCGCGACGATAGCCGGCACGTCTTGAACTTCCATGGTCACCGATCCCGGGCTCTCGACCCAGATCAACGCCGTGTTGTCGCGAATCAGCTTGGCGATCCCCGCGCCGATCAGTGGATCGTACGCTTCGACGGTAATGCCGAGATCCCGCAACAAGCCGGCGGCCAGTTCGCGGTTCGGGCCGTATGCCGTGAACGGAACCAGCGCGTGAGCGCCGGTCTTGCAGAACGCCAGATAAATCAGAGAAATCGCCGCCTGGCCTCCCGGGACGACGAAACTGTGGTGTGCTCCTTCGATCTCCGCGATCCGGGCGCCGAGTTCCAGCACCGTGGGCGTGCCGTAAAGACCGTAGGTGTATCCGTTTTCCGTCTGCCGCCAATCATCCGACACGTCGGCTTGGCGTTCGAACAGCACCGTCGAGCCTCGATAAGTGGGCGTGGTCAGCGAACGAAAATTGCCGGGTGCGTGGGTACCGGGATGGATGAGCTTCGATCGCCAGTGCATGAGGGCCCCACTACGCGCGTTGAACGACACTATATCGCCGCAGCGGCGATTGTCACTAATGCCGCGGCCGGCCGGGCGGCGATCTTGGGTATCCGCCGCGGCCCGCACGGATCACGAGCAGGCTGCCGAGAAAGTACACGACGCCGGCGGCGGCGGCGGCGGGCAAGGAGGCCGTCAGGTAGCGATAGGCCGCGGCGGAGGCGTAGCTCAAGGGATTGAGAAGCCCTATGTACGTCATACAGCCGGCGGCTAGCGCAATCATCGCCGCGGGATTGATGCCCCGCCAGAAATAGTAGGGTTGTCCGGGTGCATCCATGTAGATGGCCCGAAGGTCGATGCGCCCGCGGCGCAGGACGAAGTAATCGACGATCTGAACGCCGCACATCGGCGCGAACGCGACTCCGATCAGCGCCAGAAAATTGCCGAACTTGGCGAAGAACAATTCCGGTATGAATATCCCGACCAATGCCACCGGCGCGATGGTGATCAGCAGCAGCGTCGTCCAAGTACGCTTCTGCAACAGGGCGAAATTGCGCAGCCCGATCGCCGAGGCATAGATGCCCGCCGTGGTCGTACCGAAATTGGCCGCCGTGACGAACGTCAGCGACACGATGGCATAGGCAGGACCGCCGACGACTCGCAGCCATTCGGTGGGATCGGAGGACTTGAGAACCAGCGAACCTGCGAGTCCGATCAGACTGAGCAAGGGCACGGGGGCCGCCATGCCGAGCATCACCGGCAGCACGATGGTTCTGCCGCTCGGCGCCATGCGGATCATCGCGCCGATGTAAGGCCACCAGGACAGAGTGGCTCCGATGCCGAGCTCGATGCCCGTGGTGTAGTTCCACAAACGATCGGGACTCGCGTTCGGGGGCTGGGCGGCCAGCAGCTCCGGCCAGCGCCGCGACACCAGCAGATAGAGCATCCACAGCCCGATGAAGACGTGCGCGACGAGAATATTGGACACCATGGACACGCCGGTCGCACCGCGGCGCAGCGCCAGGAATATGATTGCGCATGCGAACACCGTCAGCGCGGGCACCAGCGCCGTGTTGCGCCACCCCAAATCGAGAAGGCCGAGGGTCACGCAAAGCTGCACCGCGGACTTCGCAAAGAAGATGATCAGCAGAGAATTCCAGCCGATGATGGAAACGGCCTGCAGCGCCGCGGGCACGACCCAGCCGCGGGATCCGAATTGCGGCTTGGTCGCGGCGATGGAGTCGATGCCGAATCGCACGCAGGCGGGACCGGAGGCGAGCAACACCAAAAGCATGCCGATCATGCAGCCCGCGCCGAGGGCAAGGCCGCCCTTGATGAAGCCGAGATAGCTGCCCACCGACTCGCCGATGAGGTAGCACCACGTGGCGGCTGCCGTGGTGGCGAGCGTCAGGGTCAATCGTGCCGCGCCCCAGGTGCGCTCCTTCGGAAGCAGGGGCCAGGCGCTCTCGTCGGCCTGAGGACCGGCGCCGGTCATGCCCACCAGCCGACGATGAGCAGCACCAGTGGAAGCGCAACGCCGAGGAGCATCATCCAGAACCAGCTCGCCGCATCGAAATCCGGCCGCGGCGCAGCCCGCTCGAACTCCTCGATGCGCGCCTCGAGTTCGGGCGGCAACCAGGGCGGCGAAGTTGGCGAGGTTGGCGCCGACGGCGAGGGCGGCGCCGACGCAGCGTCAGCCACCGGCGCTGCCGGGATAGGCTTCGGTATCGGAATAGGGAAACCACCAGAAATCATGGGGCTTGGCCGCATGGTCGATCATGGACAACTTCGTATGCCTGAACGTATCCAGGCCCTCTGCGCCGAGCTGTCTGCCCATTCCGGACTGTTTCCTGCCGCCGAAGGGTCCCGCATCGTTGTCGAGCAGCGGCGCATTGACCCATACCATGCCCGCTTCGAGCTCATTCACCGCACGCATCGATTCGTCCAGGTCGGTTGTGTACACCGTCGCCCCGAGCGCATACCGAGAGCGATTCGCGAGGGTCAGCGCCTGGTCGAAACTCGCGACTTTGCTCACCGGCGCGACCGGTCCGAAAGTCTCGTCATTCATGATGGGGGCATCCGGCGAGACGTCGCCCAGCACGGTGGGATTGACGAACCAACCCTTGAGCAGATGCGCGGGGCGGTCGCCGCCCGTCAGCACCTTCGCGCCTTCCGCGGTGGCCGCATCGAGCAGGCGCAGGTATCGCGTGAGCTCGCGCTTGGACGCGAGCGGACCCATGTCGACGCGCTCGAGGCCGTTGCCCACGCGAATCCGTGCCGTATGGTGCACCAGTCTTTCCATGAATTCGCCGTAGATGCGCTCGTGTACGTAGAAGCGCTCAGCGGCCGCGCACACCTGGCCGCAATTGAGGAAGGCGCCGAAGGCGGCGCCGCGCGCCGCAATGTCGATGGGCGCCGACGGCATGACGATGAAGGGATCGTTCCCCGAGGTCTCGATCAAAGTCCGCTTGTAGAGGCGTCCGCACGTCTCCGCGACGATGCGCCCGGTCTCGATTCCGCCCGTGAAGGCCACCATATGGGTGCCCGAATGTTCGACCAGACGCTTGCCGACGGCGCCGCCGCCCGTCACGACCTGTACCAGCCCGGCGGGCAGTGAGTCGAAGGCGGCAATGAACTCGAGCGTGGTGAGGCTGGTCAAGTCCGAGGGCTTGATGATCACGGCGTTGCCGCTCGCGAGGGCGGCGGCGGCCTGCCAGCACAGCAGGCAGAGCGGGTAGTTGAAGGGCAGGATGATCACCACGACGCCGAGAGGATCCTTGGTGGTGAAATGCATCTGGCCGTCCACGGCGGAACCCAACACCTTGCCGTTTTCATGACGCGCGATTTCAGCGTAGTAGTCGATGGCGCTGGCGGACCAGGCGACTTCATCGAACGATTCCTTGTAGGGCTTGCCCATTTCGCGGGTGAGCATCTCCGCCACCAACGGCCGAGCCGCCATCACATGCCGGGACACCTCGTGCAGCAGCTCCGCCCGGCGATGGTGGTTCACTTTGCGCCAGGCGCGCTGCGCCGCATCGGCCGCGGCCACGGCCTGATCGATGTCCGCCGCCGTCGCATCCGCGAGCTGCCCGACTCGCTCCTCGGTCGCCGGATCCCACACGCCGACGCTTGAGCCGCCGCTCGACTGCACCAGCCGGCCTCCGATTCTCTGGTGCCCGCTCAGTCTTGCGAATGCTTCTATTGCGTTCATGTTCTACCTCGTCGATTGGTTTTGTCTCAGCGGCGAAGCTCGAAGCCCAGGCGCGGAAAGTGCACGACCACACGCCCGGCGCGCGCGTCCTCGCGCACGATGGAAATGCGGTCGGCGGTTGCGGCGTAGAGTTCTCCTTCGACGGGCTCGACGCCCGTGTCCGTGGCCGCGATGACGACCTTCTCGCCCGCGGCGATGCCGTGAACCTCACCATCCACTCCCTGGGAGGGCGCAGGGGTCGATGCGCGCGCAATCGCAAGCGCGCCGCCGCTGTCGAGCCGATCGAATGCGCCGTGGCCGAAGCCCTGCATCCTGTCGCGCCATGCCTGGACCCGCCGGAAGGGTTCCAGGATTTGCGCCATGGGGCCGCCGCGCGCGACGAACCAGAGGCAGTGATAAATCGAGAAGTCGGCGATGCTGGGTTGTGCGCCGAAGAAGTAGGCTTGGTCGCCGATCATTTCCTCGAGGCGCGTGAGATACAGAGTCAGCGCGCCGCGCGCCTCCGGGCCGCGCATGCGCGGGATGTTCGCACGAAAACTCTTGCGATCTTCGCCGAAGGCTTTGACGGCTTCGGGCGGATCGCCGCTGAACATATGAGCGAGACCCGCGGGCTGCAAGGTATACGGAATTGCCGTCCAGAACAGGGTCGAGTCCGCCCATTGCGCCACGATGCGCGATGCCGCGGCGACACCGGCCGGGTAGAGCGGGACTTCAGGCGACATTGCATCGAGCACGTCCGCGATCAGCGCCGAATCGCAGTAGATGTCCGCGCCTATTTGCAGTATCGGGGTCTTGCGGTATCCGCCGGTGAGTGCGACCACGTCGGGTTTGGGCATGATGGAGGGGATCAACACCGATGCCCAATGCAGGTGTTTGGCTCCCAGAATCAGCCGGATTTTCTCGGCGAAGGGCGATTTCGGATAGTGGTGCAGGATGACGCGTTGCATGGCTCAAGGCCTGTGGTATTTGAAAGTGCCCATGGCTTTGGCGATGAGACGTTCGTCCGTATCCCGCACCTCGCCTTCGCAGAAAGCCATGGAGCTGGAGCGATGAAATGCGTGGCCGGACGCCAACAGGCGCGTCCCGGCCTTGGCGGGCTGAGCGAAGCTGATTTTCATCTCCACCGTCACTCCGCCGCCCGCTGCCGGATCGAGCGAGCGGCCGGCGACCGCCATTGCCACGTCCAGCAAGGTCATGAGCACGCCGCCATGGGCCACGGACCAGCTATTCAAATGACGCGGCGTCAAATCGAGCGCCAGCACCGAGCGGCCGTCGTCAGCGCTGACGAACTCGATGCCAAGATCTTTGACGAAGGGAATATCGTTGCGAAATGCGTTCAGTTGGCTCATGGGACCGCCGCATTCTACATGCGTCCTTTCGAGCATGCCGTATAATCCCGTCTTGTATCCGCGCCGGTTCGATCCGCAGGAGTGGTGTCTGTGAAACAGTGGTTTTTGCCGATCGGTTTCTTGGGCTCGATCTTGGCGCTGCTGGGCTGCGCCCATGCCCCTGCGGAGAAGATCAACGACATCCCCGAATCCCTGCGGGTTCCGGCCACCGCAGTCTTGAAGCAGCAGTTGCGGGCGACGGGTGTGCAGATATACCGGTGCATCGTCGACAAGAACGATCCCTCGCACTACGCATGGGTTCTGAAGGCACCCGACGCGGAGCTGTTCGATGGCGCGGGGCATTCGGTCGGCAAGCACTACGCGGGTCCGACGTGGGAGGCCAAGGACGGCAGCCGAGTCACGGGCGAGGTTGCGGCGCGGGTGGACAGCCCGGATCCGAAGAGCGTGGCATGGCTGCTGTTGGGGGCGGGCTCAGTATCGGCTGCGATTCCGGGGGGCGGACTGTTCGCAGGTGTGCGATACGTCCAGCGGCTGCATACCCAGGGCGGCAGTGCGCCGCCGGAGGGATGCAATCAATTTTTCGTCGACAGGGAAGTGCGAGTGCCATACTCCGCGGAGTATTGGTTCTACGCAGATAAGCCCTGAACGCGCCTGCGGTGTCGCGCATCGGCGCCGTGCTCGGCGGCTCGACAGGCAATCTGGTCGAGTGGTTCGACTGGTATACGTATTCGGCCGCCGCCCTTTATTTTGCGCCGGTGTTCTTCCCCAAGGGCGATCAAACCGCGCAACTGCTGCAAGCCGCTGCGGTGTTCGCCGTGGGCTTCTTTGCCCGTCCGGTCGGCGCCTGGCTCATGGGCCGTTATGCCGATCGCGTGGGACGCAAGGCCGCTCTCACCCTGTCGGTCACCATGATGTGCGGCGGATCGCTGCTGATCGCCGCGACCCCCGGCGCGGCGACCATTGGGGTCGCGGCGCCCGTCATTTTACTGCTCGCCCGCGTGTTCCA
>Ga0209274_10001098_pt1 | contig 14251 bp, 13 predicted proteins | sample HubBroMetageREF1_FD_188343 | JGI IMG/M metagenome (GOLD analysis project Ga0209274, IMG submission 188343) | Reference soil microbial communities from the Hubbard Brook experimental Forest, New Hampshire, USA - Hubbard Brook CCASE Soil... | ecosystem: Environmental > Terrestrial > Soil >...
AGCAAACCCGCGGGCAAGTCGACTCCGGTGACGCTCGAGATTCCCGGTTCGCTTCCAGGCCGCCATGTCGCGGCGCAGTTGGTCGGCTTCCCCTCCCGTGTACCCGGCGCCGACGATCGCGATCTGCATTACTTGCTCTTGAAAGAGTGGAACGCCGAGAGTGCGGTCCAAGATCGGCGCGAGGATCGGATGCGGCGCCTCGCTCGCTTCCTCCCCACGCCGGCGCTTGAGATATGGGTGAATCATGCCGCCCTGAATCGGCCCCGGTCGGACGATCGCGACTTCGACGACGAGGTCGTAAAACTTGGTGGGCTTGAGCCGAGGGAGCATCGCCATCTGCGCTCGACTCTCGATCTGAAACACTCCCACGGTGTCGGCCTTGCACAGCGCGTCGTAGACGATGCCGTCCTCGGCGGGAATCTTCGCGAGGCGATCGATGGCCGTGGCCGCCCGAACGCTCGGGTCGTCTTGCGCGAGCGTGAGCGCCTTGCGGATGGCGGTGAGGATGCCGAGCCCGAGAACGTCGACCTTGAAGAACCCCAGAGTATCGAGGTCGTCCTTGTCCCATGGAATCACCGTTCGCCCGGGCATCGTCGCGGGCTCGATGGGCGCCACCTCGATGAGCGGCGCCGCCGACAGAACGAACCCACCGACGTGAATCGACAGATGCCTGGGGAACCCCTGGATCGCCTGAGCCATCGCAAGCACGCGCGCAATGCGCCCGTCGTCGGCGTCGAACCCGGCCTCGGCGAGACGCCTCCTCGCGACGCCGTCGATCTTGTCCCACCAGCTCACGACCGCGCTCAGGCGCTCGACCTGCTCGAGCGACAAGCCGAACACTTTGCCGACCTCGCGCAGAGCCGACTTGCCCCGGTAACAAATCACCTCGCTCACCATCGCCGCTCGGTCACGGCCGTATCGCTCATAGATCGCCTGAATGACCTCCTCGCGGCGCTCGTGCTCGAAATCGACGTCGATATCCGGCGGCTCGCCGCGTTCCGCCGACAAGAATCGCTCGAAGAGCAGGTTCGAGCGGGAGGGATCGACCGCCGTGATTCCGAGACAGAAACACACCGCACTATTGGCGGCGCTCCCGCGGCCCTGGCAGAGGATGTCGCGCTCGCGAGCCATGTCGACGATCTCGCGAACGCTCAAAAAATAGGGGGCGACCTCGATCTGTGCGATGAGGTCGAGCTCCTTTTCGATTTGCGCGACCAAGGGCGCCGGGAGACAGTCTCCGTAGCGCTGAGCGGCACCGGCGTACGTCAGGCGGCGCAGGTGCTCGTTGGCCGTTTCGTCGACGTGGCTCTCGCCGAACTTGTAGGGAAACTTGTACTGCAACTCCAGCATCGTGAACGTGCATGCGTCGGCGACGGCGCGCGAGCGCTCGATCCACGAAGGCCGGTCCGCGAAAACGCGCACCATCTCGTCCGGGCTTTTGAGGTGAGCCTCGGCGTTCTCCGAAAGGCCGCGGCCGGCCTCGTCGAGCGTGACCCCCTCTCGGATGCAATGAAGCACGTCGAAGACCGGCTTGGCTTCGCGCGTGGCGTAGCGAACGGCATTCGTTGCACACACGGGAATCCCGAATCGCCGGGAGGCCTCGACAGCCCACCGCTCGCGAGCGGCGCCGGCGCCGTCGAGGTGACGGTGAACGGTGAGGCTGATGCGCTCGCCGAAGGCTTCGATCCACTGGGCAAGATTCGATGGGATGGGTGCCGGTATCGGCGGCACGAGAGCCCAAAGCCCTCCGGCGTGGCGACACACCACCGAAGCCGGGACACCCGCATAGGTGTTGCGCGGCAGATCTTCTTCCGGCGTTCTGGCCTGACCCTTGGGATGCCTACGGTGACTCTCGGTGAGAATCTGGCAAAGGTTCGAATATCCGTCACGGTTTTCGACGAGCACGACGAGGGACCGAAACGGAGGCTCGGTGCCCACTGTGAGTTCGCAGCCGACGATGAGACGAATGCCTTGCTGTATCGCGGCCTCGTGAGCTCGGACGATGCCATAGAGCCCGTCGCAATCGGTGACGGCGACCGCGTCGTACTCGAGATCGCGCGCCTGTCGAACGAGCGCGTCGGGCGGGGATGCCCCTCGTAGAAACGAGAAGCTCGAGCGCGCCGCGAGCTCGACGTATGCGCATCGTGTAGGCGACGGGCGCGCCGGAGTGTGCCACGGCACCGTCATCCGTCCACCCACCCACGAATCCACGCTTGCCGGGAACGGCTATCGATTTCGACCCATGCCATCGCGGGAATCGAATCGATCCACGCCGTCGCAAAGTCGCGCGACCCGACCTCACCCGTCCACCATTCGACCGACGCTTGACGAACCCGCACATGAAGATCCACGTCGTCGCCAACGAGGATGGGCCGGACGAGCAGTCGCGTCGGCTCGACCGCGCCCGAGAGAAGCGACCCTCGCGGAGAGTCAGGGCTCGCGAGGGCATGCGGCACGGCGATAGGGGCCGAGCCGATCGGAATGAGGCGCGAACGCTCGTGCGCGAGCCAACGATTCGTGAGGGCGAGGAGTCCGACCTTGCCCGGCCCAAGCTCCGCCTCGAGCTCCGCGACGAGGCGCGGGAGAGCTCGACTGGCTTTGGCCTCCGGGACGAAAAGGTGCAGCGGCGTGGCGCCACGCTCGACCATTTCTGCCACACGCAACGTCACCGTCAGAATCGGTGCCTCGATCGTGAACGACTCGATGCGCGACCGAAGGACCGCGAGCATCTCGGAGGCCTCCGCCAGCGGTGCCGCAAGCGGCTGATTCAAGACCGCTTGAAACTCACCGGGAGCGCGCGCGCGATCGAGACCGAGAACGAGCTCGAGCCGGGTCGCCGCCATCGCACGACCCGCGAGCCGCAAGGCCATTCGATCGGACAGACCCTTCACGACGAAGAGCAATGCCTCCGTGAACTCGATCCCGTATTCGAGAGTGGCCGTCTCTTCCGGCACGACGGGCGGCACGTAGGCGGTGAGCGGCGTCGAGTCTTCGCCGTCGAGCAGAGCCATCACGGTCGCGGCGCTTGATCCAAGGCGGGTGCTCAGCGAGGGTCGTGGCAGCTTCTGGAGATCGCCGACCGTGCGCATCCCGAGCCGGGCGAGCCAACGCATCGAGCTTTCGGCGAGCGGCAGAGCGCCGATCGGAAGCGAGCGAAGTGCCGTCTTGCTCTCGCCTGGAGAAACGACGGTTGGCTTGGCTCCCCTCGTTCCAAATCGTGCGACCGCGGCCGCCACACGAGGCCCGTCGGCCACGGCAACGCGACACGCATAGCCAATCTTCTCGACGAACGCTTGAACTCGAGCGGCAAGGGTGGCCTCGCCCGTGGGGTCGCTCTCGCTCCCATGAAGGTGGGCGCAACCGCTTACGTCGAGCCAAAGGACATTGCTATCGAGCTCGAACGAGGCGGTCGACCCGAACGCCATAAGCGCCTCGGAGATACGGCTGACCGCTTCGCGCACCGCTTCGAGAGCGACGACCCGCACGCGGAGCTCGGCGCATCGAGCGCGGGCCGAGGCAATCGTTTGACGAGGACGCAGACCGCGTGCGCGTGCCTCCGGGCACACCTCGTCGAGCCGGGTGTTGCCCAAGAGCGAGCGCTCGTCTTTGATTCCCCCACCGGGTCGAGCGACCACGAGCGCGAGCGGGCCCGCGTCGTCGGGCAGAGACGCCCACGCCAGCTCGATCCGTAGAAACGGGAGCAAGACGGCGACGATACGGCGCATGACTCACCCCGCGAGCACGAGGCCTGGCTTGGTATCGAGGGCAACGGTCTTTGCGAGACCGATGCGCCCGTGACGCTCCTTGCCCACGCGAACGCTGATCGATCGCACGTTTCTCGTGAGCTCGAGCCGGAGCGCCACCGGAAGCGGCGACGATCGAACGACCGTCGCATCCGTGAGCAGAATCACCGTGACTCCCACCTCGGTCGTGAGCATGGCCAACTTGCGCACGAACACTTCGATGGTTTCGTCTCGGCTCCGCGCTCCTCGTCGGGAAAGCCCCTCGTTGTCGGCCGTGATCGAGCCCGGCGGCGAATCGAGGTCGATGACGACCACATCGAACGCTTCGGAGCGGACGACCTTCACCGCGGTCCGAAGCAAGCCTTTTCGCGGTGATCGCACCACCGCGAGCCGATTCAGATCGACCCCCGCCATCGCAACGCCCGGCGCATACAAAGTGCCGCCCGGATCTATCCACGCACACCACGCTCGCGGGTCTCGCTCGTGAGCCGCGCGAAGCGCCGTGAGCGCGATCGACGTTCCCCCTCCGAGAGCCTTGGGAGCTCGTAGTTCGACGACGCCGCGAGGCAACCCGTGATCCGGGAGAATGCCGTCGAGCTCGGCCCATCCCAGCGGTTGAGCCCCGGCTACGAGAGCTCCCTGGGTAGCGAGCGTGACTTGAGCGCCGAATCGTTCAAGGAGGTCTCTAGCACGCGAGGCCATTATACTGAACATAGTATCAGTCACATCTCGCGGATCAAGACTCGGCCGAAACGCGAGTGTTTACGGACACTCTGCAATCGAACCGGGTAGGCTTTTGGCTGCAGAACGGCCTCACTGCGCTCAGGAGATGACTACGCCCGGTCTTCAGGGCTCCGGCGCGCGTACGTGACCGACCACGTCGTCGAGACAGTCGAGACGTCATGGGCATAAACAAATGACTATGGTCGGCTGATGCAGTTGCGCAGTAAGAAAACCACATGGGAAACGTACTGCTTGGCTACGAGGGGGCGGTGGCGGTTCTGACCCTCAGCAATTCACCTTCGAATTGTCTGACCACGACCATGTTCCGGCAACTCGGCGCGCATATGGAGTCGCTCGAAGCTCGCCCCGACGTTCGCTGCGCCGTCGTTCGGGGCGACGGTCGATTTCTCTACACCGTGGGTGCCGACATCCATGAAATGGAAGTGCAAGCCCAGCTCCCCGACCGTGAAGCGGCCACCCGCTCATGGCTCAACGCCATCCAGTCGGTCATGGATCGACTCGAGCAGGCGAAGACGCCACTCATCTGCGCCATGAAAGGCATCTCTTACGGCGCGGGGGGCTCGAGATAGCGGCCACATGCGACATTCGTATCGCCGCCGAGGGGACCCGCTTTGCTATGCCCGATGTGAAGCTCGGAATCATTCCTGGCTACGGAGGGACGCAGCGGCTCTCGCGTCTCATCGGCACGGGGCACGCGCTTGCCATGGTCGTCGGTGCGCTGGAAGTCGACGTAGAGACTGCCCAGCGTTGGGGCCTGGTGGATCTCGTCACACCGAAAGGTGACGCGGAGACTACCGCGCTCGCGTTGGCGCAGAGAATCGCGGGATATGGTCCGGTCGCGCTTCGCAATGCTCGTCGTGCCATTCGGCGGAGCGCCCAATGTGACCTCACCACCGGCTTGGCCTACGAGCAGGATTTATTCGTTCAATGCGCCGTTTCGAAAGACTTCGACGAGGGTCGGCGCGCCTTTCTCGAGAAGCGCTCGCCCGTATTCGCCGGAAGTTGAGGGGCCTTCCCCCGCTACCCGCCCAGCGCCTTCCGCCGGGGACGGGCGCTGGACTCTGCATGGCTAACCCCGCTCCAAGCGAGCGCGGCGCGCGGCTTCGCGATGATCGAACCCGAGCGGCGGGCCCCACTCGTCCGGTGTGCGAGGCGGAATGAGCAGGGCAATCACCAGCTCGCTCTGCCGATTGACTTTGACCTGGACGCGGGCCTTCGCAAAGCCCATCGCTTTGGCCAAGCCATCGATTTGGTTCATCAATGTCCGCACCCCGAGGGTCAGGTTCATGAGGATACGTTTGTTCAGTATCCGCTTCTCGTCAAGCCTCACCGACGACCCAAGTGGAGACCTCTTTCGTTTCGAGCACTTCGCGATGATCGCGACCAACCGCGGTCGTCACTAGCGCGATGCAGCGGCTGCGCGTGACGGGCCGGTCCCATCGTCGGTGATGGGAATGAGGTGCCAGATCTCGCGCGCATACGCGCGGATGGTTGCGTCGCTCGAGAAGGCGGCAGCCCCGACGATGTTGTAGAGCGAACGCCGGGCCCACTCGCGGCGCTTACCAAAGACCTCCGAAGCCTCCGCCATCGACGCGAGGTACGACTCGAAATCGGCGCAGACCATGTACGGGTCGTGTCTTCGCAGGGCGTCGACGACCGAGATGTATCGGGCCTCGTCTCCCACGGAAAAGAAGCCCGACTCGAGCAGGTGCAGCGCACGCTCGAGCCGCGGGCTCGCGGCGATGAATCGTCGCGCGTTGTACCCGCTTCGCTCGAGCGCCTGAACCTCGTCGAGCGTATGGCCGCACAAGAAGAAGTTCTCCTCCCCGACGGCCTCACGAATTTCGACGTTGGCGCCGTCGAGCGTGCCCACCGTGAGAGCCCCGTTGAGCGCGAGCTTCATGTTGCTCGTTCCCGAGGCCTCCTTGCCGGCTTGCGAAATCTGGAGCGAGACGTCGGCCGCCGGAATGATCACTTGTGCAAGCGACACCCCGTAATTCGGAACGAACACCATCTTGAGTCGATCGTTCGTCTCCGGATCCGCGTTCAGCACGGCGGCGACGTCGTTGAGCAGCCGGATGTGAGTCTTCGCGACCACGTACCCGGCCGCGGCTTTGCCGGCGAAGATGTAGACGCGCGGCGTCTGCAAGCGGTCCGCGGGCGCTTGTTTGAGAAACATGTAGTGGGCGATGGCCTCGAGAGCCGCCAGGAGTTGCCGCTTGTACTCGTGGATTCGCTTGATTTGCGCGATGAACATCGCACTCGGATCGACCTCGATCCCGGTCAGCCGCTTCAGACAAGTCGCGAGCTGACGCTTGTTCTCCTGCTTGATGGACAAGAGGTGCTCGAGGACCGCGGTATCCGCCGCATGTTCCGCAAGAGAGGCCGCAACGGCGTCCCGTTGCTCGATCCAATCGACTCCGAACCGCTCCGAAAGGAGCTGCGCCAAAACGGGGTTCGAATAAAGCAGCCAGCGGCGCGGCGTGACGCCGTTGGTCTTGTTGTTGAATCGCTCCGGAAAGAGTCCGTAAAAGTCGGGCAAGAGGTCGCGCTGGATGAGCTCCGTATGAAGCTTCGCGACGCCGTTGATGCTGTGTGACCCGAGGGCCGCGAGGTGGGCCATCCGCACGTGCTGCACGGGACCCTCCTCGATGATTGACATGCGGGTCGCGCGCTCCGGCTCTTCGGGCCAATGGGTGCGCACCTGCCGCATGAAGCGATGATTGATTTCGAAGATGATCTCCATGTGGCGCGGGAGCACGCGCTGCAACATCGCCACCGGCCACTTCTCGAGCGCCTCGGGCATGAGCGTATGGTTCGTGTAGCCGAACGTCCGCTGCGTGAGGTCCCACGCGACGTCCCATCCGAGACGCTCCTCGTCGACGAAAACGCGCATGAGCTCCGCGATCGCAATGGACGGGTGCGTGTCGTTCAGCTGAATGGCGACGCGCTCCGGAAACTTGCTGAAGTCGTCGTGACGGCGCTTGAAGTCGACGAGGATATCGGCGATCGAGCAAGCGACGAAGAAGTACTGCTGCTTGAGGCGAAGCTCCTTGCCGACCTCGGTCTGGTCGCTCGGGTAAAGCACTTTCGAGATGTTCTCGACTTCCACCTTCTCCTCGACGGCGCGCCGGTAGTCTCCCGCGTTGAAGAGCCGCAAGTCGAAATCCCGTGAGGCTCGCGCCGACCAGAGGCGCAGCGTGTTCACCGTATCGGTCTCGTGCCCAACGATGAACGAGTCGTGGGGCAGACCCAGCACGAGCTGCGTGTCGATCCAGTCGACGACCATCCGGCCGTCGGCCTCGTAACGAACGGCGGTCGTCCCGTAAAAGCGCACGCTCCGTATGCGATCGAGACGAGGGAGCTCCCACGGATTGCCGTATTGAAGCCAGTTGTCGGTGTTTTCGACCTGCTGCCCGTGCTCGATCCGTTGCTGGAAGATGCCATGCTCGTAGCGGATGCCGTACCCCACCGCGGGCAAGTCGAGGGTCGCGAGCGAATCCATGAAGCACGCCGCCAGCCGACCGAGGCCGCCGTTGCCGAGACCCGGGTCGCCCTCCGATTCGAGGATTTCGTCGAGGTCGCACGCCATCGAGGTGGCGAGCTTCTCGGCGGCTGCATAGAGCCCCAAGTTGACCAGGCAGAGGCCCAAGCTCCGGCCTGTCAGAAACTCGGCCGACAGGTAGTTGACCCTCTTCACGTCGCCTTCGACGTATTTGCGCTGCGTCGCGAGCCAACGCTCGACCAAGCGATCACGAACCGTGTGCGCCATGGCGCGGTAGAGGTCTACCGGGCTGGCATCGGCCGGCTCTTTCAGGCACGTGTAGCGTAAGTGATGCGTGATTTCGCGCAGAAACTCGGCGGGCGCCATGCGCGACGGCCCGAGGCCGGAGGGGCGGTTCTCTTGCGGCGCAATTGAATCGGGAACGGGGGCTGCCACACCCAAGGCTCGCCCCCGCGCCGGCTGCTAGGCGTGTCGCGAAGATTTCCAGAACATTTCGGGCGGAACAATAGGACACTTGTGCGCGGTGACGCGACTTGCTCCGTTTCTATTCCTCACGGCTTGCTCGGCCGGCCGCCCAGCCGTCGCCAACGCCCACTCCGCCGAGCCCGTGGTCGCAATCGCGACCGAAGCCGATTCGGGCGCCCACGAAGCGAGCCTACCGAGCGAGGTGGGGCCCGCGCACGAAGCCCCCTGCGGCGACCTCGACTGCCGTCAATACGAGTCGGCTCGCGACGCCTTCCTCGACGCTCTCGCCGGCGACCCCCTCGTCGTCGGAATGGGTGAAGTACACGCTCCGAAAGGGGCTTCCGTCTCGTCGGCCGCGGCGCGGTTCACCCGCGACCTTCTGCCGGCGTTGGCGGGGCGAGCGTCGGATCTGCTGGTCGAGCTGATGTTGCCGCCGCGCGGCTGTACCGACGCAGCGGCGGAGGTGCGCGAAGAACTGCGACCCGTCACTTCGCTTCAAGCCGAGCACAACCAGAACGAGTACGTCGTGATGGGCGAGAAGGCGCGCAGCCTCGGCATCGTGCCCGACATGCTCCGCCCGTCGTGCGCTGACATGGACGCGGTCAGCCGCGCCGGCGACGCCGCGATCGGAGCTTCGCTCGAGCTCATCGCGGAGCTCGCTCGCAAGCAGGCCATCGGGCTTGTCGATCGGGACGCTGCTTCACAAGGCGATCGCGGCAAGATGGTCGTCCTCTACGGAGGGCGACTCCACAACGACCTCGCACCGCGCCCGGACATGGCCGCCTGGAGCTACGCGCCGGCACTGGACGCGCGCGTGCGCGGAAGGTTCGTGGCGATCGATCTCGTCGTCCCCGAGTTCATCGGCGACGACGAGTCATGGCGTTCGCTTGCCTGGTGGTCCCACTACGACCGCGCGAAGCTTGGCGCCAGGGCGACGCTCTTTCGGACTGGAGATCGGAGCTTCGTGCTCGTCTTCGCGACGGCCAAGTAGCCGAGAGCCACAGGAAATCGAGACCCTACTCGTCGATGGGCGAACCGCCCACGCGAAGGTGCCCGCGCATTCGGCCTCGGACACGAAGTCTTCCAACCGCGCGATCGCGCCGAGGCGCGGGATGACGAATCCATCGGCCTCGAGCGTGATCGGTCGCTGCCAGTCCGCCTGCGCGGCCTCGAGCGCGTCCAGCCACGATCGCCGCGGCGAGTCCGGCGCGATGTCCGCCAGCATCCGGCGGGCCTGACGATGGAGCGAGTCGACGGTCGGGGCTGCGCTTGCCGACGCGAAGGAGCGTCGCGCGCGAGCGTGCGGGCACGCGAGCCCCGCGGCGTTGCCCAAAGCCCACGCGAGCGCGCGCCCCCATCGGACCCGCGCGTCGCCCGACTCGGCGCGAGAGAGGTGCGGCGCGGCAACGGGCACGAAGAGCGGTACGCAGCGAGACGCGGCTCTCGGACCGCGACTCTCGGATGCCTTCGGGCGAATCGAGCAAGCCCCCAGCCCGAGCAGACCGATGAGCCCTAGATCGCGGACGAGCCCTGCGCCGCCAGCGCGACGCGTCATCGCCGCGTGGCGGAGTGCTCGGCCCATGCGCTCATTCGCTGGCTCTTGGTCGATTCACGGCCCAAGATTACGACGTTGGGATATATTCCACGCTCTCGTTGGGATTCGGATAACCGATTGGGCTGTCTCACCGGGATGATACAAACGGAATTTTCATATTTCGGTTGTATCGACCTTGGGCGGCAGCAGAGGGGAATCACCACGACATGCCCTGGCTCCGCCGTTTCTGTTTCTTTGTGATTGGGCTGACCGGATGCTCGGCGAGCACGTCGCAGCCGCCGGTGCCGGCAGGCTCGGCGTCCACGGGCGCGTCGGGCGGGTCGGCATCGAGCTCGGGGAACGCAGGCTCGCTCGCCGCCACGAGCGGTGCAAGCTCCACAGCCGTTTCCGGCGATTCAGGCGGCGCCACCGGTACGGGAGCCGCCACGTCGGGCTCGGTGGCTGCGTCGGGACTTGCTTCGCAAGGCACAGACGCTTCCGCGATGACAGGAGCGAGCGGGGCGGGCGCATCGGCACCCGAAGCCGGCGCGGACACGGGCGCTTTGACGAGCGACGCGAGTGGAACCTCGGGGCCCTTTCCGAGCGGACCCAGCGCCGGCTGCGGCATGCCGCCGCCCGCCTCGGCCGGAACCACGAACATGAAGATCCAAACCATCACCGTCCCATCGTGCGGGACGGGGCCGGTCACGCCGACGTGCGTCGCGCCGGCGTTCTCGCCCGGCGGCGCGGACTACCTGAAAGTTCAACAATGGGACTTCAACAACCGGAACTACGGGATCCAGCTTCCGGCCAATTATGACCCGATGACACCTTACCCCGTGATTCTCGGCGGCGGCGGTTGCACGGCCGGGCCGACGACCCTCGGGGGTGGCTTCAGCGCGGGAGAGGGAACCAGCGCAATCCGGATTGGCCTGTCCTATGTCGGCCAGTGTTTCGCAGACGGAGGGGTGGGAAGCAACAATGGATTCGGATGCGCGGTCGACGAGGCCCACATCGCGGACTGCATCACCACGCCGGAAGTGCCGTACGTCAACGCCGTCTTGGACTACGTCGAGTCCTCCTTGTGCGTCGACCTTGGGAAGATCTTCATCGGCGGGTTGAGTAGCGGCGCGTGGGAGGCCTCGACCGTGAGCTGCGCGCTCGCCAACCGCATTCGCGGCATGACCACGGTCGCGGGGGGGCTCCGCATCCACCGACCGGCGTGCGACGGCACGACCGCTGCGTTCATGATCGTTGACGGCGGCGACAACTCCAACCCGATCGGTCCGATGGTGGCGGGCCAAGCGCTTCCGGCAGCCGGCCTGAGCGCCGCACAAGTGAGCAGCGACATCACGTTTCTCGACAGCTACGGAGCCGCGCCAATGCGTGACGAGCTCTTGAGCCGAAACGGATGCCAGGGAACCGCGACGGCCGTGTACCCGGGCTACCCGCAGTGCATGACGTACACGGGGTGTCCGGCGGCGTATCCCGTCGTGTGGTGCTTCATGCCCGGCGAGGGCCACGGGGGCTCCTTCTATGAGAACGTCAATTACGGGCCCGGCGCGTGGACGTTTTTCTCGCAGCTGCCGACGCCCTGAAAGGTCGGCGCCACGCCGGCCCTCCGGCGCGCCCCGGACCACGGCTCGCTCGGCACGCGCCGTCCGAACCGTCATCCTCGCGACCGCCGAAAGCTCTCAAGCTCGGAAGCCAGACCGACCACGATGCGAAGAAGCACCCGGGCGAGTTCTCGCAAGGCTTGGACGTTGTCCTGTCGAGCCCAATCAATCGCGTCCGCGTAGCGCCGCAAGTCGACGGGCGTGACGCCGGGACCACCGGCTTTCATGGGAGCAAGCTTCTCGGACCGCCTCCGCCTCCAAGGCGGGCGTCACGCCGAGCTGACCAAGGAGCCCAACGAGCTCGTTCACGTCGTCGAAGAACTCGTCGCGCATCATTCGAGCTCGTCACGTTCGCGCAGCCACGACGCTCGCGACGGGCCAGAACAACGTCGTCGCCATCGTTGACGAGACTGCGGTGCCTGGTATCCCGTTATCGCGACGGAATTCTCGGATCGGGCGGCGGCACCACGGGCCGATCCGGCTCGCGATACCCACGCGGATTGGGGAGCCCTTCCTCGACACACTCCACCCCGCCCTTCATGACGGCCATGGAGCTACATACGTAGGCCGTCTCTTTCGCGCACCCGCGCGCCCGGTATTGCGTCGCCCCCTCTTGGTCAACGACCACCTGGTCCTCCGGACAACCTTGCGCGACGGCGAAGCGGCTCCGGACGACGCTCGTGGTGCTCGCGCACGCGCATAGCAGGAATGGGATGGGCGATCACGAACGAGGCCAGACGTCCCCCCGCACGCTAGCAGGGCCTTTACGGCAGCCCAGTCTTTGCACGACATTGGCCTCCATTCCGCACCTCAAGGAGGCCCCAACATGTCGAAGCTGCGCGTGGCCGCTTTCTCCGTCTCCATCGATGGCTACGCAGCCGGACCCCACCAGCGCCTTGAGCATCCGCTCGGCGAGAACGGCATGGAGCTGCACCCGTGGCTTTTCGACACGCTGACGTTCCGCAAGATGCACGGTCAGGAAGGCGGCCACGATGGCGTGGACGAGGCTTTCGCCGCGCGCAGCATGCGCGAGTTCGGGGCGTGGATCCTCGGTCGCAACATGTTCGGTCCAGTGCGCGGCCCGTGGCCGGATGAATCGTGGCGCGGCTGGTGGGGCGAGACGCCTCCCTACCACGTGCCCGTCTTCGTATTGACGCACCACGCGCGGCGGCCGCTTGCGATGCAAGGCGGCACGACGTTTCACTTTGTCACAGGGGGTATTCACGCGGCCCTCGCGCGCGCACGCGAAGCGGCCGGCGCCAAAGACGTGCGCGTGGGGGGCGGCGTATCGACGATCCGCCAGTACTTGCGCGAGGGGCTCATCGACGAGCTGCACCTCGCGCTGTCGCCCGTGCTGCTCGGGCGGGGCGAAGCCCTGTTCGAGGGAATGGACTGGCGGGCGCTCGGATATCGCTGCATCGCGAGAGTCGTGGGGGAAAAGGCGACCCATGTGACGCTCGAGAAGCAGGATCCCTCGCTCGTGGACGCTTGAGTCCGCGCGCGCCGGCGCCCCTGACCGGCAACACGGCGTCGCGGCGAGTCGTCGCTTGCTGGCCTCTTGGCCTCGCCTGCATCGAGGTCGTCGCCTGGTCGGGCGAGAAGCTCGGCGTGATGACGCCCGTCGGAGGGGGTTCCCGAACATGGCCGCGCCTCTTGTCGAACGTTCAGAAAGACGTCGGCCGGGGCGTCTGACACCTGGGCAACGATCATGTGCGTGCCATGAGCCGCCCGTGCGCTCGTAACAACGCGTGGCTCGTCTCCCTCTCTTGGATCCTCACGCTGGCTCGCGGAGCAGTCATTGCCGAGCGAGTAGGCACGGCCGGACGACCGACGTTAGAATCCGATAGCCCTCCTCGTTCAGGTGGATGCCATCCACCTCGAAGACGTCGGACCGGGCGCGTCCGTCTGCGCCGAGCAAGGCGGGGACCGCGTCGATGAAGTTGAGCCGCGGATCCACCGCGCACGCCTGCTTCACGAGGGCGTTGGCCCGTTGAAAGGCGGTCGCCGAGGCGGCCCGTGCCCTCGTCGGTTTGATGGAGATGAAGTCAACGGTGACTTCTGGCAGGCGAGCGTGAATCTTCTCGCAGAGGCTCTGGAACGCCGCGAGCACTTCCTCGGGGCTCTGCCTTCTTGACCCGAGAAAGCCCGCGAGGTCGTTCTCGCCCGCGTAGAGCACCACGGCCCGTGGTCGATGAGGCAGCACAAGCTGGTCGGCGTAGTGAGCGATCTGGCTGAGCCGGGCGCCGTTGATGCCGCGATTGACGACCGGCAACGGCGCCATGTCGTCGGCCAGGAACCTCCAATGCGCAATGGTCGAGCTGCCGGTGAAGACGACGGCACCGAGCGGCGGCGGTCTCGCCCGATCCTTGACGCGAAACCAGAGCACTTCGGGCGCCAGTACCAGCGGGGCATTGAAGGCGAACCTGCCTGCATAAATCGCCCACAACGTGATCACCCCAATCAGTTCGACCGCGAGCGCGCGAAGGGGCCTCCCGGTGGCAAGGGCGAGGAGGAGATACATGCCGAGCAAAATGAGCGGGACTCCGGAAAGGACCGCCCGCGTTCTCGATGTCTTGCGCCGCATGAAACCCCGTCCTCGTCTTGCTAGCGAAATGGAGCACGCTGCCATGATCCAGACGAAGCG
>Ga0209274_10001101_pt1 | contig 14222 bp, 9 predicted proteins | sample HubBroMetageREF1_FD_188343 | JGI IMG/M metagenome (GOLD analysis project Ga0209274, IMG submission 188343) | Reference soil microbial communities from the Hubbard Brook experimental Forest, New Hampshire, USA - Hubbard Brook CCASE Soil... | ecosystem: Environmental > Terrestrial > Soil >...
CTCGCCCGCTGCCGACCCGAGGAGCGGGTCCAGGGGGACCCGCGCGGACCGGGGGGTCCGCCCCACGATTACCAGCCCAGGTTGTGCATCTTTTCCAGGATATCCGCGCTCAATTGCTCCATGCGCGCGGGCTTGCGCGTTAGCGGGGACGGGATGATGGCGGCCAGCCGCGCGGATTCTTCGCGGCCGAGGCGCGCCGCCGGAATGTTGTAGTAGCGAGACGCGGCGGCCTCCGCGCCATAGATGCCCGGACCCCATTCGATCACGTTGAGGTACAGCTCCAGCACACGCCGCTTGCCCAAAATCAGGTCGGCGGCCGGGGTGATGGTGAACTCGATGGCCTTGCGTACCACCGAGCGGCTGGTCGTCAGAAAAAGATTTTTCACCAGTTGTTGCGTGATGGTGGATGCGCCGCGCCCGAACTGCCCGCTGTCGAGATCGCGGTCCACGACTTTGTGGAGTTCCGTGAAGTCGATGCCGTGGTGCTGGTAGAAACGCTCGTCTTCGGAGGCGATTACGGCGTGCTGCAAGTCCTTCGAGATGCGGCTGAGCGGCACGAAGTCGTAGCTCTTGCGATATGGCCGGCGATGGACGAGGGCCTGCGCGCGGCGCTGGATCTGCACCATGGTTGTGGGAGGGTCAATCCACTTCAACCCGAGCAGCGCGACTCCGCATAGAGCGTAAAAGCCCGCCACCATCGCCACGATCCAAACCACGATGCGGCGCCACAGGCTGCGCTTGCGTTTTGCCTTGGGCTTCAATTGAGCGAGCGGCTTACGCATGGCCGACTCGGTAGATCGTTCCGGCCTGGGTCTCGAAGCGGATGACCTCGCCCGTGGCCTGGGCGGCCACGGGCTGGCCGGACGGAAGAGCAGTCACTATCGCACGAGCCGGATGCCAAGGGTTCGCGAGGCGCGCCGTGCCGCCCTTCTCGCTAGAAATCTCCACCTGCGAGACTTGCTTACCATCCCACGCCGCACCGACCAGAAAGGCTCCACGCGCGCGCAGATTTCGAAAGCGCGCCGGCCCGAGATTCGCCGTGTTCGGAAACAGGCGCAGGAATCCCGAGTAGCTTTGCAGCATGCATTCGTTCAACACGGCCGGCAGCGAGAGGTTCTCCATCCAGACGCCCATGCGCGTCATGAAATCGAAATTGGTGGTGTCCGAGTAGCGCCCGCCGCTCTGCCGCACGCGATCCTGCACGATTCCGTTGGGCGCCTGGCAGTAGCGCACTTCATCCTTGAACCATGCGAGATCGAGCATGCCCAGCCGGGCGCGAATCAGCGGCTGGTACACGATGTCGTTGCCGCCCTCCAGGCGAATTGTGGCCGCGGTGCGCCGCGCAATCTCGAGATCCGGCGCATCGCTATCCAGCCCCACCTGTTCGCCTGGGAAGACCGGCGCGAGCGTCACGGGGATGTTGTAGATCCAGCCGGTGGGCGCGTTGCGCACATCGACCCAGACCTCGCCCTCAAGACCGCCTTGGGAATCGCCTTTGAGACCCGCGGCTGGATAGGGCGCCAAGTTGGCGCGCAGTTCCGCCCATCCGCGCCGCTCGAGTGCATCGACGTCGAGTTTCTCCGACGCCTCCACTACCGCACTCATTAGAAACCTGGCCAGCGCCAGGTCCATAATGCAATCCTGGTTCAAGCGCTGGTCGACGGTGAAGCCCCAATTCTCCGGCGACACGGTCGGGTTGAGATGAAACTTCCCATCTTCGCCTCGCTTGGCATACCCCGCGATGAACTGCGCAGCCTCCTTCAACGGCCGGTATACGCGGCGCAGCAGCGCTTCGTCGAGCGTGTAGAGATAGTGCCACCAGAGACTCTGCACGGTCCACGGAGTCTCGCAGATCTCATACGCCCACGGCGGCGCCGGATAGGGCACGGCTTGGCTGGGCACGGGATACGCCGAGTGTGGGAAGTACGCGCCGGGGAGGCCGAACTGCTGCTTCGCGGTGGCCTCGGCCATCGGCAGGAGGTTCTCTACGACCTCGATGTAAGGTAAGTGCTGGTCGGCATGGTTGCTCGAAAACACACCCCAATAGACTTGTTGGGTGTTGTAGTTCATGTGGTAGTCGCCATGCCAGGCCGTGCCGATGCGGCCGCTGGTCCAGTTGCCCCACAGGCCGGGCGCCACTTTGCCCTCGCGCAGACAACATCCCAGCCAGTATTGGTTGTGATACCAGAGGCGTTCCAAATCCGGGTCGTCGAACGCGACGGCCGAGCGCGACCAATAAGAGCGCCAGAACGCTTCGGATTCGCGCTGGATGGTGCGCGCAGGGCGTTGGGCCAGACCGCGGGCGACGCGCGCGGCCTCGGCGGCAGGATCGGCATGATCGCGCGGAGTGTAGAGCGCGAGGTCCACGCGGAGGGGTTGTGTGCTGGTGGTTTGGAAGACGCTGGACAGACCAGGAGGCCTGTCCCACTGGCCTCGCAGGGTGCCGTGCAGAGCGAAGCTGGCGGGGGAAGGCTGCAGGCAGGTGAACTCGGCCGATCCGCTATTGCGCACCGCGCTGGTTTGTGGCGCTGGAAGTTCGGCTTGCGCATCGACATTCGGGTAATACGCGACCGAGCGAAACGGCGCGGCCTCGTCGGACCACAAGCAGATGTGTCCGGCCGCCGTGTTCACGAAGCAGAACAGTTGGACTGGTTTCCCAGCTTGCGCGAGTTCCAGGGAGAATAGCCCGTTGGCCGGGTCCAATTCCTGCCGCACGATGCGAAAGGCGGGAACATCCCAATGCACCCAGACAATCCCGCAAGGCCACGGGCGCGGCCAGTTCTTGCGGTATGACGCGGAAGTCTTTTCGGCGTATTCGCGCAGGGCGGGGTCGGTATCTTCGAGGTAGGTGGCGTCCGGCTTGCCCTGCTTCTTGCTCGCTTCGCTGGCTTGGTCCCAAAGCTTCAGCACGCCGGCGAAGGGCATCACGTCGCGTATGTGGTCCTCGCTGACACGGATGTCCCACGAATCGGATTTGCCGATGTGCAGCCCGAGCGCATCCGGCCGGACGGTGATGCACACGCCGATGTCGCCGTTGCCGAGCAGCATGCCTTCGAAGAAATCGGGAGTGGGCAGCGTGCGGACGATCTTATGCTTGCGCGCGATGCCGAATCCGTCGAGAGCGCCGCCGCTTTCCATCGGCGCGTCGCCTCGCAGCGGCGCGGCGGCGGGCAGGCAGGCGGCTGCGAGCATGAAGTTTCTGCGGCTGGTGGGCATTGCTCCTATAATAAGTCCTCGATGGCCACGAATAAGGCTCGCATACTTTTCGGTTGCGCGGCGCTGTTGGCGCTGCCGCTTGGCGCACGCGCGGCGCAGACAGAGGGCGCGATGGCGTTCACGGTCTCGATGCCGCAGGCGAGCAGCCATCGGTTTCACGTTGCATTGCGATGCACTGGTGTCAGCGGCGCGACACAAGATTTCAAGATGCCGGTGTGGACGCCTGGATTCTACCGCGTTTTGGATTATGCCAAATACGTGCGGGACTTCCGCGCCGAGGACGAGACGGGGCGCGCGCTGCCCTGGGAAAAGACGGCCAAGAACACCTGGCGCGTGGCGGCCGGCAACGCCGCGGCGGTGGTCTTGAACTATGACGTGGAAGCGTCCGCCGCGTTCGTCGCCCGAAATTACATCGACGAACAACGCGCCTTTATCGCGCCCGCCGGCTTGTTCGTATATCTCGCGGGACGCATCCAACATCCGGCGACCGTTGCGTTTCAAATGCCGGCCGATTGGGCGCGCATTTCGACGGGACTCGATCCGGTGGACGGGCCGCCCCACACGTTTTTCGCGCCGGATTTCGACGTACTTTACGACAGCCCGTTCCTGTTGGGCAATCAGGAGATCCTGCAGTTCCCGGTCGCGGGGCGGCCGCACACCATGGCGATCGAAAACGTGCCGGCCAGCGTGAATCGCGAAAAGATGACGTCGGACTTGCAGCGTATGGTGGAGGCATCCACGCGGCTGATGGGTGACGTTCCGTATCGACACTACACGTTCCTGCTGATGGGCAAGGGGAACGGCGGCATCGAGCACGCCAATTCCGCGGCGATTTCGTTCAACGGCGAGAGCCTGACGACCGAAGCCGGCTATGCGCGGTGGTTGAGCTACGTGGCGCACGAGTACTTTCACAACTTCAACGTGAAGCGCATCAGGCCGCTGGCGCTGGGGCCGTTCGATTACGACCAGGAGAACCTCACGGACATGCTGTGGGTATCCGAGGGGCTGTCGGTTTATTACGAAGACCTGGTGCTGGTGCGAGCGGGCTTGATGACGCGCGGTCAATATCTGGAAAAGATGGCTGGCGCCATCGCGAAGTTCGAGAACGCGCCCGGCCACCGATACCAGTCGGCGGCCGAATCGAGCCTGAATACATGGAGTATGCTGCCGGGCGGGGGAGACCGCGGCACCACGATTTCGTATTACGACAACGGCGCGATGTTGGGCGCGCTGCTGGACCTGAAGATCCGCAACGAGAGCCACAACCGGAAGTCGCTGGACGATGCGATGCGGAGCCTGTACCGCGAGTATTACCAGCGGAAGGCGCGCGGCTTCACGGATGCCGAGTTCCGGATGGAGTGCGAGACGGCCGCCGGCGGGTCTCTGGCGGAGGTGTTCGATTACGCGTCGTCGAGCCGCGAGATGGATTACGCGAAGTACCTGGCGTATGCCGGGCTGCGCTTGGAGACGGCCATGGAGGAGGCGCCGGGCGCGTATCTCGGCGTGAATACGAGAACGCTGGACGAGGGGCTGGGGATTACGGATGTGGCGCCGGGGTCGCCCGCGCACAGCGCCGGGCTGACAATCGAGGATCGTATCGCGAGCGTGAATGGCGCGCGGGCCACGGCGAAGGGTCTCAACGATCTGTTGGCGGCTGGGAAGGCCGACGATAAGATCGAGATACAGTGTTTCCGGGGTGGGGCGGCGCGGGAGGTGGAGATCGTTCTCGAACGGAATACGAAGCGGAGTTATAGGATCGCACCGATGGATGCGGTGAATGCGCTGCAGGCGGAAATGCTTCGGGATTGGCTCGGGCGGTAGCTCCTTCGCGCGGGTGTTGGGCACCGGTTCTGATTTGCGGTAACTGGAACCGCGCCGTTACCGATAGCATAACTGTGCCATCTTGGATCTGGGCTGGCTCGATGTGGGGCGGGCAATCGTGCCTGCAGGCGCGCTTTTCAGCGCGCCAAAGCCGGCTGAAAGCCGGCCCGCAGCCAAGATTGGCCGCCCCACCAAGATGGCACAGTTATTTCGTGACAGACCCCTAATGACTCGGGGCGGAGCCGGCGTCGAGGCTGCCGGCGATGCAGGACCGACGGCACAAAAACGCACACCCGCGGGCCACCAAACGCTTCGGCTCAAAAGACCTTTTGGCCCACGATCTCCATTCTTGGAAAACCAAGCTGCCCATAGATATACCCAACTGCCGGTCATCCTGCTATAATCCCTTTCGTTCACTTAAACGTAACGGGACAGCCGGTGAAATTACCGGCTGACGGGAGAAACCTCATGAAACTTGTCTTTGCTTTGGCCCTTGTCGGCGCCGACCTCGTGCACGCCGCCGACCCCACGCCATTGAATCTCAAGGTTGGCGAATGGGAATACAGCGTGACCATGAAGATGACTGGCATGCCGCAAATGCCGCAGCGGATGCCGCAGATCACGCCCGACCAACTTGCCAAGCTTCCGCCCGATCAACGGGCCAGGATCGAGGCAGCCATGCAGAATGCGGGTAACCTGGCCGCCGGGAAACCTACGGTCAACAGCAATTGCGTCAAGAAAGAAGACCTGGCCAATTTCAACCCCACCAGTATGGCTAAGTCCTGCAAGACCACGGTAACCAGCTCCTCGGCCAGCAGATTCGAGGCTAAAGTCGAGTGTAACGATCCCGATAACAAGACCACCAGCACCATTGTCGCCGAGGCGCTCAGCGCGGAATCCATGAAGTTCAGCGTGGTATCCGGCGGAACCGCCGACGGCCATCCCATGAACATGACTATCAATGGCACCGGTAAGTGGCTAAGCGCCGCTTGCCCTGACGCTAAGTAAGGCGAAGGATTAGTTAAGCTAGAGGCGGGGCTTAAGCCCCGCGCCGGCTAAGGTCCGCCCTCCAAAGCTACTTCGGCTGGAAGCCTATCAGCGACACTACGACGCCCAGTTCCCGCCGGTCGGCGGCGGAGGGTGGAACGGTCTTGTCCAAGGAGAAGTCGACACGGGCCACGTCGCCGGCCAGCAGGCTGGAGGGAACGTCGCGGCTGTATATGAATTGGCCCGCCTGCGTGTAGGTTTCCGGAGTGAGAGCAGTGCCATTCACATAAGCGGAGAGCGAGACGGACTTCATCTTCGCCAGCACCCCATCGGGAACGGCGAATTTCAGTTGCAGGACGGCGCCGCTGGCCGCGGCCATGCGCGGCGGGCGCAAGAGCACCGAAAACCTGCCGGCGGTCCAGCGCCAAGCGTTCTGTTCGATACCGTAGAAGCCGCTAACCAACTGCTTTCCGGCATGCGGATCCGCCGTAGCCACCACGCTTGCCAGCGGCGGCGCGTCTTCAATGGTTTGGACCGTTACGCGTCTGTGCCGCCTGCAGCCGGCCGGCACAATGGCCAGACTCAATACCACGATCAAGGCTGCCGCCGCGCGTGCCGACTGGCTCGAAAAGGAAATCGTCATCAGTCTCCGCTCTTCTCCACTTGCACCAGACAGCTATAGAGCGTGGGACCGCCGCCCTTATCGGTCAGCCGCTCAGAAGTGAGCGCGTTCACGTTATTCTGGTCCGCGGCCATGCTGGCCCAGCGCACGGAGGGCACCGCAACGACTCCCTGGCGCACCACGCCGTCCACTTGCGCGCGCAGCAGGCAGGACCCCCGTTCGTTGTAGACGCGCACCTGATCGCCCGTGGCGATTCCGCGGGAAGCCGCGTCGGCCTTCTCGATGTGCACGGTGGCGGTGGCCGCGTCGTTTTCCGGCCGGTTGCCGAAAGTAGAGTTCATGCTGTCGTCGTGTTTGGGCGAGATCAATTCCAACGGGAAGCGCGCACGCAGGCTCTGGTCTCCAAGGCGGGATTCGACCGGCGGCGTGTACTCGAGGGACTCCGCGCGAAACTCGCATTTGCCGGATGGTGTGCCGAAGCCGCCATTCGCGAACGGCAGGAAAGGCTCACTCGCGGGCGCCACCCGCAGCCGCACGAAACGCGCGCGCTCCAACTCCGCGAGCGTAATGCCGCGCACGAAAGGATGCTCGGAATCGAGCAGCGTGCGAATCATGTCGTCTTCCGAATCGGCGAAGCACTCCTCGTCGAAGCCCATGCGCTGGGCGAGCGCGCGAAAGACCTCCACGTTCGATCTGGTCTCACCCGGCGGCGCCAGCGCGGGCCGCGCCAATTGCAGGTAATAGTGGCCGTAGGCAAGGTATAAGTCGGTGTGCTCCAGGAACGTGGTCGCAGGGAGCAGGAAGTCGGCGTAATCGGCGGTATCGGTGCGGAACTGTTCCAGCACCACGGTAAACAGGTCGCCGCGCCGGAGGCCGCGCCGCACGGCATTCTGGTTGGGCGCGATGGCGGCGGGGTTCGAATTGTATACCACCAGGGCCTTCACCGGCGGATCGCCGACTTCGTTCAGCGCCTGGCCCAGCAAAGACATGTTCAGAATGCGCGCCTCGCGGCCGAGCGCGCGCCATTGCAGATCGGCCCGCTCCAGGCCGGCCTTGTTGAGTTGAAACGCCCCCGAGGTGGAAAGCTGCAGGCCGCCTCCGGCCTCTTTCCACGAGCCGGTCAGCACAGGCAGCAGCGCAATGGTGCGCACGGCCATGGCGCCGCGTTCGCTGCGCTGCACGCCGTAATTCAACCGGATGGAGGCGGGACGCGTAGTGGCATACTCGCGCGCCAGCGCCACGATCTCGTCTTGTGGGATGCCGGTCAGCGCGGCGGCGCGCTGGGGCGGATACTCCTTGACGCGTTGGACCAGTTCCGGGAAACCAGTAGTTTGTCCCGCAATGTAGTCCGCATCATAAAGCTTTTCGCCTACGATGACATGCATCATGCCGAGCGCCAGCGCCGTGTCGCTGCCCGGGTTGATGAAGAAGTGCTTGTCCGCGGCCGCGCCCGTGCGATTGCGGCGTGGATCGATGGTGTAGAACCGGGCACCCGCGCGGCGCGCCTCCACGATGAACGGCCACAAATGCACGTTTGTGCCGAGCACGTTCGCGCCCCAGGCGATAATCAGCTTGGAGTGCCGGAATTGCTCGGGTTCCGTGCCGTATTTGAAACCCAGAGCGTCGATCAGCCCTACGCCGCCGGCCGAGGAACAAATGGTACGGTCGAGGCGCGATGCGCCCAGCCGGTGAAAGAAGCGCCGGTCCATGCCCGAGCCGTTCAGCAATCCCATGGTGCCCGCGTAGCTGTAGGGCATAATAGCTTCGGGGCCGAATTCCGCGGCGACGGCCTTGAGGCGTGCGGCAATCTCGTCCAGGGCTTCGTCCCAGGCGACGCGAACGAAGCGGCCTTCGCCTTTAGCGCCGGTGCGCCGCATGGGGTACAGCAGGCGGCTGGAATCGTACTCGCGCTCCAGATACCGCGCTACTTTGCCGCACAAGAATCCGCGTGTGACGGGATGCGCCGGGTCGCCGCGCAACCGGGTGGCTTTGCCGGCGCCGTCGATTGTAACTAGAACGGCGCACGCATCCGGACAGTCCAGGGCGCATACGGAATGGCGAATATCAGGCACTTACGAGGATTATAGCAAGGCCGCGGCTACTCATATCGCAAAGCCTCCATGGGATCCACGCGAGACGCGCGGCGCGCCGGTACGTATGCCGCGAGCAGCGCGACGGCAACCATTGCGGCGCCAGCGCCGGCGATGGAGACGATACCGACGGCGGGCAGGTCTGCAATCAAACTTGCGGCGAAGCGTTTGCCCCACAGCGCGATGGGCACTCCTATCGCTAAGCCCGCCAGGGCCATCGCCAGCGCGTCGCCGAGCACCATGCGGGTCACATGGGCGCGCGTTGCGCCCAACGCCATGCGGATGCCGATCTCATGGATGCGGCGGGCCACAGTGTACGCCAGCAGCCCGTAAAGCCCGACGGCCGCAAGCACCGACCCCAGTACGGCGAACAGTCCCGAAAGCAGGGCCGTGAGCCGCTCCGGAATAATGGACGCATCCACTTGCGCGGTGAGCGTGGTGACACGCAGCACCGGCACGCTGGGCAGCGCCGCGTGCACGGTTTGGCGTACCGCGGCGGCGATGGCAGCCGGGTTCCCGCTGGTGCGCAAGGAGAATTCCGAGCCCACCCAGCTTGCCTGAAACGTGTCCAGGTAAATAGCGCGCCAATTCTTTTCGCGGATCTCTTCGAACTTCGCGTCACCCACCACGCCCACGATCTCGTACGGCTTGTGGTCGCCATCGAAGGTGACGTGCCGGCCGAGCGGTGAGGCGTTGCCGAAGTAGTAACGGGCCATGGATCGATTGATAATCGCCACGCGCGGACGGCCTTCGTCCGGCGGGCTGAAATCGCGCCCGGCGAGGAGCGGCGTGCCCAGCGTCTCGAAGTATTTCGGCGCGACCCAGTTTTCCACGAGCAAACGGTTCTCGGCGGGCGCAGCCTGGTAGCCTTCCACGGTGGCGTTGTGCGCGGCCCCATGGCCCGACAACGGCGTCGCCGCGCTGAGCGTCGCGGAGCGCACGCCCGGAACGCTATCGAGACGCGTCAGAAGGTCCTGGTAGGCGCGGGACAATCGCTGGACGTCATAACCGCTGCGTGCGGGATCGAGGGTGACGACCAAGACACGATCGCGCCGGAAGCCGAGGTCGAGGTTTTCGAGATTCGAAAGGCGGCTTACAAACAGGCCGGCGGCGCTCAACAGCACCAGCGAGAAGGCCACCTGCAGCGCGACCAGGCTCTTTCCGAAAAGGCGGCGGAACCGAGTCTCGCCCGATTTGCCCATGTCATGCAAAGAAGATGCCGGGGCGGATGCGGACGCGCGCAACGCGGGGGCCAATCCGGAGAGCAAGCCGGTCAACAGGCTGGCGCCAGCGGTGAGCAGAAGCACGGCGGCGTCGGGCGCAGCCTGCAGTTCGATGCGATCGCGTCCGGAAGTGACGATTTCGACCAGTACGCCCGTCCCCCAATATGCCAGCAGGATGCCGGGCAGCGTGCCCATCGCGGAAAGCAGTACGGACTCGGTCAACACCTGGCGCAGAAGGCGAAGCCGTGCGGCGCCCAGCGAGACGCGCACCGCCATTTCACGCTCGCGGGCCGCGCCGCGCGCCAGCAGCATGCTGGCCACGTTGGTGCACGCGATGAGAAGCAACAAGGCCACCACGGCCATCAATATTACCAGCGGCTTGGCGAACTCTTCGCGCATCGGAGACGTCAGGCCCGCGCCCGCCGGCTCCAGGTCCAGCACCAATTCGCGGGTAAACGGATTGGCGCTGGTCTTGCCTTCTTCGAGGACCATACGATGGTCCAGAACCGCCAGTTCGGCGTGCGCCTGTTCCCGCGACACGCCGGGCTTCAAGCGCCCCACCAACTGCACGGGGAGGTTTGGCGGGGCCATCGCCAAAGGGACCCAGATGTCGCGCTTGGAGCCGGCCTGCCAGCCTGTGAAGCCGCGCGGGCCGACGCCGACGATGGTCGCGGGCAAATCCTGCACGAAGATTCGCTTGCCCAAGACGGCCGGATCCGAGTGGAGCTTGCCGTTCCAATACGACCAACTCAGCACCGCGGCACGATCGTCTTCCGGAACAATAAGCCGGCCGAGCGCGGCCTGTACACCAAGCGCCGGGAAGTAATTGCCGTCCACGTAGGCGACGTCTGCCTTCTCTGGTTCGAGGCCCGCGCCGCGCAAGTCCTGCGCGCCGCGCACGTCGACGCTGGCGGGCGCCGCGGCCATCAGCGCGGCCAGCGTTTGGTTGTGGTCGCGCAGATCCTGGTAGGCTTGGCGGGAGAAACTGTTTCCGCGGTGGCCTTCGCGCGGCAGCCGGTGAAGGAGTTCCACGAGTTGCTCCGGGTGCGCGACCGGCAGGCTGCGCAGCAGCACGTTGTACATGACGCTGAAGATGGCCGTGTTGGCGCCGATGCCGAGCGACAGCGAGAGGACCGCCACGGCGGTGAATGCGGGGTTGCGGCGCATGGTGCGCAGGGCGTAGCGGAGGTCTTGGTGGAGGTTGAAGACAGGCCAGGAGGCCTGTCCTACTTGAGGTTTTCGTACCATTTTAGGTTGGCCGTGGAGGAGCCGATGCAGGCGATGTCGGGGCGGCCGTCGAGGTTCAGGTCCGCGATGGCGCAGGCTGCGGCGGCGATAGTGTCGTCGAGCACCACCTTTGTCCATTCGGCGCCGCTGGCGTCCTGCGCGTAGTATACGTTTACGCCCTTGCCGCGGTAGCCGGCGATCACTTCGTCGGAACCATCGCCGTTCAGGTCGGCGGTAAGAATCGTGTGGCCGTCGGCGATCGCATCGTCGATCACATGCCGCTGCCACCTTCCGGCGATTTCCCGATAGATAGCCACCTGATTGCCATGCCACGGCTCGATGGTGGCCAGGAAACGCTGTTTGCCCAGATGGCCCACGGCCACGTCACTCGACCCGGATTTGGGCCACGGCGCGGGGTCGCCCTTGGAAATTTCGGTGCGGTTCCAATGCCCGTCATGGCCCAGTTTGTACAGGTGCAGGCCAGTGAAACCGGCGGTCAGGATTTCGTCGCGGCCATCGCCATCCCAGTCCACGATGTAGATGCCGTGGACCACACCCTCATCTTGTTCCGAGATGGTTTGGCGCTTCCATTCGCCGGGCCGGTAGAAGACCAACGGCGTGTGGGCGTGGTCATCGGGACGATCGACATTGACAGCGGTCAGCGGCTGGTTAATCACGACCTTCTTGCCGCTGCCGTCGATATCGGCCCAACGCAGGCGGTGCGAAGCCGGCAGGCGGTCGATCTCCCGGATGCTCCACGGCTGGCGCGGATCTCCGTTGTGGCGGAGCACGGAGACCATGCCGGCGCTATTCTTCGCGTTCATGGAAAAGCCGGAGGCCAGCACGATTACGGGGATGCCGTCGCCATCCACATCCCAAGCGGCCAGATTGATCATGCCGGAGAGATTGCCGGCGATGACGTGGCGCTGCCAGCCGGGATTCTCAAACCAGACCAGCTCGGTCATGCCGCTGGCGAGCGCTACCAAGTCGAGCTTGCCGTCGTGGTTCATGTCGATCGCGACGACTTGGTAGCCGCCGGTCAGGCCGGTGGCGATGGTATGTTCCGCGAAGCGCACGGGAGGCGCGGCGAAGAGGGCGGTGCAAATGAGGAACCAGGCGAGGGACCGCACGCACCCAGTATAGAATATCGGCGTCAGCTCGCGAAAATAGGTTGCACTTGGGTCAATTCTTGGAGGCCGCCATACCTTCAGTCGTCCGCCGATAGATTTTCATTTGAGCTACCATAGAGGTGGCGGCGGGCACTAAAACGATACGGCAGACCTATCACGGGCTACCACTATCATAAACTTCCGCATGGGCCAGTCCCGACACACGGTTTGGATATGCTGCGCAAGAGGGCGGGCGCGGCCGAAAATGCACTCATGGAAACATACGTTTCCGTCATTGGCGACTACGTACACCCAAGGCAACACGCGAATCGAAAGGCGTTCTCTAAGTCAGACCTGGAAGTATTGGAATGGGTCGCGAAGACTTTTGGAAAGATGTCGGCGGCGTCAGTCAGGAAAGCAAGTCATGCGGAGGCCCCATGGCTGAAATCCGATGACTGCTGCCCGATTGATTACGCCCTGTTTTTTGAGGGCCGCCCGGAGGCGGAAGGGGTAAGGGAACTGGCGGAGGCGGAACAGGAATCGCGGGATTTGCTCCGCCCGTATGTCGCAAGATAGAGTTGACCTCCAGCCCGGCTCAGTTCTCCATATCAAACGCTATACATCCCGTCGGCACCCGGAAAAGGACAAATACGTTTTGATTATCGGGAAAGCCTCTGACTCCGAAGTCTTGGGTTTTTTGATCTCTTCTCAACTCGGCTACCTCGATCAGGCGAGCCACAAGCGAGAAGTCGTCCGCATTCCAGATCGTGCCACCGCGTTTCTGCGGTACGAAAGTATTATTCAATGCTTTGAGCTTGAACATCTGCCGATCGGCAACCTCTGCGAGGGATTCGAGCAAGGGGATGTGACGAACCAAGGGCGCCTTCCCTTACGCTACTTGCACAAGGTCAGGCGACAGTTCACGGCTCGCGCCTTCTGGAACAGAATGAGATCGACCTTGGCACTAAGCGTGTTGCCCGGCGGGCAGTCGTAACCCTAAGCCGGGCGCAATGACCCGAGAAGGCCGTTCCCGAACTCACGTTCGGCTTGAGATATCCTGGCCCTGCCCACGAGGGGGGACAGGCCCGGAGGCCTGTCCTACTGCACTGCCACGGTCACTGTCTTGGCTGGTGGCCGTTCCCACCGTAACGGTCACCGGAACGTTGCCGGAAGTCAGACCGCTGGGGAGCGTCACGTTCACCTGGAAGATGCCCGACACCAAGCCGGGGGCGGGTCCGGACCAGTAAACTGTCGCCGGTTGCCCGCCTACAGTGGCGGTCACAGTCAGCGCCAGTGAGCCTAACGGCGGTGGCAGCGGGTAGAGCGCGCCATCGATGGATGGCGGATCGGTTACCCCGGCGCCGGTGCCGAACATCTGGATGGTGGAGCCCTGCGCGGCCGGATTAGTCGCGCTGTTGATGCTGTTGTCCTGGTTGAGGATGGCGCCTTCACCCTTGCCGGTGGCATTCGCGGTGAACATACCAGGTTCCGCGGCGACCACAGGCAACGTCATGCCCGCCGAGGGTACGGCGTTGTACGCAACCTGCAGCATCGTGGTGGGAGCCTGAGCGGCTCCAGTGAGTTTGTTGGCCAATTCGAACGGCACCAAGGCATTCACCTGGGTGCTCGATGTGTAGAGAATGGGCACCGCGGTGCCGTCAAACCACACCTGCGTTCCAGCCAGCGTGGTGGCGACTGTCCCATCCTGCGGCGGGAGGGCGAACGAAGCGGGAGTTTGCGGTCCCAGCCCCGTGCCGAAGATCGAAATCGCCATACCAGGCGCAACGCTTCCCGTTGCGCCGCTGGCTGCGTTGATCACCCCCGAAATGGTGGGAGTGGCGCCGATGCCCAGCGTGACCAGAACCATCGTCGGAACGGCGGAGCCGCCCTGGGTGATGTTGATCGTGCCGTTGTACTCCCCGTTCGC
>Ga0209274_10001102_pt1 | contig 14221 bp, 8 predicted proteins | sample HubBroMetageREF1_FD_188343 | JGI IMG/M metagenome (GOLD analysis project Ga0209274, IMG submission 188343) | Reference soil microbial communities from the Hubbard Brook experimental Forest, New Hampshire, USA - Hubbard Brook CCASE Soil... | ecosystem: Environmental > Terrestrial > Soil >...
AGAATGAACGTAAATGCGAAAATTCTCCAGCGTTTCATGAACTCCTCCAAATTTTGGTTTGGCGCTTTCAGCTGGAGGCAAAAGCGGGTCCGCGTTGCGTTGAATATAGCAAATCTTCGGCGCTAAGGCGAGAACGGTTTGCATTGCCTGGGTCCCAAGCGGGTGGAATCCTGGATACGAATGGGAGCATTTGGTACGACGGCCGACCCGGGCGATGATTGAGAAAAAACTGTACAGGAACGGGCGGGCGTGAATTATAATCCCGCCAGTTTTACCGGTACCGGTAGGACACGCTCGATACTCCCTGATACGGCCCCCTTCGAGTCCTGTGGTTTTTTCAATGCACCGCTTGCGGGGGGGAAAGATTGGGCGCCATCGGCAGCACGGAACGATGTGGGTTGGGCTGTGGTGAGGAGGCGTACTTTGAAAGTGCTCGAACGTGCCGCTATCCTGGTTGTGGCTATATTTTTGATGGCGGCGGCGGGCTTCGCCGACGATACCAAGCCTCGTGCGGCGGATGGGCCCGCGAGCGCAGCGGCTAACGCGACGGCGAGTACGTCGTCTGCGAGCGATTCGAAGGCGAAGGCCGCTGCTGCTGCGCCTGATGCCGCGGCGCCGAACAGCACCCCTGCCGATGGAGACACAGCTCCCGCCTCTTCCGCAGCCGCGCCTGTGCCAGCAACGTCGCAACCGCCTGCCGCATCGTCTTCCGCCCTGGCCAAACCCAATTCCGGCGCTCCCAAATCAAGTGCGGCGATGGCTGCCGACGAGGATTCCGAACAGCCTAGTTTTACCCCGATGCCTGCGCTGGATGGCAATCCTGGACTATTCACGCTGGAAACCGGCGAGACGCTGCCCAAGCACGGCTGGTCCCTGGGCGTGGGCTTGAACAAGTTTTCGCGCATGCCGGGAGATATTACGTCGCTGCAGCTGGTGCCCTCGGTGGGCTACGGGATCAACCGCTGGTTCTCGATATTTTTTCAGATCAACTCGTGGGACTACATCCATGTGGGCGAGCCCAGCCTTTTGAGCCTCGCGTCGGTGAATGCCGCGAACCCGCAATACAAGAACACAATCTATAACTCGATCATTCCTTCTACTGGTTTTCCGCCGGCTTATGTGGAGGATGCTCCGTTTGCGTCGCACAACGGGAGCGGCGTGGGAGAAATGGATCTGGGATTCAAGATCGGGTTGCTATCGGAGCGACGGGGCAAGCCGATCAGTCTTTCCATTCGCAACGATTTCTATCTTCCGACGAAGACCGGGCTGGCGGACCTGCTGGTGAACCAGGTGCAATATGGAAAGTTCAACTATGGAGTTGGGCTGGAGGCCAGCAAAACATTCTTTCACGGCGGGATTACCGCGACGGCGAACTGGGCGTATCGTTTCACGCGCAATTCCAGCTATACGGAGACGATCGGTGGCGTGCCCGAAACCGTGGTGCTGAACCTCGCCGATCAGATGCAAGTGGGCGCGGGACTTTTGATTTTTCCGACGAAGCGTTTTCAGATCATGACGGAGTACGACGGCACCGTCTATATCGGCAAGGGAATTCAGAACACCACGTTTGGCGCGCGCGATCCCGTCGATAACATTATTGGCTTCCGGTTGTACGCCTGGAAATGGGCGGCGCTGGACATGGGCTACCGTTATTCGCTGGACTTGACGAATCACCGCGACCGCAACGGATTCATTATTAAGGCAGGCGTGGCGCACTGGCCCGCGAAGCCGCTGCCTCCGGATGTTGTCACGGCGTCGTGCGCGGTGGACCGGGCTTCGGTGAAGGAGGGGTCGGAGGATTACATTACCGCCAATGTGAGCGCCACGGATGCGAACGGGTTTCCTTTGACCTATCAGTGGACCGCGACGGGCGGCTCGATTGACGGATCGGGACCGTACGTGCGCTGGAATTCCAATGGTGTGGGAGCGGGCAGCTACACGCTCACTTCGCGAGTGGATAATGGCGCGGGCAAGTCGGCGAGTTGCACCGCGAGCGTGACTGTGCAGCCGAAACCAGTACCTCCGCCGCCCACCATGACTTGCACCGCGGATCGTTCGACGGTGCTGGCCGGCGAGCGCGCGGAGATTACTGCAAATGTGAACGATCCGTCGGGGACGGCCATCCGATTCAGCTGGCAGACCAACGGCGGCCAGGTAATCGGCAGCGGCTCGATTGTGCAATTGGATACATCAGGCCTCGCGCCGGGAATCTATACTGTGACTGGGCGCGCGGAAAATGAATTGCACAGCGCGTGCGATTGCACCGCGGCAGTCACGGTGCAGGCGCCACCGCCTCCGCCGCAAGCGAGCAAGGTGAGCGCTTGTGATTTCGCTCCGGGTAGCGCTAGCGCAGACAACGTGTGCAAGCGCAATCTGGATGATGTGGCGGTGCGTTTGCAAGGCGATCCGCGATCGAAGGTGGTTTTGGTGGGCTACGCGGATCTGCACGAAGCGCGGGCTGCAAGATTGGCAAACGAACGCGCGGCGAGCGGCCAGAAGTATTTGCAAGACAAGAAGGGCGTGGACGCTTCGCGCGTGGAGGTTCGCACCGCGGAAGCAGTGGCGGGCGCGGGTCAGGAAAACCGGCGGGTGGATATCGTGTTTGTTCCGGATGGCGCATCCTACTGAGTTCGCGTTAATTTTGGATTAGTTGCAGGTTTGTGGCAGGTGCTGAGGGAGAAAGGAAGCAGCAGGACGCCCGGTGGCAATCGCGGGCGGTGGCATTTCGGCGAGCAGTGTCTTTGATTGGAGAAGTCTCGTAGTGGAAGCTTCGTGCGGTTGCGCTCCGCCAGAGTCGGCGCAGCCCGATGCTTCGGATCGAAAACATTTCAGGACCTCGCGCTGGTTCCGCCGCAGACCTTTTGTCGGGCGTACACGGCCCCTATCGAACATGACTTCGCTGAACAGGTCCCTCCGGATTATTCCCATCATGGTGTTTGTCTTGGCTTGCGTGTGTGCGTGTATTAGCGCGCCGCGGATGCAGGCGCAGGTGTGGCAGGCCATGGGCCCGGCGGGTGGTGATGTGCGCGCGCTGGCGAGCGATCCAGCGCGTCCCAGCACGCTGTATTTGGGTACGACGGATGGCGCTATTTTTGGGTCGCGCGATGCTGGTGTGGATTGGGAACAGCTCGGAGTTGTCGGTGAAAGTCAAAATGGGGTGGTGACCTCGATTATTGTGGACCCGCGTGATTCCGCACGGATATATGGCTCCACATGGACGCGCGAGAGTGCGGGTGAAGGCGGCGGAGTATTTTTGAGCAGCGACGGCGGCAAGTCGTGGCGCGATGTAGGGCTTTCGGGCCACGCGGTGCGGGCACTGGCGCAGGCCGCGTCGGATCCAGCCGTGCTGGTGGCTGGTGCCTTGGACGGAGTTTTCTTGTCGCGCGATTCAGGCGAGACTTGGCACAGGGTTACGCCTGCCGGAGACTCCGAGCTGCGCAATTTTGATTCGCTGGCGATCGATCCACGCAATCCGCGGATCATTTACGCCGGAACGTTTCATCTGCCATGGAAGACGACTGACGGCGGAGCGCACTGGGCCCGGATTCACACGGGAATGATTGACGATTCTGACGTGCTCAGCCTGGTGACGGACACTGAGAACTCGCGGCGCGTTTTTGCCAGTGCGTGCTCGGGGATTTACCGCAGCGACGATGCCGGCGCGGCTTGGGAGAAACTGGAAGGCATTCCGTACTCATCGCGGCGGACGCCGGTAATTCGTCAGGATGCGGCGCGCCCGGCGATCCTGTATGCCGGGACAACCGAAGGGTTGTGGAAGAGCGCCGATAGCGGCGCTTCGTGGCGGCAGATTTCACCGCGGAGCTGGGTGATTAATTCGATGGTGATTCTGCCACGCGATGGCGGCGAGTCCCGTGTGCTGTTGGGAACGGAACAGCACGGAGTGCTCGCGAGTGATGACGGCGGGACGAGTTTCCACGCATCGAACGGGGGGTTCCATCATCACCGCATCGTGTCGCTGGCTGTGGACCCGCGCGACCCGGACCGCGCAGCTGCGGTTTTGGAGAACGCGCCCGATTCGCTGCTGTTGACCGAAGACGGCGGTAAAAGTTGGTTGCCGATGAGCGCGGGACTCGACGGGGATGCGGTGCGACGGATTTTTTCATCGCCGGTGGGCTGGTGGGCTGCGGTCGCCTCGGGTGGCCTGGCGCGATTCGATGCGCAGCGAAACAATTGGGCGCGCATTGGAATCGTCTCGGATTTTTCGATTGCGGATCCGGCGGGCGATGCCCCACGCGTGAAGGGCGAACTTCGCGTTTTTCGGCCGGTGGTGAACGACATGTTTTTTGCCGACTCGGACTGGTTTGCGGCTACCGAGCAGGGGCTTGTCGTGTCCCATGATTTCGGCAGGTCGTGGGCGGAGTTGTCCTTTGGGCCGGGCGATTTGCCGGTCGGTTCGGTGCGCGCATCGCATGATGGGCGCGAAATTCGGCTGGTCGCGTCGGGCGGGATGGTTTTTTCCGAAGATGCCGGACGCACTTGGGCCTGGCATGATCTTCCGCTCGAATCGGGCGGCGCGATACGACTCGAGTGGACCAGCGACAATACGTTGCTGGCGGTGGCCCGCACCGGTTTGTACATTTCGCGTGACGCTGGAAATCGTTGGAGCAAGGCGCAGGCCGGGCTGCCCGGCGGTGTTGCGGATGCCTTGCTGACGCAGCCGGATTTCTGGCTGGTCTCGATGCAAGCGGCGGGCTTGTACATTTCGCGAAACGAAGGCGCGACCTGGACGCGTGTAAAACAAGGCGCAAGCAGCGGCGCAGCGCGTGCCAGCGACGGCCAGTTCCCGGTGTTGGTGGCGGTCGGCACAGCGGAACGGATTTACGCCGGCTCGGCGAATGACGGATTATACGTTCTCGATTTTTCGAGCGATTCCGCGTCGAAAACGTTCGCCACGGGCGCAGTCCGCACCACCGGCGGCCACTGAACGTTCGCTGAAAGGGCACTGGACGGGCGGGAAAACTGTCGAAGCTCGTGCGCTGCAAAGCCAGTTGTAAGCCAGTTGTCGCGATTTTCCCTCCTTGAAACTTCGGCGTTTCCAATGTTGTACAGCCTACGTGGAAATAGCCTTAACTGTCTGCGTACTATTACGGACTTGTGCACTGTTCCATTTCGACTCTACACTCCGCTCCACACTCTGCCGATTTAGAACGTAAAGACTTGTTCTGTGGGCAGATCCGAAATCGTTCCCATTTGGCGCTTGTGTTGCAAAGGAAGCCGGGAGACGAACACGGAAAGGGGAACGAATATCATGGCGGTGGGAACGGTGTTTACGGCGCAGCGCCCGATAACGGCGACAGTTTTGATTGTTGATGATGAGGACGCAACCAGGAGTTTGTGCCATGACGTGGTGACCGACTCGGGATTACGCACGCGTACGGCTTCGACAACGGAGCAGGCGCTGGAGATTCTGGATCAGATGCCGGTGGATATTCTGATCACGGACTTGCGTGTGCCGCAGATCGGCGGCCTGGAATTGCTGAAGCGCGTGCGCAGCAACTATCCGCAGACGGCCGTGCTGGTGCTGACGCAGTACGGCACGATTGAGAGCGCAGTGGAAGCGACGCGTCTGGGGGCTGCGGATTACATTACCAAGCCATTCCACATTCCCGAACTGCGCAGCAAACTGGACCGCATGATCCGGCTGCTGGACGTGGATCAGGAGAATCGTGTGCTGCGCGAGACGCTGCGCACGCGGCCGGGGTTCGCGGATTTGATCGGCGTTTCACTGAAGATGCAGCGCGTGTACCGCTTGATCGAAAGAGTTAGCCAGCATGCGTATCCGGTGCTGATTCTGGGCGAGAGCGGCACGGGGAAGGAGTTGGTTGCGCGCTCCGTGCATTTCTCAGGCGTACGGCGGAACAAGCCATTCATTCCGGTGGATTGTTCGTCGTTGGTGCCCACGTTGATCGAGGCGGAATTATTCGGCTACGTGAAAGGCGCTTTTACAGGCGCGCTGCATGCGAAACAAGGACTGATGGAAATCGCCGACGGCGGCACATTGTTCCTGGATGAAATTGGAGATCTGCCGTTTGACATGCAGGCCAAGCTGCTGCGCGCGCTGCAGGAGAAAGAAGTGCGCCCGGTAGGCTCGACGGACCGCATACCGCTCTCGGCGCGAATCATTGCAGCGACGAACCGCGATCTGGATGCTTCCGTGCGGCAGGGAACTTTTCGCCAGGAACTTTTTTTCCGCTTGAATGTGGTGCAAATCAAGATTCCGCCGCTGCGCGAACGGAAAACGGACATTCCCATCCTGGTGAATTCCTTCCTGGAGAAATTCAGCGAGGCGAACGGAAGGATGCGCGCGATTTCTGAGGACGCTATCGCGCGAATGATGGCTTATGACTGGCCGGGTAACGTGCGCGAACTGGAAAATGCGATTGAGCGGGCTATCGCGCTGGGTACTGGGCCCATTCTGCACGCCGGTGACCTGCCCACGAATCTGCAGTACGGAATCGGAGACAGGTTGCCGCAAAATGACGAACTGCTGCCGCTCGACGAACTGGAGCGGCGCGCGATTCTGCGCGCGTTGCGCGAAGCGGGAGGCGACAAGCTGGCCGCTGCGCGCATGCTGGGAATCGGCAAGACCACGCTGTACCGGAAGCTCAAGCACTACGACGCGCAATCCCAACCGAATTGATAACCGCCGCGGCGTCCACAGAAACGCCGCGAACTTCGCGAACTCCGTGATAACGCAGATCGAATCGCGCTCGGCAGAAAATCCCTAGAGGGGAAGCTCTGTTTCGAAGTGGGAAGTTCTGCTCTTTTTTCTCGCCCCCCGCGTTGCCACTCCATTGATAAACAATGAGTTATGCGCCGGCCACTTGGACCGCATAGTGCAATAGGCTACGTATGTGCACTTTATCGGGCTTGCTGCGAGCGCCATCGATCCGCGTGAATAGGAACATCGTGGGTCGCGACCTCGAGTGCGCGATTGCAGACGCCCCTAGACTTTTCTGTGTGCAGAACTCTACCTCTCGCCGTGGAGCAGGTCGATGAAACAGGCCGGGTCCCGCGCTGCGCCTGCGCGCATGAATTCCCAATCGTCGTGGGTTTCCGCAAGCGTCCAGACGCAAGCTGGAGCGAACCCTCCTATCAGCGATGTAGGTTTTGCAGCGGTGTTCGACACCAGCGCCGAAGCGCTACTGGTGATTAACGCAAAAGGAATCATTCAGCGGGCGAATCATCGGGCCGGCGAACTGCTCGGCTGCAGCGAAGATGGGTTGCGGCAAGCGGAGTTGGGAACATACATTTCGCATCCGGCTGCGGAGGAGTTTTCGCGGCTGTGCGCGTTGCAGACCGGCTCGCAGGCAATATCAAACGTCGCGGTCCTGCTCGCGAGCGGTTTTCCGCTGCGCATCAGTTTCCGCGCCGTGCTGCGCGGAGCGCAAAATCTGCTGTTGTGCCTCGAGGAAGGCTCGGCTGTGCAGCGCGCGGAAAGCAAGTGGCTGCAAGTGGCAGCGGAACTGACCAGCGTTCTGGATTCCATTCAGACCGGCACGATCCTGCTGGATGCGGCTGGTCGCATTCGTTCCTGCAACGCGCGGTTCGGGCAGTATTTCGGCATGGATCGACGGGAACTGGAATCCCTGGAGACGTTCGAGAACCTGACGGAACTTGTAGCGCCGCGCTTTCGCAGTCCGGAAAATTTCGCTGCGCCGTGGAAATCCTTCGCGGAGGGCCAGGGAGTTCCCGGGCATGACGAACTGGAATTGAGCGGGCCCACGCGGCGCATTCTGGAACGGTTTGCGCGCCCGGTGCTGGACCGCGAAGGCCGCGCGGCGGGCTGGCTGGAGCTTTATTACGACGTCACCAGCGAACGGCAGATTCAGTCCAAATTGCTGCAAACGGAAAAAATGGCGGCGGTCGGGCAGTTGGTTTCCGGCATCGCGCACGAACTGAACAACCCGCTGACGGCTATCATGGGTTATGGGCAGCTGCTGCTGGGGCAAGGCCTCGCGCCGGAGCAGTATTCGGAAGCGAGCAAAGTATTTCAGCAGGCGGAGCGCGCGCGGCGCATCGTAAAAAACCTGTTGTACTTTGCGCGGGAAAACGAGCCGGAACGGACGCGCGTGGATCTGAACGAAATCGTGGAACGCACGCTGGCGCTGTGCAGCTACGAACTGAGAGTGGAGAACATTCTGGTGGAATGTGATTTGGCCGGCGACTTGCCGGAAACAATGGCGGACCCCTACCAGCTGCAGCAAGTCGTGTTGAATTTATTGACGAACGCGGAGCAGGCATTATTGCAGGACCGTGGGCAGGGGAAAGTGAAAATCAAGACGCGCATGGCTGAAGGCCGTCGGATTGTTGTGGAAATATCCGACGACGGTCCAGGCGTTCCGCGGGGAATTGCGTCGCGAATCTTCGATCCGTTCTTCACCACGAAACCTCCGGGGGTAGGCACGGGGCTCGGTCTTTCGATCGTTTACGGAATCGTGAAGCGCCACGGCGGGGAAGTGACGTTTGAAAACCAGAGCGGCGGCGGCGCGCGGTTCGTGGTGGAGTTGCCCGTCGTGGAAATTCCCGTGAATGAACGCGAGCCGGCAGTTCCGGAATTCGCAAGCGATTCGCAGCCCGTGCGCAGCGGAAGGATCCTGGTGGTGGAAGATGAGCCCAGCGTGGCGCAGTTGATCGTGGACGTGTTGCGGGAAGAAGGGCATCAGGTGGAGGCGGTGCTGGAAAGCCAGGAAGGATTGGCGCGGCTCGCGCGCGCGCACTACGACCTGGTGGTGTGCGATCTGCGCATGCCGCGACTGGATGGTCCGGCGTTCCACGAAGCGCTTATCCGTGCGGACAGCCCGGCGCAAGATCGCATCCTGTTCGTCACCGGTGACACGCTGGCGCCCCGAACGATGCAATTTCTGGAGAAGAGCAAACTGCCGTACCTGGCGAAGCCGTTTTTAGTGGAGGAATTGAAACTGGCGGTGAATCACCGGTTGCAACGCAGCCGCGAACGCGAAGAGTGCGTGTAGATTTCCGGTCCGGGGAGGGGCCAGGAAACATGACACCGAACCGTAACGCCGTGCGCATGCCAACTGAAGAAAATGAGAGTTCGCCCGCGCGATGCGCGCTGCTGTGCGTCGCCGATGCCGGGCTCGCCGAGCAGCTCGCGCGTAAAATCGCGCTCTGCGCTGAAGTGGAGAAGGTCTCCATCGCTACGGATTTGGCAGACTTGATCGAGCGAGTGGAGCAGGATTCGCCGCGCGTGATTCTGCTGGACGACGAATTGCTGCAGGGCGCGCCGGTATTTGAACTCCTGCGGCAAATGACCAAGACTTCGCCGGTGATTCTGCTCGCGGCCGCAGAACGACAGGCGGAAATTCTGCGTATGGTGGCGGAGGGCGAAGTGGAATTCGTGGCGCGCCGCGGTGAGTTTATTCCATTGATCGCATGCCTGGTGGAGCGGCGCTTGCGCTGGGCGCAGCGCGCCGCATCGTCCGCTGGATCGCCGTGGGCGGAAATGCCGGACGACGTAGCGGAGATTTTCCGTCACGAGATCAACAATCCGCTTACCGGAATCCTGGGCAACGCGGAGCTGTTGCTTTCTCACGGCCTGCGGTTGCCGCCGGCAGATACGCAGCGTCTGCAGACCGTGGTGGATTTGGCCGTGCGCCTACGCGAAACGATACGGAGGTTGAGCGACGCATGGGATAGCCAGACACGTTTGCCGAAATCGCCGGCTTCGCGTTCAGCGTCCGGCGCTTCGCTGGTCTGACGAATTACTGCTTCGCGCTCTTCTCTTGCCACGCGGCTGCTGCGGCGCGGGCTTTTTCCAGCAATGCATCGAGATCTTCGCGCGAAAGAAATTGTCCGGTCAGGATTACCCCTGAAATTTTCTGCGTGTTCTCAATGTTCTGCGACGGATCCGCATCGAGCAAGACCATATCAGCGCGCAGGCCTGCGGCAATCGTTCCAACATCTTTTCTGCCGAAGAATTCAGCGGGGTTTTCTGTGGCGGTTTGCAGCGCCTCCTGTGGTGTGAGTCCTGCCGCAACGAGCTCCCGGAGCTCGTACTGCAAGCTGCTGCCGGGGAAAACGTAGCGATCCAGCGAGTCGCTGCCGGCTAGCAGGCGGACGCCTGCGCGATGCATCTCACCCGTTAGCTTGCGGTCGCTTTCATACTGCCGCTTCCACCAGGCAGCCTCTGACAGTGCTCTTTGCGAAGGTGGACCTGTTGCACGCCATTCTTTTTGCAGCGCGAGCGGAAGATAGGCTAGCAGGGGATCATCGGGCGATTGTTGGGGCGCCTGGGCCAGCATTGCGATGGAGTAAAGCGTGGGTGTGACCCAAGTGCCATTTCGAATGAAGGTTGCCCACAGGGCCGCAGCTTTTTCCGGCGAAAAAGTTTTGTCCGCGTCGTCGTACACTGCGGCGTCGGAGTCGTCTTTTTTCGCTGCAGCTTCCAACAGTCTCCGGCGGAGGTCGGCATCCTGGCTGGAACAGTCCAGCGCGAGCGAACTGTAGATGATGTGCTCGATGCTTTTCTGGCCGGCCCGCGAGGCTTCGCTGGCGCTGACCGCTGTGGGAACGTGGCCGACGAACGTGATGCCGTCTTTTTTCGATTCTTCGGCGACGGCGAAATACGCTTCGCGCGACAGTTGAATCACTTTGATGAAGTCGGCGCCCTGTTTCTGCAGCGCGTTCACAGCCGCACGGGCTTCGGCGGAGCTGCCCACTTCTAGAATCGAGGGGTCTGTGGATTTCGCTTTGCCCGGCGGCGGAGCGGGCAGGAGCATCGGACCCGCGGCGACAATTTGGGGTCCCTGCCGCGCGCCGGATGCGATTTCGCGCCGCCATTCCTGCAGCGCGCGCAGGTCGCCGCCCATGTCGCGTATGCCAGTAATCCCATTCGCGACGAGCAGCGGCAGCAGCACGCTTTTCGACCAGGCGGGGTCGGCGTTAATTCCGGCGACGTGCGTGTGCATGTCCCACAAGCCGGGAATGAGGAATTTTCTGCGCGCGTCGAGTCGCAATTCATCTTTACGCGCGGGGCGCTTCGGGTCGGCCGAACTGCCCACCCATTCGATCACGCCGCCGGAAACGAGCACGGTCATCTCTTTTTGCGGCGGCCCGTGCGGATTGACGATGGTGACGTGAGTGATCGCGAGCGGAACCCTCGCGGAGGAATCAGGCAGCGACTCCCTTACGGCGGGCGCGCCTGACGGGGCCGCAAATGCGAGCAGTGCGACACAAATGGAGACTGCGACACCGCGAGGCAGAAACTGCACGTTCGCACCCCTTGCTGCTTCTGCCCGGCTTAGACGCTACTTCGCGCCCTTTAGGTAGCGGTCAAACCAATCAATCGTGCGGCGGATCGCGTCAATTTGATTTTCGCGTTTGGCGAATCCGTGGCCTTCGTTCGAGTAGTAATGCGCGTCCACGGTTTTGCCGGAGTCCCGCAACGTCTTCACAACTTGTTCCGCCTCTTCCTTGGGGACGCGGATGTCGTTGTCGCCCTGCAGCACCAGCAGCGGGGCTTTGGCGTTCTTGATGTAGGAGAGCGGGGAATCGGCGTCGTAAATCGCACGATCTTTTTCCGGATCACCGAGCAGGGATTTTTCGTATTGCTGCAGGAACGGGTCTTCGTGTTGCAGCATCGTGAGCCAGTTGATGATGCCGTACTCTTCGACGGCTGCGGCCCAGATTTCCGGCGCCTTGCCGATGGCCATCAGCGTCATGTAGCCGCCGTAGGAGCCGCCGGTGATTCCGATTTTCTTCGAGTCAACGTAGCCGCTCGCTTCCAGGAATTTCACGCCGTAGATTTCGTCCTGCAAATCGCCGCCGCCCAGGTCCTTCACGTTGGCTTGCTGAAAATCCATGCCGTATCCGGTCGACCCACGCACATTCGGTGCGATGCAGACATATCCGCGCGTCGCCAGAGCCACCACGGTGCGATTGAAATTGTCTGTGGTCTGGCCGGTGGGACCGCCGTGCGGCAGCACGATCGCGGGATTCGAGCCGTCGCGCTTCAGATTGAACGGCACCCACACGAAGGCACTGATAATCTTTCCATCGAAGCTTTTATAGTGCACCAGCTGCGAAGGTGGAATTTTCGCTGCGGTGAGGCTGGCGATGGCGGAAAAAGTCAGCTGGCGCGCGCTGCGCTGCGCGTTGTCGTAAACCCACAGATCGCCCGGCTGCGTGGAGCTCTGGTGCGAAACCAGCAGGCCCGCGCCCATATGCGCGAAGGGCGAGGGACTGCCTGCGTAGCTGTTGAGACCCGCGGGTAGATTGATTTTGGCTGCCTGGCGCGTGGCGCTGTCAGCGAGATAAGCGTCGCTGCGGCCGTCTTCATTCACTTCGTAGGTAAATTGTTTGCCGTCGGGCGAAAAATCTCCGGCGTTTGCTTCCCACTTCAGGTCGGTCACCCAGATGAGTTTCTTTGTGGCCACATCAATTTCGGCGATGTTGCTGTAGCCGCCGGGGCGGTCCGACGCGACCAGCAGCGTGCTGCCGTCCGGCGAAATGGAGGAAGCCATGGTGCGGTGATCGCCTTCGTGCGCCGACAAGTTTTCCAGCGCGCCGGTCGCAGCATCAATACGGTACGCGTCTGAATCGCTGAAGCCGGCGTTGAAGCGCGTGGCGTAGATGAATTTTCCGTCCGGGCTCCAGATGGCGTTGCTCCACAGGTGGTTCGCGGTTTTCTCCTGCGTCAGGTTGCGCACGGCGCGCGACTTCCAGTCCATCACGGCGATATCGGTGGCCGAAGCGGTCTTCGGCTTGTACGCAAACGCGATGTTCTTGCCGTCGCGCGACCACACCGCGCCGAATTCGGAGATTTCGGGCGTGTTGGTCAGGTTCACGACTTCGCCGCCGTCGCTGGGAATCGCAAAGAGATCGTAAATTTCGCCTCCGCCCTGATCGGATTGAAAGACGATCCATTTTCCGTCGGGAGACCACGTCGCGCCAGCCTGACGATCGTCGGATTGGCTCAGCTGGATCGGCCAGCCGCCCGCGGCGCTTACTTTCCACAAATTGTTGCGGCCGGTCAGGTTCGTGCTGAAGGCAACTTGCTTGCCGTCCGGCGACCACGCGCCGCCGCTGACGGAGCGCGTGTAGAAAAGATCGTCCACCGGAATTGGGATCGCTCCCAGAGCGGGCAGCGAGGCGACGGATTTCGGATCAGTGATTTCGCGCGTGTCGGGGGAATCCGACGCAGCCAACACAGTAATCGAAAATGCGAGCAGCAAGGCAAGTCGGCCGAAGTTCACGAGGCATCTCCTGGGGAAGAGAACCGCGCCATCATAGGTCGCCGTCACGGAGGCGTCAACGTGGCAGGGAAGCGCCTCGGGGCTCGGGCGCGGCTGAGAATTCCGCGCTTGGAATCGCACTAAGGCAGGTGGGTCCTAGATGTGCGCGTCGATTTGCGTTCGCGCACCGAGTGGCTCGGTTCCTGCAGCCACTGCAAAATAGAGGTGGTGACGCGTGGCGCCTTTTTGGCGCCGCGGATGAACTGTGACCGGCTAGCACGAGGCAGCGGACGACTCTGGAGAGGCTGTGCTGCCGGAATGCGTGCGGCCGACGCGGACGGCGCTCGCAACCAGCGCAGGCATGACGACGCAAACTCGCCCCACTTGAACTCGATCTTGGTCATGTTCCAGTTCTTTTTTCGCCACACTGACAATTGCCCAGAAAGAGATCGGAATGATGAGCGAGTGTGCGTCTGCAGTTGCGTCAGACGAAGACGCGATGTCGACGCAATTGCCGAGCGCGCGGATTTCAGCCTATTTGTCGCGGAGACGTATTGCCGTCGCCAGCGTTCGCGGAAAACATTCCCTCGTTTCGCTGCTTCCTTCCGCGCGACGGGAAGAGGCGCGATGACACGCGGAGCGGCGGTGCGCTCAACGATTCGCGGTTCGCTCGGCGCGGAGGCTTGGAATGTCGACGCTAGGCGGGCGATCATTTCTTCCGAAGCCGAAGCTGAAGCCGTAGTCGGAGGCGACGGCGACTGCCGTTGACTGGGGGAAGGAAACGCGATGGGGGCTTGTGAAATTCGTGGCGGGGCGGAATTGGGTTCACGATCTGGCCAGTGAGCGGCAACGTGAGCGGACGACGTGCGTGCGGACCCACTCGCAGCGGCGGCCGCAGCCAGACGATTCGGCTCAGAACTCGGGATACCGGGCGCTTTGGCGTCGAGCGGTACGTCTTGGCCGAACGGAGCGGCTGCCGGGAGAAATTCCGCAGTTCCCGCAAAACC
>Ga0209274_10001105_pt1 | contig 14212 bp, 7 predicted proteins | sample HubBroMetageREF1_FD_188343 | JGI IMG/M metagenome (GOLD analysis project Ga0209274, IMG submission 188343) | Reference soil microbial communities from the Hubbard Brook experimental Forest, New Hampshire, USA - Hubbard Brook CCASE Soil... | ecosystem: Environmental > Terrestrial > Soil >...
TATGCTCGATGGCCTCGAGATCACGCAGTTCACCTACTTCCAGCAGTGCGGCGGCGTCGATCTGTTTCCGATTTCAGCAGAGCTGACATACGGTCTCGAACGCATCGCAGCGTTTCTGCAGGATGTGGATTCGATTTACAACATCGTCTGGGCGCGCGACCCTGACACGGGCAGCGTCGTGAAGTACGGCGACGTGCGCCTGGCCGACGAGCAGCAGTTCTCGGTGTACAACTTTGAGTTGGCTGATGTCGAGAAGGCATGGAGGCATTTCGATTTGTACGAAGCGGAATGTAAAGGATTGCTGGAAGGATATGCAGCGCTCGCGAGCGACAAACTCATGGATGATGGAATTGGACGCTACAAGTCTCGGTTCCCGCTGCTGGGCGCATACGATCTTTGCTTGAAGTGCTCACATCTTTTCAATATTCTCGATGCGCGCGGGGCGATTTCAGTGACCGAACGCGTGGGCGTGATCGCGCGGGTACGTGCGTTAGCTGTCGGCATCGCGAAGGCCTGGGTCGATCAACAGAAGAACGATCAGCAGAAGAGTGAGCCGTCGTCGGAGAAGGCCGACGAGCCTGAACCCGTGAGCGCGTAAGAATTCCAACATGCCAGATTTTCTACTTGAAATCGGATGCGAAGAGATTCCGGCGCGGATGATTGCCGCGGCCTCCGCGGAACTGCGCGATCGCGTCGCGTCGCTGCTGACTCGCGAGCGGCTGGCTGGCGGTGAGGTCACGCATTTCGATACGCCGCGTCGGCTGGCGGTGTTGGTGGCCGGCATCGCTGCTGCACAGGCCGACGTGGCGGAGCAAGTCAATGGGCCTTCGGTCGCCGTTGCTTACAAAGATGGTCAGCCGACGCCTGCGGCCCACGCGTTCGCCAAGAAGGCTGGCGTGGACGTGGCGCAACTGGAGAAGGTCTCGACCGCTAAAGGAGACTATCTGGCGGCGAAGGTCACGAAGAAGGGGCGCAGCGCCGCCGAAATTCTGGTCGAGGGACTGCCCAAAGAACTCTCGGCAATCTACTGGCCGAAGAATATGTACTGGCGCAAGCCGAACGAGCGCTTCGTGCGCCCGGTGCGCTGGCTGGTTGCGCTGCTCGATGGAGAAACGATTCCCCTGGAGTTCGACGGCATTCGGGCAGGGAAGACTTCGCGCGGGCACAGAATTCTGACTGGCATGCTGAGCGACGATGCGGTTACGATTCCGCGCGCCGGTTCGGCATACTTTGATTGTCTGCGTGCGGCCAAGGTTCTGGGGCGCGGTGAACGCGAGCATCAGATTCGTAAGGCTCTGGATGCGGCCACGCGCAAGGTTTCCGGCGCGCGCTGGCGCGAAGACGCGGCCTTGCTCGACACTGTCGTGAATCTGACGGAATTTCCCTCGGCAATCTTAGGCAGTTTCGATCCACAGTTCTTGGCTCTGCCGGAGGAAGTGCTGGTCACCGTAATGCGCGATCACCAGAAATATTTTGCGGTGGAAGACGCGGGCGGCAAGCTGGCTCCGTATTTTCTGGCGGTGCTGAATACCGATGGCGATCCCCAGGGGCTGATCCGCCATGGCAATGAGCGCGTGTTGCGGGCGCGTTTCAACGACGCGCGCTTTTTCTGGCAGACGGATCAGAAAAGGTCGCTGCTGGAGCGGCTCGAGTTGCTGAAGCATGTGACGTTCCAGAAAGATCTGGGCAGTTACTTCGAGAAGACGCAGCGGGTACAGCGGCTGTGCAGTTGGCTGAGCGAGATCGTCAAGCAGGGCGGGATCGCGGTGCGGCCGGGAGTGATTCACAAAGCGGTGTGCCTGGCGAAGACTGACCTGACCACCGAACTGGTGAAAGAATTTACCGAACTGCAGGGGATTGTGGGTGGCCTCTACGCGCGGGCGCAACAATTGGATGAGGGTCTGCCCGAGGCGACACGCTTTGCCATTGCGGACGCGATCTACGATCACTACAAGCCGGAGTCGACCGACGACGATGTGCCGCGGTCCATCGAGGGTGCGGTGCTTTCGATCGGTGACAAGGCGGACACGATTGCGGGAATGTTTGCGCTGGGGTTGGTGCCGAGCGGATCGAAGGATCCGTTCGCGCTGCGACGGCAGGCCAACGCGATCGTAAAAGTGATCGCAGAGAAGAAGCTGCCCTTGCGGTTGGACGATCTGATGCGCGATGCGCGCGCGGGATATCAGCGGTCGGACGCGGAGAAGAAATTCGTTGCGGATGCGAAATATGTGGAGTCGGTGGCCACATTCTTCCGCGAGCGCCTGGAGTTTTATTTGAAGGATGTTCGCGGATATGCGCACGATGTGGTGAAGGCTGTGGTTGGCGCGGACGCGGAAGATGTGGTCGATGCGGTGCAGCGGGCCGAGGCGGTGAAACAGGTTCTGCACCTGCCGGAGTTCCAGGCGATTGGCGCGGCTTGCAAGCGCATGCGAAACATTTTGAAGCAGGCGGAGGAGAAGGGAATTGCGCCGGCTGCGGCATTCGAGTACCTTCCTGACTCTGCGCCCGAGGAAAAGAACCTGGCTGCGTACGTCGAGATCAACGGGCCGAAGGTTGAGGCGCTGCGGAAGAAAAAGGAATACGGAAACGCGCTGCTGGTGCTCTCGACCGCACGCGAACCCGTGGATGCGTTTTTCGATAAGGTGATGGTGATGGTCGAGGACGCGAGGCTGCGTGCGAACCGATTGGCGCTGCTTCGGACGTTGTTGAAAGAGTTTTCCACGATCGCCGATTTTTCGGAAATTGTGTCGGAGGGAAAGGCGTGAGGTTGTGTCGTCCCCTTCGACTTCGCTCAGGGCAGGCTCTCCGGGGCTTGTTCTTGATTTGTGGCTGCACCCACCGCTGAAGCGGTGGGCTATTATCGCGACGCCCCTCCGGGGCTGGACCTGAATCTATACACAAAGGACTCATCTATGGCGACGATTACTCTTCCCGAAGTGGAAGCGCAGACAAGTAAGAAATCCGCAACCAAGTACGTTTATTCGTTCGGCGGCGGAAAGGCCGACGGCGACGGCAAGATGAAGGACGTGCTCGGCGGCAAAGGCGCCGGACTGGCCGAGATGACCAACGCCGGGCTGCCGGTGCCTCCGGGATTTACTATTCAAACCGAGGCGTGCCGCGAGTACATGCGGGGCGCGGTGTCGAAAGACGTCGACCGGCAGATGGACGAGGCGCTGGCGAAACTGGAGGCGCTGCAGGGGCAGAAGCTCGGCACGGGCGAGAATCCCCTACTGGTGAGTGTGCGCTCGGGGTCGAAGTTCTCCATGCCCGGAATGATGGACACGATTCTTAACCTCGGACTGAACGATAAGAGCGTGGAAGCGCTGGCCAAGCGCAGCAACAATCCTCGATTCGCGGCTGATTCTTATCGGCGGCTGATTCAGATGTTCGGAAATGTCGTGCTCGACATCGAGAAGCATGCATTCGAGGAAGTCTTTGACGCCAAGAAGAAGCAGAAGAAAACTAAACTCGATACCGACCTTGACGCCAAGGCGCTGCAGGAGGTGATCGTCGAATATAAGAAGGTCGTCAAGAAGCATGCCAAGCGCGACTTCCCGCAGGATCCGCGCGAACAGCTGGTAATGGCACGCGACGCCGTTTTCCGTTCATGGCAGAACGAGCGAGCCAAAGTCTATCGCCGCATCAATAACATCGACGACATGCTCGGTACTGCGGTTAACGTGCAGGCCATGGTCTATGGCAACCTTGGCGATACCAGCGGAACGGGTGTAGGTTTCACGCGCAACCCTGCCATCGGAACGAAAGAATTTTACGGCGAGTTTCTGATGAACGCGCAGGGCGAAGACGTGGTTTCGGGAGTGCGGACGCCGGTGCCGATACTCGAACTGCAGAAGATCATGCCGAATGTCTACGACCAACTGCGCGAAATCACGACGCGGCTGGAAAAGCATTACAAAGACATTCAGGATTTCGAGTTCACTATTCAGGACGGCAAGCTCTACATGCTGCAGACTCGCGTTGGCAAACGCACCGGTCTGGCGGCGGTGCGCATTGCGATTCAGATGGTGGATGAGGGGCTGATCACTAAGGACGAAGCGATTTTCCGCGTCGAGCCAAATCAACTCTATGACTTTCTGGTGCCGCGCCTCGATGAGAAGAGCACGAAAGTGGAAGTGCTGGCGACCGGATTGCCCGCTTCACCCGGAGCGGCCGTGGGGCAGATCGTGTTCACCGCAGATGAAGCGGTGAAGATGGCGGGGCACGACGCCGTAAAGAAGCCAGTGATTCTGGTGCGCGCCGAGACCACGCCGGAAGATATTCATGGTATGGAAGTCGCGAAAGGAATTCTCACGTCTCGTGGTGGCATGACGAGTCACGCTGCGGTCGTTACGCGCGGCATGGGCAAGTGCTGCGTGGCGGGTGCGGGCGATATCGATGTGAACGAAAAGGCGCGCGAGATGCGGGTGAAGGGTCAGACGTTCAAAGAAGGCGACTGGATCTCGCTCGACGGCACGACCGGCCGAGTGATCAAGGGCAAGCTGGGCACGCTCGACCCCTCGCCGGATGATCCTGAGTTGCAGAAGTTTATGCAGTGGGCCGATCCGCACCGCAAGATGAAAGTTCGCGCCAACGCCGACATTCCTCGCGACGCGATTCAGGCACGAGCGTTTGGCGCTGAAGGCATCGGGCTGTGCCGCACTGAGCACATGTTCTTCGGCGAAGACAAAATCCGGCACATGCGCGCCATGATTCTCGCGGACAACGAGAAGGACCGCCGCGCCGCGCTCAAGAAACTTCTGCCGCTACAGCGCAAGGATTTTGCGGGCGTCTTCAAGGCGATGGACGGCTTGCCGGTCACGATTCGTACACTCGATCCGCCGCTGCATGAATTCCTGCCGCGTCGCGAAGACTTGATGGTGGAAATTGCCACCCTTCCACACGCCAGCGCAAAGGAGAAGAAGGAACTGGTGAAGCGCTACGCCGACTACGGAGCCAAAGGCGTTGGCGATCTGAAGAAACTGTTGCCCGCGCTTCTGGCGCGGGTGGAGCAGTTGCACGAGTTCAACCCGATGCTTGGGCACCGCGGCTGCCGGCTGGGAATCACGTATCCGGAAATTACCGAGATGCAGGCGCGCGCTATTTTCGAAGCGGCGGTCGAGGTTTCGAAAAAGGGCGTGAAGGTATTTCCCGAAGTCATGATTCCGCTGGTGGCGACGGTGAAGGAGATGGCGAACCAGGGCGCGATCGTACGCCGCGTGGCTGAGGAAGTATTTAAAGAGAAGGGAACGAAGATCGAATATCTGGTCGGGACGATGATCGAGTTGCCGCGCGCGGCGTTGGTGGCGGATGAGATTGCCAAGGAGGCAGAGTTCTTCTCTTTCGGCACCAACGATCTGACCCAGACCACGTTCGGCTTTTCGCGCGACGACGTGAACAAGGTGCTGCCGACGTATCTGGCGGAGGGCATTCTCAAGCAGGATCCGTTTGCGGCGCTCGATCAGGAAGGCGTTGGCCAACTGGTGAAGATGGCGACGGAACGCGGGCGGAAGACGAGGCCTACGCTGAAAGCAGGCATCTGCGGAGAACATGGCGGTGAGCCATCGTCGGTGGAGTTCTGTTATCGCACGGGACTGAACTATGTGTCGTGCTCGCCGTTTCGTGTGCTGACGGCGCGGCTGGCGGCGGCCCAGGCCGCTGCGACTGAGACGCTGAAGGTCGAGGGCGGGAGAACGAAGTAAATCATTCACCACAGAGGACGCAGAGGACACAGAGTCCTGGATTTACTCTGTGTCCTCAGTGGTTTATTGCACTTTCTGCAGGCGGGCGATCAGTTTCTGGGGCAGGCTTTCTTCTGATTCCGACCACAGGCGGCGCGAGGTGGCGCGCGTGTTCATTTCCGCTTTCCGAGTAAACTCGACCAGCTTGGCGACGTTATCGCGGATCTTGGCCTGAGTCTCTTCGGTGAGTTCGACATTTTCCTGAACGAAGAGGGAGTCGAGGCCGAAATCAATTTCAATGTGGCCAGTCTCTTGATAAGTCCCGTCGTCGAATTCCTCGCCTTGCACGATAAATTTAACCAGACTGGGGATGAGCAGCCACTGGCGGCCGTTCTCGTCGGGCGTCCAAAGATCCCAATAGGCGTCGAAGACGTAGGCGTAGTCGTCGTGTATGAGGTCGGCGGCGACCACGACCGCCTCTTCCGGCGTGATCCCGGGCGAGAAACGGCGTTCGAGCACACTGGCTTCATTCCATGAGACCGGCTGCACAGCGCCGTAAGTGATGCCGGGTCGCAGGGCCGAGAAAGGGAACTGCTGCAGGACGGCGAACATGTGAGGAAGCATCGCCGGCCCGGAGAAATCTGGGAACCACAGGCTCAGGTATAAGGGGTCTGCCATAGTTTAGAGGAGCCGCGCTGCCTCAGCCAACAATTGTAAATGCGCACCGCGGCGTCCGCATTAGAGTTCGAAGCGATCGTCTGAAAAGATCGTCTGAAGCGATCGTCCGAGAATTTAAAGCACAACCATTCCGGCCTCGCCAAAGGCAGTGCTGGGAGGGAGCTTGGCTCAGTGGATTCGTGATTGAACATATTCGTGATTGAACACGTTGACGTTGCTAGTTGGATAGTGATTTTTGACAGTAAGTTACGCCGGCTGCTAACATCAAAACTTCGCCCGGCCTCCAGCCTGAGAATCGTCCCCGTCGTCTAGCCTGGCCTAGGACATCGCCCTTTCACGGCGGTAACACGGGTTCAAATCCCGTCGGGGACGCCAACAAAACAATAGACTTCCACAAACCCGCCGTTTTTCTTCATGATCCAATTTGATCCAGTTAGGCGGGTTTGATCTCCAAAACCGCGCCCCGCCTCACCAGTTTGACCAAATTGCTCTGTGCCTCGCGTTTCTGTGGACCGACTGCCTGCATGTAAACGTCGGTGGTGACTTTCAGACTCGCATGGCGCAGCAGTTCCTGTACAACCTTGGGATTCTCGCCGTTCGCGTTCAACAGCGTCCCAAAAGTGTGCCGAAAGGTGTGATACGAAACTTGCTTCGTAATCTTGGCACGCTGTAGAGCCGGCTTGCCGTAATATCGCCACAACGTTCCGGGCCAATACGGCTGTCGGCCTTTCATATGCGGCGAGGCGAATACCCAATCGCTTGGACTGGCGTACGGAGAAAGCTGTCTCCATGCCCACAGCGACTCGGCCGTTTGTGCATCCAGCGGAACGTCTTTCAGAGAAGCTTCCGTTTTCGGCGCACCTTCCACCATCGCCACTACCGACCGACGGATGTGCAAGATGAGGTCTTCGAAATCCACGTCCTGCCACCGAAGCCCTATCAGTTCTCCTCGGCGCAGCCCCGTGAAAGCGTCCAACTCGATCATCGTGCGGAGTGGATCGGGCAGTTCCTTGAGAAATGCCATGATCTCTTCCGGCGTCAGAACATCGGGTGCTTTCTGTCGTTTCGCGCTCTGGCGAACGCTCGTGATTGGATTCTTCTCCGTCCATTCCCATCTGATCGCGTGAGAATAGATCGCGCTCATGATGTTTCGGATCTTGGCCCTGCTGCCCCGCGCTAGCGGAACGCCGGTCTTCGGAAAACAGAGACTCTTGAGCCATTTTTCGACTTCGGTTGCCTTGACGTCCGTCAGCCTGCACGCACGCCAACGCGGAAGAATCCACTTCTTCAGATAGCCCTCGTAGGTCACCTGCGTCGAGTACGATTTGCGATCTTCGTCTGCCGCATCGAGCCCCGGTTTCGTTTTGTTGAAAGTGTCCGGCAACTCGTGTTGGCGATAGTGATTCACAAGCGTCTCGAAACTGATGCTCTTGATGAGCCTTTGAGGGGTTTGTTGGTTGATTTCCAAGCGGATTGCATCTACAACAGCCTGGGCGGAAGACTCGTTCGGCAAATCTTCCTCCGTTCCAATGACGATGTGTTTTCGCCGGATCGTGCCGTCCAGCTGAACCTCTCTCCATAGAAATTCCCAAACTTTTCCCTTCTTGCGGTCCGCCAGTCTCAGACTGCCCTTTTGATAACTCGTGCGCCTCATTCATTTCCTCCATTTCGGTTGAGGCGACACGGATGGCTGCCTCAGCTTAGCGCAAGTTGAGTGGCGAGTCGACAAAACGTCTGTTGAAAAATCTGCGAATCAGCCTGCTCTTTTCGTTTTCAGCCACCCTTCGAGATCAGAAGCTCGGAACCGCCATAGTTTTCCGACTTGAATTCCGTGAATCTGACGGTTTCGGGCCATTCGCTGTAGCGTTTTTGGGTGGATGCGGAGCAACTGTGCTGCTTCGTCGCTGTCTAAGAGCGGCTCAAAGACAAATTCGGTCCTAGGCCGAGACTGGCTTGGAGAAGGAGCGAACCTCGAAGGCTGGGATGCGGACATAATGAACTCCTGAGCCAAATCGCCCGAATCGAGCTAAATTTGGCTGCTTCTGGGCATGTTCTATAAATGCAGACTGAATTTTCGTCAAACGGCCATGATTTTTGGGGAAAACGCAATGAAAGTTACCAATTTGGAGGGTTTACAAGATGGCGGCAGCCGACTGGGGCAATCCGTTTCGATCCTCATGAATTGGCGAACTGGCTTCGCAAAGCGCAGCCAGTAGCGTTTCCGCCCGAAGAGGGCAACGAGTGGCGTCGTCGCGCATAGTTGGCCGACCGCCGCGCCTAAGCAAAGCTATCGTCGGCCCGCAGGGAGCACAAAGTTACCACCCAGAGTGTTCTCAGTTGAAAATTCCTTTCGATGTCTGGCATCGGAATTCATGACCATGAAGCGGCCTGCCACCAGACGCTAACTTAAGGCAGAATTCCCCTGCGGTGGGCCGTGATCCCGTGATCCTTTGGAAATCGGCAGGTTCCGGAATCTGCCAATTTCCGATTAGCCCGTCAACCAGGAGTAAGCGCGATTGGCTTCCCCTAGGCCGACTTAGCGGGACTATTCTCTTATCAATAAGTGCATCGGCCGATAAGGTACCACGGACACACCTTCTTCAATCCTGATGAGACTGTTGACTCACTCGTCCTAGTTTGGCTGATAATCACTATGTGTGCGTGTCGCTAGTCTGCGCTTGCCCGCGACACCAGGCCAAGGAACGTCGATTGGGAGCGGGTCGTTATTACGAAGACAGCCATTCTCGAGGCTCTAGACGAGCTGACCAACTACGGAGAGGGCTTTCGCTTTCAGGCTCTCGGCGTCATTCTCGCGAAAAATAAATGCCGAGAGCTGAAGGCATCCGAGCCGAAGTCCGATCTCGGGTTGGATGCCTACGCCCCCGGCGAGTTGTTCGAAAACGGCCTGGGCCGAGGAGTTGCATGCTCCAACACCGCGACTCTGACCAAGATTCGCGAAGATATCGAAGAGGCGCAGAAGCATTTCACCGATCTGAAGGTACTATTCTTTGCCACACCTCGACCAGTGAGCGAGAAGAAAGCGAAAGGATGGAGGGAGAAGGTTAAGAAGGACTGTGGCATCACGCTCATCGTGATCTCTCGCGAAGAGGTGATCAGTGAACTGCTCAAGCCAGAGAACGCCTCTTTGTGTTCTAGCATCCTCAGAATTCCAACGACGATTGAGGTGTCGCTCGAACAGATCGCAAGCGACTGTCGAGCTGCAACGGCGGAGATCAACGCGTGGTGGGTGCCCAGAATTCCAGGCGCCCCGTTAATCGACCTCAGTGCAGACCAACTCGGAAGGCGCGGCAACCAGACGGATTCGATCCTTGAACTGAAAGACCTTCAGGAGATGTTGGTGCAAAGCCGCCGCGTGATGCTCGAAGCACCGGCGGGACGAGGCAAGACAACAACCCTGACTCAAATCGCCGAAAGATGTGCTGACGCGGGCAACCTGGCTTTTATCGTCGATTTGCCCTCATGGACGCAAACAGGGCAGGACATTCTTGAATTCATCGCAGGAATGCGTCCGTTCAAGGCGCATTCAATCGACGCGACCAAACTCGCCAAGATCTATGAGGCACAGCACTTTATCTTTCTGCTCAACGGATGGAATGAGGTTGCGGAAGCAGATTCGCAGCGAGCTCAGACTGCCCTCGGAACTCTGGAGCGTCAGTATCCGAAGGCGGGAATACTCGTCTCTACTCGAACTGACCGCGTCAAGCCGCCACTACCCGGAACCACAGTCCGTGCGAAGCTGCGAGTCCTGAGTCCGAAGCAGCGAGCGGACTACGTCGTTGCGCGGCTTGGAGAGCGGGCGACGGAGGTCTTGAGGCGCATCCACACGGACCCAGTGTTGGACGATCTGACTCTCACTCCTCTCTTTTTGTCTGAGGTTGTATCTATCGCCGCGAAGGGCAAAGAAATTCCTAACACCAAAATGGGAGTGCTCCGGGAGGTAGTTCACTTGCCGGATGCGGACCCAACCCATCACGGCGCTCTGGAGATCGCTCCTCTTTCCGGTCTGGCCGATGCGTATCTGACAACGCTCGCGTCTACGATGACCATGAACAGCCAGACGCAGATATTGGAACCAGAAGCGAAGCAGACAACGAATGAGAAGCTTCGTCAAATGTGCGAACAGGGTGAAGCCGACGGAACCGCAACAGTTCTTCAGGTTCTTGGTGCGCTAGTAGACCATCACGTCCTCGAAAGACTTGAGTACCCAGCGGTGGCGTACCGATTCGAGCATCAGCAAATGCAGGAATACTACGCAGCCGAGTTCGTGAAGCAGGAGTTATTCGGGTTGATGGCCGGAGCCAACCGAAGCGAATCCCTGGATGCTGTTGCTGCAACCGCTGAGGCAAAGAGCTTCCAAGTCAAATATGTAAACCAGTCTTCATGGTCAGAACCCTTATGCATGGTCGCAGGCGACCTTGACAGCGACTCCCCTTCGAGCGAGCCTGACAAACAACTCATTCAAGCAAAAGCGGCCTTGGTGCTTCTCGCACTCGACGTTGACCTTATTTTTGCGGCAGAGCTATTTGGACTATGCAGCGCGAAAGTTCAGGCACTTGTCGCGGAAAAGCTATGCGCCGCCATTCGGCAGCGTTGGGCCAGCCCTGGAGAGGCCGTTCGTTCTCAGGCATTGGCAGCGATGATTGCAACCGGATCGTACGTCTTCAAGGATGAGATACTGCCCCTCCTAAAGGGTGCGGGCGAACATTCTCGATTTGAAGTATACAGATCAACAAGCACCTTCCGTCTTTCCACTCTGGGCCCCGACTGGAGAAACGAAGTAAGCGCCTGGGACGAAAAAGCGCGATTGGCGTTTGTTTCTGAGATGTTCCACATTGCAGGGCCAGCGCGGGAGATGGCTGAGTTCGCGCTAGGCGATCCCAGTGTGGAGGTGCGGGCGCGCGCATTCTCCGACCTGATGTGGATGAACACGGATGATGAGACAACCAAGCTACTGATGGAGGTCGACGAGCCGACATTTGAAGCCGTGATCGAGCGTGTCCCCATTCGGCACACCCACCCCATTTTTCGTGCGCGCGCTCTGCAGGTTTACCGCCGGATTCTGGCGGAGCCCTCCGATCCTGCAAAGCGGCTGATGGCTGCTGGGAACGCCGTCCTCATGGGGCAGTTGGACGCTCATGCCGCACTCAGAGAGTGTCTCGATGAATGCAGCACTGATCGGGTTCGACAGATGGATCAACGTGAACTGAGGCCTTTGCTTGAGGCATTGACGTCGGATCGAGTCTGGCGTTCCGATTGGATTGTTCGACGCGTACTAGAGGGAGCTCTGAACGGGGAACAATGGGGCGCCCTTATTGATCCCATCGATGGCAGTCTCAAAGACCAGTTGCTCCAACGCCTGGAGACAGAAGACCTGTCAAAGAGTCGAGTTCCAGGAGTGCAGGGCCTCTTGAGACTTAATGCCGATGCCGAGATGGCTCGTCGAATCTTTGCACGCGTCCTTGAACTCCATAAGGCCATCGAGGAAGCGGTCTCCATTCGATCAGAAAGCAATCTGACTCGTGCCCGTGAGCTTGGCGAGTTGAGGCGGCAGCTTGAAGGTTTTCTCCGAAAATTGCCCGCGCAAACGATGGTGGACGGCATACTGGCGTCCCTATCGCCAGAGTTTTCCTTCGTTGAGCTGGAGGTACTGGCCGAACTCTGGGATTGGGGAATGGATAACGTGCGGACCTTCATGAGGTTCTAACCGAGCCATCGCGAGAGGCTGCCCGAAAATACCTCACGGAGGCGGTACCACAGCTCACAAATGAGAACGACCCTAGAGGTGATGTGCGTGCTCATCTTGCGGTAGCTATTTCTCGCGTAGCAGACCCCGAGGACATCAGCTATGTGGCCGCGCTCTTGGAATCCGAGATCGGAAGAATAAGGGCGGCACGGACAGCCCGAGCAACTCGGGAGCGGAGTCGGCTCGCTGATGGTTCGCAAACGCGCTACACGAACCGATACATGCTGGCGGTAAGGCAACTGCAATCCGATAGCGAAGGTCCGTTTCTCGCGAAGCTATTGACAGAGTCCGAATACGAACGCGACGTAGCATGGGCGCTGGTTGAATGGGCTCTGGAAAGGAACCTCCCTACCACAGTTTGGATGGATGGATGGGCCAATCGACCGAGGCAATTTCGAGAGATTTGGGAAGCGCGCGCATCGAGTGAAGTCACCCGCTTTGACGAAACCAAGAGGAAGGCAGCTGTCGGATACCTACGCTCCCATATCGATTCCTTGACCTCTGGTTTGTCTGCCGAAACTCCTGATCCGCAGATTGTCTGGCGCCTGAAGGACCTCATGAGGCCTCTGGCAACATTGGACAGTAAGGCTTCTAGGGCGCTGATACTGAAACTGCTGGCTCTTCCTTTACAGACTCACGGGACGATGGATGGCTGGAAACGCATTCAGCCACTGGAGATCATGCTCTTTGAGGGTGCTGCTCTTCCGAACGACCAGACGCTCGCGATCATCATGCCGGTGGTCGACGAGCTCAATTCAAAGTGGCACTCCGACAATGAACGCTCACTCTTCAGTATGTCCTTCAGCATCATGCCATTCCTTGAAAATCCTCGTGCCGGGATCGCAGTCCTGGCGGAGTTGGTGGAGCGCACTCGCCTGTCATTTGAGGGGATAAGCAAAGTTGTCTCGGCTCTGGGGCATAGCCGCTGCGATGATGCGGTCGACCTGTTGGTGTCCATCGCGTCGAAAGAGGGAATAGCGAATAGCCTCGGGGACGTCTGGATCAATGCGATTGCAGCACTCGATACTCCCAGAGCACGCGAAATCCTTATGAGTTTTATCGACCCCGAATCCCCCGAGGTTACGGGCACACTAAAAACTGGCCGCGAAGATGCGCTGTCACGGCGAATTGCCGAACTCGCCGGGAAATATCCCACTATCAGGTCCCGAATCCTGGACCTATGCGAGGTGAGTCTCGACCGGGCCAAGAGAGACTTGCTGGCCTCAGTCATCGTTCAACTGGGAGACAGCGAGTCCCTCCTCCAGTCGCTCTATCTGCTCGACGATGAATTGAGTCCAGAGCTTCCCTATGACTTGGGGAAAGCAGTGGAAGAAGCATTCGTTGAGCATCGACCAGAGAGCGAGAACTCGAATTCATATACCCTTCATCCGCGCCCTGCGAATGAACTCCGAGACAGAATCATTGAAATGGCAAGATCAGACCCTAGGAGAAAGGTATCCGCTCTCGCGTTGCTTTCAAGAATCGAGTCATGGCGGCGCGAGTACGGCAGGCCCGTTGGGGAGACGCGCAACCCAATCTTCGGGAGTTAACCATTGAATTCCAGGAGGTTGAAAAGATCTGTTTCCGAATTAGTCCCGAAAAACGCCCTCGTTTTGATCAATCCGATCAACTCCCGGCTTGTCGACAATGCGGAAGTAGTCTCGGTAGCCCTGCAGCGTCTCCTCGCGGCCAGAACGGGCTTTCGGAAAGTTGGCAGGGCACGTCAAGTCCAAATAGCTTAATTGCTTGTCGGGGCTGCCGCCGTACGGGCCGCGTTTCAGCGAAATTAAATCTCTTGAAGAAGACAACTTTTTACAATTTGCGGGTTTCAGAGATTACAAGTGCCCTGTCTTTGGTGCGAGGGGAAACAGGTACAACGCTTCGGAGGTTAAGGATCGAAGAGACAGAAGCAATCAATTGTACGAACAGGTTGCCGGACTGGGATGAGCAGCAACCGAAACACCTAAGCGACATCCGACGCGTGGGGCGAGGACTGACTGGACACGGTGTCGTTCTCCTTGCTACATGGTCAGCGTCGGGCAGTGGTGAACCAACATGGGGACCTGGCCAGCCATTCAGCGATTTGCCGAAC
>Ga0209274_10001106_pt1 | contig 14209 bp, 13 predicted proteins | sample HubBroMetageREF1_FD_188343 | JGI IMG/M metagenome (GOLD analysis project Ga0209274, IMG submission 188343) | Reference soil microbial communities from the Hubbard Brook experimental Forest, New Hampshire, USA - Hubbard Brook CCASE Soil... | ecosystem: Environmental > Terrestrial > Soil >...
GACGAGAGTTCGTTCTCCAGCTTCTCGACAATTTCGTCGATGTGCGTGGCCTCGTCGGCTTTCAGCAGGCGCAGGATTCGCTTTTCGTGAGGAGGGAGTGCTTCATCCGGGAATAGAGATGCGGACGAAGAGCCTGGGGATTCAGGCGAGGCGGGCGGAGTCAATGCAAGTCGTACTTCTGGCGGGAGATCCTCCCACACATCTTCCCAGGTCGCCACCAGCTTGGCGCCCTGCTTGATGAGCGTGTTCGGTCCCCAGGAATTTTTGTTGGTCACATTGCCGGGCACGGCGAAAACGTCGCGATTCTGTTCGAGCGCGCAGCGCGCGGTGATGCGCGTGCCGGAATATTCCGCGGCTTCGACCACCAGCACCCCCACCGACATGCCGCTGATGATGCGGTTGCGAATGGGAAAATTCTGCGGCGCGGCAAACGTGCCCAGCGGAAACTCGGAAATCAGTGCGCCGCCCAGAGCTAGAATCTGTTCCGAGAGCCGCGAATTTTCCTTGGGATAGATCACATCGACACCGGTGCCGAACACCGCGACCGTCTTGCCTTTGGCCGCGATCGCGCCGCGATGGCTGGCCGTATCGACCCCGCGCGCCATGCCACTAATAATGACCAACCCTTGCGCGGCCAGGTCGCACGCAAGGCGCTCCGCCATGCCTGATCCGTAAGGCGTGGGATGGCGCGTTCCGACCATCGCAATGCCCGGCCTGATCAGCACCTCGGGATTGCCGCGCACTCGCAGGATCAGCGGCGGATCGTAAATCTCCTTCAGGCGCGGCGGGTACGATGGATCGTCCATCGAGACCAGGGTTACGTCCGCCGCGGCGCACTGCGCAATTTCTTCCCGCGCCCGTTCCGCCGACTTGCCCGTGGCCAGCGACTGCGCGGAAACGGCTTGAATGCCGGTGCTTTCGAGTTCGGTCAATGAAGCGCGGAACACGGCTTCGGCCGATCCGAAGTGATCGATCAGCTTGCGCGCTTTGGTCGGCCCCAGGCCAGGCGTCAAAGAAATGGCCAGCCATTCGAGAAGATGCGTGGCGACTGGGGATGCGGCGGCGTTAGACATTGCTGTGTTGGACGATGCGACGTTAGATAACTCGCACTCCGAGCGGACTGTAATGAGCGGCGAAGAACCATGTCAAGGTCATGCGTCACAATGGGTTTGTTAAAATTGTGGAAAATGAGACGTTTACGCGTTTCTGCCATTTCTTACCTGAATACCGCTCCCCTGATGTGGGATTTCGAACATGGAGAGTCTGGCACCGATTTCGACATCTCCTACACGCTGCCGTCGGCGTGCGCCCGCGCTCTGGCCGATGGGACGGCCGACATCGGCATCATTCCCGCGGCAGCCTATGCGGAGATTCCTGCGCTGCAAATATTGCCCGGAGTCGCGATTGCCTCGCGGCGCGCTGTGCGCTCGATTCTGCTGGTCAGCAAAATTCCGATCGAGCAAGTTCGCACCATCGCGCTCGATACTTCTTCCCTGACGTCGGTAGCTCTGACAAGAATTCTGTTCGCAAAGTGGCTGGGCGGCGGAAGCAAAATGACTTTCACGGCGATGGCGCCCGATGTTGACACCATGCTGGCGGGGAACGATGCAGGCTTGCTGATCGGCGATCCGGCCCTGAAGATTGACCGCGCCCGCTACCATACGCTCGACTTGGCGGAAGAATGGATCCGGCATACCGGCAAGCCCTTCGTCTTCGCCTTCTGGGCGGTGCGTACGGCCGCGCTGCAGGAAGGTCCCGCATCGCTCGATTTGCCGGGCGTGTTTCAGCACTCTCGTGATCATGGGCTGGAACCTTCCAGCCTGAACCAGATCGCCCGCGACTGGGCTCCGCGACTGGACTTAAGTGACGCCAGCATCAAGAGTTACCTGACCCAGAATATTCACTACCAGCTCGACGCCGGCTGCCTGGAGGGTTTGCGGTTGTTCTATCAATTCGCGGCCGAGATTGGGGCGCTGCCTGCCGCGCCAGAGCTGCAATTCGCGAGAGCGATGAAGCTGGACGCAACCCAAGCAGTCTCATTTTGACACATAACGTACATTTACGTACTACATATTTTGTACGTACATTTTGGATTTAGATTGCAATCTACGGACTTCCCTGTTCAAGCGTCGCCCACGATGCCCTCTCCGCGGCCGGAAAGGGCCCCGGCAGCGACGATCGTCCCCCGGGGCAGGCAAAGCATCGTCTGCCGAAAGATCGGGCGTCCTGCGGCTCCGCAGGGCCGTCCTACGGCATTTCAATCACTTGCAAACTTTTTCAATCACTTCCACGAAGACTCAACGACTTACAAACCAAACCTACGCCTGGGATGGTTCCAGCCCTTGTCATCCTGAGGCTCGCGTTCTTTGCGGGCAGAGGACCTCTGCAACTTGCCGGCGGCTCCGGCGCTGCCAGCAAGTTGCACAGGTCTCTTCGACAAGCTCAGGGAGGCTCTTCGCATCGCTCAGGATGACAAGAGCTTGAGTGGGGCCAAGTGACCGTTCTGCCGGTATGAGTTAAGCTGAAACTTCCAAGTCAGACGTGGACGGCTCCATGAATCTTTTCCAGCCCATTCCGAATGCCGGCAGCGCGGCCGACGCCACGCGTCCGCTGGCCGACCGCATGCGGCCGCGCACACTCGACGAGTATGTCGGCCAGGAACATCTGATCGGTCCCGGCAAGCCGCTGCGCACGCAGGTCGACCGGGACGATACCGGTTCGCTCATCTTCTGGGGTCCTCCGGGCACTGGCAAGACAACGCTGGCAAAGATCATCGCGCATCTCACTAAAGCGGAGTTCATTGAATTCTCCGCCGTGCTGGCCGGAATCAAAGAGATCAAGCAGGTCATGGCTGACGCCGAGCGGGCGCGGCAGTATGGCACGCGCACGATTGTGTTCATCGACGAGATTCATCGCTTCAACAAAGCCCAGCAGGATGCTTTTTTGCCGCACGTGGAAAAAGGAAACATTCGGCTGATCGGCGCTACTACAGAGAATCCGTCCTTCGAAATCAATTCGGCATTGCTCTCGCGCTGCCGGGTTTACGTGCTCAAGCCACTCACGGAAGACCAGATCGTGCTGCTGCTCAGGCGAGCGCTGGCCGACCACGAGCACGGGCTCGGCGATAGGAATCTGTCGGCCTCTGACGATGTGCTGAAGAAGATTGCCAGCTATACGAGCGGTGATGCACGCAGCGCTTACAACGTTCTGGAAGTCGCAGCGGGGCTGGCAAAATCCCCACTTCTCGCAAAAGAAGCGAGAAATGGGGCACCCACACCCTGGGCGCCAACTTCTGGGACGCCCACGCCCCGGGAGATTACTGACGAATCGGAGATCACTGACGAGATCGTCCGCGATGCGCTGCAGAAACGCATTCTGCTTTACGACAAATCCGGCGAAGAACACTACAACCTGATTTCCGCGCTGCACAAGTCGGTGCGCAACAGCGATCCTGATGCGGCTTTGTATTGGCTGGGACGCATGCTCGAGGCCGGAGAAGATCCGCTCTACGTGGCGCGCCGTGTGGTGCGCATGGCTGTCGAAGATATTGGCCTGGCCGATCCGAACGCGCTGGCTTTGTGCATGGCGGCGCGTGACGCGGTCGACTTCATTGGGATGCCGGAAGGTAATCTGGCGCTGGCTCAGGCCGTCGTCTATCTCTCGGTCGCTCCCAAGTCGAATGCGCTCTATACGGCGTATGGCGATGTTCTGAAAGATGTGGAGCAGACTGCGGCCGAATCTGTTCCGCTGCACCTGCGCAACGCTCCCACTTCCCTGATGAAGGGCCTCGGCTACGGCCAGGGTTACCAATACGCGCACGATCTCGAAGGCAAAGTCGCGGACATGCAATGCCTCCCCGATAATCTGCGCGATCGCGTCTACTACCGGCCGACGAATGAGGGCATTGAGAAACGCATCCGCGAGCGCATGGAAGAAATCAAGCGCCAGAGCTCAGCTGCCCGCGAACGCGCCGCTCCGCCACCAAAGACAGAATTCTGAGGCTCCTTCCTGTGGGGCGGACACTCCTGTCCGCCGCCATTGACTTTTAATTCGCTGGTTTTAATTCGCTGGTTTGAACTTGTAGGGTTCGAACTTGCTGGTTCGAATTGCCGTGTTTGAAGTTACATCCGGAAGAACCCAGTGCGAAACCAACGTCAAAGGCGGCGGACAAGAGTGTCCGCCCCACACTGCTCTTAGCTGGCAGCGGAGCGGGTGCGGGGCACGGTGAAGAGAATGATGAGGCTGATGAGGGCCAGGATCGCGACGATGAAGATACTGCCTTCGGGGCCCGTAGCTCCGCCGCTCAAAATCGGCTTGCCGACAGGGTGCGTGGCGAGGAGATGGTGTTCAGCCATCCTTCCGCTATTGGCGACTCCGTAGAGAAAGGATTGGCCCCAGTCCCACGAAGTGTGCAGGCCGATGGCGAACCAGAGAGAGCCGGTGCGCCAAAGGCTGAAGCAGAAGACCATGCCGGCAAGGCCGACGGAGAGCAGTCCGATGGGCGATTCGCCCGGGTTGTTGCTGTGGCCGAGGCCGAAAAGGATGGACATGATGATGGCTGCGGTCCAGAATCCCAGGGCGTGGCTGTGGCGGGTCTTGAAGGCCCACTGGTAAAAGCCGGCCAAACCGCGGGTGAGTGTGTATTGAAGGTAGCCACGAGTGAGGTACTCTTCGAGCAGTCCGACCAGGAAAAAGGCGAGAAGCCAGATTGCTCCGTAGCGCAGAATGTCACTGCCAAAAAGCAGGCGGCCATCAAAGACGAGGAGTCCGGTTTTCCAGAGGGTCAGGATGAGAAGCGAGAGGCACGTGACTCCCGACGCCAGGCCAGCGAAGAAGTGCGCGAACTTGCGGCTGTCGCCGAAGCCGTAGACGGAGTTAGGGCGGCGCTCGATCTTCGACATGATCCAGGTGATGAAGAAGACTACGAGGAACGGGATGGACTCGGAGAGGATTGCGAAGCGCGGCGTAGCGGACGTTTGCGGAACGGCATTCGCCGCCTTGGGAGCCGGCGGATACAGCTTGTGGCCGATGACGTTTACGCTGATGGCGATGGTGGCCAGTATGGCGATGTAGATCAGCAGGCTCCAGCCGGCGCGAAGGCCGTCTTTGCCGATGAAGATCGTTCGCAGCATCGAGGGCGGCGTGGGTGGGCTCGATGGGGATGGGGATGGGACTGGCGTTGATGATAATGATTCGGCGGGCGGAACGGTTGCGTCGGAATTCAAGGAGCCTCCTCGAGTGACACGAGTCTAGCTTAGTCCCTCTGCGCCAGGTTTCGGCGGCTTATCGGAAGCGCGCGCGATGTTCCTTGAGGATGCAGAGGTCCATCACGACGAAGATGCCTGCCTGGCGGGCCTTTGCCGCGGCCTGCTCGTGGATCACTTCTTCCTGCATCCAGATGGCGGGGACTTTCAGTTGGATGGCCTGGTCGACAATCTCTTCCACGAACTCAGGGCGGCGGAAAATATTTACGATGTCGATTTTGGCCGGCGCATTTTGTGGAATATCGAGAAGTGACGCGTATGCCTTCTCGCCCAGGCACTCTTCGATCTGCGGATTGACCGGGATGATGCGGTATCCGTGGCTCTGCATGTAGGCCGAGACGCCGTGGCTGGCGCGCATGGGATTACAGGAGAGCCCGACGACGGCAATCATCTTGGCACGCTTGAGCAGCTCGGTGATGGGATCCAGTTGGGCCATGGAAGCGCGCGGGCGATCAGTTACTTGGCAAGCAGCTACTTCTTGTTGGCTTGATCTTCCTTCTGCTTATACATTTTCAGAGCGAGTTTGCGGACCGTCTCCGAAACATCCTTGTTGCCCCCGATGTTCTTCAGGTCTGCGATCAACAGGTGTTTCATTAATCCGAGGCCCAGATCGAGCGGCGTGCGCGGATTGGCGACCAGGTTGCGCACGACCTTGTAGTTTTTCATGAAGCGGCGCTTGAGCGGAATCTGGCGCAGCACCGACTCGAGGACATTTTTCTGGCTGGCGAACTTTTCCACTTCGCCGTCGGAGAGTTTGGGCGCCTCGAGCACGGCCAGCGCCACGACTTTTGTGCCGTCACGGATGAGAAGAGAGCGCTCCTCCTTGTTGCCCTTCAAAGCCAGCTGGATGCGCCCTTTCACGTCGAGACGGTTAATTTTTTGGAGTGCATTGTCGCGCTTGGCAGCTACCTGGGGTGGTTTGGCTGCAACAGCGGGCTTGGCCGCGACTTCTGGAACTGGAGCGGGCGTTGGATCGGGCGGAGGCGCGTCGGCCGATTGCGTGACCGGAAAATAGTCCTCGCCCAGCAGTTCCACAATTCCGCCCACGGCGTGGAATGGCTTCTCGCCCTCTAAGGCAATGTCGTGGTCGTGTTCCTTAATGTAGGCAGAGACGGTCTCGTCGTCCGCGCCGCCCTCAGAGCCGTCTGCCGCTGCGCCTTCAGGAATCACAGCGAACTCCTGCAGTTCAGCCGGTGCCGCCAGGGACACGGCGGCGGGGGCTGGCGGGGAGGGGACAACGGCAAGGGCGGCAGGAGCGGCAGGAGCGGACAACTGCTTGATTTCCTCCGCTTCTTCCTTCTTCAGAAAGGGATTGGACCTGAGATTCGCCAGCACGGCGCGCAGCGTGCGCACACGCTTGCTGCTGAGCATGGCCGTGATCGAGTCGCGCGAAGCGCCGATGGCGAGTTTGGCCACCTGAGCCTCCGCGACGGATGGATTCTCCAGCAGCGCGGGCAGCAAGACCGGTCGTAAATTATCGGGCGAGATGAGATAGTCCAGCACTTCACGCGGAGTTTGAGGGTCGGCGGCCGCAACCAGCGATGATTTTTCGTCCCAGCCCGCCAGGGTCATGCGCGCCAGTTCGCCGAACACCGGGTTGTGCTTGGCAAGATAGACAAGAATTTCAATGTTCTCAGCCGCCGCGACTTGCAGAGCGCCCCGCGCGGCAAACTGCATCATGTTTGACGGCAGTTTATTGGCGCGGATTTGATCGATGGTGCGAGCCATAACCTCATGCCTCGACTACGACGCTTGACCTTTGGCTGCGGAGATCGCTTTTGCCCGCGACCAGCGTTTCCAGCTCGTTGACGGCCAGTTCCAGGTCGCGAGTAATGCGATTCCGCGGGTGCCGGAGAAATACATCCAGCAAAGTCCGATAGTACCAAAGAGTTCCTTCGCGTCCACCGTTGAACCGTGACCAGATGGATTCGCCGATGGCGCGGTAATCGCTGAGGATGGAGCGAACGTTGTTCAGCTTGTCGGCGGCCGAAACCAGGCGGGTATCGGCGTCAGCTTTTTTCAGGTGCTGAATGTATTCCTCCTTGCGCTCGCGCCACGGAGGCTTGGGATCGGTGTCGGCATCGGTGCAGCCGTCGACTACCTTGGCTACGCGACTGCCGAACTCGCGCCGGACTTCTCTCAACATCGGCGCGCCGCCGCAGTCTTCCACTACATCGTGCAGCAGAGCAGCGATCGCTAGATCCTCGCCGCCGCCGGCCTCCAACACCAGGGACGCGACGCCCATCAGGTGCGCGATGTAGGGAATGGTCGACGCCTTCCGAGTTTGACCCTCATGCTTTTCGGCCGCGAACTCGAAGGCCCGCAGAAAACGCGAGCCGAGCTTTACGGACTTCGTCGACAGATGTGAAGACTTGCGCATGTAAACTTCAAAACCCTCCTCATCACTCTTGACTCTTGTCATCCTGAGGGACGCGCCTTTGCGTCCAGGAGGATCCATGCAGTCTGCATGCAGCATCGGAACTTCACGCGAGTTGCATAGATCCTTCGGCCCGCAAAAACGCGGGCCTCAGGATGACAAGGGTTTATGCACCCTACTATTTCTCCCCGCGCCGCGCCAGCAGATAGGCGCGAATGAAGGGCTGCAGATCGCCGTCGAGCACGCGGTCAACGTCGCCGACTTCGGTTTTGGTGCGGTGATCTTTGATCATGCGGTAGGGCTGGAGCACGTAGGAACGAATCTGCGATCCGAATTCGATGTCGAGTTTGGAGTCTTCGATTTTCTTGGTGGCGGCGCGTTTCTTCTCCATCTCGAATTCGTAGAGTTTCGAGCGCAGCATGCTCATGGCACGCTCTTTGTTTTTGTGTTGCGAGCGTTCGTTCTGGCAATTGGCGACGAGGCCGGTCGCGATGTGGGTCATGCGTACGGCGGAATCGGTAGTGTTCACGTGCTGTCCGCCCTTGCCGCTGGAGCGGTAAGTATCGATGCGGATGTCTTCCGGCTTGATGACGATTTCTATGCTGTCGTCGATTTCCGGCGAGACAAAAACGCTGGCAAACGAAGTGTGCCGGCGCTTGGCCTGATCGAAAGGCGAAATGCGCACCAGGCGGTGCACGCCAATCTCTCCCTGCAGAAGTCCGAAGGCGTACTCGCCGTTCACGGCGAAAGTTGCGGATTTCAGCCCGGCCTCTTCTCCTGCCTGGTAATCGTAGAGCACGGTCTCAAACCCGCGCCGCTCGGCCCATCTCAGGTACATGCGCAGCAGCATGTCGGCCCAGTCCTGCGACTCGGTTCCGCCGGCTCCGGGATGAATGGTGACGATGGCGTTGCGCGCGTCGTTCTCGCCCGAGAGTAGCGTTTCGGTTTCGAGTTTGTCGAGCAACTCGCGCAGCGCGCCGATCTCGCGTTGCAGGTCGGCGTCGACGTTCTCGCCTTCTTTAGACAGATCAAAGTAGGCGGCAATGTCATCGCTGCGGCGGGCCAGGTCGGCGTCGTTGGCGAGCACGTGCTCCAGCCGCTTTTTCTCGCGCATGACTTGCTGCGAGCGCTGCGGATTCGACCACAGGTTCGGGTCGGCGGACTGCTTTTCAATTTCGGCTAGTTGCGGACGGACTTTCTCCGCGTCAAAGATACTCCCGAAGTTCGTGGACCTTCTTACTGAGTTTCTCGTATTCCAGCACCAGCTCTTGATTCATGAGGACGCGTCAGCCTTTTCTTGCGGTTTTTGGAGCGATTTCCCGGAGAATTTAAAGCGCGTGAGCAGCGCTCCCATAGAAATTATCGCACACCCATACGCGAACCAGTCGCCATGGCGGGTGTAGAACGTGGTATCGGAAGTGAGCGCGTAAGGCGCGACCAGGGCGAGCCGGTCTTTTCGCGGAAGCCGCGCGACGACCCGTCCCCAGGGATCGATCGAAGCGGTCACCCCGGTGTCGGTGGCGCTGAGCAGCCAGCGATCGTTTTCGATGGCGCGCATGCGGGTCTGGTTTATATGCTGCGCGTAGGCGCCGCTGTCGCCGTACCAGGCGTCATTCGACATGTTCACGAAAACCTGCGCGCCGTTGTTGGCGAACTGTCGCACTTCATCGGGGAAGATGGATTCGTAGCAGATGAACACGCCGAGGCGCTCATCTCCGGCGTCGAGCGGGCGGCGGGACGCACCGTGTTGAAACTGGCCCACCTCCTTCGTCAAGCCTCCCGCAAAAGAAAACAGGCTCGGGAACGGAAGATATTCTCCGAACGGCACCAGATGAATTTTGTCGTAGCGGGCCGTCCAGTCGCCGTTGGGGCTGATCAATACAGCGGAATTGAACGCCGCGTCACTGCGCGCCGGCGGTTCCACGGTGCCAATGGCTCCAGCAACCGTCCAGGCATTGGTCTGGCGGGCCATGGCGCTGAGCGCGTTGCGAAATTGATAGTCATTCGTAAGGAACGGCGCAGGCGATTCCGGCCAAACCACCAAGTTGATTTTCACCGACGCGTTGCCAGACGGCGAGTTGCTGGACGACGAGGCGAGGGTTGCCGAGTTGTCGGCTGCTGACTTTACGGTAAGGTCCGTGAGTGCGCGCAGCGTCTGCTGAAAATACCCCGGCCGCGCCCAGTCGGCCGAGACCGGAATATTCTGCTGCACCAGAATCGCAGCATGATCCGCCCGCGCCGGAGAAGCGTCGACCAGTATTCCTGCCTGCAGGACCGCAGCCGCCGCCAAAGCCGCGGCCAGCATAGCGCCGCGCTTCTCGCGCGGAACCAGAAACGCCGCAGCCAGCGCGACATTCACCAGCGCAATTTCAAACGACATGCCGTAGACGCCAGTTGCGGTCACGATGCGGGTGAGCGGGCCGTTGTCCACTTGCGCGATGCCCAGAAGGTTCCAGGGAAATCCTGTAATCCAAGTGCGAGACAATTCCACCGCGACCCAGAGAAACGGAGCCAGCGCCAGCGGCAGGCGCAGGTCGCGGGCCGGGCGATTTCTGGCCAGCAGGCTGACCAGCAGACCGAACAGACCGTGATACAGCCCTAGATAGCAGCAGAAAAGAAAAAGAGCCAGCATCGCCTCGGCGGCGCTGAGGCCGCCGAACTGGCGCATGGTGTCGTAGATCCAGTAGCAGGTGCCCGCATACCACAGGATTCCGCACAGGTAGCCCAGCAGAAATCCCTGGCCGGGCGAGGCCGGACGCAGTTTCACAGAACCCGCGACCTCAAGTTCGCCCGCCGGACGCGCCCGCAGGAGCGCAACGATCATCGGCGCGAGCGCAACCCACGAGAGAATGTAAATGCCGGGAAGAGGAAAAATGATGGCCTGCAGAATGGCCGATGCAACCACCAACAGCCAGGCGCTGTAATGAATTTGCCGCACCGGAAAGGATAACAAAAACGGCTCTTGGCTTTTGGCTGTTAGCTCTTGGCTCTTAGCTTCGGCTCGTCAACGAGTTGTGCGGTGAGGTTTGCGCGAACGAAATTCGCAATTTCTGGCGTGACGTAGTTTGGCGGGGTGATGCGGAATATCGGGCGCTCGGCTACGGGCTTCAGGGAAACGGCTTGCCACGCTGCGCTATCGGGAGTTTCGTGCAGGATCACGCCGCTGGCGCGGTCGAGAAATTCGCGCGCTGAGTTCTTGAAATCTGCGGTCGCGGGATCGAGCACGGTTAGATACAGATCCGGGCGCAGAAATTTCAGCACGCTGTTCGATTCGATGATCACGTTGCGCGCGCCTTCGAGGCGTCGCCGCAAGGCTGGCATCGCCTCCGCGAGACGGCCTTGCTCGGTCCGCGCCCACAACGCTTGCATTGCTCCGGCTACGAGAAAACGCGAAGTATCTGATTCGCCGGACCGGTCGTGCTCTTCGGAAATCGCCCAGGAATGGTCGGCGGTCGCGCAATCGCAGGCTTCGCCGTTCGCCGAACACACGCCGTGGCCGTATTGCGTAATCTTGACGGCGGTCCAGTTGAACTCCGGCAGCGCGAAGATCAGGCCCGCGACTACGCCGGTCTTGCCCACGCTCCGCGAATGTCCTCCGATTACGACAATTGCCATAAAGTCGGCTCCTGGCTTCCGCTATCCGGCGGCCGGACGGCAAGTCCGGAAGCCGTACTGAAAACCGGTATCTCTACTTTTTTGCCAGCCGGGCCAGAGTTGCCAACTGCTTCAGATATTCCCGCACCGGCTGCGCTGGAGTTCCCCAGAACGCCACGCCTTTGCCACGCAGGACTTTGTGGGGCAGAACGCCTCCTTGCCCTCCGAGCATGACTCCTTCTTTGATGCGGGCATGCTCTCCGATGCCTACCTGCCCGCCCAGCACGACACCGTTCTCGATCACAATGCTCCCTGAGAGGCCGGTCTGCGCCGCAATCACGACGTCCTCGCCGATCTGGCAGTTGTGTCCGATGTGGACCAGATTGTCGATCTTCGTTCCGCGCCCGATGCGAGTTTCGTCGAGCGCGCCGCGATCGATGGTCGAATTCGCACCGATCTCGACGTCATCCCCGATGATCAGGCGGCCGACTTGCGGAAACTTTTCGTAGCGCCCGGTCTTGCGGTCGCGGACGTAACCGAAACCGTCGCTGCCCAGCACCGCACCCGCATGCACGATCACGCGGTCGCCCAGCGTCGTGCCCGGATATATCGTCACATTGGGATAAATCTCGCAGTTGCGGCCGATGCGCACGGCGGCGCCGACCGCGCAACCGGCGCCAATCCGCGTGTTGTCTCCGATCTGCACCCGCTCGCCGACCACGGCCCGCTCGTCCACAACGACGCCGCTGCCCAGCATTGCCGATGGATGAATCACCGCTGTGGAGTGCATGCTTCGCTGCCCCGGAATGCCCTGCTGTGCAGCATCATGCTCTGAAGAATTATGGGCCGGCACTTCCTCGCGCAGCAACTGAGCAGCGCGAGCAAACGCAAGTTTGGGCTGATCGCTGATCAGCAGCGGCCGCGCACCACTCGTTCCCGACGCTCTGGACTTTACTGCGAGCTTCGCTGCCGACTCTAGTGCGAATTCCCCCGCGACGATCGCACCGGCGCGGGACTGCAGAGCCGCTGCCAGATGTTTCTCGTCGTCGACGAAGATAAGGTCTTCCGGCGATGCGGACTCCATGCTGGCCACGGCGCTCAGTTCGACGCGGCCTTCCCCAATCAGCCGGGCCCCGACTGCGTCAGCAATCTTTTGCAGCGAGCGCTTCATCGCTCTCACTGTATAGCAGCGAGGCGAGCGGAAGGAAGAGCGCTCCAAGGGAAAGGACGCAGAAGATTTACGGGGCTGGGGCGGTGCAGGTAGCGGTGCCCTGGCACATCAGGAAAGTGCCGCTGCCCGTGCAGCCGGTTCCGCCAGTCAAGGTCCACGTCCCCACGACAACTCCGTTGCTGAGTGAGCCCGTAGTCGACGAGGTTCCGCTGGAGGTACCCGTCAGGCCATCAGTGTAGCTGGTCAGCGTGAGGACGTTGCCCGCCGGTATGTTCGAGGTGACGGTATACAACAACTGGCCCGTGACTTCATCCGTCCCAGTAGCCGTGGTGAACGTGGCTGTGCCGGTTTCCTTAGCGGCGTCGATTCCGTTGGTGAAGCATGCCCCGGCATTGTAGAAGTTGAAGCCGGTAATATCGAGCCCCAGATTGTTGCCCGTGCCGTTGTCGGTCACGGTGAATGAGGTCACGAAATTCAGTTCGCTGGCCGCGCCGATGCCTCCACTCAACTGGGCTTCCCAATTTCCGCTGGTCGTCGTATTAACGGGCGTGCTGTTGATGGTGCGGCTGCCGCAGCCGGAAATGGCGAGGATCAGCGCCGGCACGATCAGGATTGCAAGCTTCTTCATTTACCGTCCTTGAATTGGGATCGCCGAACTGGGGATCACTATGAGAATAGAGAGATGCGGGCCGGCCCGTCAATGGATGCCAGGGACATTCTCAGGGGTCCTGATCCGGTTTGCGGCCACGGGGATGAGTCTCGGGAAGTCGCGGGATCATCATTACCTAGAAACCCGCCGCGGCTGCGCCAGTCCCAGAATCAGCAAGGCGATGGATGCGCCCAGAAGAAAGCCGCCGGCGAAATGAACAAAGCTGCCGCTCATCCAGAGTTGCAGGCCAATACCGACCACAAGAGCCAACGAGCCCGCCGCGGTGAAGATAACCCTACGCCGAATCATGCTTCCTCCCTGCCTCTCGATGCTTCGCGACTGTCCGATCGCGAGCCTGAGCTTGCTCGTGGGCAAAGCCTTCCCTGAGCCTGCTGAAAGAGTGCCTGCGAACAAGTTTTTTTCAGTATCGCGCGCGGCACCCAACGCGGCGTGAGCACTCGTACTACGCTCCGCGCTTAGCTTTCAACTCCACCAGCAACTGCTCGATGCGGTCTTCTTTTTCGAGCGCAGCCAGGCGGTCGTCGAGGTTGTCGCCGGCGATTTCAGATTTCGCCTGGCTCACTGCCTCCGAGTGCGCCACTTTGCGCTTCATGCGGTCAAACGCCGCCGCTTTCGAGCCGTCGCCTGAGGCCAGGCGCGCGTCGCTGGCCTTGCCCACGGCGCGGGCGCGGCGATGCTGCGCGATGAGCACGTCGGCCTTGGCTTGCGCTTCGGTCAGCTTCTGCTCCAGTTGGCGCAGCGCGGATTTCAGATTCTCCACTTGCGCTTTCTGGTCGCTCACCTGCTGCGTGAAGTTGTCGCTGAGTTCGCGATAACTCTCCACGCGCAGCAGCGAGGCGCGCGCCAGGTCGTCTTCTTTTTTGTCGACGGCGAGTTCGGCCTTGCGCATCCACTCGGCGACTTTTTCTTCGTTTTCTTTCTGCTTTCGTTCGAGCAGGTGCTGGTCGGCGATGGCGATCGCGACCTGCGTCTTGACCTGCAGAAGCTGGTTCTGCATATCGAGGATGACCTGCTTGATCATTTTTTCGGGCTCCTCGGCCTTGTCGATCAGGTCGTTGAGATTGGCTCGGACTAATGTGGATACGCGCTCTAGTAATGCCATGATGGACTCCTTTTCTAGCTATCAGCTATCA
>Ga0209274_10001107_pt1 | contig 14203 bp, 13 predicted proteins | sample HubBroMetageREF1_FD_188343 | JGI IMG/M metagenome (GOLD analysis project Ga0209274, IMG submission 188343) | Reference soil microbial communities from the Hubbard Brook experimental Forest, New Hampshire, USA - Hubbard Brook CCASE Soil... | ecosystem: Environmental > Terrestrial > Soil >...
GCGGACGCCGCGGAAGAACTCTACGTGCGCGCCGCGCGGGTCGGCCGTGCGCATCCCGATCCAGGGGAAATGTGTGGATAGGTCGTACCAGCCTTCCTGCCGGGGCACCCGGCGGGTCTGCGCCTGCTCGTAAAGCAGATGCAAGCCCTCGTGGCTGGTGAAGAAATCGATCCACTGCAATTCGCCCGGATGCACGCCCATCAGGCTTTCCATGAACTTGATGGACTCGCCGATCTGCCGCGCGACGCGCTGGTACTCTTCGGCCATCGGGGAATCTTTCACCCAATCGAGGTTCCAGTAATCCAGGCGGGCGGGATCGACAAAGCCGCGGCTCACCAGGGCGCGGATGAAATTGAGCGTTAGCGCAGCCCGTTCGTAGCCGCGCAGCATGAGTTGCGGGTCGGGCGTGCGCGCCGCGGCGGTGAACTCGGGGCCGTTGATCAGGTCGCCGCGGTAGCTGGGCAGCGTGACGCCGTTGCGCGTCTCAAACTCGTCGGAGCGCGGCTTGGCGTACTGGCCGGCGAAGCGGCCCACGCGGATGACGCGCCGCTGGCCGCCCAGCGCCAGCACCAGGCTCATCTGCAGCAGGATCTTGAGCTTGTTGGCGATGGTGCCGGAATCGCAGTGATCGTAGCGCTCGGCGCAGTCGCCGCCCTGCAATAGGAAGCGCTCGCCACGTGCGGCTTCCGCCAATTGGGTGCGGAGGGCGTGGATTTCCCAGGAGGTCACCAGCGGCGGCAGCTTGGATATCTCTTCGACGACGTGCGCGGCTTCGTTTTCGCGCGGGTACTGCGGCTGCTGCTCGGCGGGCTTGGTTTTCCAGGATGTCGGCGACCAGTCGGGCATTCTGCAATTAGCGTAGCAGCTTGGGGGGCGGGATTTATCCCGCGCGGGGCCTCCGCCCGGTACTCATTCAGCCAATCCCAAGCCGGCAAGAACCAAAGCCTGTGGACTGTCCTTCAGCAAGTCCACAATACTTACCGACCCGCTTCTTATCCCAGCCGCCCAGGGTTTGAAAGTCACAGTAATGGTGCAGGACGTTCGTGCGGCAAGGCTCTCGGGACAGTCATTGGTTTGAGTGAAATCGCCACTGGCAACGACGCTGCCGATTCTGACGGCTTCGGGCCCGATGTTTGTTACGGTCGCGGACTCGGGAGCGCTGGCCGCGCCAACAGACTGGCCGGCGAACGTCAGCGTCCACGGCGACAGAATGACGGACGGGGTGCTGCACCCGAGCGGCGGCACCAGCGACGGTGTCCAGATGGCGCTGTTATAGAAGCAAAGCACCTCGGCTTCGGTAACCAGGCCTCCTGTGAAGCCCGCCGCCGGGCCCAGAAGCAGGAAGGAGGAGGCGTTCGTATAGTATCCACCGGAAGGCCCGTCATCGTCGATCCACAATTGCGCCGCGATCGCTCCTCCTTGGGGATCGGCAGACGGAACCCGTTTGACTACGACTCCCTGCAACGTTTTTGAATTATGGATCGCGAACCAGCCTTGCGTGGAATCCCACGGCGGACTCAGCGGGGCGGCGCCGGGGGCACTCACTGGGCCGGTGCACCCATAAGGACAGTTGGATGCATTCATGACCACAAGCTCCCGGCCCGGGCTAGGATACAGCACTTCCGTATAGCCGGCATCCATATTGAGGCGGGCAATGTACGGGCGCAGGTCGTGCGCGAACGCTGCCGCGGTGAAATCGAAAACGCGCTGAACGCCAAACCAATTGACGCCGGAGTTGTCGGGATCGAAAAACCGATAGGTCGTTTGCACGTCGATGCCGGCGGAAGATGGCGGACAGTTTGTGGAATTCGAGTTGACGGTGACCTGCGCGGCTACGGAAGGCACGATTTGCCCCGACCACGCGACGGTTCCCGGCGGAGTGACGGTGCCGCCACCCACCAATACCAGGCCTCCCGACTGTGGATCGGGCGGCGCCCAGCCGTTTCCAAAATACTGCACGTTGCCGCCATCGGGACCGGCGTTGCCGCACGTGTCCAGTTCATATGTCATGGTCATGTTTGACCCTCCCATCCAGTTGAGCGCGGTAATCGCCTCGGTGTCTGCGCCGGTGTTCCAGGTGACGGCGAAGTTGCTGGTGGTGACTGTTCGCGTGGTGGGATCGATGGAAAGGTTGGGGACGGCCGCGGGCTGCGCCCAGGCGGCCGGAGCGGCGAGAATAGCGATCAGTGCAAGAAAGTGCGTGAGTTTATGCGGCATAGCGGCCTCCTACTACACTATAACGGTAGGCGGCGATTGTGTAGATTGAGCCTGGGAAGTGTCACGTTTGTGTCACGTTTTCGCCGGCCGGGGAGACGGGCAGGGAACGGAGTACTCGCTTGGGGTTACCTGGGGGTCTGGCTGGCGATGAACTCGCCCATGGCGGATACCAGCGTCTCGACGCGTGCGCCCAGCCGCTTGTCTGTCTCTTCGATGCGCTCGCCCAAGCGCTGGTCGGCGGCGCGGGATTCCTCCGCGAGGGCCTCGATCCGCTTGCCCAGCCGGTCGTCCATTTCGACAACCTGGATAGTGAGCTCGTTTAGTTGCCGTTGGGTATCCGCCATAGGCCGCGGAAGTCTTCGCGGTCTTTGCGGCGTTCTTCGGCCAGACTCGCGGTTACTATTCGATGCGTTCGAAGCGCTCTTCGGTGGTCATCGTCTTCTCCATCATAGCTGCGCGAGTTTCGCGACGAAAATCCCCTTTGAAATCGCTTTGGTTACAGTCAGGAGATTGTCTCTAAAACAGCGGCAAAGTCGCCGTCGAGCCATTGTTCGCCGGTACATCCTTTTGCGGATGCACAATGGTGACTATAAACCGGCTCGCCGGGTGCTTGAGTTATGATGGTTTCCCCTCACTCCGGCCCGTCGAAATCCTGCTATCGCTCCAAATCCAGGTCCGAACCGGCGAACGGCGATTCCAGTAGAAATTGAGCGAGATTCTTGCGGGGTCGGGACGCGGGCGCCGGCGATGCGTTTTTCTCGCGCAGGGCCTGCAGTGCTTCGGTAAGAAGCTCGTCCATGCTCTGGAAATGCCCACTCAGGATTTCCTCCTGCATTAGGCGCTCCAATTCGGGTTGTCGGATTTCGATCGTCATTTGGCGCGCGTCTACTCAGCCTTCTTTTCTAGGATACCTCGCACTTGTTGTCTTCGTTGATGTTGGAGCGTGACTGCGTGCCCAGCCTCGCGATGTGGGCCGGCCGCTGGGCATTCAGCCACACGATTGCAATGATATCATTGCTGTATGGCGAGCATTACGATACGTCGGCTGGATGACGTGGTCAAGATGAAGTTGCGCCTGCGGGCAGCCAGCCACGGCCGGTCCATGGAAGAGGAGGCGCGTGCCATCCTGAAGGCCGGCCTGCAGGCAAAATATCTTCCCCGTCTCAATCTGGCGGAATCGATTCGCCGTTACGTAGAGCCGTTTGGCGGTGTGGAACTCGCCATCCCCCCGCGTGAAGCCGTGCGGCGTCCGCCGAGGCTTGGCAAGTGATTGTAATCGACACGAACGTACTCTCGGAGGCGCTCAATCCCTTGCCTTCACCGGTCGTCCTCGCTTGGCTGGCCACGCAGGAACCGGCCGCGGCGTTCACCACGGCGATAACTCAGGCGGAAATTATGTACGGCATAGAGATACTGCCGGCGGGCAAGCGCCGGGTGCGATTGCTGGCGGCTGTCGAGAAGATGTTCGCCGCGGAGTTCGAGGGGCGGATACTGCCCTTCGATCAGGATGCCGCTGGCGCGTTTGCGAAAATTGTCGCGGCGCGAGACGCAGCGGGCCGCCCGATATCGCAGTTTGACGCCATGATTGCAGCCATTGCGCGCACCCATCGGGCAGCCGTGGCCACCCGGAATACCGCCGATTTCCAGCATTGCGGTATAGACGTCATCAATCCGTGGAGCGGATAGGCCGCTATCGCCGCGAGGTCGCCTTGACGGATCTGCCCTGGCCGTAGACACAATCGCAAGTATTCCGTATATGGCATACTCTAGGCGTGGCGGGGGAATTCAGCGGTTTGCGCGTTATGCGTCAATTTGGTCTCCGCGATAAAATGTGACGGAATGTTACACGAAACCGAAATAGGCGTCCTGTAGCAGCGGGCCGAATCGCGGTCGAACCGCCCTTGGTTCTCTCCCAGATGAATCACCCTTGAGCCGGCAACCAACCTGGACATTTTGCGAAGCAAACCCAGCTTCGCACATGCAGCGAAGCATTAACTAATCCCCGTAACGATAACGAAATATGATAACTTATTACAGTGAAATTCCAAATTTGGTGCGTTCGGCACATTTTAGTTGCGCGCCCCAAGCCCCACGACCCGCCGCCGAGAACGCGCCTAAGTCCCTAGCCTCCTACCCCGGCAGATCAATCTCCACCAACAAGCCCGGCCCCGCATTCCGCGCCCGAATCGTCCCTTTATGCAACTCTACCGCCCGCCGCGCAATCGACAGCCCCAATCCCGCGCCCCCGCTGGCCCGGTCGCGATCCGTCTCCACCCGATAGAAGGCATCGAAAATCCGCGGCAGAGCCTCTTCCGGCACGCCCGGTCCGTAGTCGCGAATTCGCACTGTAACCCGTCCGCCCGCGGCTTCCATCCCAGCTTCCACCACCGTGCCTTCCGGCGCATGGCGGATGGCATTACGAATCACATTCTCGATCGCGCGCCGCAGCAATTCGGCATCGCCTTGGACGGTCGCCGGCTGCGCGCCGACCAGATGCACCTCGCTCCCGCGCGACTCCGCCTCCAGCGACGAGTCGGCCACTAGTTCCTCCAGCAATCCGTCAAGGCGCACCGGCTCTCGCCGCAGCGAATCCGGGTCGCCCTCGGCACGCGTGACTTGCAGCAGACCGCCCACCAGCGAATTGAGCCGCTCGGCTTCTTTGTCGATGCGGTCGAGGTGCTGATCGCGGTTTTGCCCGGACCGCGCCAACTCCACTGCCACCCGCAAGCGCGCCAGCGGCGAGCGTAGCTCATGGGAAATGTCCAGCAGCAAGCGATGCTCGGCGTCCAACAGCGTCTGGATGCGGTCCGCCATGCGGTCGAACGTGCGTCCCAGTTCGCCCAACTCATCGCGCCTGCGGGTAGAGGCGCGCGCCGAAAGATCGCCGCGGCCGAAACGCTCCACGGCGCGCTCGAGCCTGCGCACCGGATAGGTCAGATAGTACGCCAGCGCGTAGCACAGAAAGACGCCGGCCGCCATCATCCACCAATGCTGCGGCAGCAGGAACCAGTTGGCCAGCCGCGTGTGCGGGATTACGAAAATGAACCAATACTTGCCGTCCGCGGAGTTGCGCGCGATGGCCGTGCCGCGAAGGCCGAACGCCGGAAAGCGCGACTCCTCACGCGCTTGGCCGAGCAGGCCGGATTCATCGGCGCCGGTCAGCAAGTCGCGCCCGGATACGCCGGTCAGGATGCCCTCGCCCACAAACACCCTGTGGAAGCGCCGCATGAACTGCTCCAAGCCGGGCTGCCCGCCAGCCTCATACGCGGTGCGCGCCTCCTCCAACTGGAACGCGATCAGCCGCGATAGCAGATAGGGGCGGGGTCCCGACAGGCCCGAGATAAAGGCCGATCCGATGGTGTTGATCACCAGCGCGGCCCAAAACCACAGCAGGATTTTGACAAACAGCGAATTCATTCCGGTACCTCGTCTCGTACGATTGCCTGGCGAGTTTCGCTTGCCGCTGAGGCTCGTGGCGCAGGCAACTTTTGCCTAATGCCACGTAGTTTTGTCAAGACTCGAAATACTGCATGAATTGTGGGGCGGACCCCCTGGTCCGCGCGGGTCCCCCAGGACCCGCTCTTCGCTCGTGAAATCAGTCCCTTGACCGCGACAGGCCGACGAGGGCGTCGGCCGCGGACCAGGGGGTCCGTCCCACAATTTATGCAGGTGTTCGGTAGCGAGAAAAGTAAGTGGCATTGGGCACTTTTGCCTGCCCCACAACGGTGGATCATTCCGGTGCCTCGTCTTGGGGCGTCTTCAGGAACTGGTAGCCGACGCTGCGAATGGTCTTGATGAACGGGCGCTGGGTTTCCAGTTTGCGCCGGATGTGGCTGATGTGCATGTCGATGGAACGGTCGAACGAGGTGGCCTTGCGGTTGTAAAGGTTCTCCATCAGGTCGTCGCGCGAGAGCACCCGGCCGGCGGCGCGCATCAGGATATCCAGGATGTCGAATTCAAAGGTGGTAAGATCGATGGCCTGCCCGTCCACCGTCACCTGCCGGGTAGCGGGATCCAGCACCACGCCATTCACTTCCACGCGCGCGGCGGCGGCGGTGCGTGGCTCGTAGCGCCGCAAAATGGCGCGCACGCGGGCGAGCAGTTCGCGCGGGTTGAACGGCTTAGGCAGGTAATCGTCGGCGCCCAGTTCCAGGCCGATGATGCGGTCCACGTCGTCGGCGCGCGCCGTCAACATGAGGACCGGAACGCGGCTCTCTTTGCGCAGCCGCCGCAGGATCTCGAAGCCGTCCAGGCCGGGCAGCATAACGTCTAAGACCACCAGGCTGAAACCGCCGTGCAGGGCGCGCTCCAGGCCGTGGCGGCCCTCGTGCGCGGATTCGACCGCGAAGCCTTCGCCTTTGAGAAACTCCGCCAAAAGGGAGCAGAGTTCGGTGTCGTCGTCTATTAGCAAAAGTCGCACGGCTCCGAATGTAGCATGTGCGGAAAGTTGTGGCGAGGCGCCGCCGGGTGTTACAACGAAGATAGCAGCGCCGGGGTGAGGCGTTCGTACTTATGAGGACCCTTGTCTGGCTGATGTCCTTCGCGCTCTGGGGCACGGTCACGCAGACCATCAACTTCGATTCCGTGAAGCCGGGCGCTGTGCCGCCGGGATGGACGGTGACGCCGAATGCCGGTGCGGCTCCCAATTGGGAAGTGCTGAAAGACCCCAGCGCCCCCAGTCCACCTTATGTCTTCGCGCAAATCTCCAGGTTCGCAGCCGGCGATGCAGCCGGCAGCCAGTGCCCGCTCGCCATTCTGAACAAGACGGACGTGACGGATGGCGATCTCAGCGTCAAGGTAAAGCCGGTGGCCGGCAAGGAGGATCGTGCCGGAGGTCTGGTATTCCGCTACCGCGATCCGGACAACTACTACCTGGTGCGCGCCAACGCGCTGGAGAACAGCATCGTCCTGTACAAGGTGGAGGATGGAAAGCGCACGCCGCTAGCGTCGAGGGGCGCCCCGCCGCAAAGCTACGGCGTGAAACATCCCGTGCCGTTCAACCAGTGGAGCGTCCTCAAGGTACAATTCCACGGGCCGCTGTTCAGCGTCTATTTCAATCACCGGCGCTTGTTCGAGGTGCTGGACTCCACCTTCCGGCAGTCCGGCAAGGTGGGGCTCTGGACCAAAGCGGACGGCATCACCTATTTCGACGATTTCCGCATCGCGGGCAAGTAGCGCCTGCCGGAGGCCAGCGCCGGAGTTATAATTCGGAGAGGAGGGCCTTAGATGTCATTCCGCGCTGTGGAATTTGCCGTAGCGGCTACCTTCGTAGTGCAGGCCGCGTTAATGGCGCAGGCGCCAAACGGCGGCGGTGGCGGCGCAAATCCGGTTCGCCGGCAAAGCGTTTTCGAGTCGCTGGCGCAGCCTCCCGTCCCTAACGATCCACTGGAGCTGGTCACTGGCGATGCGCAACCGGTCCAGGATGCGGAGCAACGGGCGGCGGCCGTGCACCTGCTGACAAGCGCGCACGATCTCTCGAATGTGCGCGCGCACCCGTACGACCTCAAAACCACTTTCGTTTCCTCCGGCGCCTCCGAAGGCAGTTGGAGTCTGGAAGATACTTCGCCGTCGCACGACGTTTACCGTTGGAGCGCGCAGGGCCCCTCCTTCTCGACCATCAACCTGCGCAGCAATCAACTGGTCTACAGCAATCAACCGTCGGGTGTCATTCCGCTACGGCTGGCGCAAGCACGGACCGCAATCTTCTTCATGTACCCGCAGCCTGGTCCACGCGCATCGCTACGCACGGCTACCGGCAGCCTGAATGGCGCCGAAGTAACCTGCATTCTGGTGGCGAATATGGCGCCAACCAAACCAACCGCCGGGCCGCGCCGCTGGGAGGAGTCCGAATACTGCGTCGATCCCAAATCCGGCCTGCTAATGAGCTACTCGCCGGTGCCGGGCATGTACGTGGCTTACAACTACGCCAACGCTCTTCATTTTCACGATAAGTCGATCCCCGGCAAGTTCACTATCACGCAAGCGGGCCAGACCGCGATCGAGGCCACTACGGAAAGCGTGACGGACCCCGGTAAGCTCGATCCGGCGCTCTTTCAGCCTGGGGGGCTGGAAAAAATAGGCGCGGGCATGTTGATGACTCCGCCGTGGCGGGTTCGCACCAGGGCTAATTCCGGCGGCACGACCTCGAATAACACGCTGCAGGTAGTGGTTCTTGACGGAATGGTCGACCCGCAAGGTCAAATGACCGACCTGCGGGTTCTCGCCAGCAGCAGTGCGGCTCTGAACCAAGCCGCGCAGGAAGAAGCGGCCAGGTGGAAGAATTGGCAATCGCAAGACGACGCCCAACCCGGCGCCGCGCCGCAATCGCACGAAGTATTCTTTACGGTGGAGTTCGCCCCGGCTCAACAGTAGGGCCTTACTTCCCCGGTTTGCCGGCGCTCTCCGCCACGCTTTGCGCCAGATAATTCACTACCTTGGCCTCGTTGCGCGCCACCTCATAATAGGCGTTTTTCAGCAACTGGTCTTTGCGGTTGAGCAGCGTCTCGCGAATGCTCTGCTGCACGCGCGGATCGTTGAGTTGACGTTGCCCGGCCGTTTCCTTGGAGATGATTTTGAAAATGCGGTAGCCTTCCTGCGTCTTGATGATGGGGCTGATCGCGCCGGGCGCCAGGGACATCACCATCTTGCGCAGCTCTACGTTGGCCTTCTCCAGCGCGGACTCGGGGATGAACCCTAAATCGCCGCCATTAGGAGCCGAACTGGGGTCTTCCGAATAGTTGTGGGCCACCAGGCCGAACTCTTCACCGCGTTGCAGGCGGTCCTGGATCTCGTGGATCTTGTGACTGGCCTCGCCGTCGTTTTGCGCTTTGCTGTTTTTCAGGTTGCCGGCGCTGGGCTCCGGATTGGGCGTCACCAGAATTTGCGCCATGTGCACGCGCGGCTCCGCCAGATTAAAGCTGGCTTTGTTGGCATTGTAGAAGGCGGTCACGTCGGCGTCGGTGATGACGATGTGGGAAGTGATGTCTTTGTTGATGAGTTTCTGAATGCTGAGTTCGCGGCGTATCTTGGACTTGAGATCGTCCAGCGTCATCTTGTTGTCGCTAAGCTGCCGCTCGAACTGTTCCTTGGTCCAGGGGGCCTTCAGTTCGGTCAGCTTCGCTTCGACGTCGGCATCGCCCGCCAGCAAGCCTTGTTTTTCGGCGCGCTGCAACATGATCTCGCTGTCGATCAAGCCGCGCAGCACTTCCAGCTTCTGCGCCATGGTCTGCTCGTCGGACTGGCCGGGTGTCGCAAGCTGCGACTGCTGATAGGTCCTTTCCAACTCGGTATAAGAGATGGCGCGATTGTTCACCGTGGCAGCCACGTTGGCGGGTGCGGACTTCTTGCAGGCCGGGGAGTACAAGAGCGTGAGGAGAGCGGCCACACCTCCCCATCGAACCGCGCGCGTTGGCCAGCGGCGCCACAAAGCATCAAACATGACGATCTCTCATTGTATATGGGTACAATGGCCTGCGGGAGAGATCGATATGAGAGTCGGCATGATCGGAACGGGCGCCATCTCGCACAAGCACGCCGAGGCCTACCGGAACATCGGTTACGACTTAACCGTCTGCACGGACATCAACGCGGAGGCGGGGCGGCGCTTCGCGAGCGAACATGGCGCGGAGTTCGTGGAATCGTACGAGGCGGTTTGCCGGCACCCCGGAGTGGACTACGTGGATGTGTGCACGTTTCCCGATTTCCGCATGCAAGCCCTGGAGCTTTGCGCGCAAGCGGGCAAGCATATTCAGGTGCAGAAGCCCATCTCGACCAATCTGGAAACCGCGCGCGCGATGGTGGAAACGGCGCGCCGCGCGGGCATCCGTTTGGGGGTGGTCAGCCAGCACCGCTTTGACGATTCCAGCCAGTTCCTGCGGCGGGCTATCGCGGCCGGCCGCCTGGGCAAGCTGTTGGAATGCGATTGTTACGTGAAGTGGTACCGGTCACCGGAATACTACGCGCGGCCGATCAAGGGAAGTTGGCAGACCGAAGGCGGCGGGGCGTTGATCAACCAGGCAATTCATCAAGTCGATATCCTGCGCTGGTTGGCCGGCCCGGTGCGCGATCTGTATGCCGTCTGGCAGATTGGCGCACTGCACCAGATCGAATCGGAAGATGTGGTGAACGCGGTAGTGCGCTACGCGTCCGGCGCCACAGGCGTCATTCAGGCGGCCACCGCTTTTTGGCCCGGATACACGGAGCGCACCGAATTCCACGGCGCAAAGGGAACGGCCATCGTTTCCGGCGACAAGCTGACAACCTGGGATGTGAAAGACGACACGGGCGAACCGCCGCCGCTGGCGCGGGATGCCGCCTCGGGATCGTCCGATCCCATGGCCATTTCGCTGGAGCCCTTCGAACGCCAGTTCCTGGATTTCGGCGAGGCGATCCGCACAGGCCGCGAGCCGCTGGTTTCGGGGGAGGATGGCTACCACGCGCTCGAAATCGTGGGTGCCATTTACCGGTCGTGCCGGAGCGGGGAAAAGGTCACGCTGGCGTAGCGTTCATGGGCCGGCAGGAGCCGGGTTCAGCAGCCTGTCGTCAAAAGTATAAGCCGTGGTGCTGGAGAAGGTCACGGATGGAAATGCGGGGTGCTTGGGGTTGAGAAGATAGTTTCTGGCGATTGAGACTACTGCGGACGGAACCGAGAGCACTACGGAGGAACTATCGTCGACCCATCGGGCGCCAATTTCTTGGGTGGCTGTCTCATCGCCGTTCCAGCCTGTCTGCAACGGGTAAAACGCCTCCACTTCTTTCACGAGGGCGTCTTCAAAGGTGATTTCGATGTAAACCTGATCGGTGGGCCGGCGGTGAGTGTGAACCAAAGCCTCCAAAGTCGCCAACGGGAGAGATTCGGAGGCGTACACGAGGGCGCAACCTTTCGGATTCCAACGGCCGCCATTGATTCGCGCGCCTTCACCGGTCGCGTCCGCATAGCGCTTGTTGCAGAGTCGCCAAGCAGTGATCATTCACGCAAAAACGCCATATTCGATGCGGCCAAGCTCGTCAAGGACGGTCTGACGGCCTTCCGGATTGGCCGCGACTCTTACCGGGGCCAAACCCTTGAGAGCGGCATTTGGCGCCTGCAACCAGTCCAGAGCCTTATCCAAATCGCCAAAGCATTCCACAGCCCTATCCAGGAGTTCCTGGTCTTTGCGGGCAATTGGTTTCTTGAAGTGCGTCATGCCGCCCACAGTGGCCGCCATGGCTTTATCAGGTTCGTTAGCCATTTCCGTCCGCCCTCCTCGGGAACTGATTAATGGTAGCACGCTTTGGTGGTTTTGAGCCATAGGAAAGCCGATGGGTCATGCTTCTTTCTCGCGGATTCCGCCACTAAAGCTAGCACCGCCAATGTGTTGTCGCACGTTACCTTCCCAATCGGCGGAATGGGGTGGCGGGTTTAGATACGAACACAAATAATACGTACGCATCGATACGGCTGTTCTTCTAGGACAGCTCCATATTAATCACAGTTTAACACTAAAATGAAACCGTAAGTAATATTTTGTAGTAAGCTAAAGCATATGAAGCATCTTGTACCCGGACTCCTTGCCATGGCCACGATGCTCCTGCTCGCGCCGTGTGCCAGCCCGCAAGGCGAGACCACCAGCGCCATTGCCGGCCAAGTCGCGGATCCGTCCGGCGCCGCGCTGGCCGGCGCCACCGTGCGGCTCGCGGGCGCAGGTAACGGCATCGAGCGCAGCGTTCGGACCGGAGATTCCGGCCGCTTCAGCTTCTCCCAATTGAAGCCCGGCGCCTATACCGTGGAAGCCGGCGCGCCGGGATTCGAGCGACAGCGCAAAGCATCCATCACCGCCGCCGTGGGCCAGACCCAGACTGTGGACTTCGTTCTTCCACTGGCTGCCGCAGCCCACGAGAACATCGTTGTGACCACCGACGCGCCCCTCATTAACACCGACAATGCCAACACCGCTTCCACACTGGGCGCGGAAGCCATCGCGAATCTCCCGAATCCCGGCTCCGATCTCACGTATCCGGCGCAGTTCGCTCCCGGCGCGCTCATCAATACCGCGGGTAGCAGCAACGATTTCGTTGGCGCGCAGAACGGTTATGGCAACGTGGAGTTCAACGGTCTTCCGGCGCTGTCCAACGCCTTCGTCGTGGATGGCTTGGAAACCAACGACCCCCTGACCAACCTCAACAGCGGTCTTTCGACGAACCTGGTGCTGGGCTTGAACTCCATTTCCGAAGTCACCGTCAACACGACTTCCTACGCGGTCGATCAGGGCCGCTACGGCGCTTCCCAGATCACGTACGTGACTAAGTCGGGCACTAATTCCTTCCACGGTAACCTCTATGAGTTGTGGAACGGGTCGAAATTCAACGCCGCCGACTTCTTCACCAACGCTACAGCGGGTAACCAGAAACCACGCTCCACGGTGAACCATTTCGGCGGCAGTTTGGGCGGCCCCGTCCGGCGCAACCGGCTTTTCTTCTTCACGGACTTCGAGCAGTTACGCATCGCGCTCCCCATCGTGACCCCGGTTACCGTGCCCAGCGCCCCGTTCGCCAGCTACGTGTTGCAGCAGCTTCCGCGCGGCGGCGTGGACAGCGTAACGGGCACCGCCTACCCGGCCGAGCCGGAGCTGGTTCCGTTCTATCGCAACCTGTTTTCGCTCTACAGCGGTGCGGGAGGAACGCCGCTGGCCGTACTGGGTTGCCCCTTTGGCGTGGACGGGGACCCGGCGGCGGGCGCGCCTCCGGATGGCACCGGTTGCGCCTTGCGCCGCAGCGTATCACAATCGAGCGGCGATCACGAGCAGGTGGTCACCGCGCGCATGGACTACAACATAAACGCCACAAACACCACGTGGTACCGCTTCCAATCCGACACAGGGCTGCAAGCCGCTTACACCGACCCCATCAATCCGCTGTTCAACGCTATCTCTTCTCAGCCGCTTTACTCCTTCGCCACCGGCTACACGCACATTTTCAGCCCGCAACTGGTGAATTACTTCAATCCGGCGTTTTCCTGGTACGAAAGCCTGTTCGGTCCGGCGGATTTCGCCAAAACTCTGGCTGCGTTTCCGATTGTTCTGGCAGGCGTCGGATCCAACGCGCCGTTCACTCCCCTGGGCGGCCTGGACGATAATTGGGTGCAAGGCCGCCGCGCCACCCGCTTTCACGTGAACGACAGTCTCTCCTACGCCACAGGCCGCCATGACTTACGGTTCGGCATCAGTTCGCGGCGGCTGCGCATCAACGACTTCGATTTTGGCACTTACACCACGCCGCTGGTCACGTACACAACGCTCCCGCAGTTTATCTATGGTGTCGCGTCCACGGCCACCGAGAGCTTTCCGCTGGCGGCGTCGCAACCGTTCAACTATCTCAATGTCGACCTATACGCGCAGGATTCAATTAAGTTAACCCCTAAGCTGAATTGGACAATCGGAGTGCGCATGGCGCACAATTCCAATCCGGAGAACCCGCACGCTCTGATCGCGCGCTTGCCGGGATCGTTCGAGTCGCTGCCGCATGACGTCGATGAACCCCTGAACGCCGCCATCGAAACCGGCCTGACGCACCTGTTCCCGGCGACGTCCTGGGCGCTGTGGCAGCCGCGCACGGCAATCGCCTGGCAATTCGCGCCGGGAACCGTGCTACGCACCGGCTTCGGCGTGTTCTCCGACATTCTGCCCGGAAGCGTGGCCGACTTGGTGGGATCCAACCCGCCTTACGTGAACACGTTCCAGGGCGGCCTGCTGGGCTCGGCGGGCGGCCTGGCGATCGCTCCGGGAGTGCAGGGCAGCGCCATCGACGCCACGGTGGCCGCGAATCAGTCGTTTTTGCGCGGATTCCAACAGGGCGAGCTGTCGTGCGCGGCTCAGCCTGATACGGCGCTTGCCAATGCGTCGCAATGCCTGCCGCCGGTGGCTTTGAACGCCGTGCCCGATGGCCGGCTGCGCGCGCCATATTTCTTGCAATGGAGCTTCGGCATCGAGCGCCAAGTCGGAAACTCAGG
>Ga0209274_10001108_pt1 | contig 14190 bp, 8 predicted proteins | sample HubBroMetageREF1_FD_188343 | JGI IMG/M metagenome (GOLD analysis project Ga0209274, IMG submission 188343) | Reference soil microbial communities from the Hubbard Brook experimental Forest, New Hampshire, USA - Hubbard Brook CCASE Soil... | ecosystem: Environmental > Terrestrial > Soil >...
GCTGGTTTCAAACAAGGTCAGGTGAACATGAAGGGCAAGATATTCGTGATTCTGCAGTCGGTGTTTTTAGGATTGGGTCTGCTCGCGGTTACCCTGCCCGTGAATCCAGCGGCGCCGGGAAAACCGGGCAACCCTTCTCCTGCACAGGTCGCGCTCGGCATCACTCCAGCTGTACCGAACCCCCTAAACCGGGCCAATCACCAGGAGAAGCCGCTAGCCGTGTGGGAATGCACCACCAGCTGGTACGGAGACGATTTCGACGGCTTGCCGACCGCTAACGGCGAGACCTACGATATGTACGCAGACACTGCCGCCCACCCCACGCTTCCGTTAGGGTCCATCGTGCGCGTCGTGAACATGCGGAACCACCGCAGCCAGGTGGTCCGGATCAACGACCGGGGACCTTACGTCGAAGGACGCGAATTAGATGTTTCCTACGAAGTGGCACGTAAGTTAGGATTCGATCAGCACGGGCTCGCCAAAGTCCGGCTGGAACTCCTAAAGGTGCCAGCACGCCCAGCAACAGCGCATCCCGGAAACTGATCGTCGCTTTAGACCTGGATAAGCTTGGTCCAGCGACTGCTTTGGCGCGGAAACTGCGCGGGGCAGCCGGGATGTTCAAAGTCGGAGGCCAACTCTTTACTGCGGAGGGTCCGCGAGCGGTTACAAAGCTCGCGGACCTGGGCTTCGACATCTTCCTTGATCTGAAATTCCACGACATTCCAAACACGGTTGCTCATGCCGTTGCTGCGGCGGTGCGGCTACCGCGCGTGCGTTTGATGACCTTGCATGCCGCTGGCGGACTGGCGATGATGCGGGCGGCGCGGGAGGCTGCTGTGGCTGGGTCGAAGAAGAACCGTCCGGCACTGTTGGCGGTGACGGTGCTGACCAGTTTCGACGAGGCGACGCTGCGGGAGATTGGGATGGAGGGTTCGCTGGGGTCGCGCGTGGTGGCGCTGGCGCGTCTGGCGAGGACGGCCGGGATGGATGGCGTGGTATGTTCGGCGCTGGAGGCTCCGGCAGTGCGCCGGGAGCTTGGGCCCGACTTCAAGATCCTGGTCCCTGGGGTGCGTCCGGCTTCCACCGCGATGAACGATCAGTCGCGTATTGCGACTCCGCGAGATGCGGTTCGCGCTGGGGCTGATTACCTGGTGGTCGGGCGGCCGATTACTTCGGCGGCGGATCCGCGGGCGGCGGCACGGGCGATCGTCGCGGAGATTGCTGGGGCGGAGCGGCAAAAGGCCGTGGCGTAGCTCCGACGCAGGCGGATCAATCGCTGTGGCTGCTGGCTCAATTTCCGATTACCGCGCTGATCCCGATCAAGCTGCCTATCCACGAGTACTGTCGCCAGCGTCTGCAGCTGGAATTGGCATGGATGAGTCGGCCCAGTTTCCCGGTGCGTGGGTGAAGGGATGTTTCCATGATCCGACGTGATTTTCTGCGTAGCATACTTTTCGGCAGTACCGCGCTTGCCGCTGCGCGAGCTGCCGGCAAAGCCAGTGAGCCGCCTTTAGCGCATGACGGCGCGGCGCTCGCGCATGGCCTGCTGAATCTGACGGGTACGGACGTGCCGAGCAGGCGCGCGCTTCCTACACTGACCGCCGTTCCGTTTCCCCTTCAAGATGTAAAAATTCTCGATCCGGATTTGCTGCGGATGCGCGAGCAAACGCTTGCGTACATGCTTGCGCTCGATCCTGGCCGCTTGCTGCATAACTTCCGCGTGAACGCGAATCTGCCGTCGGCTGCCGAGCCGCTTTACAACCGCGAGTCCCCTGCCAACGGGTGGCGTGGGCATTACGTGGGGCATTTTCTTTCGGCCAGCGCGCAGATGTATGCCTCGACGGCCGATACGCGCATTAAGGCGAAAGCCGACGCGATGGTGGCCGAACTCGCGAAATGCCAGGCAGCGCTGGGCGACAAGGGCTATCTTTCCGCCTTCCCGGAATCGAGCTTCGACGACTTGGAAGCGGGTCGCCCCGCCGCAGTCGTATGGTATGCGCTGCACAAGATTATGGCCGGATTGCTGGATGTCCACGAAAGTTGGGGAAATGCGCAGGCGCTGCAGGTGCTGGAAGGCATGGCGGCGTGGACCGATTGGCGCACTGGCCGGATCCCCGAAGAACAAATGCAGCGCACGCTGCAAACGGAATTCGGCGGAATGAACGAAGTGCTGGCGAACCTCTCTGCCGTGACTGAAAATCCACGTTATCTGGTGGTCGCGAAACGCTTCGATCATCACGTGGTGATGGACCCGGCTGCGCAGGGGCGGGATAGGCTCACCGGATTGCACGCTAACACGCAGATACCGAAGTTCATCGGGGCAGCGCGCGAATATGAGTTGACCGGCGAGCCGTACTACCACGACGCCGCGCTATTTTTCTGGCAGCAGGTGGCGCTGCATCGCAGCTACGTGACGGGCGGTGACAGCGTCGGCGAACATTTCAAGACGCCACCGGACGCGCTGGCCCCCGCACTCACGGACTCGGCGCAGGAAACCTGCAACACCTACAACATGCTGAAGCTGACCAGCCAGCTGTTCACTTGGCAGCCCGAGCCGCAATACGCGGAGTACTACGAGCGCGCTTTCCTGAACCATATTCTTGCGACACCACATCCTGCGGAAGGCTCGCCGCTTTACTATTTAGGAATGCAGGCGGGCCAGTGGAAAGTTCATTTCGTGCCGCACGAGGGTTTCTTCTGTTGCTGCGGCACGGGCCTGGAAAATTTCTCGAAGCTCGGCGAGGGCTTCTATTTTCACGATGCGGGCTCGCTGTGGGTGAACCAGTTCTTCGCCTCAGAAGTGAACTGGAAGGAAAAGAGCGTCGTGATCCGGCAGGAAACGCGCTTCCCCGAGGAGGCCGGGACTCGCCTGGTGATTCAGGCGAAATCGCCCGTGGAATTTGGTTTGAACGTGCGAATTCCATATTGGGCCGAGAACGCCAGCGCGACGATCAATGGCAAACCGTTCCGGCCGAGCGAAAAGCTGGCGCCTGCGAGTTATGCGAAAATCGAGCGCAAGTGGAAAAATGGCGACGTGGTGCAAGTGAAGCTGCCGATGCGCTTGCATCTACAGGCGATTCCCGATGACTCGAACCTCGCGGCGATTCTGTATGGACCGGTGGTGCTCGCAGGGGAGCTCGGCACTGAGGGTCTCGACCCCAAGCGTATCTATTCCGACGACAAGATTCTACATGGCGGTTTTCCCGCGATTGCCGTGCCGGAACTCGCCGGCGACCGGAATGCCTTGGACAAATGGATTCAACCGGTTAGCGGAAAGTATATGCCTTCGGAAGTCAAGCCGCTCACTTTTCGTACCGTGGGGGCGGGCCGGCCTGAAGACGTCACGCTCAGTCCCTTCTACCGTCTGTTCGACCAGCGCTACTGCGTTTATTGGCGGTTCCGCACGGACGTTGACGGATAACTGGTCGAGGCCGCAAAGGTTGCAAACACTGTAAAACTGCGGCTTCGCGGGTTACGTCGGCTCGCCGGCGCGCCCACCCCCGCAGACCTAAGACTCCCGAAAACAAGCGCGAGCCTATCTCCAGAAAAATTTCCGTCACTCCATGCTCGGATATTCCCAGCGGGGACCCCACGTACTGGTACCTGAAAAAATTGCAAAATGTTGACACATTCTGATTGAAAGTTTGATATGAATCGCCCACCGCGCGGACCGTAAGCACAGGCTAGCCCTATCGGCGGACCTTGCCCGGCTGAAGGGACGCTGAACATGAACGCATCCGGCACTTACACATCTGGAAATAGAGGACTAGAAATCCGACGGTGCAACACGTTGGTACTCTGCCGGTAAACGGGCAGAGCAGGCCCCGGAGATGCTTGGCTCAAAGTAACTCTCAATCACGATGGAGGTTCACCAGTGAATCGCAAAATACTTTTGGCAGTAGCCTTTTGTACCGTGGCCGGCCTGAGCGTTGCGGCATCCGCAACGTTTGGGCAGGAGCAACAACAGGAAAAACCGAAGCTGCAGGTTCGTCATGCAATCAAGCCCGCCAAGACCGCCGACGCCGAGCAAGTGAAAAGCGCAGTAGCGTCAGGGGCCGCGAGCAAGACGCCGATGCTGCCGTTGTTTACGTTCAATGTGGAATCGGACCGAGACGACAACGACTACACGGGCGTGATGGTTGGCGCGAATCCCTTCACAGGCGGGGGAAACAAAGACACGCATGTGAAGACGTTCATCGTCCCGTTGGTCATAATCACCAATACGGTGGGCACCGCCTTTGACCCCGCCACCGGGACTATCACCACCGCGCCGGGCGTCACCGTTTTCGACCCGACGCAAAACGACAACGGATGTCTGGCCGCGCCGAACAATAACCCGTTGAAACTCTTCCAACACTCACCTATTTTCGATTCGTACGATATTTCCATCGGCGGCACGGATATGGGCCACACACAATATGAAGATGCGCACCAACGCGGCGAGTTCTGGAAAGTGATCGAGGACAAGGACGATTATCACGTCCTGTTCGATCCGATCGTGAATCTGTCCGCGATCGTGATCAACGTTCCGGCGGCTTTCAGCACGACTCTTCCTCCGGCGGATTTTCCGGCGTGCGGGCCGTTTGGAATCGTGGACGTGAACTGGCTCGATACCTACCTCAATACGAATGTGCTGCCGGCGCTGCAACCGCAGGTGAATGCGGGCAACATTCCGTTCTTCATGATGTACAACACCGTGATGGCCGGCCCGGTCACGAATCTCAACACCTGCTGCATCCTCGGCTACCACGGCACCACCAACTTCTTGCCACTGCAGGCGTATTCACCCACGGATTTCGACACCACCGGCCTGTTCGGGCCAACCGCGGGAGATTCGAATACGCTGTCGCACGAGGCGGGAGAATTCATCAACGATCCCTTCGGCAACAATCCCACGCCTGCTTGGGGCGGAGTGGGGCAAGTGCCGCCGGGGTTCTGCCAGAACAACCTGGAGGTCGGTGATCCTTTGACCGGAAGCAATTTCTCGCCGATTGGCGGGCGCAACGGTTTCACCTATCACTTGCAGGAGTTGACGTTCTTCTCGTGGTTCTTCGACTCGAAATCGATCGGAATCCACGGGTGGTTCTCGAATAACGACTCGTTCACGACAGATGCCGGCCCAGCCTGCGTGCCCTCAGGTGGGTCGGGCGGTTCGACCAGCCCGATTCGCGTGATCGGCAGCAAGTAAACTGACCGTATGAATCGACTTAGGGGCAGCGTGCAACATGCGCTGCCCCCTTTTCCTGCGTGGCCGAACGAGATTTCCTGCGCGTCATTTTCGCCTCCCGCTATTGACAAAGCTGCGCCTTCGGTACAACTTCTCACACGGCAATTTCCTGCATTTTCTGACGGTAGAGGGGAGTTCTGAATGCGAATCGCGTCGCAGTGTCTAGCGGGTTGGATGTTTGCGGCGGCACTGGTGTACGCGCCGGTAATTTGCGGGCAGGAAGTTGGCGCGCCGGCCACGCCGCCAAAGCCGAAGACGGTGGAAATTACGCCGAGCAACATTCAGGCGCACGTGGGAGACAAGATCAAGTTCAACGCGGTGGCCAAAGACGACGCCGGCAAGACGATTGATGTGAAGCCGATGCTCTGGATCGCGCTGCCGCCGGACATCGCCGGAGCGGATGCCGATGGCACCGTACTGTTTCGCGCCGCGGGACAAGTGACGGTGGGAGCAGTGGTGGCGGGCAAGCCGGGATTTGCGACCGTGACGGTCGGAACGCCTCCTCCGGCAGCGGTGGAGGTGACGCCGCTGACGCAGGCGCTGGTGGTGGGCGGTTCAACCGTGTTGACGGCGAGCGCGCGCTCGGCGGATGGCGACCCGCGGACGGACGTCGCGATTCACTGGAGTTCGAAGGCGCCAGCGATCGCGAAGGTGGATGAGACCGGCTTGGTGAAGGCGCTGGCTCCCGGCAGAGCGACGCTGGTGGCGACGGGTGGTCCGGCGCGCGGCGAGATTTCCGTGCAAGTGGTGGCGGACACGCTGCAGAGGATCGCATTGGAACCGGCGGCGACAACGGCGAAAACCGGTGACGTCGTGCACTTCACTGCGAAGCCGATCGCGGCGAAAGGCGCGGCGACGAGCGATCTGCTGACGAGTTGGAGCGTTAGCGGGCCACAGGGCAGGATTTATGCGGATGGCGCGTTCGTCGCGAACTTGCCTGGCACTTACGAAGTGACGGCGGTGATCGGCGGGCACACCGCTAGCGCTGCGATCGAGGTTGCGCCGCGCAACGTGCAGCGCGGGCTGGAAGTGGTGGCGCACATTCCAACGAAAGATGCCGAGGGCAAGGTAGTCCAAACTTCCGAAGAGTGGGTGGTGGGCAACCATTTGTACGTGGCGACGATGGGAGACCGGCTTTACGCCTACGACGTTTCCGATCCGGCGCATCCCAAGGCGCTGGACAGTTTGAAGGCGGACGCGCGGCTCTACAACGACGTGAGCACCACCCCGGACGAGAAGGTGGGCGTGTTCACGCGCGAGGGCGCTTCGAACCGCAAGAATGGAATCGTGCTGTTTGATGCTTCGGATCCGGCGCACCTGAAAGTGATTTCGGAATACACCGAGACGGTGACGGGCGGAGTGCACAGCGCGTTCATCAACAGCCACTATGCTTACATCACCGATGACGCGACCGGTTCGTTGCGCGTGATTGATTTTGCGGACGCGGCGCATCCGAAAGAAGTCGCGCGCTGGCAGACGGAGAAATCGCAGGAGCAAATGATCGCTTCGCCGTTGGGCGAGGGCATGATCAGCACGGGACGCTACCTGCATGATTTGTACGTGAAGGATGGATTGGCTTATCTGGCTTACTGGCGTGATGGGCTGGTAATTCTGGACGTCGGCAATGGCATCAAGGGTGGCAGCCCGGAAAATCCGAAGCTGGTCGCACAGTACAAATTCAATCACTACGAATTGTATGGAGACGGCTGGCTGGCGGGGTCGCACACGGCGTTTCGTTACAAGAATTATGTTTTTGTGGGCGACGAAGTGTTTCCCGGATATTTCGAAATCAGCAGCAAGGAACGTATTCCGGTGCGCGGGATTTTGCATGTGATGGATGTGAGCGATATCGAGCATCCGCGCGAGGTGGCCAGCTACGAAGTGCCCGAAGGCGGGATGCACAATGTGTGGCCGGACAACGATATTTTGTACTTGGGCGATTACGCGGGCGGAGGTCGCGCGGTGGATATTTCCGGCGAATTGCGCGGGAACCTCTACGAACAGGGCCGCGAGATCGCGAGCTTTTTCCCCGGGGACCCGAATGGATATCGCGCGAATCTGCCCTTCACGTGGGGCGCGCAGCCAGCAAATGGATTGATTTTTTTCAACGATATCAACAGCGGGATTTGGATTGTGAAATTGGGCAAGCCGAAATTCCAGGGTTCGACGACCGCGCCGCCGTTGCGAGACGCGGGGCCGACGGCGGCGAGCCCGTTTTAGTGATCGAGATGCGCGCCAAACGCGGCGGCGCGATGCGGTGATGCGATGGCCGAAGCTCCAACCGAGCGAGGCTCGTTTTTCGATCAGTTCAGAAACCGTTCGCCAGTGCTTTGGCTATTCGTCGCGCTGATTCTCGTAGGGAACGGTTTGTACGATTCTTATAATCCGCGCGGAATTGTGATTGACGTTAGCATCGCGATCGTCCTGATCATCGCATGTTTCAGGTATCGCAGCGCGAAACGCTGATCGCGATTGTCGTTCGTCGGTTTTTGGCTGGGTCAAAATGCCCAGGAGCGTGCGCGACACATTAGCGGCGAGGGACAACACTTGTTTCGTACCTACGGCGCTCCTGGTTCAGCTTGCGATCTTTCCCAGCCCATCCGGGCTGGGCTAACTTGTGCCGCGGCTGCGGCGCTGCTCTCGCGAAAAACGCTACCGGCGTTAGCGAATTCCACATTCGTTCTACGATCCCAGCAATATAAATTCAGCGAACTACTTCGCGCCGCCAGTTGGCGCGTAGCCTTTGACACCCAATTGCCAGAACAGGAACGCTATGGCGTCGGCGAATTCGGTGTCGCGCTGGGATTTGGTGGAGCCGATGCCGTGGCCAGCGTCGTAGTCCACGCGGAGCAGGATGGGCTTGCCGCTGCTGGTTGAGGCTTGCAGGCGCGCGGTCATTTTTGCGGCTTGCCAGGGCGCGACTCGCGGGTCATTCACGCCAGTGGTTAACAGCACCGCAGGATAGGGCGTGTTCGCTTTGACGTGTTGGTACGCGTCCATGGCGAAGAGCGCCTTGAATCCGTCCGCTTCTGTGACCGTGCCAAATTCCGGAATATTTGCGGGGCCGCTGGCCATGGTTTCGGAGCGCAGGGAGTCCGAATCGCCGACGCGAATGAGCGCGGCGCCGAACATTTCAGGGCGTTGCGTGATTGCGCCGCCGATGGTGATGCCTCCGGCGCTGGTGCCTTCGCCAGACAGGTGAGCCGCGGAAGTGTATTTGTGCTCGATGAGATATTCTCCGCCGGCAATGAAATCGTCAATCGTGTGCCGCTTGGTTAGTTTTTGTCCGGCCTTATGCCAGTCTTCGCCGTACTCGCCGCCGCCGCGCACGTGCGCCACGGCATAGACGCCGCCACGCTCTAGAAATGCCAGCATAATTGGATTGAAAGATGGATCGTAGGTGATGCCGTAGGCGCCGTAGCCGGTGAGCCATGTGGGATGCGAGCTGTCCATGGTGAGGCCGCGCTGATGGACGATGGAAAGCGGAACCATGGTGCCGTCGGCGCTCTTGGCTTTTACTTCTTCGGATTCGATGTGGGAGTAATCCACCGGAGATGGCGGCACGAGCGCGGTATCGGTGAGCTTGTCGGTTTTCGCGTCCAGCGAAAACCACAGCGGTGATTGGGTCCAGGAAACGAGTTCGAGCCACGCGCCGGATTCATTGGTGTTTGTGACCAGCGATTGAATTGCGCCGTCGAACGGCAGCTTGATCGACTGAATGCTGCCGCCGCCGTATGGCAGACGGCGCAGGCGGCCGATGCCACCATCGAGATCCTGTACGTAGAGCGCGTCGGCGGCGGCGGTGATGCCGGTGATAACCACCTCGCTTGCGGGCACCGCGACGGCGGCATGAGGCAGATCGGGAGCGCTCAGACTGGTGCGCAATACTTGGAAGCGTGACGCGTCCTTGTGGGACAGCAAATAAACTTCGCTGCCATGCACATCCAAGCCGGTGACCGCGTCGGATTGGTCCGCGATTTTCTGCCAAGTCGTCTTCGCGCCGGGATTGGCGTCGAAGGGCACGGCATAAATATCAAATTCGCGTTGCACGCCATGGATTACCAGTCCAATCATGAATCCTGGGGCACCCGGCGAAAACAGCAGGTTCGAAAAATCATTTTCGTCCACGTTCACCTTGGGATTTGCGCCGAAGCCGAATACCAGAGGCTCGGTCTCCGGATCGCCGCCCAGCGTGTGACGGTACACTTTCAGTTTCTGATATTTTGCGGTGGGAGGCGCGTCGGCAGAGAGTGTTTGCGCGCGCGTGTAGAAGAAAGATTTACCGTCGGGCAGCCAGCTGGGTGAAGCGAATTCGGCGCGATCAATGCTGTCGGGCAGGACTTTGCCGCTGGCGCTCTGCAAGACGTGCAGCACGCTTTCTTCCGAGCCGCCGATGGAAATTCCGTAGGCAACGTACACGCCGTCGAGAGAAGGCTGGAAATAATCGATCGAGTAGTGCTTGCCGTCGGCGGTGGTCATCTTTTCGGGATCGACCAGCAGGCGTTCGGGCGAACCGAGAGTGTCGCGAACGAAAAGTTTGCGATTGTCCGAGCCGGGCTCGGTTTTGTAATAAAAATAGTGGCCGCCCCAAACTTGCAGCGCGGAGACGACGTTGCCAGCGTTGTCGAGCGATTTGATGCGGGCGAGCAAATCATCGCGGCCGGGAATGCGTGCGAGCACAGCGCGGGTGTAGTCGTTCTGCGCTTTCATCCAGGCGATGACTTCGGGATCTGAAGTGTTCTCCAGCCAGCGGTATGGATCGACAACGTTCGTGCCAAAGTAATTGTCTATCACGGCGCGCACGGGAGTTTTCGGCGGTTCCGATTGCGCGGAGGCCACAGCCGGGATGAGTAGCAGTAGCGGAAGCACGACGGCGATCAGTTGTCGCATGAGAGGTTCCTTGGCAGTGAGTAGATCAATGGCAGCGTAAGACCATAGCTCGTAACGGCGGGCGCGCTCAAGTTGTTTGTTGGACGCGCTGTTTCTGTCGGGGGTTGTGCTCTGGTAATCGCGAAAAACACGACAAAAACTAGCGATTGATTTGGGCAGTGAAGCGTGACGACTGATGAGTGATTCAAGGCGAGCCGCGGTGCGAGCAGGCGCTGCGAGGCTTGGGTGAAGGTCTGAGTTTGCGGTGGACCGAGCATGTTGCGTCCTTTGGGGGGTTGAAGAGTGCCCCGACTCACGTTAGCACGTTTGCCGGTTGTTGAATATTCGCAGAAATACTGACGGCAGCAAGAGATCGAAATGAAGAGACGAGATTTCACCGAGCGCCCGACTCCAAGGTAGGGGGCCGATCCTTGCTGCAAGTGCAAACGAGCCGGCGGGACGCCGGCGCTACGAAAGTCAACGGCGCCCAGCTAAAGCTGGCCGCTACAAAGTCTGATCCGGACCTTGGGACGCGGCGGCTATTCGTAGCGCAATGCGACCATGGGGTCCAGTTGCATGGCGCGGCGGGCTGGGGCGTAGCAGGCCCAGAAGCCGACCGCCGCTAGCAGCAGCGTGGCCGTGGCGTAGGTGAGCGCATCGGTGGGGCTGACGCCCACCAGGATTGTGGCCATGGAGCGCGTGAGCCCCCACGCGAGCACCATTCCGCATAGCACGCCTACGATCACGAGCGCCAATCCCTGCTGCAGCACCAGACGCAGGATGTCGGGGCGGCCGGCGCCTAAGGCCATGCGGATGCCGATCTCACGAGTTCGCTGGCTGGCGGCGAACGAGACGACTCCGTACACGCCGACAACCGCCAGCGTCAGACCGAGAAGGCCCATGCTTGCGGCGAGGATCGCACCGACCTGGAAAATGAAAAACCCATTTCCGCCCGCGAGCGACTGGCGCATCGTTTGGACATCTGAAACCGGCATGTTGGGATCGAGCGCGCGAACTTCGTTCTGCATTTGCGCGATCATGCTTTCCGGCGGCACCGACGAACGCACCTGCAAAGTGCGGTACGCGGAGAAATTCTGCGCGAGCGGGACGAAGAAATACGGTTTCTTGTCCCAACCGATGAAGATGTATTTTCCATCGGCCGCCAAACCGACGACTTCGACAAACGGTCCCGTGGCACTCTTCAGACTGAAGCGCTTCCCGATGGGGTCCTGGTTGGGCCAGAATTGCTGAGCCATGGTCTGATTTACGACGGCTACGAGCGGGGCTTTGTCGTTGTCATTTTCGCGGAATACACGTCCGCGCAGCAGCGGAACTCGCATGGTATCGAAATAAGGTTCGTCCACATGGTTATAAATCACCACGGGAGGCGGCTGGCCGGGAGTGGGCGGTTGTCCTTCGATGTAAACCGAGCCGCCGTCTTGCACGGCTCCCATGGGAACACTGAATGCGAGGCTCGCCGATTGCACACCGGGCAAGGTGCGTACCCTGGCTTCGAGGTCGTGGTAAAAGGTCTTGGTGCGGGCATCATCGTAGCCGACTTCGCGCGGGTCCAAGGTCAGATTCAACACTTGGTTGGCGTCGAAGCCCATGTAGGCGTGCTGCGCGCGGATGAGGCTGCGCACGAATAGTCCAGCGACGATCAAAAGCACGAGCGAGCCTGCTACTTGCGCCACGACCAGCACGCTGCGCAAACGGTGGCGGCTTACTCCTGCCGTATCGCCTCTGCCGCCGCTTTGCAGCACGCTGTTCACGTCCGTTCGTCCTGCCCTCACCGCCGGCCACAAACCGACGACGGCGCCGGTGAACAGAGCGGCTGCCATCGCGTATGCAAAAACCCGCCAATCAAAACCAAAATCCACGCGGATGGGGATTCTGCCAGCCGGGAGGATCGAAACGACTGCGCTGCTGGCCCACACGCCGAGCGTCAGCCCGCCAACGCCGCCGAAAAGCGCCAACAGAATGCTCTCGGTGAGCATCTGACGAATCAGCCGCCAGCGATTCGCACCCATGGCGGCGCGGATGGCCATTTCGCGTTGGCGCATGGTGGCGCGCACCAGCAGAATATTCGCCACGTTCATGCAGGCCAGCAGCAGGACCAAGCCCGCCAGCGCCAGAAATACGCCGGCAATGAACGGTACGATATTGTTTGGAAACGGCTGCGGCCGCGCCAGCCTCTCCGGAACGATGTGGACCGATATTCCCTTGTCTGTCGCGGGATATTGTTCCGCCAGCCGCGCCATCACCACGTTCATCGAGCTTTGCGCCTGCTTGAGGGTCACCCCCGGTTTCAGCCGCCCGAGCACGACCAACGAGCGGTTGCTGCGGTCGCTCCACATCGTGGCCGCATCTTGCGCGGGCAGCATGTTCAGAGGTACGTAGCCGTCCAAATTCAGGGCAAAGTTTGTGCCTTGAAATCCCTTCGGCGTCACTCCAACAATCGTGGCCTGTTGCCCGTCAATCAGCGCTTGCTTGCCCACCACTCCCGGATCTCCGCCAAACTTTTTTTGCCAGAAATCGTAACCCAGCACGATGTAGGGATCTTTGCCCCCTGCTTCTCCCTCCGCCGGCAGGAACAATCGTCCCAGCGCCGGCTGCAGGCCGAGACCGGAAAAATAATTCCCCGTCACATAGCCATAAACGAACTGATTAGCTTTGCCGCTATAACTTAGGCCGCCGAGAGTGATTTGCGAGGCAAACACATCGGAAAACGCATCTGCCTGCTTGCGGAGATCGACGAGTTCGGAATAGGAAAACGTGAAGATTCCCAAAGTGTCGCCCTGCACCTGCGCAGCCAGCACCATGATCTGATCGGGCGATTTCACCGGCAGGGGCCGAAGCAGAAGTCCGTTCACGAGCCCAAAGATCGCGGTGTTGGCGCCAATCCCCAACGCCAGCGTCAGGATCACGATTATGGTCAGCATCGGCGACTTCCCGAGCATCCTGAAGGCGTAGCGGACGTCTTGCCAGAGCGTGGCCATGAAGTCTTCCTCCTGCTGCGTTCGAGATAGGTATGCACGTATCTGTCCCTCGAGAGTTGTTTGCTATCTTTATGTTGGTAAATTACTTACAGTAGGCCTTGAGAGCCTTTCGGCAGGCGTGATGGGCGATTCCGAAACGTGGCGTCGCGAAAACGGACAGTTGCAAGGCAGCGTGCGCTGTGATTGCTTGAACGTGAAAGCGGGAGGCTGGGAAACAATTGCCCGAGTGCTCGAAGCGACCGCGTGTGCGGCCTTGCCGAATTCTTGGGGCACGGTAAGATCAGCTAAAGGAGAGTGCCGACCGCCGCCATGACTCGAGATGAGATTCAGTTGCTCTACGAATACGACCGCTGGGCGAACAACAGGGTTCTGCAAGCGGCCTCGACGCTTGGCGCCGAAGAATTCACGCGTGACCTTGCAGGCAGCTTCGGTTCGGTGCGAGACACGCTCTTACACATCGTCGGCAGCGAGTGGGGTTGGCTGACGTGTTGGAAGGAACCGTCCCCCAGCTCCGCGTTCGTCACAGAATTGGTGTGGACGCAACGCGAGGCACTGTTTAATGCCATTGCGTTTCCTGACCTCGCTGCAGTGCAGTTAAAGTGGGCGGAAATCGAGAGAGAACAAGTGGAGTTTGTGAATGGCGTGACGGACGAATCCTTGGCAAGGTTGCTTCCTGTGCGCACAACACAAATCAGTCTGGCGCACCTGATGCAGCATTTGGCGAACCATTCGACCTACCATCGGGGTCAAGTCTCGCTCATGATGCGGCAGCTTGGAGCTGAGCCGCTTGCCACGGACTTCGCCATGTTTTTGATGGAGGGCCGCGGCGCGAGAGTCGCTGCGCCGTAGTTTACTCAAGGAAGATTTGATCGAGCCGAGAACTGGCTGGCTATTTCCGACCATGCGAATGGCTGCGCTGGATATTTCGATTCGGGGCGCCGCACCGGGTTGGCAGCCGATTTGACCGCACCTTGTTTCCTCCGCTAGCATGACTGCGTCCGCACGCACGCCATGGAAGCGATCAAACACGTTATCGTCGGGACTGCCGGGCACATTGACCACGGCAAATCCTCGCTTGTGGAGGCGTTGACCGGC
>Ga0209274_10001109_pt1 | contig 14184 bp, 14 predicted proteins | sample HubBroMetageREF1_FD_188343 | JGI IMG/M metagenome (GOLD analysis project Ga0209274, IMG submission 188343) | Reference soil microbial communities from the Hubbard Brook experimental Forest, New Hampshire, USA - Hubbard Brook CCASE Soil... | ecosystem: Environmental > Terrestrial > Soil >...
CGCTCGCGGGTCAGGTTATTCATGTAATCGTTGTCGAGTCCGTATGCGTCAATGAAACTGCGGTCCGGGAGAAGTTCCGTGCGCTTGATCCAGTCGCCGTTCGCGTAGTGCCAGAAATCGTCGCCAGCCTTGACCGAGCGGTCCATGTTGGCGACGACAATGCCGCGGGTCTCTGGCGCGGGTGCGTCTTGTGAATAGGCGGCAAGCGGTGCGATGGCTAAGACAGCGTATGCCGCGACGTTCCAGGGCAGGCAATGAGGTGTGAATCTCACAAATAAATGCTCCAAAGGAGTTGGCTTGGCAGCCGGGCAACTGGGATTGGACATCAGCCCGCCAGAGAGGGTAGCACGGGCCGCCCGATGGTCGGTGGGATTCAGGCAGCATTGACACTCGCCGTCGATTGCGGACGTGTGACGGGCAATCCGGAAGTTATCGGTTGGCCCAGTGGATTAGTACGAGAAACGCGCATCTCTTCAGTGTTTGATTTCGTGACGAGAAGCCGACTTGTCAGGACAAATCGGGCACACTCTTCAGTTTTGGATTGCTTCCTGTTGGCCGACGATCCACTCGGGATGCCCAGGTCGACGATCAAAGGGACGCCCGCAATGCTTGTACATCGCGCATCGGGGGTTTTCCGAAGAAGCGCTTGTACTCCCGATTGAACTGGCTTGGACTTTCGTATCCCACCGCGAAGGCCGCACTCGCAGCATCGAGTTCCTCGGTGAGCATTTCTGCCGTGCTGTACGGAGCCGAAGCTGTTTTTGAAACTGAAGAGGACTCATTGCCGTGAGACCACGGAAGTGATGATGCAGAGTCGATCTGCTCATACCTGCCATCGATGCAAGCTCATCCACATTCAGTGTCTTCTCGAAGTTTTCACGCAGCCAAGTGACTGCCTTAGCCGTTAGATAGCTTTGGTCCTCCTTCGTTGCAACCGAACGCAGACGACCTCCTTGGGGCCCCTGCAGAAGTCGGTAGATGATTTCTCGCTGGAGCAGCTTGCAAAAAAACGGGACATCCTGCGGAGTGTCTAAAAGCTGAACCATGCGTGAGCATGGCGTAAGCAGTTCTACTGTCACCTCTCCCAGAACCATGCCGCGTGTGCCAACAGGCGGTGCAGAAATCCGCACCTCCTCGGTGTGGAGAACGTCGCGGACGATGCCCATATCAAGCTTGAGGAAGAATGCAAGGTAGGGCTTCTCCACGCTGGCGACGCATACGCGGCTGACGATCGGAAGGTCGATTGATGTGAGCAGGAAGGTTGATTCGCCGAAGACATAACTCTGTTTGCCCAGGTCAACGTGCTTCTTTCCTTGCGGAACGATCAGCAGGCTCGGCTCATAGGTGCAGGGATTCGGCACGGTCGGAGTCGTGTTTTGGTAGAGCGAAAGACCGGGTATTGCATTTGACAGTTCTGTGGAGCGCCTCATCGCTTTGCCAATTGCATCAGCCAGCTCTTTGAGCACTTGTGAAATACCAGAATCTTCAGATTGTCTCGATTTGCGAGCTGCCATACTGTTTTCCTCAACCTTCTCAGAATAAGGCCTCTGCGCCGCCGTTGTACAGATTTGTGACATGCCTCGGACAAATGGGCAAGGATATCAGTCGATCAGGCTACCGGCAAACCAGCTCATCCCCTAACCTTGAGGTGGAGGCGAATACATGAAGAAACGAAAGCTAGGAACGCTGGAAGTATCGGAGCTCGGATTCGGAGGCATGAACCTGGCGTCAAATTACGGCCCGGCAGTGCCGATCGACGATGCCATCAAGGTCATCCGCGAGGCGCATAGCAAGGGCGTTACATTCTTCGACACGGCGGAAGTGTACGGACCGTATACGAGCGAGACGATCGTCGGCGGAGCACTCGAACCGTTCCGCAATGAGGTAAAGATTGCCACGAAGTTTGGCTTCGACCTGACCGAGAAGGGCGGTCTGAACAGTAGGCCGGATCACATCACTTGGATGGTGGACGGGTGCCTAAAACGGCTTCGAACCGACCATATCGACCTCTTCTACCAACATCGCGTTGATCCGAGGGTGCCGATTGAGGATGTCGCCGCTGCGGTCAAGAAACTCATTGCGGCGGGCAAAGTGTTGCACTTTGGTCTTTCTGAAGCGAGCCCTGAAACCATTCGGAAAGCCCATGCAGTTCAGCCGGTGACGGCGCTACAAACAGAATATTCGCTCATGAACCGGGACCCGGAAAATAACGGATTGCTAGATACCTGTGAGGAGTTGGGAATCGGCTTCGTGCCCTGGGGTCCGATGGGCATTCGCTATCTGACACAGAAGCTCAACACGGATACAAAGTTTGATCCGAAATCCGATCTTCGTGCCGGTTTTGATCGCTTCAAGCCGGAAACCCTTGCAGCGAATAAGCCCTTTGTCGATTGCATCACCGAACTTGCGAGGAGAAAAGGCGCTACGACGGCGCAGCTGTCGCTCGCATGGCTGCTGGCGCAGAAGCCGTTCATCGTTCCGATCCCGGGAACGGGCAAGGTCAAGCACCTGGAGGAGAACATCGAGGCCTCCAAACTTGTACTGACTGCAGAGGACATCAAAGAGATCGACAGTGCTCTGGCTAAGTTCAAGGTGCATGGCGGTCGTATGAACGAAGAACAGATGAAGGTCGTGGAGCAGTAGGGCGAATCCGCGCAGGCACCCAGAATCGTCGCGTCCTCTCCATTGTTTACACAGGCGGGACGATTAGATGTCCTGCGCGTTCTGCAACATGTTCTGAGTTGTCAAGATAGCCCCTGCCCTGTGACCCACCGCTAAAGAATCCTTGAGAAACTTTAAACATACATCACCACTACCAGGCACGCTGCAACAGTAGATGCTAACGCTTTCATTGGTTGCTCCTACGGACGAAGATATGCAGGCCGAGTGCCGGCGCGTTTCTGGTCTGCTGCGTAGCTGAAAAATGCAGGAGCGGAACAGATCTGGTTTCTTTCCGGCTAGAATGCGACTACTCGGTGCGGCGGGAGCTCTCTTTGTGGTCCCAAGCCGCCGATCATTTCCGGAAAAAGGTCGAGGTATATCGGGCCGAAAATACGAAGCCATTCGCTCGCATAGCCTTAGTTTAGCGAGCACACACATCCGAGTTTGCGTAAGGAGATATTCATCGATCGAGCTTCTTGGTTTGCCTTGTTTGACTTCTTAGTCAGAACTCACATTCTTGAATAGCGGCCGGCAAGATTCGCAGTCTCCCCGTTTGCTTATTGGCTGGCTTGCAGGATTAGTTCCAGCAGCGACTGGTCCGGAGCCAACTGCCCGCGCGTGATCGCATGGACCGTCTCCACGATCGCGGCGTTTACGGGAGTGTGAACGCTGAATTGCGGAGCGATGCTTACGACGTATCCGTTGATGAAGTCGATCTCGGTAATGCGCCCGCGCTCGATATCCCGCAACATTGAGGGTTTGACATCACCGTAGCCTTGGAGTATCTGATCAAGCCAGGCATCGTACTCTTCGCTCGGGACGCCAGGCCGGGACCGGGCAGGCGGAATGGGCTCGACGATCATACGTTCCGGCCGTGCGCCGCTTGCCAGGGCCACCGACAGGGCCTCGTCATAGGCTTGCTCGAAGACCTCGCGACCCTCTGCCGAGGTGATGTACTCGCGCATCGTCCCTCCCGCGACTGCCCCGAGGGTGGTAACCGAGCAGTTCAGCAGGAGCTTCGACCAGACAGCCCCGCGAAGATTTGGCGTGACCCTTAGATCCACCGCGCGGCCAAGCCATTGACGAACTCGCTCGGCCCGCTCGCTTTCGCCACCAGCAAGTTCACCGATCAGCAGGTGACCCGCGTTGCGCTGCTCGTAAATACCCGGTTCAGTCATGGTGGCGCCAAGATTGGAGAGACCTCCCAGCACGCATTCCCCGAGGCGGTCCCAGAGCATCTGGGGCACACCGCCGTTCTGGATTGGCAGCAGGGTGCCACCTGGTTCGAGCAGCCCAGACAACTTTGACGCCACCTCGATGGCGTCATGAGCCTTGGTAGCCAGAACGATCAGATCAAACTTGTTGCGGGTAAGATACTCGTCAAAGGGGGCGACCTCCACGGTCTCGACCGACCCTGCGCCTCCCAAACCAGTCAACCGTAGCCCGGATGCCTTCAGCCTCGCTGCCGATTCGGCGTTCCGGGTCGCCAGCCAAACGGGCGATCCGGCCGCCCGCAGTCGGGCAGCAATCAGTCCGCCCAGTGCTCCAATACCCACGATTAGGGTTCTCATGCGCCCTCCGGCAACCTTGCTCTCATGCGCGAGGTTCTGTGGAGCGCTTGTTAGCCGTCAGCTGTGACTATAGCTCGTCCAGGTAACGGACAGGATCTTCCACTGCCCATCGATTTTGCACAACTGCCAGTGCTCGAGGCCTGAATTGGTAAGCTTGTCGTTGATGTAAGAATCGTAGTTAAATGTCACCATCCCCAGAGGACCGTCCTGGCGAATCTCGATGTTCTGCAATTTCCCTTCGAGCTTGTCCTTCGACGTAGCGAAGATTTCCACAAGTTCATCGAGATGGCTCGGGCCAATCCCATCGAATTGAGCGTTACGTTTGCGGGCGCTATCAATCTCTTCCTGAGTGTTGATGTGGTGAAAGAGCACATTGTGGTTCAGCACCAGCTTCGTTATGGCGTAGCCGTCTTTGCGAATAATATCCTGACGGTACTCCTCCAATACGCCGCGAATCTTCGCGAGGTCATCGGCATTGGAGTTGAATTTGGGTTCCGCGTCCTGCGCTGACACTTGAGAGGCCAAACCCAACATAAGAAGTGCAACGAATACTGTGCTCATTCTCTTTTTATTCATATGGCATTTTCCTTTCGCGAAATGCGACGCTACTTCATCGGCGAAAAATCCGTCGGCCGCATGTACATTCGGTCTATCTTTTCCACCAACTTGTTGGCCTCCTCGGATTTGATTGCCTCCTGAACCTCCGGATCGGCCAGCATCGCGTCCCAGTTCTTTTTTGCTTCCTCCCGGTTGGAATGCGCCACGAGGTAGACGAATGTATTGTCCCAATCGGCTGCCCCCTCAGGTACCCAGTAACCCACGACCTGCAGATCGTGTTTGGCCAACAGCTTTGAATAGATGTCTCGAAACCGCGATTCCAGTGCCGGCAATTTGCCCGGTACAGTGTGATAAATGCGAAGCTCGAAGACGCGATTGCTGTCGGCCCTCACGTGGTCCATGTGAGCGAGGCGCGCAGTCATGAGCGATCCGGCCGTGAAAGAAAGCAGGGCAATGGCGCAAAGACTGCATCCCCTGAATTTCCAGCCTATGAATTTCCAGCATTTGAGTGTCATCGATGCTCCTTTCTAGACGACGCGAAATGAGTGTCCACAGCGCACGGCGCTCCTACTTAGACCAGGGTGGAACGACGCCGTTGCTGCGCGCGTAGGCGATCGACTGCCCCAGGTGCTCGTGTTGGTCCTCGATAATCAGCATCACCGCGCCCTGCTTCGTCATGTCTTCCCCGAACAGTTTCACCGGCGTTTGCAGGTCGTTGTCGGAGAGTCCCGTAATGGCTTTTTGCAGATCGACGTAAGAAGCCTTCAGTGCTTCCTGCAATTTCTCCGGATCGGTGATGGGCGCGGGCTTTGCCCCCGTATTCGGTGTGCCCGAAAGCACGCCGGCGAGCAAGTGGTTTTCCCTAACAATCAGGTTGAACACGTCGCCAACGGAGCGAACGCCCGGGCTGGGCTTCCAGTCGTATTTGCCCGACATAACGCGCGCCAGCGCAGTGAATTTGTCGGAAAGCGTACCGGCATCTTCTCCGAAGGCGGCCTGCATTCGTGCGGGCTGCGCCTGTGCCAACGGCACCATCAGAGCGATCGCAAGCGCGAACACTCCGTACTGAGTCAGAATCTTCTTCATGTGGAACTCCTCTTGGCGATGCTCTGCTCACCGGACAATATGCCGCCAGGAACGAGTGTTTGCAGAAAAAGTGACATGCGGTATCCGAAGTGAGACAAGCGGTCTGTCCTCAGTGATGTCTCCTTCGAAGGCTCAGCTATAATCCGTGCCGGAGAGGTCGACAAGCCCATTGCTGCAGGCCACACCAGATATGGGACGCGCGAAATGGATTTTGATCTTGTGTGCGTGGACGATGGTAGGACTGTTGTTCACCGTGCAGGAGATCGTGCTGGCGAAAGTTCACGGCGGGCACGTCAACTGGGTGTTCGTTGTGATCGAATTCGTCTACTGGTACGTATGGGCGGCGTACACACCGCTTGTGATTGGTCTAGCCAAGCGGTTCCCGTTGACGGGGCCGAGGTTTGTAACTCATATAGCGATCCACACAATCACGGCGCTCCTGATGGCTCCGCTGGCATCTGTCACCGAATACTTTCTGAGCGGTGGACTTCTGCGGTTACTTTTTCGCAATACCGATCCTGGTGCGCTGCGCCTTCTCCCGACGTTCACAGTCAGTGTTCTATCGATGAGCTTCACTGGCGTGCTTACGTACTGGTTAGTTGTGGGACTGTATCAGTCGATCCACTTTTACCAGGCCGCGATGGAGCGCCAGACCATAGCGGCGCAACTGGAAACGCAGCTCTCCCAAGCCGAACTTGAGAACCTTAAGAGCCAGCTACATCCGCACTTTTTGTTCAACAGTCTTCACACCATTGGAGTCCTGATGCAGGAAGACGTTGATGCTGCAAGCCATCTGCTGGTCAGTCTCGGCGACTTGCTGCGCATGGCACTCGAACGGCGGGAGAACGAGATCACCTTGCAGAGCGAACTCGAGTTTGTCTGCAAGTATCTGGAGATCGAACAAACACGCTTTCACGATCGCTTGAAGGTTCACATGGACGTGCCACCTGACCTTCTCGGAGTCTATGTACCGAGCCTGGCGCTTCAGCCACTGGTTGAGAATGCGATCAAGCACGGCATCAGCGTCGATTCCACCGCAGGCCGACTGGAGATCGCTGCAGAACGCCACAACGGCACAGTCTGGCTCTGCGTCCGCGATGACGGCCCGGGTCCGGCACCGGGATCGCGCCTGCGACTCGGTGTTGGGCTCACCAATGTCCAGTCACGCTTGAAACAGCTCTACGGCGACGAGTCGTCGCTGGAACTTACCGGGGGCGACGGTCGAGGCTGTGAAGCGATCATTACCATTCCACTGAGGAGTTCCCTTGAAGACGCGAGCCCTCATCGTCGATGACGAACCGATCGCCCGCCGCGGTATCCGTCGCTATCTGGCCAAACACAACGACATTGAAGTTGTCGGCGAGGCGGCGAACGGAATCAGTGCGGTGGAGCAGATCAATGAGCTTCATCCCGACATCGTTTTTCTCGATGTGCAGATGCCTGATCTGGATGGTTTTGGAGTCATCGAAAATGTGGAGCCATCGACCGGCCCCGCTCCCGTTTATGTCTTCGCCACGGCGCACGATGCGCACGCCATTCGCGCATTCGAAGTGCACGCTGTTGACTATCTCTTGAAACCGTATGATAAGGAGCGATTTGCCAAGGCCCTGGTACACGCACGCCAGGTTCTCGAACAGCGCAGGGAAGCAAATCGAGATCTCGAACCACTGCTCCGATCCCTCCGAAGTCTCCGCCCGTTCGAACGCTTTGTGGTGAAGGACAAGAAGCGGATTTTCTTTGTTCCCGTTTCCCACGTTTTATGGATCGAAGCCACGGGAAACTACGCCTGCATACACACCGCCAGCGACAGTCACCTGTTGCGGGAAACCCTGGCACATCTGGAAGAGAAGCTGGCGCCACACCACTTCATCCGCGTGCGGAAATCGGCCATCGTGAACGGCGCCTGCATAAGCGAGATTCGTCCGATGTTCGATGGGGTTTACGACATCGTACTGGCAGAAGGAACGGTGGTCACGTCGAGCCGCAGATACGCTCATAAGTTACGGGCGCTGCTGGAATCCTAGCCTTGGCAACTGGGATGTAATTCTGGCACGGCGGCTCGGACATCACTGTTCCCATTCGCTCCGAGAGGATCGCGAATGCCATTCGCAGCAGTGGCAACTCAGGCGTGACGGTCCCGATCATTCTCGGCGTCAGTCACTCGTTGCTGCCGAACCCTTTCGGTCCGAATCGCAGTTGGTTTATCTGCCTGCCTTCGCAACTTCGGAACAACTGCTGGACGTGATGACCAGCTGGACCACAACGCACTTGCTGATAGCAGCACGAAAGACATGCGGCGCCGGAGTGTTAAATCCACGATGCAATCTGTGAGAATTCCGGACGGCCCCAATGGCGGATTGCGGGCGGGTGACGGGTCAACCAGAAGTTATTCAGGTCCAGAAATCGGCTTTTGGGAAGTTTCACCACATAGATAACGATAAACGCCCTTCTCGGTCGAAGGCAGCATTTTGTCCTATTAGGCTTTTGCTCCCACGGCCCCTTTCGGGATGAAAACATCAGCGGGAAGTTTGAACCGAGTGCTCAATTTCCGTACTTGTTCTATGGTGAGATTCCGTTGCCCTGCCAAGAACATCGAAACCGCACTCTCCGAGCCAAATTGAGGAATCAGGTCACGTTGCGTGAGATTCTGCTGTTCAATGAGAAACCGCACAACTGAAGCCGGGGCAGCCGCAGGAATAGGATAATGCTCCTGCTCGTAACGTTCCTCGAGCAAGGTTAGAAGTTCGATTGCTTCCATTTCAGAGCGAGAGGGGCTTTCAAGCGCCGTTAGTTGGAAGAGAGCGTTGGTATACGCCTCAAGTTCCACGTCATTGTGTATGACGCGAGGAGCACCGTGCGCGATCATTTCTGCCGGGTTTAGCGCTCGCAGGCCGTCCTGACCTATGACTTCGGGTGCCCGTGACCCGGAAATAATTGCCAAAAGATGTTTGGGAACTTAACAACTGATTTGCGTTCATCCCTGATTGTTATAATCGCGGGTAGTTCTACACGCGGCACTTGGATAGAGAAATGAGTGGCACAAGAATCCACTGGGGGCGAATTCTGATCGGCGGGCTGCTTGCGGAAGTGGCTCTCATTCTCGCGATTGTTCCTCTTGGCTTGCGTCTCGGCGACAATTTCCTGCATTACACTGCTCCTCCCGGATCCTTCGTCATGTGCTTCCTGGGAGCGCTCTGGGTGTGTCGGCGGATCGAATCCTATTTCATTCTGCATGGGACACTGGTCGGAGTGGTGGCGGCCCTTATCTACCTTGCCTTGACACGCGCGCAGTCCGAACCTTTCGCATACATTGTGGCCCACGTGCTGAAACTCGTGGGTGGTGCATGCGGCGGCTTCGTCGCCCAAGTGCGCCGATCACCGCCTCCGGCGCAAACTGTTCGCGATTGATTCACTGTCTCACCGGTTCTGGTTTACTGCCAAGTGGTCGGCTAGCCGGAAGGTATCCAGAAACTGGCTGGGGGAGATGAGAACAATGACGGGACCTCGCTTCCCCGAAGCCGACTTCTGGCCCGGAACCGTTTCCGGTTTGCTTGGCAGTCAATTCTCAATGAGTGTTATCAACAATTGACTTCCGGTTTGCCGGTCGCTCGGGAACGGTCGGGGCCACGTCGCTGAGAAACGTCGAACGGCACCGACGCCAATGCAAGTCACCGGGTGTGCCTTGTGTATCGCGTGTACATCAGAAGTGCTCAATATTTACAATCACTTCTCATGACTGTTCTGCGTTTTCGCCAGGCGCAGGGCGCGTGTAGCTGGGCCCCACCCCGACCAACTGCCTGCCAGGGCATCCGACGCAACAGCTCCTTCGGTTGCGACCTGAAGAGTCGCATCGTCGCCCAGGTTGCTTGCGATGTAACCGAGCAGAAAGAATGCCCAGCCTAGCCGCTCGGTCCGACGGCTTGCGCACATGAGACCACGCTCAAGATGAGCTTTCGCTTCGGCGAGTCTAGGACCATCACCGGCTAACAGTCTCGCCATGAGTTCCTCAAGCATGAACCGCGCGCCGACCGTGTCTTCCGCTGGCACGTGCTCGATGGCGTTTTCCAGATCCGCAAGTGCAGCTTCGTGTTGAGTATCGTCTTTCACGAACGCCGTCCAGTATGCAGCGAGCAGCTGCGCCTCTTTGTGATATTGCGGCGTCCAATGTAGCACCTGATATTCCGGGTCCAGGATCAAGTCTTGGACATCTCCATCCACTTGCCAGCTGAAATCGGTGCACGCCTGTGGTTGGATTTTCAGCGACGTCACAGTCCGGCGCCCATTCTTGAAGACGATCTCGACGTCGACCACAGCACTGAAACCCGGTAAGGCTTGAGTAACGGCACCGCGGACTCGGTTGCTTTTTTGCACCCACGCTAGATGCCAGTCTGGAGCGCCTGCTCTGTCGAACCACTGTGCAAAGAATGTTTGAGATTGCCCCTGTGTTCCGGCGTTGAATGCTTCGACGAATTGCTCCCAATCCACTGCCTCAAACGCGTGATCTTTCGTGAAACGGTGTAGTATCTCTCGAAATCGGGCTTGCCCGATACTTCGGGCGAGAAGACTCATCACAATCGGCCCCTTGCTATTGGCTAGGTTCCGCGAATTCCACTCGTTGGGTAGCTCTGACAACGGGTGATCAAGGCTAGCGGCAGCGAGGGCAAAATAGGTCGAGGCACTCTCCTCAACAGGGCTAGCCGGATCGCCGTGGAGGCGCAGTTGCTTTGCGGCACCAGGTCCCTCCAGTTGCTCTAGGGTGAACAAAGCACTGTATTGCGCCATCCCTTCGTCCAGCATGTAGCGCCCACGATCCCCCTTCTGCTTGATGAGGTTGCCCCACCAGATATGTCCCATCTCGTGGCCGAAGAGGACAGGATTAAACGGTGCGTCGAGCGCAGCGCTGTTAACGAGGATGAAATTTGGGAAGCTCGCACCAGAGCTACCCGACAGTTTATCGGTCGGCACCTCTACGACAGCGAATCTGTTGCCGTATGGGTCAGGACCATATTCCTCTTCTAGCCGTTGAAGGATCTTCGTGCATCCGTCAAGATACGCCTGTGCGTTCTCGCGCGGCCGGAGCAGATACGCTGAAGTGGACGCCGAGCCATCTTTCCGAAAGACAATGTACTTGCCAGCAGCGAAAGAGAAATAGGTTGGCACGTTGACCAGGAAGCGAAATTCGCCTGGAGCCTCCGATCCGCCTTCCGGTACCCCACTCGCCACCACCATATAACCCTTTGGAACGCGAAACGTGATTCGACCCATGGCCGCCGAAGTACCACCCGCAGGGTCTGGCACTTGCGGATACCAGACTGTGCTGATCCCGCTGGCAAAGGAAGATTCAGGGCCGAGATAAAAAATATTTCCTGGATCGTGCCCGCCGGCCCAGGACACACGAAGCAAAATCGGCGCTCCGGCTGGAAATTGCGAATGCGGAGCGACGTCCCAGGTACTTGTACCGCCGCCTCCAGTCGAGCCGGGTTGATGGCGATCCACCTTCGCTTGACCTTTGCTGCTCTGTGGCTCGATCACTTCCACTGAAAAATCCTGCATCAAGTCGCTCAGTTGAAGTTGAATGCTGTTTCGGGCGACGTCGCTGGGTGGAAGCCGGAGCGTACCGCTCGCCTCAAGGCGATGAGATTCCGGCATGATGGTTACAGCCAGTTCGTACTGTGGTCCGTGGAGGGTGGGAGACTGTTGTGCCGCAGTACCTGTGCACAAGAGCGATAGTGCTGCGATCAGGGGCACCGCCAACTGTGAGGTCATACTATTCGTACTCGAATCCGCTTACACATTCATGATGCACTTATAAACACGCGGACTCAGTCTGTCTTGAATCTATTTGCAGGCGAGACGCCAGGCGCTGGGGCACTTGCCGGTGAGGGTTTTCACGCTGCGCGTCATGTGCGCCTGGTCAGCAAACCCGAAATGTGCCGCGATGGCTGACAACGGTGTATTGGCCGTCCGAATCGCCCTCCAAGCCTGCCGCGTCCGAGCCCGTGCACGAAAAGCACATGGAGAAATTCCGAATACCTTCGCAAAACCACGGGATACATCCCAACCGGAAATTCCTTTCGCTTCGCTCCAACGAGAGAAATTGAGAGAGGCATTTTGGGTTAGCGACGCTGCCAGTTCGTCCGGCCAATCCTGGAACTCCGGGTCCGTAATTTCGCCCGACGACAGAAGCAGGGCCGCAGCTTCTGAATCGCCCTTTTCCACAAGGCGAACAATCTCATCTGGATCGTCGACCGTTGCTACCCCTGATCGAAATGCATATTGGGCAGGCAAAGGCACATTCATTACCGTCGCGCCAAGGCTCGGAATGCGATCCAGATGTGCCTCGAAGGCCTCGTGCAACACGACGTTCCCTGCCTGTACTAGATGGCGACCAGAATCCCCCGCCTCCTCATAGCAGCCAGAGAGGACCAGTGCCGCGTATGCGCGTTTATGAATGTGCCATCGTATGAGAGGCGTACGGATCGTTTGGCGTACTCGCATCAGTGATTGGTACTCTTAGTATGACAAGGCTAGATGATACATCAGTCGTGCCTGGCGTATGTTCGGCTAACCGAAACCTGGGCGGGTAGTCGTAGTTGGCCATGAATCGCCATGACACTCATTAATCCCAGCCGCCGATTCTCAACGAGTGTAACGGCCTTCCATGAGAAGGCCGGTCGGAGTCAAGTCCATTCTTGCTGCAGCTTCGTGAAACAATCATTGCTGTCGCGCCGAGTGGCCACTGTTCGCCATGCTTCCATCCGCACTCTCGATGAGCGATTTCATTTCGCTCGGTGCACGTTGGGCGTTCTCGTTTCAGCCGGTGCTGCCATCTGTTTGTCGCCCTGTGGTTCTGCTCTTTCCGAAGTAGAACCGGGGCCAGGCGGTTAACGCAGTCACCGGAACTCGGCTTTGGCTTTTGTCTCTTCTCTTCCTGGAACGGTTTTGACTTTTGTTTTGTCTTTTTGTTCTAGGCGGCTGCCGCCACTGTGATTCCGCTGCTGTTGTGCAATGGTTCGTATGCTTCTCCGCTCACCCACAGGTGATGCAGCAGCACGGCGAGCTTTCTTGCGGTTGCGACGATCGCTCGCTTCTTTCCGCTCTTTCCTCCGCGTTCGGCTAGTTTCAGACCCCAGCGTCGCAGATCACAGTCGGCGCCGAACGGTCCCAAGATGTGCTGCGCTCCCTGCACCAGCAGCGTTCGCAGATAGGGGTCTCCCTCTTTGCTGATATGCAACTGCGGCTCGCTCCGCCCCGAGTTGCGCCGCCCCGGCTGCAATCCCAGATAGCAACCTACATCGCGACTGTTTTGAAAACGATGCGGATCTTCCAGCGTCAGCATGTACGTCAGCGCGATTAACGTACCCACACCCTTAACCTGTTTCAGCAGTGCGCTTTGCGGATAACTTTTCTGCGCCAACTGCTCGATACGCTCGTTGTACTCGCAGATTCGTTCGCTCACCGCTTCGATCCCGGCCAGCAACGGCTCCAGCGCGCGTTGCAGTTCCGGACTCAGTCCCTCAGCTTTCTCCGGATTCATATTACGCACGTTGCAGCCGCGCAATCTTTCGCCGTAAGACTTCGCCAACCCGCGTGCCGTATTGACCAGCCCCGTGCGAGATCGCACCAGCCCTGCCCGTGCCCGAATCATCATGAGTTCGGCTTGTGCCTGCGCGCTGCGATGCTTCACCGGATATAGCAACTGCGGATCGATCCGGGCCAACCGCGCCAGCGTCTGGGCATCCAGCCGATCGTCTTTCTTGCGGCTCTCCCCGATCAGCCGCACCTTGCGCGCATTCGCCACGGTCACTCCATGCCCCAACTCGCTGAGCAGCCGGCTCACCCAGGGCGAGTGCGTCCCGATTTCCAGTGCGATCTCACTGCGCGGCATGGCGCCGAAGACTTCCTGCAACGCTTTCGCTTTGGTACGGACCCGCTGCTCCAGTTGTATCTGGCCGGATTCGTCCAGCACGCAGTACCAGCTGTTGCGATCTCCCAGATCCAATCCAACGGTTAACTTCTGCTGCAAGATTTTCTTGCTCGGCTTTGCCGCTACGGTGCTAACCTTCTTCATTGCCGGTCTCCTTATTATCTGTACCTTAAGCACGTCGATAACTTGGGAGCGTATCGCATCCCGCCCGGAGACCGGCCTTCTCATCCCATCTGGTTTCAACAGTTCGGAAGGAGTTTAACCTATTGCCATTGAACCGCTGGCGTCTGATCAGGTTCTCGTTTAGTGTGTGTGAGTATGATCGACCAAGTGAAGGAACGGAAGACCAATCAATAAACTCAAACCCTCCTCAAAGTTTCT
>Ga0209274_10001110_pt1 | contig 14172 bp, 12 predicted proteins | sample HubBroMetageREF1_FD_188343 | JGI IMG/M metagenome (GOLD analysis project Ga0209274, IMG submission 188343) | Reference soil microbial communities from the Hubbard Brook experimental Forest, New Hampshire, USA - Hubbard Brook CCASE Soil... | ecosystem: Environmental > Terrestrial > Soil >...
GGTATTTCATCGTTGGGACGAAGGATGAGCCGGAAAATTACAAGCGGGTGCTGGATTGTTTCGTCGAGTTCAACCAGAGTTGGGCAAGGAGTGCTCCGGTGGTGGCGTTGAGCGTGGCGAAATTGAAATTCGAGCATAACGGCGAGTTGAATCGTCATGCGTTTCACGACGTGGGGGCGGCTTCCGCGACATTGACGATACAGGCGGAGGCGCTGGGTTTGGCGGTACACCAGATGGGGGGAATCTTGCCGGAGAAGGCGCGGGAGATTTTCGGGATTCCGGAAGGGTATGAGGCGGTCGCCGGGATCGCGATTGGTTATCCGGGCGAGGCGCATACTTTGCCGGATCACTTGAAAGAGCCGGAAGTGGCGCCGCGGGAACGGAAGGCGCTGGATACGTTTGTGTTTACGGGGAAGTGGGGGAAGGTTTCGGCGGTTGTTAGCGGCAAATCCTGAGGCCGATGTGCGGGGCTACGGCGAGCCCCGCGCACGCGGATTTTTGACGGCTAGATTTTTGGCAGGACGATTCCCTGCTGGGATTGGTATTTGCCTTTTTTGTCTTTGTAGGAGACTTCGCACTGCTCGTCGGATTCGAAGAAGATCACCTGGCAGAGACCTTCGTTGCCGTAAATTTTGGCTGGTAGAGGTGTGGTGTTACTGATCTCCAGGGTGACGAAGCCTTCCCACTCGGGTTCGAAGGGCGTGACGTTGACGATGATGCCGCAGCGCGCGTAGGTGGATTTGCCGACGCAGAGCGTGAGCACGTTGCGCGGGATGCGGAAATATTCGACGGAGCGGCCAAGGGCGAAGGAATTCGGCGGGACGATGCAGACGTCGCCTTTGAATTCGACGAAAGATTTCGAGTCGAAGTGCTTGGGGTCCACGATCGAGGAATTCACGTTGGTGAAAATGCGGAATTCGTCGGCGACGCGCATATCGTAGCCGTAGGACGAGACGCCGTAGCTGATGACGCCGTCGCGGATTTGGCGGTCTTCGTAGGGCTCGATCATTTTGTGTTGTTGAGCCATCTTCCGAATCCATTTATCGGACTTCACGGACATCTTTTCCTCCCGGAATTCTGGATGATTGTGCTGCACTAATTTTTGCGCGACGCAACAACGAGAGCGCTACTGCAGCGACTAAAGCCGCACGACACTTGCGTGGCGTGTGTCGTGGCTGAAGCCACGACCTACAAAGATTTTCAAGCAGCGGCAACGGCTGCTCGGTTCGATGAAACTGAGCCGCCCGCTACACAATCAAAAGCAGCGTCCAAGGCGCCCCGCTAAAGCTGGCCGCTACAAGTTCAAAGACGAAGGCAAAGTCAAAGCCGCCCACCTAAAAAACAGGCGGCCGCTACAAATGCAAAGATAAATTCAACGGCGACGTCTCGGGCTTAAGTTCGAACTGCTCTGACGCAAACTCGGACGCGCGAGAGTCGGGCAGTGTATTACAGGGGACGGCGCTTGACAACCTGCAACCCCCTGTCTAGCATAGGCTTCCGCCCTGTGGGAGGAACTGTGATCAAGCTCGACATCGTTAACGCAATCGTACAGAAGACTAATATTACCCGAACGAAGGCCGAGCAGGCGGTGGAAACCGTCTTCGAGGCGATGAAGAATGCGCTGGGCCGCGGCGAACGGATCGAGCTGCGGCGCTTTGGCGTGTTCAACGTGAAGCCGCGGAAGACGGGCATCGGCCGCAACCCGCGCACTGGACAACAAGTGAGTATTCCTCCGGGCAAAGCGGTGCGCTTCAAGCCCGGCAAAGAATTGCAATCGCTGCCGGCGACGGCGGCGCCGAAGCCCTAACGAATTGCGCGGCGCCGAACCTATTTTTTGCGCTGGGGCATCCAACCTTCATGGGCAACAGTACCGGCAACGGGCATAGCCGCGTCCCACTGGAAATTCTCGACCGAAATTATCCGGAGATTATTGATCTGCCGCCGCGGATGCGCGCGCGGCGGAGGCCGCTGTGGCCGGCGATTGTTTTTTTCTGTTTGACCTTGCTTATGACGCTTTCGGCGGGGGCGCTGATTGCGACTTCATTTGCGGAGAATGTGGAACCGTTTTCGGGGAATGAAAGCCTGTTCGCGATACCACTGCTGCCGTTTCAACATCCTGGAATGTTGCTGCTGGGGATTCCTTTTTCGCTGACCTTACTGGGATTTTTTATGGCGCACGAGATGGGGCACTATCTTGCGTGCCGGTATTACGGAATTGACTGCAGCTATCCGTTTTTTCTGCCTTCGCCCTTCCCTTTCGGCACGTTTGGCGCGGTGATACGGATTCGCGCGCCGATCACTACGCGGCGGGCGCTGTTTGATATTGGCGTCGCGGGGCCGATATTGGGATTTATTGTGGCGGTGCCGTTGACTGCGTATGGAATTGCAGCGTCCAGAGTGATTCCGGGCGTGCAGGACGACGGCGGATTGATCTTTGGATTTCCCGGGCTGATGAAGATTTTTATGGCGATGTTTCATCCGGGGACTGAGGCGAAATCGTTGTTGTTTCATCCCGTGGCGCTTGCCGCGTGGATTGGATTGCTGGCGACGGCTTTGAATCTGCTGCCAGTGTGGCAACTGGATGGCGGCCACATCCTTTATAGTTTGGCGCCGGAGCGGCACCAGCGGCTTTCGCTGATTGCGGCTGTGGGGTTGGTGTTTTTGGGAGTGGGTTATTGGCATGCGTGGGCGTTCTGGGGGATCGTGCTGCTGATATTATCTTTGCGATTTCCGCATCCGCCGCCGTTTGACCGATGGGAGGCGCTGGACGCTTCGCGGAAACTTCTGGCTTGCGTGGGACTGATTATTTTTGCTTTGTGTTTTACTTTGTGGCCTACGAATAATCTTTGGTAACGCGTTTTGATGTTGCGCCATTTATCCGGCGGCGTGTAACGACCGAGAGCGCTTCACAAGATCGCGGGCCGCAACATTCCACGCCGGGAAATCGAATCGAAAACCGTGAGCGAGCAACCTGCCGGGAATTACGCGCCGGCTCTTCAAAATCAGCTCGGTCTCCGTCCGCATAAAAAAGGCGCCCAGTTCCAACATCCGCGCGGTGGCCGGCAATCCGATACGCGTGCCCCAGGCTTTCCGCACATCAGCCATAAATTCCGCGTTCGGAAGCGGATTCGGCGAGGCGATGTTGATCGCGCCATCCAAATCATCATGGTCCAGCAAATATTGGATTGAGCGAAGAAAGTCCCGGTCGTGAATCCAGGAAACGAATTGCTTCCCTGAGCCGGACGCGCCGCCCAGGCCAAAACGCACGAGGCGCAACAACGTGTCGAAGATGCCGTCGCGGTCGGGACTCATCACCATGGCGCTGCGTAGAGCAATTTTGCGAGTCGCGGGAGTGTTCGCGGCGAAAAATTCCTTTTCCCAGCTGGTTGCTACGTCAATGCTGAACCTCCACGTAGATGGGGCGTCCGGTTCATTGCCGCCGATTTCGCCGGTGGCTTCGTCCATGGGGCGATCGAGGGCGTGGCGATAAATGGTGGCTGTGCTGGCGTTCATCCAGGTTTTAGGCGGGTGAGTCAGACGGCTGATGGCTTCGCCGAGCAGACGCGTCGTTCGCGTTCTGGATTCTTTGATCTCGCGGCGATTGGCGTCATGGTAGCGGCAGTTGACGTTGCGCCCGGCCAGATTCAAGACAAGGTCGGCGTTCTCGAGTTCCTCGGCCCAGCGATTTAGGTTCGTTCCATCCCAGGGAACGATCCGCCACCACGCGGGGCTTGTAGATCTGGCCAAAACGACAACGTCGTGGCCCTGAGATTGAAAGTGCCTGGCAAGAATTGTCCCCACCTGGCCGGAACCCCCTGGCAACACGATGCGAAGCGGACGCGCGTGCATGCGCGCATTATGTCATTGATTGCGGCATTGGCGCGTTAGAAGAGGCTGGCGGGGTCTACGTCCACGATTACGGCGGTCTCGGGTATTTCTTTTTTGGCGCAGAAGTCCAGGGCGCCGCTAAGGGCCTGGGACAGCGCGGAGCGTTGCGGGGATTTCAGTAGAAATTGAAAGCGATATTCCTGGCGCAGGCGAGCGAGCGGGGCGGCGGCAGGGCCAAGGATTTTTACGCCGCGATTTTCGAAGGGCGCGAAATACGCGGCGAGGGCGCGGGACCAGCGGATGGCGTTTTCGATTTTTTTATCGCGCACCAGGATGCTGGCTAGCGCGGTGAATGGCGGGTAGTGCAGCATGCGGCGGAAGTGGGCTTCCTTTTCGTAGAACGAGAGATAGTCTTGTTTGGCGGCGTGTTGGATTGCGTAGTGCTCGGGATAGTGCGTTTCAACGAGGACTTCACCGGAGAGCTCACCGCGGCCGGCTCGGCCCGCGACTTGAGTGAGCAGCTGGAACGTGCGTTCGGCGGCGCGGAAATCGGGGCGGCCTAGGGCGAGATCGGCGGCGACGACTCCGACTAACGTGACGCGCTGAAAATCGTGGCCTTTGGCGACCATTTGGGTGCCGACGAGCACGTCCACTTCGCCTTTTGCGAAGGCGCCGAGGACTTGCTGGAATTCGCGTTTGGTGCGGACGGTGTCGCGATCGAGGCGGGCGATTTTCGCGGCGGGGAAGGTTTCGCGCAGATATTCTTCGACGCGCTCGGCGCCGTCGCCGACGAAGTACATGTATTCGGCTTGGCATTTCGGGCATTGCTTCGGCGGGCGAAGCGAGTAGCCGCAATAGTGGCATTCCAGGCGCTGGCGATTTTTGTGATAGGTGAGGGCGATGCTGCAATTCTGGCATTGCACGAAGGCGCCGCAACTGCGGCAGAGTGACGACCAGGAGTAGCCGCGACGATTGATGAGCACCATCGCTTGAGTTTTTTCCTCGAGGCGTAATGCGACGGCGGCGCGCAGCGATTCGGAGACGGGCGCGGCTTTGTGGGCGCGGCGAAATTCTTCGCGCAGGTCAACGACGCGGACTTCGGCGAGGGGACGATCGGCGACGCGGGCGGTGAGTTCGAGCAAGTGATATTTTCCGTCTCGCGCGTTGTGATAGGTCTCGAGCGAGGGCGTTGCGGAGCCTAACAGCGCTACGGCGCCTTCTAGGCGCGCACGATAGACAGCCGTGTCGCGGCCGTGGTAACGCGGAGTTTCTTCCTGTTTGTAGCTGGTTTCCTGTTCTTCGTCCACGATGATCAGGCCGAGATTTTCGAGTGGCGCGAAAACGGCAGAGCGCGTGCCGACCACAACGCGGGCTTCGCCGTTGCGGACGCGCCACCATTCGCGAGCTCGGTCGCTATCGGGGAGGGCGCTGTGGAGGATGGCGACTTGTTCGCCGAAGCGGGCGCGGACGAGGCGGCCGACCCAGAGGGTGAGCGCGATTTCGGGGACTAGGACAATGGCGGTTTTGCCGCGGGAGAGAGCTGCTTCGATTGCGCCGAGATAGACTTCGGTTTTGCCGCTGCCGGTGACGCCGTGGAGCAGGGCTGCTGTGAATTTTTCTGTCACTAGCCAGCGCCAGATTTCTGCCAGGGCGTGTTTTTGTTCGTGATTGAGGATGTTTGTCGGCGGCGTGAAATCGGTGTCCCAGGGATCTTCTTCGGCGGTTAGCGGTTCTTCCCAGGTTTGCAGCATGCCTGCGATTTCGAGACGCTTGATGACGCGAGGAGTGACGGCGGCTTTTTCGAGGAGAATTTCGTGCGGAAGCGGGACTCGCGCGTCCCTGAGAACTTCGCGAACGCGTTTTTCGGGCTGGCCGATGAGAGATTCTGCGGTGTCGGGGCGCCACGCTACGATTTTTTGTGTGCGCGTTTTACGGCGGCGGGTAGTTTCGCGGGCCGCTAGCTGGCCGCGGCGGACGAATCTTTCTGCGGCGTTGGCGCCTCCGGGCAGGCGGGCTACGCGGGTTTCGGTGAGCGCGTGATCGGGGGCGTCGGCTCTTTCTTTTTCGAAGCGGCGGAGGTAGGCGAGTTCGGCGGCTTCCACGTCGGTGTTTTCTTCGTTGGTGGCGAGATCTTGGAGGTAGGCGCGGCCTTCGGCGGTGAGCCAGTATTCGCGATGGTGACGCAGTTCGATTTCGGGTGGGAGCATGGCGCGGAAGGCTTCGCCAATGGGGGCTAGGTAGTAGCGGCTGATCCATTGGCCTAGTTCGATTAGTTTGGGGGGAAGCGCGGGGACGCGATCGAGAAGTTCGGCGATTTCTTTGATGCGTTTGGTTTCTGGGGCGCGGGTGGAGACGGCGAGCCCGACGCCGATCATGGCGCGATTGCGAAAGGGGACCAGGACGCGGCGGCCGACGAGATCTTCGCCGTTGCAGGAGGCGGGCACGGCGTAGGTGAACGCCGAGCGCAGGGGGATGGGGAGCGCGACTTCCAGATAGCGTTGCGTCATTGGATCAGTTGGATAGTGTAACAGCGAGCGGTGCGGGTTCGGAGAGGCTGCTGGATTGCAGAATACGCCCAGGATCATGGCTCTTGCTTGCGGCGCGGAAGATGGCGCCGGATAGGCCGACGATTATGGCGAACGTAACGTTCATGGTCGGGAGCAACAACGTCAACAGCGCCCAGCGAAGGCTGGCCGCTACAAATTCCAGAGCAACGGCAATGTCAACAACGCCCGCCTAAAAAGCAGGCGGCCGCTACAAATTCAAAGACAACAGCAATGACAACAGAGCCGACGCGGCGGCAGCGCTACCAACGGCGCACGGCGTCAGCGTTTTTTGGGTTGCAGGCCCAGGACGGCCATAACTTTTTGCAGGTCTTTCCAGACTTCGCTTTTGGCAGGGGGGTTACGCAGCAGGTAGGCGGGGTGATAGGTGGCGATTAATTTTGCGCCGCGGAAGTCGAACCATTCGCCGCGAAATTTGGATATACCTTGGGTGGTTTGCAGCAGGGTTTGCGAAGAGCAACTGCCGAGGCAGCAGATTACTTTGGGTTTGATGACGTCGAGCTGGCGCATCAGGAATGGCAAGCAGGTGGAGATTTCGTCTTTTTCGGGGAGGCGATTTTCCGGCGGGCGGCATTTTACGACGTTCGCGATGTAGACGTCTTCGCGGCGCAGGCCCATGGCTTCGATCATTTGAGTGAGGAGTTTGCCGGCGCGGCCGACGAAGGGCTCGCCTTTGAGATCTTCGTCGTGGCCGGGGCCTTCGCCGACGAAGACGAGTTCGGCTTTCGGATTGCCGACGCCGAAGACGATGTTGGTGCGGCCTTTGTGTAGTTTGCAGCGGGTGCAGTCGCCGATGTCTTCGCGGATGCGTGGGAGGGAGTCGCCGGCGACGCGATCGATTGCTTCGAAGAGCGAGGGAGCGGCGGCGGCGGGCAGGATCGTGGAGGATGGCGCGACGGGCGGAGTTTTCATCGCTGCCATGGTGGCGGCTTTCTGTGACGCGGACGACGGCGCGACATTTATAGGGGCTGCTGGCGCGCGTCCGGGGGCTACGGCAGCCATCACGGCGGGCGCGGTCGCCGAAGCAGCGACGGGCGCAGCGGCGGAGATGTTGCTGGGTGTTGCGACGTCGCGCGGTTCAAGCGGCGCCGTAGTCGCTTCGGCAATTACCTGCAACGGCGCGCGGTCGCGGTAATATGGGCCGAGGCCAAGGTCTTCGCCGTAGCGCAGCCAGTCTTTTACTTGGTCTTCGAGCTGGGAATCGCTACTGGCATCTCTACGGGCATCCTCACGTACATCACTGCGGGCACCCACACTTGCGCGCTTGGCCGGATCCATGAATCCTCCACGGGAGAATGTACCGCTTGAGAATCTACTTGGATTGTTTCTGAATATCCAGTATCTGGTCGAGGATGCGATTGGCTACGTCGAATTTGTTGAGCTGGGGGAGCGCGAGTTCGCGGCCATCGCGGAGGAACAGGGTGACGATGTTGGTGTCGGTACCGAAGCCGGCGCCGGCTTGGGTGACGTCGTTCGCGACGATCATGTCCGCGGATTTGCGCCGGAGCTTGGCGCGGGCGTTTTCTGCGACATTATTTGTTTCGGCGGCGAAGCCTACGAGGATGCGATTGAGTTTTTCGCGGCCGAGTTCGGCGAGAATGTCGGGCGTGGGTTCGAGTTCCAGAGTGAAAGTGCCCTCGCCGCGTTTGATCTTCTTATCCTGCGCGGCGGCGGGGCGGTAATCGGAGACGGCGGCGGCCATGATGGCGACGTTGGCTTCGCGGGCGCGTTCGACGACGGTGCGCTGCATCTGTTCTGTGGAGCGGACCGGAACCCAATCGACTCCTTCCGGAATTTTCAGATCCGTGGGGCCGCTGATGAGAATCACGCGCGCGCCGCGACGATGGGCGGCTTCGGCGAGGGCGTAGCCCATTTTGCCGGAGGAGCGATTGGTTAGGAAGCGCACGGGATCGAGATCTTCGCACGTCGGTCCGGCGGTGACTAGGACGGTCTGTCCGGCGAAATCGTGACGCAGGCCGAGGACTTCGCAAACTTTTTTGACGATGGATTCGGTGGCGGCGAGACGTCCGGCGCCGGTCATGCCGCAGGCTAGGTAGCCTTCATCGGGATCGACGACGTGAACGCCGCGGGCGCGCAGGGCGGCTAGATTTTGTTGGGTCGCGGGATGCTCCCACATGTTGACGTTCATCGCGGGGGCTACGACTACGGGCGATTTGGTGGCGAGGTAGAGAGTGGAGAGAAAATCTTCGGCTATCCCGCGGGCGAACTTTCCGAGGATGTCCGCGGTGGCTGGCGCGACGAGCAGCAGGTCAATGCGCTGGGCTGCGGCGATGTGTTCGATGGCGCTTTCGACGTTTGCGGGAGCTGAGCCCGCTGAGGAGAACATGTCGGTGATGACTTTTTGTCCGGTGAGGGCGGCGAAGGTCAGGGGGGTGATGAATTCCTGGGCGGCGCGGGTCATCACGACCTGCACGTCGAGTTTTTCGTTTTGCAGGCGGCGGACTAGTTCGGCGGCTTTGTAGGCCGCTACGCCGCCGGTTACGCCTAGGGCGAGTTTCATGGAATTTCCGTCCGCCTATCGGATTGGTGAATGATGCAAATTCAAAGGCGGCCAGCTAAAGCGGGCCGCTACAACGTCAAAACCTGGGGCTGCGATCACTTTTTCTTTTTCTCGTTTATGTCTTCGGCATGTTCGTTGAGGTGGGGGGCGTCGTATTCCAGCAGGCCCTTCTGCAGCTCCTCTTCGGCGATGCGCGTGGTTTTCCGCGACCGGGGGTTATCCACCATGGGCCGGCCGCCGACCAACAACTGGCGCGCGCGGCGGGCGACGACTACGACGTAAGCAAACTGGCTATCAGGTGCGTCCTTGAGATGAGCCATGTGAAAATCAGCCTCCAAAAGTCTTCAGAATTTCGCGAATTCGTTCTTCGTTCAGCGCCATCTGGCAACGCGACCCCAAAGCGATGGCCCGAATTTCGCGGCCGGCGCGCCCGACGTCGTCGTTGATGACGGCGTAATCGTAACTGTTGTACCGCAGCATTTCATCGCGCGCGCGATCGAGACGGCGGCGGATGTCGTCTTCAGAATCCTGCCCGCGCGCACGCAGCCGGCGTTCGAGATCCTGCTTCGACGGCGGCAAAACAAAAATCATGACGGCGGAAGGCAGTTGATCTTTTACCTGCTGCGCACCTTGCACGTCAATTTCCAGCACCAAGGATTGGTGGCGTTCCCGGGCCTCGTCCAGCCACTTTCTGGGAGTACCATACCAGTTCTTGCCAAAAACGCGCGCGTACTCCAGAAACTCACCACGCTCGACCATCTGCTGGAATTCAGCTTCCGATACGAAATTGTAACACTTGCTGCTGCTCTCCGTCTTGCGGGGGGCCCTTGTCGTGCACGACACAGAGCGTAGTACGTTGGGAAGCTCCAGAATCTTTTCCACCAGGGTGGATTTTCCGGAACCCGAGGGACCGGAGACGATCAGCACCAACGGTTCCGTTTGGCTCATTCGATGTTCTGCACCTGTTCGCGCAATTTCTCGATTTCGGATTTTATTTCGAGGCCGAGGCGCGTGATGTCCAGACCTTCGGCGTCGTTGCCGGGCGTTTTCGAAAGCAAGGTGTTCGATTCGCGCTGCATTTCCTGCAGCAGGAAGTCGAGTTTCTTGCCTACGTCGGAAGCGCCCGCGAGCAGCGATTCAAATTGTTGCACGTGACTGCGCAGGCGCGCCAGTTCCTCGGAGACGTCGCTGCGTTCGGCGGCGATGGAAGCTTCCTGCGCGAGGCGCGCGGGATCGAGCGGAGCTTCGCCGAGCAATTCCTGCAAGCGCGCGGCGAGGCGGCGTGCAAAAGCGGGGCGCGCGCCTTCGGCGAGAGTTTCAAGACTCGCGACCAGCGCGGCGATGTGGCGCAGGCGCGCGGACATTTCGTCGCGGAGGTGGCCAGCTTCCTGTTCGCGCATCCGATCGAGTTTTTCGAGCGCTTCGCCGAGGCAGCGCTCGACTACGGATCCCAGGCGCTCGAGTTCGCCTTCGAGTGACGCGGCGGCCGCGCCGATGACTCCGGGCAAGCGCAGGATGGAAGCGAGGTCGGGTTCGGTTTGAATGCCGAATTCCTTGCGGAGCGAATTGACGGCTTTGAGGTATGCGGCGGCAACATCGTGATTCACGCCGACGGCCGCGGGACCGGCGAGTTCATAGTGCAACGTGAAATCCAGATGGCCGCGACGAACGCGCTCGCGGAGGATTTGGCGGATGCGCGGTTCGAGCGGCTCAAAGCCTTCGGGAATGCGCAGATGCAAATCCAGAAAGCGATGGTTCACGGCGCGGATGGTGACGCGCAGGCTCCAGCCATTTTCGATGGCGCGGGCCTGGGCGTAACCGGTCATGGATTTCAGGCCGGTGGATTGCGTAGGCTTCGGAGAATTCACGGAGACTGATTGTGACCCGGTGCTGGGCATATTTACAAGGGACCTACCGCGCGCGAGGCTGGTTCGGCGTCGCGAAATTGCATTTCGTACAAACGAGCGTAGAGTCCGCGGCGCTCAAGCAATTCTTCGTGCGTGCCGCGTTCGCGAATTGTGCCCCCTTCGAGGACGGCAATCAAGTCCGCGCGGCGAATGGTGGAGAGGCGGTGGGCGATGACGAAGACGGTGCGACCGCTCATTAAATTGTTGAGCGCACTTTGCACCAGCATTTCGGATTCGGAATCGAGCTCGGAGGTGGCTTCGTCGAGGATGAGGATAGGCGCGTCTTTGAGCAGGGCGCGGGCGATGGCGAGGCGCTGACGCTGACCGCCAGAGAGGCGCTGGCCGCGATCGCCGATGAGAGTTTGGTAACCCTTGGGCATTTGCGTGATGAAATCGTGGGCCATGGCGGCTTTGGCGGCGGCGAGGACTTTTTCTTCGGCGAGATCCGGGCGGCCGTAGCACAAATTGCTCCAGATGGTGTCGTTGAAGAGAATGGTTTCTTGGGTGACGATGGCCATCTGCCCGCGCAGGGAGCGCAGGGTGACGCCGCGGAGATCGTGGCCGTCAATGCGCACGGTGCCGGCAGTGGCGGCATAAAAGCGCGGGAGGAGATTGACGAGAGTAGTCTTGCCGGCGCCGCTGGAGCCGACGATGGCGACGACGGCGCCGGCGGGAACTTTGAGCGTGATGTTGTTGAGCGTGGGCGAATCGGCGTCGTCATAGCGGAAAGTGGCGTTCTCGAATTCCACGGAATGCGAAAACGGAGGCAGGGCGGTGGCGCCGGGCGCGTCGAGTTTTTCTTCGGGCAGATCCAAGAGTTTGAAAGCCTGGGAAGATGTGCCCAGCGCCTGCACGAAGAGCTGATAGATGCCGCCGAGACGCTTGATGGGCTCGTAAGCTTTGAAGAGTGCGAAGGTGAAGGCGCCGAAGGAACCGATGGTCATGCGGTCCACTTTAATTTCGCCGCGGGCGTAGAGCAGGATCATGGCGATGACGACGCCGCCGAGGACGTCCATGATGGGGCCGGTGGCGGCCATGGCGCGGATCCAGCGCATGTTTTCACGCAGGAGATTGCGCGCGGCTTCGCGGAATTTGCGAATTTCGAAGCCTTCCATGCCGAAAGCTTTCACGACGCGATTGCCGCTGATGGTTTCCTGAAGAATCTGGCTAAGGTCGGCGAGGCGAGTGCGGCTGGTTTCGGTGGAGCGGCGGATGCGGCGGGTTAATTTTGCGACGGGCCAGACGACGAGAGGCACGAGAACGGCGGAGCCGATGGCCATGCGCCAGTCAATTACGAGCAGCACGGCGACGAAGATGACCAGGCTGAAAATCTGGCGAAAGAAATCGGCGAGGTAGTCGGAGAAGGCGCTGCGCATCTGTTCGATGTCTGCGATTACGGCAGACATGACGCGGCCGACGGGATTGTGATGGAAGAAACCGACAGGCTGCTGCACGACTTTCACGTAAACGCTATTGCGCAGATTGGTGACGCCGGCGAGGCCGACGTATTGGATCAGAGTGCTGCCGAAATATTCCGCAAGGGCCTTCACCAGGAAAATGAAGAGCAGCGAGAGGGCGAAGACGGACCAGACATGGTGGACGCGGGAGGGGACGAAGTCGTTCATGTACACGATGCGGTCGGTGCCGGGAACCTGGAAGAGGACGAGTTTTTGCAGCGCGGACTGGGGATTCAGGACTACGTCGAGAGCGGGCTTGATGGCGAAGGCGACGAGGCCTTCGGCGACGCCCATGACAGCCATGAGCAGAATGCCGGCGGCGAGAGGCAGCGTGTAGGGAGCGAGATAGCGCAGGAGGCGGCGGAGCTCTTCGCGCTGCGTTAGGTTTGCGGTGCTGTCTATTTTGTCAGAAACCAAATGGGAACCTTTGGCCGCGTTTGCGCGGCTTTAAAATTTCAATTAGCGGATTTTTCAATATCGCGATGCACTACTTTGGACGAGTAGCCTTTGCGTTTCAAGTCGCGACGAATGACTTCGGCCAGCGCGACGGAACGATGGCGGCCGCCGGTGCAGCCGAGCGCTACGGTGAGATAGCTTTTGCCCTCGGAAATATAGTGCGGGATCAAATAGAGCAGCAAGCTTTCGATGCGGCGGAGGAATTCGCCGGTTTGCGAGAAGGAACGGATGTAGCGCGCGACGCGGGGATCTTTGCCGCTGAATTTCCGCAGGTGCGGGACGAAATGCGGATTGGGCAAAAAACGGACATCGAAGACCAGATCCGCATCCGCGGGAATACCGTAGCGAAAGCCGAAGCTGACAACCGAGACGAGCAGGGGGCGGCTGCCGGGATTCTGGAAGCGATCGATGATGAACTGGCGGAGCTCGTGAACGTTGAACTTTGAGGTGTCAATGATTACGTCCGCGAGGCGGCGAATGGGGGCCATGCGGCGGCGCTCGAGGCGAATGCCGGCGGCGATGGAATCATCGGGGCTGAGCGGGTGCGGGCGGCGGGTTTCGCTGAAGCGGCGGAGCAAAACTTCGTCGCTGGCTTCGACGAAGACCAGAGCCGCGGGATGTTCGGAGACGAGCTTGCGGTAAATTCCGGGGAGCTTTTCGATTTGCTCGCCTTCGCGGGCGTCAACCAGGAGCGCGGCGCGTTCGACTTCGCTGCCGCCTTCGACGTAGAGTTCGCTGAAGGTGGAGATTAAACCGACGGGAAGATTATCAACGCAATAGAAGCCGAGATCTTCGAAGGTGTTGAGGACTGAGCCTTTTCCGGAACCGGAAAGGCCGGTGAGGATTACGAGCTGACGGGCATCACGAATGCGATTTCTGGGGGTGCGGCGGCGTCGCGTCACGGCGGGTGGTTAGCCCTTGACCCGTCGGCGATGGGTGCTGGGAATGCGGAGGTCTTCGCGATATTTCGCGACAGTGCGGCGCGTGACTTGAATACCTTCTTCGCTGAGGCGCTTGGTGATTTGCTCGTCGGTGAGCGGGTGCGCGGTGTCTTCATCGTCAATCATTTTTTTGACGCGGCGCTTCAGGGAGAGCAGGGACATTTCGCTGCCCTGCGGACCGTTCACGGATTCGCTGAAGAAATAGCGGAGCTCGAGGACGCCTTGTGGAGTGTGGACATATTTATTGGCGACGGCGCGGCTGACGGTGGACGGATGCACACCGACTTCTTCGGCGACTTCCTTGATCATCATGGGCTTGAGGTGATCGGCGCCGTAATCGAGAAAATCGCCCTGGCGGCGGAGGATGGATTGGCAGACGCGCTGAATGGTGTGCTTGCGCTGCTCGATATTTTTCATCAGCTGGATGGCCGCGGTGAAGCGTTCCTTGACGTAGTTGCGGACGTCGCGGTCGGCGGCATCGCGGGCGAGCAGGCGGCG
>Ga0209274_10001111_pt1 | contig 14165 bp, 9 predicted proteins | sample HubBroMetageREF1_FD_188343 | JGI IMG/M metagenome (GOLD analysis project Ga0209274, IMG submission 188343) | Reference soil microbial communities from the Hubbard Brook experimental Forest, New Hampshire, USA - Hubbard Brook CCASE Soil... | ecosystem: Environmental > Terrestrial > Soil >...
ATGGGGATCGCATCGCCGCTCGGACACGCGAGATCCACTGTGCTCCACGGGGCCGCTACGTAGAAAGGAACCCCATGGACCTCGGCGAGGCACGCCAATCCGTACGTGCCAATCTTGTTCGCGACGTCGCCCGACCGCGCGACCCGGTCGGCCCCGACGACGACGAGATCAATTCCCCCGCGACGAAGGAGCTGCCCCACCATCGAATCGGTCACGACGGTCACGTCGAAGGCATCTCGCGTGAGCTCCCATGCGGTGAGCCGGGCCCCTTGCAGGACGGGGCGTGTTTCGCAGGCGACGACGCGCAGCCGCTTGCCGGCCTCTCGGGCTGCGCGCACGACCCCAAGAGCCGTTCCGTATCCGCCCGTTGCGAGAGCACCCGCGTTGCAGTGCGTGAGAATCGTCGCTCCATCCGGAACGCGCACGTTGCCGATTCGGCCGATCGCGCGGCAGGATGCAACGTCCTCGCGATGAATGCAACGCGATTCGAGCGCCAGTTTCACGACCCGATCGGCCCACGGCTCCGCGGCCATCCCCCGCGCCTTGACCTCCATTCTCTCCAGGGCCCACGCAAGATTGACGGCGGTGGGGCGCGTGGCCTGCAGACGCGCTCGGGCCTTCGCCATCGCCGCGAGGAAGACCTCGCCGCGCCCTCGCTCGCGCTCCGCCGCGAGCACCATGCCATAGGCCGCCGCGATGCCGATGGCGGGCGCGCCACGCACCACGAGATTCTCGATCGCGTGCGCCAGCTCTTCGACACCCGAGAAAACTTCGTAGCGTTCCAGCGCCGGGAGCGCTCTCTGGTCGAGCAGGACGACGCCCCGGTCATCCGGCATCAGCTCCACGGCCGAATACTCCGCCCCGCTCAGCGGCTCTGGGTGCGGAAGCCTCACGTCCTCACAAGACTAGGCGAGGCGGCTGGATGTCACTTCGGTCACTTCGTCATCGCGTCGCGGCGGCGCCTTGGAGAGAATCTCATCGGCGCGAGCCGCGAAGCGTTCCGCCTCGGACAGGAGCGCGGGGTCGGCTCCCGCCTGGGGTGCCCGACGGAGCAGCGCCGCATACGATCGGCAACTATTGGCGAGCTCGACGTCATTGCCGACCTGCTCGAAGATCGAAATCGAGCGCTTGAAATGCTCGGCGGCTTCTCGCCGCGGCTCCTCGCTCGCGCCCGCGGCGACCTTCATGTCCCCGAGAGCACGAAGCGCGGTCCCCTCCTCCACCCGACTCTCCGCCTCGTCGAAAACCTCGGCCGCGCGACGCGTCAGCTCGATGGCCTTGGTCCGATCTCCGTGCTCGAGATGCGCCTTTCCGAGACCGCGGTATGCGCGCGCGAGCGCCAACCGGTCTCCCAACTCTTCGACCATTTCCTCGGCCTGGCGGAGCAGCCGTAGCCCTGTCGGGGCGTCGCCTAGCCTGAGGTGCGTCGCGCCGAGATTGGCGACGATGAGCGCCATTCGATTGCGATCGGTCGCTTCCTTCCCCGTCTCGTACGCTTCTCGGAGGAACGCCAACGCCTTCTTGTCGTCACGCGTGTCGCGCGCCAACGCACCCGCCCGACCCAGGGTCATGCTCACCCCGATGACGTCACCGAGGTCTCGCCGGATGCGCAGGGCCTGGTCGAACGACGTGAGCGCGGCCTTCGGATTGCCCATCTCGTGCTGGATCGTGCCCAGGTGATTGAGCGACACCGCGATGTTCGGGCGATCGTCGATCTTGCGGCGCACCGCGAGCCCTCGAAGGGTGTATTCGAGCGCGAGCGCTTGATCTCCCTTGAGCCAGTGAAGGGTCCCGATGTCGTCGAGCGCGCCGGCCGTCCCCCGTTCGTCGCGAGCCTGACCGAAGAGGGCGAGCGCGGCCGTCAGATGCCGCCCCGCCTCTTGCAACTTGCCTCGGTCGCGCTGGAGGCGCCCGATCCGCGAATGCGCCGTGCCACCCCGACTGCGTAGGTCGAGCCGCCACGCCCGGGAGCGCATCTCCACGAAAGCCCGGTATGCGGCGTCGCGACGACCGAGCGCCTGGAGGACGTCCCCGTAGTGGTACAAGCCCCGGAGGCGCAAATCCTCGTCCGGGTGTCCCCCCTGTTCGAGCAGCTGTAGGCCCCTGTCCAAGAGCTCGGCCGCTTTGGCGTTCGCCCCCCGCGATCGCGCCATCTCTCCCGCGCGCACGTACGAGGCCGCGGCCATCGCGATCGTCCCCGCTTTCTCGCGGTGGCGAGCGAGCATTTCCAGGTATTCCTCGCTCGTTTCGCCGCTCGATCGGAAACTGAGCCACTCGGCGATAGCCCGATGAAAGCGACGAGCCGCCGCGGGAGGGGTGAGACGCTCGAGCGCCTCCCGCTCGAGGTTGTGCTTGAACACATACTCCTCGTCGCCTGTGAAGCTGCTATCGGGCAGACGAAGGACGTAGTCGCGATCGACCAAGTCCGAGAGCCGCTGGCGAAGTAACACCACGTCTTCGGCCTCGCCCCCCTCCCACACTTCGGGCGGCGTCTGCGCCTGCCGATCCACGGCGACGAGGCCGCCGAGCCAGAACACGCCTCCCATGATGGCCGCGCGCTCGAGAAGCTCTCGGTCGTCGGGCACGAGCGCGGCGATGCGGGCTTGCACGGCGTCTTGGACGGTCAGGGGCAGCTTCACCCCGGCGAGCTTCTCGAGGTTGATCGCCCAGTGCTCGTCGTCGAAGTCGTCGGTCGCCACGAGCACGCCCGCCTCGTGGTAAATGCGAACAATCTGAGCCAGCAGAGCGGGGTTGCCGGCGGCGAGGTTTACCGCCGTGTCGATGAGCTCGGTCACGGCCTCCGCGCCCCCACACGGCGCGAGCAGGTCGCGCACGGCAGCAGCGGCGGCATCGTCACCGAGCGGCCCCAGCTCGACCGTGACGTGGTGATCGCCCCCATAGCGCAACCACCCGTCGGCCCGCGTCAACATCTCGGGACGCGCGAGGCAGATGAGCAAGATCGGCCCATGCAGCTGCTCGACGAGGTACGCCAAGAGCTCGAGCGAATCGTCGTGCGCCCACTGAAGGTCGTCGAACACGAGCACCAGCGGCTCGCCGACTTTGCCGGCGTCGGTCTCGAGGAAGTTCTTCAAAACCGCCCGGCGCATGGAGCGGATTTGCTGGGCGTCGCCTTCGACGGCTCGGATGAGCGGTGAATCCTGAAAGCTCAGCTCGAGCAACTGGCCTACGAAGTACGCAACATCCCCGATCTTGCGGTCGTCGAGCACCTCGGCCAACTGCGAACGGACCTGGCCCATCGCCGCCTCGGTGTCCATGCCGTCCACGATGCCCAAGCGCGCGCGCAGGATCCGGGCGAACACCTCGTAAGCCGGACCGCCCTCGCGCGTACCGCCCCGATACACGCGCGGCGCTTGGCCGACCGCCTCGCCTACCCCGACGAGAAAGTCGCGTACCAAGCGAGTCTTGCCGATGCCTGCGGCTCCCAGGACCGTCACGGTCTGGGCTTCCCAATTGTCGCGAGCCAGCGCATAGGCTTTCTCGAGCGCCTGCATGTCGGGCCCCCTGCCGACGAGCGCGGCGCGACGTTCACTAGAAAGCGAGCGGGAGGGCTGAAACATGTTTTCGGTGGCCACGGCCGGCAGAGAATAGCCTCAGGTGCGGCCACGCGCTCGAATTTGGCCCGGCGTGTAGAGATGTGCTCTCCCTGTCGCTGTGCGCCCCACTTCGATCGCTCTCACCGCGCTCGCTTCAACGCTCACGCTCGCGACCGGGGCGCTTCCCGGAGTCGCGCCAAGGCATGCACCCACGGCCCACGCAACGCTCGGTCCCGCAGCCCTTCGGTTCGGCCGCAGCCTGGGATCTCCGACGGAGGGACATCTCACGGGAGGGATGCACCTCGAGGAGACCGCCTACTTGCGGATCGTCCCGGCCGACACCGAGGGCGACGTGCGCTGGGGGTTGGAGCCGCTCGTGACGATGCTCGATCGCGCCGCCCGCGCGGTCCGCCGGCAGTTTCCCGACACCATAACCTCCGTCGGTCATCTCTCGCGCGAAGGGGGGGGCGGAATCGAGCGCCACCGCTCGCACGAGAGCGGCCGCGACGCCGACCTCGGTTTCTTCGTTCACGGATCCAATGGACGGCAGCTTCTCGCGAGCCACTTTGTTCAGTTCCGCGGCGACGGCACGGCGGTCGGCTGGCCTGGCGCGTACTTCGACGATGCAAAGAACTGGGCGTTGGTGGCGTCCATGATCGGCGACGAGACCGCGCACGTGACTCACATTTTCGTGGCCTCCCCGCTCCGAGCCAGGCTGCTGGCGTACGCCGAACGCGTCGGAGCGCCGCTCGCCTCGCGCGTTCGAGCTGCGGAAGTCCTGCAACAACCGCACGGCGCGCTTCCGCACGACGATCACTTTCATGTGCGAATCGCTTGTCCAGGCCACATGACGGGGTGCGTGGAGAACCCGGTGGTTCACGGTCGCTCCCCTGCCCCACCGCGCGAATCGCTCCCGCGCGGGCGCCGCGGTCCCGCGCCCGCTGGAGTCGCGATCGCGTCGAAAAGACCGCCCTCGACGCTCTCGCACGCGCCGGCAGCTCCTGCCGACTCGCCACCCCCGACGCCGAGCGACGCGACCCGCTGGCCCCCCGCAGCGTCGATGGCCGCTCCCGCCGACGAGCTCGACGAGTGACGCTTTGTGCCCGCCGCGCTAGCGTGGACGTCCAAGGAGCTGGTTGAGCCGTGAACAAAGTGGTCGCATCGGCGACGGCCGCGTTGCGCGACATCCCTGACGGCTCGACGATTCTCGTTGGAGGCTTCGGCCTTTGTGGAATCCCCGAACAGAGCATTCTTGCGCTTCGCGAGCTCGGCACCAAACGGTTGACGGTCGTGTCCAACAACTGCGGGGTCGACGATTTTGGTCTCGGCATCTTGCTCCGAAACCGTCAGATCACGAAGATGGTCTCGAGCTACGTGGGCGAAAATCGGGAGTTTGAACGCCAATACTTATCCGGCGAGCTCGAGCTCGAGCTGACCCCACAAGGCACGCTCGCCGAACGGCTGCGTGCGGGAGGCGCGGGAATCGCGGCTTTCTATACGCCGACGGGCGCAGGAACCGCCATCAGCGACGGGGGCCTGCCGATCCGGTATGCGCCGGACGGAACCGTGGCGAAGCACTCCGAGAAGAAGGAGGCGCGAGAATTCGGCGGGCGCACGTACGTGCTCGAGCCCGCCATCGTGGGCGACTACGCGATCGTGAAGGCCTGGAAGGGCGACCGCTTCGGCAACCTCGTCTACCGGCATACGGCGATGAACTTCAACCCGATGATGGCGACCGCGGCCACGACGACGATTGCCGAGGTCGAGGAGCTCGTCGACGTCGGCGCGATTGACCCCGACCACGTCCACACGGCCGGGATCTACGTCCACCGAATCTTCGCGGGCGCTTCCTACGAGAAGCGTATCGAGCGCCGCACGACAAGGCCGGCGTAGCCGTGGCGCACGCTGGAGCGACAGGCCTTGGGCGCGATCAAGTGGCTCGCCGCGCGGCTCAAGAAGTGCGCGACGGCTTCTACGTGAATCTCGGGATCGGCATGCCGACTCTCGTCTCGAATTTCATTGCGCCCGGCGTCGAAGTCGTTCTCCAAAGCGAAAATGGGCTCCTCGGCGTTGGCCCGTATCCGCGAGAGGATCAAGTCGACCCCGACCTCATCAACGCGGGCAAGGAAACCGTGACGATGGTGCCCGGAAGTGCCGTGTTTTCGAGCGCCGAAAGCTTCGCCATGATTCGGGGGGGGCACATCGACCTCGCCATCCTTGGAGCGATGCAGGTCAGCGAGCGGGGCGATCTGGCCAACTGGATGATCCCCGGAAAAATGGTCAAAGGCATGGGGGGAGCCATGGACCTCGTTGCGAGCGCCAAGCGCGTCGTCGTAGTCATGGAGCACGCGGCGAAGGACGGCAGCCCCAAGCTCCTGACCGAATGCACGCTCCCTCTAACCGGTCGCCGCGTCGTTCACCGGATCATCACGGAGCTCGCGACCATCGACGTGACTCCCGACGGCCTCGTCTTGCGAGAGGTGGCTCCGGGCGTGAGCGCACGCCAAGTGCAAGAGAAGACCGAGCCGACCTTGAAAGTGCCCCCTGGGCTTTCGACGATGCAGGTGTAGTCTCTTTCCCCGTGCCTTGGCCCGAAAAAAAAGCCCCTGAGATCGACGCCGCCGACAAGAAAACGCTCGGAAAGGGGGTGTTCCGCAAGTGCGATGCCTGCGGTGAGACGCTTGCGTCCGACGCTTTCGCTGCCAACTTCGAGGTTTGCCCGCAGTGCGGCCGACACCACAAGCTCAACGCCAGCGGTTGGCGAAAACTACTTCTCGACGAAGGCAAGCTCGCGGAGTGGGACGCGCACCTGGAGCCCACCGATCCGCTCGAGTTCGTCGACGGGCGCACGTACCCGGAGCGCCTCGCCAGCGCACGGCGCTCTTCGCACGCCCGCGAGGCCATCGAAATCGGCGGCGCAACCATCGAAGGGAGAGCCATCGCTTGGGGTGCCTTTCTTTTCGCGTTCATGGGCGGTTCGATGGGCAGCGTCGTCGGTGAGAAAATCGCCCGCCTGTTCGAACGCGCCCATCGTGACAGGCTCCCGGTCGTGTTGCTTCAAGCCTCGGGCGGAGCCCGGATGCAAGAGGGCATCCTGAGCTTGATGCAGATGGCCAAGACGGTGGCCGCCCTCGAACGAGTCAAGGCCGAGGGCCTGCCGTTCATCAGTGTGCTCTTGCATCCCACCACGGGGGGAGTCGCGGCCAGCTTCGCCCTTTTGGGCGACGTGAACTTGGCGGAGCCCGAGGCACTCATCGGGTTCGCGGGGCCGCGTGTCATCGAGAGCACCATCCGGCAGAAACTGCCCGAAGGTTTCCAACGAAGCGAGTTTCTCCTGGCGCACGGAATGGTCGATCGAATCGTCAGCCGCCTCGATATGAAGCGCGAGATCGCGACCATCTTGGGCCACCTGAGCGGGCGCGCCGTCGGGCCTCCGAGCGGAGCGCGCGAGGCGAGGTGATGGCCGGCTCGGCGCCCTTGGCACGCGCGCTCGAGAGTCTCTATCGAAGGATCCCTCTCGGGATGCGCCTCGGTCTCGAGCCGATGCGCGAGGCGTGCGCACGACTGGGACACCCGGAGCTTGGCTTCGCGGCCGTCCACGTCGCGGGCACCAACGGCAAGGGTAGCGTGTGCGCGATGGTCGAATCGATTGCCCGTGCGCAGGGGCGGCGCGCGGGCCTCTACACGTCGCCGCATCTCTGCCGCTTCGCGGAGCGTATTCGCATCGACGGCGAGCCCATCTCCGACCCGCAGCTTGCGGACCTCCTCGAGCGAGCCTTGCGCGAGGCGCCGGATCTATCGTTTTTCGAAACGGCCACATTGACGGCCTTTCTTGCATTCCAGCGGGCGGGGGTCGACGTGGGCATCCTCGAAGTCGGCCTCGGCGGCAGGCTCGACGCGACGAACGTTCTTCCCCGAGTGAACGCGGCCGCGATCACGCGCATCGCCCTCGATCATACGGATCGTCTCGGGCCGACCCTCGTCGACATCGCGCGTGAAAAGGCCGGCATCGCCAAGCCCGGGGTGGACCTCGTTTTGGGGCCGATGCCCCCCGATGTACGCGCGGCCATCGACCGGGTGGCCCACGAACACGGAGCGACCACCCGCTCGATCGACGACATCGTCGCACCCACCGGCATCGGGCTCGACGGCGAACACCAGATCGACAATGCGCGGATCGCGACGGTGCTCGCCCGCCGGCTGGGCGCGACTCCTCGGGCGATCGCCACGGGCTTGGCCGCGGTTCGATGGCCAGGACGCCTGGAACGGATTGGCCGTCACCTCTTGGACTGCGCACACAATCCCGACGGCGCGCGGGCGCTGGCCCGAAGCGTGCGCACGCTGGGCGTCCCCCCCGAGCGCGTGAAGCTCGTGTTCGGGGCTCTGACCGACAAGGATTGGCAAGGAATGCTCGCAGAGCTCGCTCCTTTGGCCGCGTCCCGCGTCTTCGTTGCGCCTCGAGCGGGCGCTCGCACGGCCGTGCAGCCGCAGGCGATGGCCGCGCTTTGGAACGGCGAGGCCACCCAGGACCTCGAGGGGGGCCTCGAGCCACGGGGCGCCGAGCTTGTCATCGTCGCCGGGTCGATCCTGCTCATCGGGCAGGCGCGCGCCCTCCTCTTGGGGCTCTCGATGGATCCGCCGGTCGCTCTTTGAACCGGCGCGGGGCTTCGCTAGCATGCGGTCCTCATGCCGAGCTTCGACATCGTCTCGAAAGTGCAGATGCACGAGGTCGACAACGCGTTCAACCAGGCGCAGAAGGAAATCGCGCAACGCTTCGACTTCAAAGACACCGACTCGACCATCGAGAAGTCCCCGGACGCGATCACGATTCACTCGGCCAGCGAGAACCGGGCCACGGCGGCGCTGGCGGTCGTGCAAGAGAAACTGGCAAAGCGCAAGGTCTCGCTCCGGTTCTTCGACGTGGGCAAGCCCGAACCTACCGGCAAAGGGGGCTCGCGCATCGTGGCGAAAATCAAAGACGGCATCGAGACCGAAAAGGCGAAAGCGATCGTAGCGCTGCTCAAGGAAGCAAAGCTCAAGGTGCAATCGTCGATTCAAGAGAGCCAAGTGCGCGTGACCGGAAAGAACAAGGACGACTTGCAGGCAGCCATTCAGGCGGTACGCGCACACGACTTTGGTCTCGAGCTGCAGTTCGTCAATTTTCGTGACTGAACCCCGCGAGCGACGCGCCCCCATGAAGCGAACAGCCCAGCGGAGCGTCCCCGCGCCTTCCGCCGCACGGCATCTCTTCGGAACCGACGGAATCCGGGGCGTCGCCAACGAATACCCGATGACTCCCGAGGTTGCGCTGCAGCTCGGACGCGCCGTCACGTTCGTCGCAGGACGTGGCAAGAGCCACGTTCCGCGCGTGCTCATCGGCAAGGACACGCGCCTTTCCGGCTACATGTTGGAGCAGGCGATGGCCAGCGGCGTGTGCTCGATGGGCGGGCGCGCCATGCTTTCCGGACCCATGCCCACGCCCGCCATCGCCCACCTCACGGTGAGCATGCGGGCCGATGCCGGCATCGTCATCAGCGCAAGCCACAATCCTTATCAGGACAACGGGATCAAGATTTTCGGCGCCGACGGCTTCAAGCTGCCCGATGAAGCGGAGGTCGAAATCGAGCGCTTGCTCGCCAACGATTCACTCCTGGGAAAACGATCCACCGGGCCGGGCATCGGCCGTGCCGAGAAGCTCGAGGACGCTCGGGGGCGCTACGTCGTTTTTCTCAAACAAACATTCCCTCGCGATCTGTCGCTCGACGGAATGCGCGTCGTCGTCGACGCCGCTCATGGCGCCGCATACCGCGTCGCGCCCTTGGTTCTCCAGGAGCTCGGGGCGCACGTGACCGCCCTCGGGGTCAAGCCGACGGGTGTGAACATCAACAAGGATGCCGGGGCCCTGTGCCCCGACCACGTTCGCGCCGAAGTGCTGCGGCGTTCGGCCGCCATCGGCATTGCGCTCGACGGGGACGCCGATCGAGTGATTGTCGTCGACGAACGCGGACAGCTCGTCGATGGCGACCACATGCTCGCGATGTGCGCCGCGCGCATGATCTCCGACGGCACCCTGCACGCGAGGACCGTGGTCGCCACCGTGATGTCCAATCTCGGCCTGGAGCAGGCACTGAACCGCTCGGGCGGTCAGCTGGTCCGCACGCAGGTGGGCGATCGATACGTCGTCGAAGCGATGCGATCGGGAGGCTACAATCTCGGCGGCGAACAGTCCGGCCACCTGATCTTTCTTGACCACGCGTCGACCGGGGACGGAATGCTCGGCGCGCTGCAGATCTTGGCCCTCATGCTGCGCACCGGCAAGCCGCTCAGCGAGCTCAGCGCGCAAGCGATGAGCCGTGTGCCGCAAGTGCTCGAAAATGTCACCCTTCCCACGCGCAAGCCCCTCGAGGAGATGCGCAAGCTCGCAGGCTTGGCCACCAAGATCTCCAAGCAGCTCGGGCAGGGCGGCCGCGTGCTCATTCGCTGGAGCGGCACCGAGCCCAAGCTGCGCATCATGTTGGAGGGTCCGCGCGAGGACCGCATTCGTGGATGGGCCAAGGACCTCGCGGAAGCCGCGAGGCGAGACCTCCCGAGCGGACCTAGTAGCGATAATGCTCCGGCTTGAACGGCCCTCCGTCGGGGATACCCAGATAGGTCGATTGCTCGGGGGTCAACTTGGTGAGCTTGACACCGAGCTTCGCCAGGTGAAGCGCGGCCACCTTTTCGTCGAGCTTCTTGGGGAGCGTGTAGACTTTGCGTTCGTACTTCGCGTGGTTCTGCCAGAGTTCGATCTGCGCGATGGTCTGGTTCGAGAAGCTCGTCGACATCACGAACGACGGGTGACCGTTCGCACAGCCCAGGTTCACCAGGCGTCCGCGGGCCAGTAGCGTCAGTCGCTTGCCATCGGGAAAGACGAACTGGTCGACCTGAGGCTTGATGTTTATTTCCTTAATCTCCGGATTCTTTTCGAGCCAAGCCACTTCGATCTCACAATCGAAGTGTCCGATGTTGCACAAGATTGCCTGATCCTTCATGGCCCGCATGTGCTCGGACCGAATCACGTCGAGGCACCCGGTCGCGGTGACGAAGATATCCGCGAGGGGCGCCATCTCCTCCATCGTCGAGACCTGGTAGCCCTCCATGACCGCCTGCAGGGCGCAGATGGGGTCTACCTCGGTGACGACGACCCTCGCGCCCAAGCCACGGAGGGACTGACAGCAGCCTTTGCCCACGTCCCCATAGCCGCACACGACGGCAAGCTTCCCAGCAAACATGACGCCAGTTGCGCGCTTCAGCCCGTCGCCCAGCGACTCGCGGCACCCGTAGAGGTTGTCGAACTTCGATTTCGTGACGCTGTCGTTCACGTTCATGGCGGGGACCTTCAGCGTCCCCTTCTTCGCCATCTCGTAGAGGCGATGCACACCCGTGGTCGTCTCCTCGCTCAGACCGCGAATGGGGTCGTGACCCGAGAAAAACTGCGGATGCTTCTCATGAATGACGGCGGTCAGATCGCCGCCATCGTCCAGAATCATGTTCGGGCCTTTGCCGCCCGGGAACGCGCGAAGCTGCCGTTCGATGCAATCGTAGTACTCGGCCTCGGTCTCGCCCTTCCAGGCGAAGACCGGGATGCCCCGCTTCGCGATCGCCGCCGCCGCTTGATCTTGAGTCGAGAAAATATTGCAGCTTGTCCAGGTGACTTCGGCGCCAATCTCGATCAACGTCTCGATGAGCACTGCGGTCTGGATGGTCATGTGCAAGCACCCGGCCACACACGCTCCCTTGAGCGGCTTGGTCTGCCCGAACTCTTTGCGAAGGGCCATCAGGCCCGGCATCTCGCTCTCGGCGATCTCGATTTCCTTCCGACCCCAGTCGGCCTCGGAAAGGTCTTTCACCTTGTAATTGTCAGCCATCGTTCATCGTCCCTTTCGCGCTCCCGCCTTCTTGTCACGCTCACCCCTAGCATGTGTTATGCAGCCGCATGCCGCAACGTGCGGGCAAGGACCACGCGGCGGACGCTGCCGAGGCGATTTTGACCGGTGAGCGTGACGGGCCCGACGTCGCAGAATCCGACCGATTGTCGCTCGACCAGTTGTTAGCGACCACCGATCAGGGTTGGGACGTCGAGGCTCAAGTTCGCACGCTCCAAATGGTCGCCGCAACGAGCCAGGCGATCATCATGGACGAGGGTTCCGCCGCGCGCGCACCGGAACCTGCACCCGCTCGCCGTTCGAAGAGTCGGCCCCCCCTTCCACGTAAGGGTCCGCCGCCCTTACCTCCGAGCGGCACGCTGAGTCCGCTCCAACCGCCCGTTCGGATGCAGAGCGATCTTCTCGATCCCGAGAGCCTCGTCGACCTGCTCCGGGCCCGGGTGGCCCATCTCGAGCGCGGGGACGACGCCATCGGGCTCTCCCGGGTTCACCTCGAGCTCGCGATCGTGAGCGAAACGATCCTCGGCGACCCCGTCAATGCCCTGGCGCACGGTGCCGCAGCGCTGCGAGCCGAGCCAGGCTCCCTTCCGGCGCACGCCCTTCTCCGTCGGGCCACGCACGGCCGCGAAGCCCTCGCATCGATGCTCGACCACGTCGAGCACGAGCTCCGCGCCGCCACGACCGAAGCGCACCGAGTCGAGCTGCTGGTCGAGCGCGCACGCCTTCTCGAGGCCAGCGGCGGGCGTGGCGCCGAGGCCAGGGCCACGTGGGAACAGGTACTCGCCCACGCCCCCAGCCACCCGGCTGCGCTCAAGGGCCTCGAAGCCGAGCTGATGGCGCGAGCCCACGCGAGCGGAGCGCCCAAGGACTGGGAGGCCGTCGCTACGCATCTGGGACGGATGGCCGATGGCTACACCGCCGACACCCGACTGGCGTCTTGGCTGCATGTCGAGAGAGCCTTCGTGCTCGAGCGCAAGCTCGCCCGTGTCGACGCCAGTCGAGCGGCGCTGGACCGCGCGCTCGAGCTCGACCCGCGCGTGGGTCCCGTTCGCGACGCGCTCGTGAGGCACGTCGCCGCTCACGGGAACTGGGGGGGACTCGCGCAATCGCTCCAAGAGGAGGCGCTCCTCGACCCGGACGGGGCGCGCGCTGCGCGCTACGAGCTCGACGCGGCCCTCATCACCGCTTGGCGCTTGGGCAATCCCGAGGGCGCTTGCCAGCTTCTCGACCGGGCAGCGGCGCGCGCACCGACCGAACCCGGCGTGGATCGCCGCGTTCTCGACGAGCTCGTGCGCCTCCACGACTTGGCCGCGCGCACCCAAGACGCCGCGCGCGCTCGACGAGCGCGGCTTCCGCTGCTGAAGGAGCCGGCGGCGGTTGCATATGAGCTTCGTGCGCTCGCCGCGGCGGCCGAGAAGGAAGGCGACCTCGATGCAGCCGTTGCCGACGTGCAGCGAGCCCTCACGCTCGACCCCGGCGATCCAGGCCTCGTGCTTACCCTCGACCGGCTCCTCACCGCTGCCGGAAAGCACGAGCCGCGGGTCGTCCTGTGGCTTCAGGAGGCGGCGCGCTCGAGTGACCCCTCGGAACGTGCGCGCGCTCTCATGCAGGCCGGCAAGATCTGCCAGGAGCTGGGCCGATCGGTCGATGCCCTTCGCCATTTTCGATCGGCATGGGTCGTTGCCCCGAGCGACACCGAGGTGGCCGACGCGCTCGCGCAGCTCCTCGCACCCCATCTCAGCGACGGCGGTGATGCTGCGGCCCGCACGCTCGTCGAGCTCTATGCGCAGGCCGCCGAGCAATCGTCCGACCCGGGGCGGAGAATTGCGTATCTGGAGAAGGTCGCTTTCCTCTGGGAGGACTTGCTGGCCGATCCAGCCCGCGCCGCGCGCGCCTACGAGCAGGTGCTCGCCATCGACGGACAACGACGCAGCGCGATCGTAGGCCTCGAGCGAGCCGCGTCACGATCCGGCGATGGCGTCACTCTGGCGCGTGCCCTTCTCGAGGAGGCCCGCCTTGCTTCCGAGGCGCAGGCGCGGCTCGCACTCCGCACGAGAGCCGCCGCCGTGCTCGCCAGACACGATCCCTCACGAGCCGCCCAAATCGTGCGCGAGGTGCTCGACCAGGATCCCGCCCACGCCACAGCGCGTGCGTTGGAAACGAGCCTTCACGAGCAGGCGGGCCGCTGGGAGCTTGCGGCGCACGCGATCCGCGCTCGCATCGACGCCACCACCACGGTCCGCGAGAAGGTCCTGCTCTGGCTGTCGCTCGCCCATCTGCAGAACACGCGTCTCCGAGCTCCGCTCGATGCCATGGTCTCCTTGGAACGAGCGCGCGCCCTCGACCCCACGAACCCGGTCGCACGCGAAGAAGCGGCCAACGTGCTCGAGGGCGTCGCGGACGCGCGCAGGCTGCGCGAAGCCGTCGAGCGACTGGCGGCCAGCGCCGACGATTCCGAAGATCGCGCGCGACATCTCGCTCGTGCCGCCGAGATCGACGAATTGCGGCTCGGCGACGACGCGAGCGCCGGGCGCACCTATTCGCGCGCCCTTTCCGAGACCCCCGACGATGAGCTCCTTCTCGAGCGCCTGGCGCGGCTGACGGCTCGACGCGCTCGACAGAGTCACGGGGGCGAGCGGGCCGAGCTTGCGTCGCTCATCGAGAAGCGCATCGACCGCGCGAAGTC